>OCTA010000670.1_pt1 | contig 31449 bp, 25 predicted proteins | sample 1538991 | NCBI WGS metagenome assembly OCTA01 (sample SAMEA3539302, study PRJEB22396) | soil metagenome | biome: tundra; feature: field; material: soil | place: USA | collected 2010-05 | depth 0.15 m | reverse complement strand
AGCCTTGGTTCCGGCAGTCGTCGCAGCTGAAGGTTCAGGACTAGCTAACGGCTAACCGGGCGGCTTGCGGCGGCTGCGTTCCCGCCACCACAAGAGCGGGCTTGTTTAGCGTCGCTTCGGTTCGAACGTACGCCAACGCGACTACCTCGCCCAATGCCGGTGAGTAGGCGGCGGACGTGATTTCAGCTACATCCTTGCCGTCAGCCTGAAGCTTCGTTCCGGGCGCGGGCGCTTCAGAAGAGGCGATGCGAATGGACCGCAAATAGCGATGGACCTGGGCGCGGGACCGCACTCGCTCGACAATTTCCTGCCCTAGATAGCAACCCTTATTGGGGTGAACCGCGTGCATAGCCTCGGTCTCCTGGACGAGATAACGCTCCGTTATGTCCTGTCCATAGCGCGGAATGCCGTTTTCAAGACGCACGATATTGGCCTCTTCGGGAGAAGCCTGCGGCAGCCCAGAATCGGCAAAACGCTCAAGGAGAGCTGCTTTTTCGGCTGGTGGGATAAAGATTCGGAGGCCGTCGGGCTGACTGCTGGCAACGCGGACGACGAAGCCGCCGTTATAGGCTTTTAAGCCCAAGGGCGCTTCCGGAACCGGGATGGCGAGTGAGGTCGCGTGGCGGTACGATTCCGGACCTTCGATGCCGAGCACTGCCCATTGCGCCGTTTCGTCGTGCAACTCGGCGTCGTCGGCGATGAGGTATTTGTCGAGATGCGCGTAAAGTTTCGCGCCCAGTTCGGGCTCGGTATCGAGAAAAATGCTGTCGCCAAGATTAAAGATGTAGGCATCGGCCAGAATGCGGCCGAGGGCCGTCAGGAAAAACGCATACACGCCGCTGTCTGGTTCCAGATGCTGAATCTGATTGGTTGACATGGCGTTGACAAGGCGGGCGCGATCTTCGCCTGTGACCCGGATTTTGCCCCGCTCGGAGAGATCCAAGAAGGCTGCGGCGGAGCGAAGCGACTGATAAGCGTCAGTCATTTAGTTATTTAGCCCCCGCTGGAATGATAGCGGAGGAGGCAAGCAGTTGCTGGATGGCGTGCTCCAGACCGGGAGTGCAGGCGTACGCGTCGCCGTCGTAGATGCTGCTTCTTCCGGCAAAACTCGCGAATTTTCCTCCCGCTTCTTCCACGATGATTTTCAAGGCTGCGAGATCCCAGGGAGCGGCGTTGGGTTCGACCCACAGATCGGCGTGGCCTTGGGCAACGAGCATGGCATCCACGGCTCCGCCAAGGCTTCTGACGGCCCAGAACTTGTGCATCCAGTCCACGAGGTTTGCGGAGAAGCGTTTCACCCCCGGTTTGTGAAAGCCATTAAAGCACAGGACGGCTTGGGAAGGGTCGCTGTGGGTGGAAACGTGGATCTGGACGCCGTTCAGCCAAGCGCCGGAGCCCCTACTGGCCGATAGCAGCATTCCTTGTGTGGGACTGTGGGCCGCGCCCGCTACCACTTCACCATCTTTCTCGAAGCCTATGAGGACGGCCCATAACGGGATGCCGCGGACGAAGTCACGCGTGCCGTCGATGGGATCGACAATCCATTTGCGGCCATTTGCGGAGGGGCGGTCCGCTCCTTCCTCGCCGAGAACGCCGTCGTCTGGAAAGTGCCTGGTAATCTGTTCGACGATTAGCTTTTCGCACGCGCGATCCGCCGCCGTTACCGGCGATTCGTCGTACTTCGTCTCGGCGGTTACGCCGCGCCGCTGGTAGTCGAGGGCGAGGGAGCCAGCTTCCTGCGCCATTAACTTAGCCAGTTCGACCTCTCGTTCAAAAGACATCTCTTCGATTATGGCGTGGCCGCTATTCGGCTTTGAGCACCTTCAGCGTCACTTCAACAGTGGGCGCATTTTCGCTGCCGGACGCATAGAACTTCAACGTCGCGTGGTACATCCCCGGCGCCAACTTAGCTGGGTCCACCCCCACGCGGACGCGATCTCCCGTGAGCACGGATTCGGAATCGGGAGTTTTTCCCGCAAACGGTTCCATCTTGAGCCAAGGCGCCGGAGACGTGTCGATGGAGTAAGCCAGATTGGGCCAGCTGCCTTGAACGCGGATGATTTCCTCCGGAGGCGCTTCGCTTCCAGCGTGACATTCAAAGACCAGGTTCGCCGGAAAGACCAGTAGAATGGGTTTGCCGGTCACTTCCAGATCGAACGTTTTTGTATCGGCGGCGCAGCCGTTAGCGGCTCGGAGGGTAAACCGGAAGCGGCCCATCTGCCGCGGCGTTCCTTGTATTCCAAAACTGAATAATTCTAGACCTTTGGGCAATTTTCCAGGTCCGACGGTTAACCGCACATCGCCGTTTGGGCAACGACCGCTGACAGCGGTGGTGAGTTCGGCGTGGTAGGGCGCTCCTTTAATGGCCCGAGGCAGTTCCTCCGTTCGAATAGAAAGAGCCTGGGCTGAAAGCAATTCACAAAAGCACAGGAGCACGGCAACAGTTCGGCAAGAGCGTAATCGCATTTCTAGGAAATCCCTGGCAGTGTTTCGCTTCCTGCCTCTATTCTCTTATCGGTCAGGCCCAAGGATGGGGAGGGTCGGAAATATCCCATCCATTCGATCTGCCGCCGGTACCCGATAAGAGGTCATGGAGCCCAAAAAGGAGGGCTCTGAACATGTCGCGTGTCAGAAGAACTCTTATGCTAATAGCGCTGGGCGCTATTGTCGTCGCAGCGCAGACTCCCACAACAATCTCGACGTTTCGAGCCGTATCCTCTCTTTCGCCGGAGGTTTTAACGAACGAGGGCATAATCGCTCTCGCCGACGCGGGCTTTTCAGATGCTTTTATCGTCGAGAAGATAATGATCAGCAATCGTACGCGCTTCGATACAAGCGCCGAAGGCCTTGCCTTTTTGCGCCGGAATGCAATTCCGGAAGATCTGGTGGAGTTTATTGTCCAACACAGTGCGCAACCGTTATTTACTCCCGCACCGGTCGCGCCGGTTGCCTTTCCTGTCGCGGTAAAGGCAGTGAAAGCGCGGAGAGTTACTGTGCAAGCTCAAGAATTCGCAACATCCATGCCGGCAGCTTACATGCCGACGGCGGTAGGTCCCGCAGTCGTGCAAGGACAGATGCGAGTGCGAGCAAAGGGTTGGCCAGCAGTCGCACCCGGGTATGGGTATGGCTACGGATATGGTTACGCGCCGGGGTACGGGTACCCGCCAGTCGGATACGGCTATGCGCCGGGGTATGGGTATGCGCCAAGTGGATACGGGTATGCCGGGGGATATAATTATGCGCCAGTTGGTTATGGCTCGTATTTCTATGGTGCGCCGACACCGGTTGTTGCGCCCCAGATGGTGCCGGTTGCCGTCCACGGGCATTGGTGGCAGTAATCGATTGGAGTGGTTTTGAACCGTCTAGGAAGGCCGGTAGGTTGCAGGGGTGGAGCGTTTCAGCGCCTTGTTTTCCGCCCCGAGGCCAGATAGTAAGTTGACGCACAATGGGATTTCGAGTAATAAAGCCTATTGACATGAGTGGCAGGGCCAGCTAGCCTAAAAATTCGTTCATCTAATACACCCATTAGAAGTGCCTATTCCCTTGTGTGGGGAGAAACACGTTTGGGCTGCTTCCCCGGAGGAGTCGAATGAATCAACCGTACTTCATTCTGGAGTTTGCGCACTCCATTCATGGGCATTTCAAACGCATCCACGTTACGCACCGTTCGCTGAAGTTGGTGTTCTGCGTTGTTGGACTGCTTGGGCTGGTTGTTTTCGGACTGGCGTCGAGCTGCGTTTGGATGAGTTGGAAGGTATCGAAGTACGAGAGAATGCAAGCGGACCTGGACCACCTGCGATCTCGCTACCAGGACTTACAGCGGTTGTCGAAGCAACGCGGAGTGCAGATGGCATCGCTCGAAAGTCTGGCGAGCGAGGTATCGGTTGCCTTCGGCTTGCAGCCGCGTCCTGCCCGTGACGAGGCCGAGCCTCTCGATTCGGACTCGCTTGGCAAGACGGCGAAAGAATCGATTGAAGAGTTCAATTTCCTGAAGTCGGCCAGCTACTCGGGCATTTACCACCGTTATGCTTACCAGTGGCAGGCGCATTCGCAACCGAGCGTGTGGCCTTTGAACGGAGTTCTGCGGAGCTCTTTCGGCGAAAGGTCCGACCCATTTTCCGGCGAGGGGGCTTTTCACACCGGTATCGACGTTTCAGCCGTTAGCGGTACGCCCGTTCATGCGACTGCGGACGGGGTAGTGGTAAACGCCGGTTGGAGCGGTCGCTACGGGAAGTTGGTGGTAATCGACCACGGCAACGGCGTACAAACCTATTACGCTCATCTTTCGGAGTTCCAGGTAGTTCCTGGAGAAGAAGTGCGCCTGGGAGAGCAGATTGCCCTGTCCGGAGGAACTGGCCGCGTGACGTCGCCGCACCTGCACTATGAGGTCAGAGTGGCGGGAACGCCTGTGAATCCTTACAGATACTTGGGCAAAATTCAGATTGCCAAGGCAGTGGTGCACCCGCATGACGATCTGGGCCTTTAATGCAACGGCGGATCTGAAAACCGTATCATTATAGTCAGTGGATTATCGCTTCACGCGGCGCGCGCTGCTGGCGGCGCTGCCTGTTAGCTTGGCTGCGGCCACCGTATCAACCAGAAGGCAGAAGGATCTGCCGCGAGCGGGGGAGTTTGTGCGCTTCGCCGATCCAGTTACGGAAAACCTCGTGGTGCGACTGACCTCCCTTTCGAGCGCGAATCTACTTCCCTCGCCGGCCAACAGGTTCGTCTCGGAACGGGAACGCTTTCTGGTTTTTTCGTCGGATCGGACGGGCGCATATGCTCCCTTCCGTCTGGATCTGCGCAACGGCACGGTCCATCAACTCGCGGAGACAGCCAAATTGGATCCCCGGTCGCTGACCATGGACGAGGGCGAGCGGTCACTGTTCTTGCTCGACTCCGGCGCACTCAAGGAGGCCCCGCTCACAAACAAGGGAGGCTCCCGTACCATCGCGGAGGATGTAACCGGATTCGCGATGGGCCGCGACGCAACGGATCTGCTTCTGGTGCGGCAAGGACGGCTCGAAGACGTTAACAAAAACGTAGTCGCCACGGATGTGACGGGAACTTGCCTGCTGCGCCCGGGTGGCAAGGGTTGTCTCATCGAGCGTGGTTCGCGGGCCGGAACCGAGTTCTGGTACGCTCCCATGGGCGATTCGGAACGTAAACTTATCTTGCTTGCGCAGGGGCGGGTTTCGTTTCCCTTCTGGGCCCCGGACGGGAACTCCATTCTGTTTCTGCGCGAGGTCCCGCATGGGGAGGCGACGCTCTCCGAGATCCACGAAGTCCTCATCGACAACGTTATGGAGCAGCCCGTTTCGTCCACGAGCCAGTTTGCGGCGTTTTCGCCGAATCGTGACGCAAGCGTGTTTGTGGGTTCCAGCCGCAGCAAGGCGCAGCCAAATATCGTTTTGCTGCTGAGGTCCGCAAAACGGGAAATGACGCTTTGCGAGCACCATGCGAGCGATGCCGCCGCGGTTGGGCCGGTCTTTGCTCCCGACAGCAGGCGTGTTTATTTCGAGAGTGATCGCGAAGGCAAGCCTGCCCTTTACTCGGTGAATGTTGAACTGCTGGTTGAGCCGACTCAAACTGGTTGAGCCTGCTCAAATCTAAAGCGCGGCATCGCCTAACCTAAACAAAGACAGCTATGAACGGTATGAAACGCCCGGTGTGGATATTTGCGCTTATTTACCTGCTGACGATTGGTTTGCCAATGTCGCGGGCACAGGGCCTCGGCGGCATTCTCTCGAAGGGAAACACGAAGGCCGCAGTGCTCAGTCCAGCCACCGATCCGCTGGGTCGCGAGACGCCGCGAAGCGCCATTTACAACTTCCTGGAACAGTGTCACGACGGGCAATTCGTCAGGGCCGCCGAGTATCTCGACCTCAGCAAGACGGGGAGGGCGCGCCGCCTGGAGCAGGGTCCGGAGCTGGCGCAACGGCTGGCGGCTTTGCTGGACCGCGATCCACATTTTGAACTGGAATACCTGAGCAACACCGCTGCGGGCAAGAAAGACAGCGACCTGGCATCGGATATCGAACGCTTGGATGCTTTCGACGTAAATGGGCAAAGAATCGCTCTTTACCTGCAGCGCGAGACTCGGGACGGGCTGAGTGTCTGGCTGGTTTCGAGCGATAGCGTGGCGCGCATTTCACAGCTGAGCCAGTTGCTGGAAGGTCCGGCCATCGAAAAGAAACTGCCGGCTCCTCTGGTAAACACGAAGCTTTTGGGCACCGCGCTTTGGGTTTGGATTGCGCTTGTCTGGCTGGCGGTTATTTTGTCGGTCTTGTCCAAACTGTTGTCGCGCGCGGCGATCGCCATCTTGAAGCCGATTGCGAAGCGCTACGCCAAAAGCCTGCAATCCTATCGGCTTGAAACTTTCACCGAGCCGTTGCGGCTGCTGCTTTCCGCCGCCGTCTTCCGAGCGTGCATGGAGGTGGTTTCTCCGTCGGCGCTAGTGCGTAATTACCTGCTCAACATTTTGGCGCTGCTGGTGGTACTGGGTTCGGCCGCGGTCCTGATGCGGATTGTAGACGTGATCTCGGATCATTTGATAGCGCGCCTCGATCCCCGGCAGCGGGCGCTCTCGTACTCAGTCGTGCCGCTGGGAGTCCGATCCTTGAAGATCTGCATTTTCGGGATTGCCGCGCTGATCACGCTGGATCAGTGGGGTTTTCACACGAACACGGTCCTGGCCGGTCTGGGGGTGGGCGGTTTGGCAGTGGCGCTGGCGGCGCAGAAGACCATCGAAAACCTGTTTGGCGGCATTTCCGTCATCAGCGACCGGCCGGTGCTGGTAGGCGATGTCTGCCAGTTCGGCGGAAAAGTGGGAACGGTGGAGGACATCGGGCTGCGGAGCACGCGCATACGGACTCCGGACCGGACGCTCGTGACGATTCCGAATGCGGTGTTCTCGACGATGACCTTGGAGAATCTCTCGCGCCGCGACAGGATGTTGTTTCATCCGACGCTTCACCTGAGCCGCGACACGGCACCCGAGAAGATCCGGGAGATGATGGAAATCGTTAAACATCTTCTGACGGAACACCCGAACGTCGATCCGACGGGGGTGCCTGTGAGATTTACGACGATCGGGCGCGAGTCCTACATGCTGGAAGTATTTTCTTATGTGCTTACGAGCAACGAGGACGAATTCTTAGTATTGCAATCCGAGTTGCTTCTTAAGCTGCTGGAGGAAGCGGAGAGACTGGGAATCTCTTTTGCGGTGCCGTTTTATGAGACTCGGACAGAAGCGGTGGGGACTGTTCAATGAGGCCGCGGGGTTGGCGCCAAGAGCTGGCTCAAACAGCCACGGCCGCCGTCAGAGCTCTATCTACCTCCGCCATCAGCGAATCGATGCCCTCGGCATCTTCGTGGGTTTTGATGAGCTGAGTTTGCAGTTTTTCGATCTGCTCATCAAGTTCGTAGAGATTCTTTTCGGCATTTGCCCGTTGCGTTCCGAGGTCCGAGAAGATAGATCCGAGATGCAAGCTCTTGAGTCCGGCCATTTCAATTTTGCCGGTGACATAGACTGAGCGCAACGCGCGAGTGGACGTTTTCAACCGATCCAGCGCTTGCCGCAAATTCTGAAGATTCGCGTTGGCCGCGGCAAGAGATGCCACCGCGCGCCGGGTCGTTTCGCCGAATGAGCCATGGAGCAAGCCGATGGCGCCATCCGTCATGCCGCGGTTTTCCTCAAGCTCGCGCCCTGAGGAAGCCCGGTCAGCGACCAGTTCAGACGCAAAGGATCCCGTCATCGTGATCTGCAGCTTCGCCGCACCGAGATTGAAAGAGATCGCATTGACCTCCGCAATCAGTTGAACAAGAGCTTTCGCAAGACTTTCACACTCGGACGCAATGGTGTTTGAAAGGGATTGCAGCCAGCCCAGAACCCGGCCGATGCCCGAAGCCAGAGCCCCGAGTTTTTTCGCCTCAATGGCTCCATTCAGAGAAAGCATTCGGATGGACATCGAGAGGGTGGTTACGAATTCGCACTTCGAACGAATCTGACGGTTCAATGTGACGTAAAGAGTAAGATCGCCGAAGACCGGGTTTAAGCTTTCGAGCAGGCGGTCACAGGATTGAACGATTGCAGCAAGCGGATCGTGCTGCGCAGACGTTGTGCGCCCGGGCCGTGAGCTTCGGTTGGCCGGGGCATTTCCTAACACTGTTTCGCGACTCTGCAGCTCCTGCTGCAGCAAAGCGTACATGAATTCGTCATAATCGGCAAAGCCAAGGGAACGCAATTGAACTGCGAGCTCTTTTGTGGAAGCTGCTATGGCAGCTTTCTTGGTCCCGCCGCTCTGCTCGATGGATTGCTCCACCCGGCGCAGGCGCTGGTAGAGATCCGTCGCCTTGGACCATAGGGGCGAAGAGGGTTTAAACCTGACCGACAGATATCCGTCGGGAGTCGGACTCGCCAGCGCCACTACCCAGTAATATCGTCCATCCTTGGCGCGGTTCTTGACATAGGCGACAACCGGCCTGGAAGCCTGTATGTAATCCCAAAAAATCTGGAAAACCGCGCGCGGCATGTCAGGGTGGCGGACGAGGTTATGGGGTTTATTCCTCAGTTCGTTTGAGGAGAATCCGCTGACTCTTACGAAGATATGATTCGCCTTATCGATGAGACCCTTTTTGTCTGTAGTCGAAAAGAATAGCTCTTCGATAGCGAGAGGGCGTGGCTCGTCGATCAGAGTAAGTTCCGCAGTGTTAGCGACTGGTGTCATGTCTAGTAATGACGTGGCTTTAGGTGGCATTCTCTCTCAGTGGAGGTCGTCGAAAAGGGCAGAGGGTTTCCGGTTTCCCAGGAGCTAGTTCAAAGAGCGGCGGCTCCCAACAGCGACTTATCGGCGTCCGCTATCAGCGCATCGATACCCTCGGCATCTCGGACCGTTTTTTGAAGTTGCGCCTGCAAAGTGTCTATCTGCTCATCCAGACCTTGGAGATTCGCCTCGGCATTCCGCAAATGGCTTCCGAGATCGGAGAAAATGGACTTCAGCTGCGAGCTTTCGAGGTTCGCCATCTCGATTTTGCCGGTGACGTAAACCGACCGCAAAGAACGCGCGGAAGCCTTCAGCCGATCCAGCGCCCGCCGCAATTGCAGAAGATCGGTGCTCGCCGCGGTGAAAGATGCCAGCGCCCGTTTGGTCGTTTCGCTGAATGAGGCATGAAGCATTTCGATCGCCCCATCCGTCATGCCGCGGTCGTTGTCTCCTCCGTCCGTAGAGGAAGCTTGCAGCAGTTCGGACGCGAACGATCCCGTCATGGCGATCTGCAGCTTGGCCGCGCCGAGATTGAAAATGATCCCATTCACCTCCAAAATTAACTTCGCCAGCGCGGTCGAGAGGCTTTCGCATTCAGCTGTGATGCCATTTGAAAGCGACTGCAGCCAGTCTAGAATTTTACCAATGCCGGAAGCCAGGGTCCCGAGTTTTTCGGCGTCTATGGCCCCATTGAGAGCGAGCATGCGGATTGACATGGAGAGCGACGTCACGGATTCGCATTTGGAACGGATCTGCTTATTGACCGAGAAGTAGGAGGCAAGGTCGGCAAAGACAGGGTTCAAGCTCGTCAGAAGGCGGTTACAAGAGTGGATGGTCGAATGAAGAGAGTTGCCCCGCGTTGACTTGCCAGCATCATTTCGAGGAATAAGACCGATCCCGATACTTGCTAAACCGGCTTCGCGGCTTTGGAGTTCCTGCTGGAACATAAGGTACATGAACTCGTCGTAATTGGCGAAGCCAAGCGACCGCAACTGAGTGTGAAGTTCCTGCCTGGAAGCGGCGATAGCGGCCGGCTTACCCTTCCCACTCTGCTCGATCGATTTCTCAATTTTCCTGAGGTGCCGGTACAGGCCTTCCACCGTGGACAATAGCGGCGAGGAGGGCTTGAACCGGACGGACAAGTACCCTTCGGCGGTGGGACTCACTAGCGCTACTACCCAGTAATACCTGCCGTCCTTGGCGCGATTTTTGACGTAGGCGACGATCGGCCTGGAGTCCTCGATGTATTCCCAGAGAACTTTAAAGACTACTCGGGGCATATCCGGGTGCCGGATGATGTTGTGCGGTTTATTGCGCAGTTCGTCCGCCGAAAAGGCGCTGACCCGCATGAAGACGTGGTTCGCCTTCCCGATTAGGCCCTTCTTATCGGTGGTCGAGAAGAATAGTTCGTCTATTTGGAAAGCTCGCGATTCTTCGCTTGCAGCAATTTCCTCGGTGTCGGCGGCTGTGCTCATCTCTTGCGAAGAAGTGGCCGCAAGCATTCTTCTCTCTCACCGGATATTACCGAAGGCAGTGAACGGAACCGATTTCTCCGCTTCGGGCAGGTTTTTCAATCCACCATCGATGCCGTCCATTCGAAGCGCTTCGAGGACGGCGCCGCCGGCCGGGCTGAACCGGGGCGCGCTGATGACGCTGCTGAGCAATTCCCTGATCCGCGCTGCGAAACTGGCGCGCAAAATTTCGCTCTGAAACACGCCGCCGGTGTAGGAAACAGTTACCGACGTGGAGAAGGTGAAGATGTTGCGCCAGATGGCTTGCACCAGCCACGCCAGTTTCGACGCGGCTTCGGCAAGGATGGCGAGGGCGACGTCATCCCGCGTCACGGCGGCGCGATCCACTAAGCGGGCCAGCGAGGCAACTCTGGCGCGCGGGTACTCGGGCGTGTAGAAGCGATGCAACAAGTGAAGCGCGTTAGGGGATTGAGTGGCGTCAAGGAACATGCGACGAAGCATGGTGGGCGGCCCCCAGCCTTCTTCGAACTGCAAGATCGCGCGGAGAGCTTGGCGGGTAAGATCGAACGCACTGCCTTCGTCCCCAAAGATATAACCCCAGCCGCCCGCCCGAGCGGTCTCGCCGTCCGCATTACGTCCAAAAGCGATGGAACCGGTGCCTGCGATGACGATCACGCCGGGCTTTCCCGCCGTCGCCCCAAGGAGCGCTATCTCGGCATCGCTCGTAACTTTACAATGTCCGGTGCGAATCACGGGCCGGATATGCGCCTCTTTGTCCGTCGCGCCGCCGCTGAATCCAAGACAAGCCGAAGCGAAAACCAACGTGGCGAAATCGAGACCCGCTTCCGCGCAGGCCTGCCCGACGCACTCGCCGATGACCGATTTCAGTTTTTGGGCGGCTTCTTCCGCCGAGACGTGATTGCAAGGACCCGATCTGCCGCTTCCAAGAACGCGCCCAGTCTCGTCTGCGATTAGGGCCACCGTGCTCGACTGCCCGCCGTCGATTCCTAAGTAATAGCGGGGCACGGTTACATCGATCCGGAGAAACCAGGTCTCATGCCAGTGTCTTGTCCTTGGCATAGCAGACAGAATCGAGCGGGCAGGATGCGCATCTCGGTCTGCGAGCCACGCAGATTTGACGCCCGAAATGGATCAGTTGATGGGCAAACAGAATCCAGCGATCCCGCGGCACCGCTTTCATGAGGTCCTGCTCTATCTTCGTGGGGTCATTGTTCTTCGTTAAGTCGAGGCGCTGTGAGATGCGCTGTACGTGAGTGTCCACTACCAGGCCCGAAGCGATTCCATATGCCGTGCCGAGGACCACGTTAGCCGTTTTGCGCGCGGCGCCAGGAACGGTTAGCAGTTCTTCCATGGTTCGCGGCACACTGCCGTGGTAATCGGCGAGGATCTTGCGCGCCGCCCCGATCAGCGACTTCGATTTGTTGTTGAAGAAGCCGGTTGAGCGGATGTCGTTCGCGAGTTCCTCCTGCGAGGCGTTCGCCAAATCCTCAACCGTGGGATATTTTTGAAACAAGCCCGGAGTTACCTTATTCACACGCTCATCCGTGCATTGCGCCGAAAGAATGGTCGCCACCAGCAGTTGCCAGGCGTCCTGGTGGATCAATGCGCAAGTGGCGGCCGGAAACAGCCGGTCGAGTTCTTGGAGGATGGTTTGGAGACGCGCTTTTCGCTGGGCCGCGTTCTTCGGTTTTGGAACCTTCTTCGGCGGAGTGACCGGATGCAAAGGGGTAACGGCGGCTATTTCGGTGGCGGCCATGGGTAAACCAACATGAGTAATCCAACATAGCGCAGGCGATTCGAGAAGCGTTGAAAAGAGATTCTGGCTCGCCCGGCCAGTCGATGGCATCTCAAGGAGGGCGTTGGCCAATTAACGATGCATATATACACGCTGAGATGCGAGATGCTGACGCACAAGTCACTGCGGGAAACGTTTGAAGTCTTTGAAGACCCTTACAATCTGGCAAGGATCACGCCTTCCTGGTTGAACTTCAAAGTCACATCCAAGGAACGGGCGCAGATGCGCAAAGGAGCGGAGATCGACTACACCATCAGATGGTTGGGAATTCCCATGCATTGGAAAACGGTGATTCAGGATTATGAGCCGCCATTCCTCTTCGTCGATGAGCAGGCGGAAGGGCCGTACGCTTTGTGGCGACACCGCCATACTTTCGCTCCGACCGGCGAAGGGACGAAGGTAGGCGACCAGGTGGAGTATGCGCTGCCGTTCGGCGTACTGGGAAGTCTCGCTCACGCGGTAATCGTCAAGCGGCAACTGCAAACGATCTTTAGATTCAGGCAGCAGGAACTGGGAAAGATGCTGGGCGGGAAAACGGTTGAGACGATGGAACCGGTGGTCACCGGCTAGGCTTCAATTGGGCGCGCCGTTTTCGAGAAAGTTCCGCAAGCGGTGACTGCGGCTGGGATGGCGCAACTTTCGCAACGCCTTCGCCTCAATCTGACGAATACGCTCACGGGTGACTGCAAAGTTCTGGCCTACTTCTTCGAGAGTGTGCTCACTGCCGTCCTGTAGGCCAAAACGCATTTTTACGATCTTCTCTTCGCGTGGGCTTAGCGTCTTGAGCACTTCCGCCGTTTGTTCGCGAAGGTTCAGGTTGATGACGGCATCGGAAGGAGAGACCATGCGGCTGTCCACTAGAAAATCGCCAAGGTTCGATTCTTCCTCTTCCCCGACTGGCGTCTGGAGCGAGATCGGTTCCTGAGCGATCCGAAGCACGCGGCGCACCTTACTGGGAGTTAGATCCATGCGCACCGCGAGTTCTTCGGTGGTTGGCTCGCGGCCGAGTTCCTGCTGCATGGAGCGCTGCAGACGCACCAGTTTATTGATCGTCTCGATCATGTGAACGGGGATTCGAATCGTGCGGGCCTGATCGGCGATGGCGCGCGTCACAGCTTGGCGCACCCACCATGTGGCGTATGTCGAGAACTTGTAGCCGCGTTTGTAATCGAACTTGTCAACGGCGCGCATGAGCCCGATGTTGCCTTCCTGGATCAAGTCCAGAAACTGCATGCCGCGATTCGTGTATCGCTTGGCGACGGAGACCACCAGGCGCAAGTTGGCCTCAATGAGTCTTTTCTTGGCGCAGTCGGTCTCGGCCTCGCCGCGCTCTACGATTTGAACCGCCCGCCTCAACTCCGACGCGGTGGCGCCGGAGCTATGCTCCAACTCATCCAGGTGAGCGCAAAGGGCTTTCAATTCTCTGCGAAGCGGGGGCGCGGCGGGAGACTCGGCCACCCGGGGATCGTCTATCTTGTACTGGAGCTTGGCGATCTCTTGCTCAAGCTGACGAATCTTTTCGACAGAGCTTTTCAATCCGGCGCTGAGCGATCGTAAAAAGCGGCTCGAAAAAGGAATGGCGCGAATGCGGCGGGAAACGCAGATGAGCAGACGGGAATAATCGAAGCGCACTTTACGATACTGTTTCGGCTTCATATTGCGCGAAACAGCAGCGAGTTTGTTGTGCGTCTGCTGGGCCTTGCGATAGAGCTTTTCGATATCCTGCAGCGATTGAAGGTACTGCTCCTTAAGAGGCTGAGAGGAATCTTGCTCCTCATTCCCCACGATGCTTGTGTCGGGAGCCTGCAGCACATCGAGGATAGACAGAGTGCCGTTTTCAAGCTGCTCGCGAGTGTCAAGCAACGCTTGCACAGTCAGGTGCGAGCGGGAAAGAGCCTTGCGGACTGCGGTCTCGCCGCGTTCAATCCGCTTAGCCAACTCGATTTCGCCTTCGCGCGTAAGCAGCGGCACCATGCCCATTTCGCGCAGATAAACGCGAACGGAATCGTTGCTTTTGTCTAAGGCGCCCGGCGTGAGGTCAAGTTCCGAAAGATCGTCGGCCTCGTCGCCTTTCTTGCCAAACTCTTTGGCGTCGTCGAGCAGATCGATAGGCGCTACTTCGAGTTCTCCGAAGAGATCGTTGATGTCGCCATGGCCCGCCAAATCGTCGGACACAACACCGGCAACTTCATCGTAGAGAGCGAAGCCTTTGTTATCGCTGTCCTGCATCAAGTGCCTTTAACACTGACTCTGCGACCGTTCGGGAAGAAGAATCGCAATGTTTCGACTGCCCACAACCACGCGCCAACGGACCCCTGTAGTTCCTCCGCCTCCTCATAGTACAACACGATTCACGGCCCGGCGGGGGCGGCCTTAGCTTGATCCAATTCATTTGCAAGACGCATTGCTTCGGAGAAGTCGCCCCGCTGTTCCAGTTCTCGAATTTGTCTTTTCAAGTCGTTACACTTTGCGGAAATGGCCTTGGTCTCAAGCGCCCGCAGACAATGAAGCGCCTGTTGCGCGGCATGCTCCGCGTGAATCGCCGCCTCGGCAAAGCTTAGATCGGTAAGGATTCTTTGCAAGCGTGGTTCCAAGCGGCTGGCAAGGCTATCGAGTGAGAAAGCTAACCCTTCTGCATCAAGCGCCAGAACGGCTTCGAAGATCGACCTGGTTTCGAGGACATGAAGAATACCGCTGGTTTGAAGATAGTGTTTTATGGTTTCACGCGCGTCCTCACTTTGCAGCAGGCAAGTCAGCAACAGCAGTTCGTTGGGTGGAATCGAAGATGTTGCGGTGTTCTGCTTGCGCCCAGGCTCCTCCCGTTTGGTGGTTTGACGCAGTTGCGCGGCGACGATGTCCCGATCGAGTTTCAAATAGCCGGAAATCTCGTTGGTGATGGCTGATCGTTCGACGCGGTCGTTCACCAATTGAATGGCGGGCAGGATGGATTTGAAAGCGTCCACGCGACCTTCAACGGTCTGGACGTCGAACTTGTCGCGAGCCCGCAAGGCCAGCCAGTGGAAGTAGGAAACGGCTGCCGCGAGCCGCTGCGAATAGGCTTCCGCGCCATGCCGCTGAATGTACTCATCGGGATCGAGCTCACCTGGCAGTTCGACAACGCGGACGCGCAGACCTTCGGACAGGAAAGCGCCAATGTATTTTTCGGCGGATCTCGCGCCGGCGGCATCGGGATCGAAGTTCAACAGAACCTGTCCGGCATTTGCCTGTTGCTGCGAAGTCTGGCGCTTGATCGCGCGCACCTGGTCCGTGCTGAGCGCCGTGCCGCTGCTGGCGACCACTTCGCGAATGCCAGCGGAGTAAACGCCGATTACGTCCATGTAGCCTTCGACCAGGATCATGCGGTCGTGCTTGCGGGCATCGATCTTGGCGCGGTGCAGGTTGTAGAGAACAGCCGATTTCTTGTAGATCTTGGTTTCGGGCGAGTTCAGATATTTAGGTTCGTCGCCGGCCCGAAGAGCGCGCCCACCGAAGGCGATTACTTTGCCTGCCTCGCTGTGAATAGGGAACATCAGGCGCGCCCGGAAGCGATCGAAAAAACCGCTGCCATCCTGACGCTTTATGACGAGGCCCGAGTGCTCCAGCAAGTCGATGCCGAACTTCTGAAGGCGCGCCGTCAGTTGCTGGCCGGATGAATCGGATAAGCCCAGACGAAACTCGTCTATCGCAGAGCGCGGGACAGCGCGCGATTCCAGATACTTGCGGGCCTCCGCGCCACCGGGGCCGCGCAGGTTTTCTTGAAACGCCTGAGCGGCAATCTCGTGCATCTCGAGAATGGCATCTCTGCGTTGCGCTTCGGGATCGTCCCCGCGCTGACGCTGGGGCATTGGAATGCCGTAACGCTCGGCGAGAGTCTTCAGCGTCTCGGGAAAGGTAAGGCTTTCTATTTCCTGCACGAACTTGAAGACATCGCCGGCGGCATCGCAGCCGAAACACTTGTAGTACTGATGAGTGCTATTGACCCCGAAAGAAGGCGTCTTCTCGCTATGGAAGGGACACAGCCCGACGTAGCGCGCGCCCGAGCCCTGGCGCTTCAGGCGCACGTATTGCTGGATGACATCGACAATATCGAGCTGGCTTTTCAGTTGTTCGGAAAAGTTCATCTGCGACTGAGGAGCGGCTATCCCGTCTGTCTCCTTCTTGATGCGTCTTTCTGGATGTGTCTTTCAGGTTAGCAGCCGGAGAACCAGTCTCTGGGAGAGTTGCGACACTGTTGTGAAAGTATGCCGCCTCAACTCTGCCCGGCTTTCGCTCCGCCGAGCGAAGCGGTCGCTAACATCCCGCCAAGCCCATCGTTTCAACCGCGGACGAATGCACAATCACCATTGAGCCGCGCTCTTTTATCGCTTCGTACAGCATGTTCATGGCGCGCAGATGCAGAGCGACGGGGTTGTTCTGATAGGTCACCGCGGCTTGCGGGAATTTCTCCGAGATCTCCGTTTCAGCTTGTCCAAGAATGTTGCGCGCTTGACGCTCTCGTTCGGCCTGAGCCTGCCGCGACATGGCATCTTCGAGCGCCTGTGGAATGCGGACATCGCGGATCTCCACCGACTGCACGGTGATGCCCCAGGGAGTTGTCTTCTCGTCCAGAATGCGCTGCAACTCCCGTCCCAGCGACTCGCGCTCGGTGATCATTTGGGCAAGTTCGTGACGTCCGATGGATTCGCGCAGGCCCGTTTGGGCGCTCATGTTGATCGCCTGCACGAAGTCCTCGACTTCGAGGATCGATTTCTCGGCATTCCAGACCAGCCAAAATACAATGGCATCGACGTTCACCGGGACCGTGTCGCGTGTGAGCGTGGACTCGGCTGTCACGCTGGCCACTCGGACACGCTGATCCACGTATCTGCTCAACGTATCCACGATAGGAATCACGTGGAACAGGCCTGGTCCGCGCAAGCCGATGAAGCGGCCCAAGCGCAAGACCGCAACCTTCTCCCATTGGTCCGCTACCTTGATCGAGAACAAAAGGTAAGCGCCGACCAGCAATCCGACAATCAAAGGCACGCGATTGCCGAGAATGACCGTAAGGCCCAAGCCAGCCGCCGCCAAGATGGCGAACAACCCTCTCGCAACACCACTTATCTGATTCTTACTGCGATCCTGCCACATAGATTCATCTCCTCTTCTTGCCCGTGTCGGCTTGCACTTCTTGCAACTGCTCCATCAATTCGCCGACCGTAAAACCGGCGGAGCCGAGGCGGGCTATGAACTCACTCACAAGCTGATTGAGCCGGCGCTGGCGCTCGACCGTATCGCGTTCGACTTTCTGATGGCTGATGAACGTGCCCGTGCCTTGTTGCGTCTCTAGCACGCCTCGAATTTCCAGTTCGCGGTAAGCGCGTATAACTGTGTTCGGATTAATGGCCAGATCGACCGCTAACTGACGAACGGTGGGAAGCTGATCGCCTCCCCCTAATGCGCCCGCTGCGATTCCGCCAATCACCTGGTCGATGATCTGGCGGTAGACAGGCAGGCCGCTGAGCATGTCCAATGCGAACCGAAAGGGCTTTCGTCTAGGCGATGCGGCGCTCACGGTTATATAGTGTACTAGCTATCTAATGCAGTCAAGCGATTTCTCCAGACAGTGCTTCGCGATTTTCTGCTATCGTTTGCGTTTGAGGAGGAGTGTGGGTCGGCTTACTCGCTTGATTCTCGCTGGGGCGCTTTGGTGCCATTCCTCGCAGGCCGCGTCATCCGAATGGGTCGTGGCCAGAAATCCACACTTCGAAGTCTATTCGCAGGCGGGACCAGAACGGGCGAAGGTCGCGCTGGCTTGGTTTGAGGATCTCCGGCGTTTCTTCGATCGAAACGGCATCATCCCGGGCGGACTGGCGCAGGAGCCAAGGCTGCCGATCAAAGTGATAGGGTTTAGCTCCGAGAAAGAATACAGCCCTTTCAAACTTCGCGCCACGGCGGACGCTTTCTACACTGGCAGCGAAGACGGCGACTACATCGTGATGCCGGATTTGGGACCGGGCGAGTTTAAGGTGGCGGCGCACGAGTACGCGCATTACGTGCTGCGCTCCAGCGGCCTCAAGCTGCCTGTCTGGCTCAGCGAGGGACTGGCAGAGGTCTTTTCGACGATCACAATAACGGGCGGCCGCTCCGAGTTTGGCGGCGACATACCCGTCCATACGGCTGCCCTGCGTCCGCGCGCCTGGCTGTCCGCCGCCGAGTTGCTGGCGGCTGTGTCGGATTCGCCGCCATTCGCAACGCGAGATGGAGCAGGGTTCTTCTATGCCGAAAGCTGGGCGCTCACTAACATGCTTGTCTTTTCACCGGAGTATGCGCCGAACTTCCGCGGCCTGATATCGGTCATCGGTTCAGGCGAATCAAGCCCGCTGGCGCTCCAAGACATTTACAGGAAGGCGCCCGAGGCGATCTTGGGTGATGCACGAGAGTGGCTTGGGCACGCGAGGTCTTCGACACGGGCGCTTGCCGCCGCGTCCGGCACGTTCGGGGTAGCGGAGGTGAGCGGGCTGTCCGAGGTTGAAGCGAACACCGTGCTCGCCCAACTCCTGGCGGCGATTGGGGAGCGCGATCGCGCGGAAAAGCTGTTTCACGACGTCCTCCAAAAGTCGCCGTCGGATTCCGGCGTTCTCGCCGCGCTTGGGGCTATTGCGCTGCGCAAAGGAGACCGGCAGAAGGCGATCGAGTATTGGCGTGAAGCCATTGATCGGGGCGGCCAAGATGCCAACCTTTGTTACCGCTATGCCGTGCTTGCCGACGAGGCCGGGTTGCCTTCGGAAGAGATCGAACGCGCCCTCGTCCGCGCTATCGCGAGAAAACCGGACTTTGATGACGCGCGCTACAGGTTGGCGCTTTTGAAGAGCAATGCGGGCGAGTATGGCGTGGCCGTTGCCCAGTTGCGATCCATGGTAAAGCCGCCCGCTGAACGTGCTTTCAGTTACTGGGCGGTGATGGCGTACGCACTGTCGGAACTTGGCAACCAGGGTGAAGCAGATAGCGCGGCGCGTGAGGCAATGCGGCTCGCCCGCACGGCGGATGAGCGTGCGCGGGCCGCTGAACTCGCATACGTGGCCAAGACGGAGCTGGCGGTTCGATTCGCGCGCGATGCCAACGGCCAGTTACAACTAGTCACTACACGCGTCCCGAAGGGCTCCACTGATTGGAACCCGTTCATCGAACCGGGAGACCGCATCCAGGCAGCGAAAGTTAAGCTTCGCGAAGTCAGGTGTAGTGAAGGCAGGCTCACCGGTTTCGTCGTCGAGACCGATGGCGGAAGCCTGGTGCTCTCGGTTCCCGATCCCGCGCACGTCCTCATGCGAAACGCGCCCGCCGAATTCAACTGCGGTCCGCAATCGGGCAAGGATGTCAAAGCCGAGTATGCGGCGGGGGCCAATGGCGGCGCCGATGTGCTGCGCGGGATGGAGTTCCCGTAACCGAGCTAAGAAGCGGCCGCCGATCTGGACTGACATAATAACCGCAGAAATGGGCCTAAAGGAATACGCCAAGAAACGAGACTTCACGAAGACGCCGGAGCCCGGTCCGAGCGAACGGGAAACAAAGCCGAGAGGAAAAGGCGGATTCTTCTGCGTGCAGCGCCACGACGCGACGCGTCTGCACTACGATTTCCGGCTTGAAGTAAACGGGGTGCTTGTCAGTTGGGCGGTGCCTAAGGGTCCGAGCCTCGACCCCAAGCGCAAGGCGCTCGCCATGAAAGTGGAGGACCATCCTTTCGACTACGGCACATTTGAAGGGAATATCCCGAAAGGCGAGTACGGCGGCGGCAGCGTCATGCTGTGGGACACGGGAACTTACGACGTGCTGGGCGAAGCGGCGGCGGATGCGCAAATCGAGCGCGGCGATCTCAAATTCGAGCTGCATGGGACGAAACTGAACGGCTCGTTCGCCATCGTCCACATGAAGCACGCGAAAAAGGGCAACGAATGGCTGCTGATAAAGAAGCAGGACGAGTTTGTAGTTGCCGACTACGACATCGAGCAGTATGCGTGGAGCGCGGCCACTCATCGAACGCAGGATGAGATCGCGAGGAACGTAGAGCCGGTCAGCGCGGCGGATCTGAAGGGCGCAAAGAAAGCGGCGTTCCCCGCTGAACTTGAGCCTATGCTGGCGACTGCCGTGACAAAGCCTCCGGACGGCTCGCAGTGGTTCTACGAAATCAAGTGGGACGGGGTGCGGGCGCTTTGCCGCATCGATCATGGCAGCCTGGAGATTTATTCGCGCCGCGGCAATCGGTGCGAGAAGCAATACCCGGAGTTGTCCTCGCTCCCTTCTGCCGTGAATGCGGAAACGGCTTGGTTGGATGGCGAGATTTGCGTTCTCGATGAGCGAGGCAGAACCCGGTTCAACATGATTCAGCCGCGCATTGGAGCCAACAGTAGAGATGTTCCGCATTTGGCGGAAACGGCCCCGGTGACCTTGTTCTTATTCGATGTCATCTACGTGGACGGCTACGATCTGCGCGACGTGACGCTCGAAGACCGGCGCCGGCTTCTTAAGGGAATTTTCACACCCCAGGAGCATATCCGTCTTTCCGAAGTCTTCGACACGGATGGCGAAAGCATGTTTGAAGCGGCCCGCAAGATGAACCTTGAGGGCATACTCGCGAAGGATCGCAGAAGCGCTTACAAGGGAACGCGCTCAAAGAGCTGGCTGAAGCTGAAGGTGCTGAATGAGCAGGAGTTTGTGATCGCCGGGTTTACGAAAGGCGAGCGCGACTATTTTGGCGCTCTTGTTCTAGGCGTCCAGGAAGACGGTGTTCTGAGGCATTGCGGACAGGTGGGCACGGGCTTCGATCAGAAGCTGATGAAAGCGATATACGATCGGCTAACACCGCTCATCACCAGGACGTCGCCCTTCTCGAAGAAGCCCGTAATAAAGGACGTGACGTGGGTTCGGCCGGAGACGATCTGCCAGGTTAGTTTCCTGGAGTGGACGCCCGATGGCATGCTGCGGGGGCCGGTGTTTGTGGCGCTGCGCGAGGACAAGAGCGCCAGGGAAGTAGTGCGCGAAATGGCAATCGATGCAGACCCGGAGAGGCTGGATTTAAGCGGCCGCGAGACGACAGCCGAGGTCGATGGTCATCGGCTGAAGTTTACAAATCTCGATAAGGTTTTGTTTCCGAAAGACGGCTACAAGAAGCGCGACCTGCTGGCGTTCTACGATCGCGTTTCGCCATTCCTGCTGCCGCATTTGAAAGACCGGCCGCTGTCGTTGAAGCGATACCCGAACGGCATCGCGGCGGATTTCTTTTTCCAGAAAAACGCGGGGGACCATTTCCCAGATTGGATGCGCTGCCATGCGATCGAAGAGGGTCACGCCGCGAAAGTGAACAACTATCCGCTGGCCGACGACCGCGCGAGTCTTCTCTACTTAACGAACCTCGGCTGCATAGACGAGAATCCGTGGATGAGCCGCGTCGGGAATCTGGATCATCCCGATTGGATGCTGCTGGATCTGGACCCGGTGGAGACTTCCTTCGATCAACTCGTGGAAGCGGCTTTGCTGATTCGTGAGTTGCTGGAGCAACTCGGGTTAAAGGGCTATCCCAAGACGACAGGCGGCGATGGCATGCACGTCTATGTGCCGTTCGAGCCTGTCTACACCTACGAGCAGATTCGAAGCTTCGCCGAGCTGCTTTCACACCTCGCCCAGGAGAGGCAGCCGAACTTGTTCACAACGCCGCGCAGCGTGAACAAGCGGCAGAAAGAGCGCGTTTATTTCGACTATCTTCAGATCGGAATGGGCAAGACGATTGCCGCCCCTTACGTTGTCCGGGCATACGATGGCGCGGCAGTAGCGACGCCGCTGGAGTGGAAAGAAGTGAAGCGGGGAACGCGGCCAGCCGATTTTAGAATCGATAATGCGCCCGAACGCTTTGAACGTGTGGGCGATCTGTTCGCGCCTGTGCTGCAGGGCGGCCAAAAGTTGGAAGAGGCATTGGAGCGGCTGCGGGAAATTGGGGCGGAGAAGGAGCCGGCTGCGCCGAAAAAAATTGTCAATCGAGGTCAGAGATCCGCGCGGCAACGCAACGCCACTCGTTGATTTCCGAGACCTCCGCGCCGGGCAGCAGACGCAAAAAAAAAGACAACTCGGATTCATTGAAGCCAGTCAGAAGCAAGCGCCCACCCGGGGCCGTGACGCGGAGCAAATCGTCGAAGATGGAGAGCAGGACCGTGCCGCTGATATTGGCCACGGTTAATTCCGCCGACGCGTTCGCGAGGCATTCGATGGAGCCGCCGACTAGCACCGGTTCAAGTGAATTGAGACCGAAGTTTTCACGGGCCGCTTGCAGTGCGGAGACGTCGGTATCCAGACCTACTGCGAAGCCCGCCCCAAGCTGCAGTGCGGCGATCGCCAGGATACCCGATCCGGTCCCGACATCTACCACGCGGCTGCCAGCGAGAACGTGCGTTTCTAGCGCCATCAGCGCCAACTGCGAGCAGGGATGTTCCCCCGTGCCGCACGCCAGGCCGGGGTTGTGTCGCACACGGACCCGCCCTGGTGGTGTTGGAGCGTTAGACCACTGGGGAGCCAGGAAGATCCGTTCGCCAATTTGACGCGCGGGCCACGCCTCATGCGTATGTTGGATCCAGTCCGTTGCGTCCTCACGCTCCCATTCGGGCGCGTAACAGGCGAAGCGGTCAAGCAATTCCAGGCGGTGTTCGTTGGTGCCGAATACGGCAATCAGGCGGACTGCGCCGTCGCTATCCTCCATTTCACGGATGCCAGCGGTTCCGTAATCCCACAAATCCGCCGAAAGCAGGTCCACGTCTTCGGGCGCACAGGTGAGATGCAGCGAGAACACGTCCTACTTTACGAGTTGCTGTTTGTAAGCGTCGCGCGCCTTGTGAATTTGTTCCGTGTGAGCTTCAGCGTGACGCGCGAAGATCGTCACCAAGTCGAGCACGGTCAAAGGCCCACGCTCCGGATGATTGCCGGTCCGCGACCACGCTTCTGGCGCAAGATCGCTCAGCAGCTCGAAATTGTCTTCGCGAAGCTGCCGCATTGTCTCCAGGGCTCGCGCGGGGGTCCGCTTGTCATACCCGGTGCGCGCGGCCCAGGCGTCCTGATTCCAGGGAACGATTGTGGGATTGTCTTCCGAAATCACTTGCCGAAGCCGGACCACACTGGTCGCTTCGGTATCGGCCAAGTGCGCGAGGATGTAGCGGATGCTCCATTTATCGGGACTTGGCTTGAAGTCGAACTCCGGCTCGGTTGCGCCGGAGATTGCTTCCGTGACCAGTTCCGTGCCACGGCGATAGCGGTCAAGTAGCTCTGTGTTCTGGCTCATGGACTCTAATTATAATTGCGATGCCGAAGTCCGAACTTCCCGTTGACGCAGTTCTCCCGGAGATCGTCGATGCCGTGCGAAGCAATCCCATACTGCTGCTCGAGGCCGAACCGGGGGCGGGGAAGACAACGCGCGTTCCTCCCGCTCTGTTGGCAGCGGGGCTGGAGCACGTCTACGTGCTGGAGCCTCGCAGACTGGCCGCGCGGATGGCGGCACGCCGAGTGGCACAGGAACTGAACGACAGCGTCGGGGGTCTGGCCGGTTACCAGGTTCGCTTCGAAGAAGTCAGCAGCGTTCGCACCAAGCTGTGGTTTTTCACCGAGGGCGTGCTGACAAGAAAATTGCTTGCGGACCGGATGCTGAAACAAGCGAAAGTAATCGTGCTCGACGAGTTTCACGAGCGCCATGTGGAGACCGATCTGGCGCTGGCGCTAGTCCGGAAACTGCAAGAGACCAGAGCCGACCTCCGGATCGTCATCATGTCAGCCACGCTGCCGGGCGGTGAACTGGCGGAAAAACTCGGCAAGCCTCCGCTGATTCGCGTGGCAGGCCGGGTCTTCCCAGTCGCGATACGCTACACTCCGCAGTCAGCGGCGCCGCTTGAAGAGCAAGTTGCGTCCGCCGTTTCGAGCGCCTTGGTTGAGGCGCGCGGTCACATTCTGGTTTTTCTGCCGGGCGCGGGAGAGATTCGAAAAGCGCTTGCATCCTGCGAACCCGCGGCGCGAAAGGAGGGCGCGCGCCTGCTCCCTCTGTACGGCGATTTAGGCGTGGATGAACAGGATGCCGCTGTTGCGCCCAGCAAGCTGCGTAAGATCATCTGTTCCACGAACGTGGCGGAGAGTTCAATCACTATCGATGGCGTCGCAGCCGTAATCGACAGCGGCGTGGCACGAGTGCTCTCGCACTCTCCCTGGAGCGGCCTTTCCCGGCTGCAACTGGAAAAGATCAGCCAGGCCTCTGCGATTCAGCGCTCCGGAAGGGCAGGACGAACCGGACCGGGCATGGCGATCCGGCTGTATCCGGAGAGTGACTTTGTGCGGCGTCCGCGGCACACCGTGCCAGAGATCTTACGTGCCGACCTTGCCCAACTGATGCTTCAAATCGCCGCGGCCGGTCTGCGTTGGGACGATCTGGCGTGGCTGGACGCGCCTCCGCAAGCCAGGCGCGAGCAAGCGGAGGAACTGTTGGTCTCCCTGGGAGCGATGGACTCGCGCGGAAAGTTGACTGAGGCAGGGCGGCAAATGAGCCGGCTTCCCGTCCATCCACGGCTGGCGCGGCTGGCTTTGCAAGCGGCGAAGATGGGCGCGCGGCGAGAAGGCGTTGAACTGGCGGCAAGGCTGGCGGAAACCCGCTTCAGATTCGATGACGCTCAACGCGGCGAGTTCGTCTCCGACATCGACCTTGTATTGGCCGGAGAACTCTCGTACCAAAGCCGCCGCCTGGCGCAGCAACTGCAAGACGCGCTGGGCCGCATTGCCGTCGGGACCGATTCGCACGCCTTAGAGAAAGCGCTGCTGTGCGCGTATCCGGATCGGGTGGCGCGGCGGCGCGGCGAAACTCTTCTGCTCGCCAATGGTTCGTCCGCCCAACTCGACCGGCGGAGCGTAGTGCGGAGTGAGTTTATGGTAGCCGTCGAAGTGGATGATCGAACCGATCAATCGAAGCCCCTGGTGCGGGTAGCGAGTCCTATGGAGGCCGACTGGCTTCTCGACCTTTTCCCTGGCCGCATCGCAACGAGCGAGCAGATGGCCTGGAACCGGGAATCGGAGCGCGTCGAGCAAGTCAATTCGCTGAGTTACGACCAGCTTGTGATCGACGAATCGCGGAGCGCTCCAACTAGTCCCGCCGCGGCTGCGGAGCTTCTGACTGCGAAAGCTATGGAGACGGGAGTCGAACGCTTCGTGGATGCGGACGAGTTACACCGCTTCTTGCGGCGCGTCAATTTCGCGTCGGAGCATAGCGACCAGATTGAAAATGCGCCGGAGTTATTGGGACAGGCGATGCGCCGGTTAGCTAACGGATTAACCGGCTTCAACGAGCTGCGTTCCGCCGCCAAGGACGGCGGCCTGCTCGCGGTTTTGCAATCCATGCTATCGATGCGCCTGATAGATGAGATTGCGCCGACTCACGTTGCCTTGCCGAATGGCCGAAGAGCCAGAATCGAATATCACGATGGGCGGCCGCCGTCGGTCGCCTCGCGCTTGCAGGACTTCTTCGGAATGCGGGAATCGCCTACGGTCGCGCGTGGAAAAGTGCCGCTGGTCGTTCAGTTGCTAGCGCCGAATCAAAGGCCCGTTCAGGTGACGAGGGATCTGGTCAGCTTTTGGAAGACGCTCTATCCGCAAGTGCGCCGCGAGTTGAGCCGCCGCTATCCAAAGCACTCCTGGCCGGAGACTCCAACGTGATCCATCACTCCGACCATCAGTTTGTCGATGACATCGGCGGCGCGATAATCCCATCCAGTTGCGGGTGCGAATTGCCGCAGCGTGTTCAGGTCGTTGCCGGATGTGACCAGGCCTTGTTCCACATAGCCGTTTCGCACTTGTGGATGTCCGATGTTGGCCAATAGTCCGTTGCAGAGGCACTTCCTGCCGATTGTCTCGATGAGCTTTCCGCCCTTGGCCGTGTAAACCGTGGCTGGCTCTCCGGAACAGCGATAGCCGATATTGCCCTCCGGGTTTCGATAGGCCTCGCGCAAATAGCCGAGATCGCAGACGCGGGGCCGAGCGGCATAGACGGCCTCTTCCGAAACGGAGCCTTCTACCTGCACGACTTTGAATGGGAAATGTGTAGGAGAAGCGAGTGGGTCGGTGAATACGCCCACTTCGCCGCGCTGAACGTTCTGTAGAATCGTTTGCTTGTAGGCGTCGCTTAATCCCGATTCTCTGCAGAAGGCGAAAGCCGTTCCAACCTGAACACCCGCTGCGCCCGCGTCGAGCGCTTCCCGCAGTTTCTCCGGGCTGCCATATCCGCCAGCGAGCCAAAAGGGCAAGCCCAGTTCGCGGAGTTTATCCAGGTTGACCCGATCGCGTTCTCCATAGATAGGTTCCCCAAGCTCATTCAGTTCGAGTTTTCCGCGGGGAGGCGCATTGTGCCCGCCTGCCGTTGGACCTTCTATGATGAAGCCGTCCACACGACCGTTGGCCTTTTTGACCATCGTAATGGCCAGGGTGTTCGAGGCGATGATGGCTATGAACTGGGGGCGCTGCAGCGGGGCTAAGTCATGCTCGATAAAGTCGCGCGGCGCGAAATGCATCGTCACGTCATCGCCTTCTTGAGCCCCCGTGACCTGCAGCGGATAGCTGGCGGGTTGATGGTTCACAAAGGCGTCGAGCACGCCTGGAATCTTCAAGGGGATCCCGGCACCCATAAGGATGTAATCGACACCGGCGAGCATCGCTCCGTAGATGGAGGGCAGATGGGGGATCTGGACTTTCTCCAGATAATTCATGCCGACGGCGTTCCCGTGACCTTCGCGAGCGAGAAAGACCTCGACGAAGTTAGCGGCGATACAGAGTTCCTGTAACTCGCGGGGGTTGTCCTTCGCGTGGAGAGGCTGCCTCTTATACGGTTTATTGGGGGGCTTACCGCCTGGAATGTAATAGGCATTCCATAGGCGGTCGGCCATCTGCGGAAAGGGTAAATGATCGAGCCCGCGGCGCATGTGGCCGCCGGGGTCGCCGTCCTGTAAGCGCCGCGCGAAAACCTGGTCGAGAGCCGTACCCGACACGACTCCAAGATGGCCCAGCCGCGAAACTGTGCGCGCCAGCCTCCAATTGGAAACAGCGGCGCCCATGCCGCCCTGGATGATCATCGGACAAGTGTTCGACAAATACAATTCTTTCACTTTCGCTTAATTTGGAGTGTCACATTTGTGTAAGCACTTCGGAATCGGGCACCGAGTGCGAACTGTAACATCACGTTGACGGGATTGACGCGACATATACATACGTGGCTGTTAGCCTCGGATAATCTTCAAAAGTTAAAGGGGGAGTTGTGAGAAAAGTGTTAGCACAGGTGTGTGCGCTCGCGGTTTGCGCGGGCTTCACGCTGCAGGCTCAATCGACATTCGGCTCAATTGTCGGAAATGTCAAGGACGCGTCCGGCGCTTTCGTAATGCATGCCACCGTCAAGGTGACCGGCACGGACGAGAATATAAGCCGCGAGGTGGCAACTGGATCCAATGGGAACTATGAGGCGCTGAATCTAAAGCCCGGTTTCTATAAAGTGACGGTTGACCATCCGGGATTCGAGCAGGCGACGGTAGAGAACTTGTTGCTGCAGGCCCGCCAGACCAGCCGCGTGGACGTAACGCTCAAAGTCGGCAGCGTGCATGAGGTTGTGACGGTTGAGTCGCAGGGCGGAGTGATCGCCTCAGAGACCGATACGATTTCTTCAACCTATGGGGCCGATAAGATAGTAACCTTGGCCACTAATCTCAGGGCTTCGACCAGCACGAGCCCTTACGGATTGCTGACCACGCTGCCGGGCGTTCAGTTGGACGGCCAAGGCGGCGGCGACGGCAATGGAACCTACCTTTCAATCCAAGGCGGGCTGCCCAACCAGTCTGAATCCTCTATCGACGGAATTCCTTCGCAAAGCGTGCGCCAGAACCGACCGCTGATCGAAATCTTCCCGTCGGTGGAAGCGATTGCCGAGTTGAAGGTTTCGGGCGTTGGCAATAACGCCGAGTACGGTTCCGCCGGCGATATCACGACCATCACAAAGAGCGGCACGAACACGTTTCACGGGTCGGTCGTCTGGTATTACCAGAACGCCGAGTTCGATGCGACGCCTTTCGGCTCCACCAGCAAGCCGGAGAAAGAGGTAAACGACTACGCCTTCTCAGCGGGTGGACCGGTGTGGATTCCCAAAGTCTACAAAGGCACGAACAAAACATTTTTCTTCGCCGATTACGAAGGACTAATGTATCCGCGAACCACCACCACTCAGAACTTTGTTGCGACCGCGGCCATGAAGGGCGGCGACTTTTCGCACGAGAGCGGCACTATCATCGATCCCACTACTGGCAAGCCATTTCAGGGCAACGTGATACCGGCGGCTAGAATCAGCCCGATTGCGCAGAAGATTCAAAGTACGTTTTTTCCCGATCCCAATGTGGGGAACGGGACCAGTACGGCAAATCCGAACTGGATCGTGAACAAGGCCGCCGACATCGATTCCAAACAGTTTGACGTTCGCCTGGATCACTATCTTACGTCGAAGCAATCCCTGTTTGGCCGGTTCAGCTTGAAGAACGCCACCAGTGTGAGTCCGGACAACGTCCTTCAGCCATCGCAAAACGATACGCAACAGAACCGCTCGCTGGTTCTGTCCTATAACTACACGATCACTCCGACCGTCTTGAACGAATTCCGCTCCGGATACACCAGCGACAGCCCAGGCTCGAACTTCTCTTACGACGGCAAGGCTTTTGAAAAATCGCTTGGCTTCGTTGGCTTGCCGGCCACGCCTTGGAACGGCCTGCCCAACATATCGTTCGACACCTCCGGCCTGAACGGACTGGACGTGGGACGTGTCGAGAACATCGAATACACTCGAACATTCACCATCAACAACAACACGACATGGACGCTGGGGAAACACAACATCAAGTTCGGTGTTGACGTGCGCTGGTATCGATCGAAGACGCCGCTCGGATTCAACGGCGCGGATAATTTTGGAAACTCAGATTTTAGCGGTGTTTTCACGGGCAACGATTACGCGGACTTCCTCCTTGGCCTGCCGGCGCAGACCTCCTACGGCGATGTCACGCACGATAACGACGGCTACAACCAGCGCTACCAAGCCTACATACAAGACAGCTACCGGTTGAGTGAAAAGCTTACCGTTGACTATGGCGTTCGCTGGGACTGGAACCCGCCGTTCTCCGACAAATACGGTAATATTGGCAACTTCGACCCCAGCGTTCCACAGACCGGCAAAGTTGTTTACCCGAACGGATTTGGCAACATCCTCGCGCCTGAATTTGAGATCGCCGTGAACGCCTGCCCCGGCACCCCGAACCTTCCAGCGCCTGGCGTGGGGATTCCGGGTGTGCCTTGCACGCCCTTCGTGACCAATTCACAGGACCACCTGCCGTCCGGCCTTCGCCAGGACCACGTGTTCAATTTCTTCCCGCGCCTGGGTCTCGCTTACCGGCCTCTCGCGGACGGAAACACAGTGCTGCGCGCCGGCTTTGGCATGTACGACGCTCCTTTGTTGGGAGCTGTTTTCTACTCTCTTACCGGCACGGCGCAGACCGATAATCGCACTTTCACGAACATCGCGCCCAAGACCGGCGCGCCCATTTACGCCTGGCCGAATATGTATGCGGGAGGGAACGGCGTTGCCATCGACCCTTATGGCAGCGCCTATTTCGGAACGGCCAATTCGATTAACCTCAAGAACCCTTACATGCTGCAATGGAACTTCTCCGTTGACCATAACGTCGGCTTCAACACCGGCCTGCGCGTTTCCTACATTGGGTCGCACTCGGTGCAGTTAGGCTTCGCTCAGAACTTGAATCAATCCGCTTACTCGACCATCCCGTATACGGATCAGCCGCTTACTTCGCGCCCATATCCTTCACTGGGGCCGAATTGAAAACAGAGATTCCGGCGCCACCGCCTTTTATCACTCGCTGCAGGTGGAAGCGAATCGGCGGTATCAGAACGGACTCACTTTCACCGGGGCTTATACGCTGGCGAGCAATATCTCCGATAATGGCGGCCCGAACCCGCAGAGCTTCGGCGGGGAGACTGGGAACGGCCGCATCATGGACGCCTATAACCGCGCGGGAAACCGCGGAGAGGTGTATGGAACGCGCCGCCACCGGTTCATCAGCACGGCAGTTTACGAATTGCCCGTCGGCAAAGGGCGCACTTACATGAGCGGTATGAACCCGGTCGCGAACGCATTCCTTGGCGGCTGGCGCATCAGTACCATCTTCCTCGCCCAAAGCGGGGATTATGAAACCCCTTACTTCAACAGCGGCGCGGGCGATCCATCGGGGACCGGCTCCGGCTTCTATCGCAATCAACGGCCGGATGTCGTCTCAGGCGTGAACGCGATTGCCACGAATCAGAGCGCGGGTGATTGGTTCAATCGCAGCGCGTTCGTCTGTCCCGGGCAAGCGGTTGGCCCCAATCAGTTTAACTGCGATGTTGGGCTGGGCGCGGCAAACAGCCCGGCTCCGATTGGGCGATTCGGCAATGCGGGCGTTGGAACATTGCTGGGTCCAAAGGAAATCACCTTATCCGCCGGTCTCGGAAAGTCTTTTCCCATTGGGGAACGCGTGGCGGTGAAGATCGAAGGAACGTTCACCAACATTCTGAATCACACGAATCTGGCGGACCCCAACACGAATTTGACTAGCTCCGCATTCGGAACTATCACGCACTCGATCGGCGCCGCGCAGGAATTTGGCGGCAACCGGACGGGGCAGGTGGGAGTCAGAATCGAGTTTTAGATTTGTTCGCACGCCAATGCGACTTAACGGCTCCGTCGAAAGGCGGGGCCTTTTTTTTGGGACTCTATGCTAATGAAGGAAAACATGAAGACCGGTTTTGTCGTTATTCTGCTTGCTGTCGCGCGCCTCGATCTCAGCGCGGCCAGCACCCCGGGCGGTCAGGAACGCGGAACGCTTCTTCCTACGGGCAAGCGGATCACTCCGCTGGCGGCGCCCGGTTCCACGCTCGAATCTTTGAACCCAGGGCTGGCGGCGTTCCCTGGCTATGTGGCGGGGCAAGCGATCAGTTCGGTAGTTAGTCCGGACAAGAAGACGATGCTTGTCCTGACAAGTGGGTTTAATCGTGTGAACGGAACGGATGGCAAGCCGATTCCAGAAGCTTCGAACGAGTACGTTTTTGTTTACGACATCTCGACTCACACTGCCAACAAGAAGCAGGTTCTGCAAGTGCCGAACACCTTCGCCGGGATTGCGTTTTCGCCCGATGGCAAGCGCTTCTTTGTCTCCGGGGGGAAGGACGACAACGTGCATACTTACTCGGTCGGCCGCGCCGGAGTCTGGGAAGAAGACGGGGACCCGATTAAGCTAGTACCTAATTGCGTAAATAAGCGTATTAATCTATGATT
>OCTA010000669.1_pt1 | contig 31492 bp, 33 predicted proteins | sample 1538991 | NCBI WGS metagenome assembly OCTA01 (sample SAMEA3539302, study PRJEB22396) | soil metagenome | biome: tundra; feature: field; material: soil | place: USA | collected 2010-05 | depth 0.15 m | reverse complement strand
AGATTGGTCAGTGACTGGAGTTCAGACGTGTGCTCTTCCGATCTATCGGCGCGGCATGTGAGAGTCCGGGCAACACCGCCAACTCACCCTTGGGGAGGGCCCGATACATGGCCGTGGCATGCTCCAACGTGACCAGATCGTCATCGGCCACCATCACCAAGGTGGGAGCTTTGATCGAAGTCAGTCGATCGGTGAAGTCGAACGGCGCTGACCACAATGAACGGACCTTTTCCCAGACCACAGAGAAATGGTCGGGCCCGTCGGGACTCACCGGGTCATACATGGCCCGGAACTCAGCAATCTCGGCCGCGTCGGCCGGTTGGTCCAGTAGAGACTCCATCCCACCGGGTTGATAGCCCTCACTGCTCGAGTTCGATCCGAATGCCACCACCTTGGAGACCAGATCGGGATAGGTGATGGCCAAGAGGAGGGCGATGATGCCACCGTCGCTCCAGCCGACCACACAGACCGGCGGCAGCCCCAGGCCGGTCAGGAAGGCCGCGGTGTCATCGGTCATCTGTTCGTAGTTGTACGGCCCGGCACTGTCGGCGGTGTGACCATGGCCGGGTCGCTCGGGGGCGATTACCCGGTAACGGGCCGAGAAGTCGTCGATCTGGCCCATCCACCCCAGGTTGGATGCCATGCCACCGTGCAAGAGCACCAGTGGATCACCCACCCCGACACTGTCGAAATACATCTCGATGCCATTGGCATCCACCGTTCCGTGCTCCACTGGATCGGTTGGCGGCGTCATTCGAACGTGTGGTGCATGGTCAACAGCCGGGCCTTGAACCCGGAGGCTTCGAAGAAGTTCTTCGCTTCTCGATCACCGGGGAGAGCCGTCCCGTCGACTCCGACACAGTTCCGATCCGAAAGCCACCCTACGATGCCATCCAACAACAAACGCCCGAGCCCGACGCCGCGGGCATCTGGTTCCACGTAGCAGGCGTCAAGAAACCCGAGGGGTCTCCCGTCGGGCAGAGGTTCGACGTGGCCCATTGCCAGTCCCGTCACCACGCCGTCGAGAGTACCAATCATCAGCAATCGGTCCGGATCATCGAGCAGCTGACCAAACCGGGCAATATCGGATACCCACTCGGCTGATTCCTCCGACTGAGCCAGAAGGAGGGAACCACCCCGCCGCGAGGCCAACCCAGAGACAAATTCATCCGCCAGTTCGAGACATCTCTGAGCGTCGTCGGCTTCTGCAACCCTGACTCCCTCCATGCCATCCCCTCGGTCGAGCCGAACCTCCGCCCGGAGAACAGCAGCTATGCCCGTTCGTCCAGCAGTTGGTCGATTCTGCTGAGAATAGTCCGGCGTCCGCGTGTGCCTGCCTCATAGGCCCGGGCTGCCACTAGCTCCCCGCGGCTCAAGCCGTCCAGGCGCTGGACGACCTGCGATGCGGACAAGGTATCGAAACCGGGGATGGCAAGGGATGACACCGTGGGAACGTGCCCGTTGGTGGACGGACGGGTGACCGCCGCCACCGGGGTCTCAGGGATGGACGATGCAGTGGGAGTCGGGAGAGGCGTCAACGGAGCGCTCGGGATCGGAGCCTCTACCGATTCGCCGGCCTCCGGCGAAGCCGGCACCGAGTGGAGACCCACTGGACTCTCGTCGGCTGGGTTGGCACGAGAGCCACGATGCAGGAGGCCGTCACCCCTCCGCTTGAGCTCGTCGCGCCCGACCTTGACCGCAAACTCACCGATCACCCGGGCCGTCGACACCTGGGCTCCCAACCGTTGGCGACCCAGCGCCGCCAATTTGGGGAAATCGTCCAGCGCGGAGAGAACGAACCCTGCCGGTGCATACACGAATACATCGAGGAGATGGTGGTTCAGCGACACGTCCTGATTGGCTTCATCGACCATGGCGGCCTCCTCTCACACGCAATCGCGGCACAACATCTTCTTCCGATCCGCGAGCTGATTCGGGTGTTTCACCAAAAAACATGAACGGCAGACAAACTCGTCAGGCTGTTTGGGGAGCACCCGATCGACCCCGTCCGTGCGGTCTTCCGGCTCGGGAGCATCTTCGTCCTCTTCGGGCTCCTCGACCACGAGACGCTCTTTGAGGATGACGTCGAGGCTGGCCTCGACGTCCTCGTCATGCTCCTCGTCCTCGTCCTCTTCCTCCTCCTCGCCAACGGCAGGCTTGGCGACCACCGTCGCACCGGGAACAACCTCTTCCTCGACGGCGTCGGGAGCCAGGTCGTCCTCGACGGCGTCGGGAGCCAGGTCGTCGTTGTCGTTGTCGACGGCCAGGACGTCGTCGTCGATCAGGTCATCATCGTCCTCGTTCGCCAGCGCATCGAGGTCATTCTCGGCGAGCTCTTCGGGTTCTTCCAGTTCATCGACTTCTTGCGGCATATCGGCCCTTCAATGGTGAGTTGGCCGGGAGCATAGACGGTCGTAGACCTACTCGGTACATGAATCAATGGTAGGTGGGGCTACGAAGGACACCCGGGAGTGGGACACCGTCTGAGAGCCGGCCAACTACCCAGGTGCGGGGACACTGCCAGGTCAGGCGGACCAACCCGGGGGTTCTTTGGTACCACTCCCCCGCCACCCTCGGCTCTCGCCTTCGGTTTCGGGAAACCGTTCTCTACTCGAACCCTCGGGTCATCCCCGCCTCTCACACCATCCCCCCCCTCAATCCGGACCGGACGGCAACCGCCACCGAGAACGTCAATTGGAGCGCATGGGAATAAGCGCACGTTACGCCACTGGTCCCCGAGTTCGTCAAGCGACAAACTTAGGCTCTGACCAGGTATGACTCCCAAATTCCCAGGTCAGGGACGTGAAGTAATTTTGTTGACATCCTGCCCGGCACGCTTCTCTTCGGCCCGTCTCTCTGATTCCAACCGCTCCAGGTCCTGTCCGCCGTAGTCGACGTAGGACATGGCTTCGGCCAAGAGCCGGTGGCCGGCCTGGTCGGCGATCAGCCGATGCATCTCCTGAGCCACCCAGCGGTAGGAGGGATGGCCCTGCGGGCCCGACCGCAGTTCGGTGAGGTGCATCGCCTCGCGGGCGTTCATCTGCATCGAATATCGGATCCGATAGGCCAACGCCACCGCGTAGGCGGATTCGTGGGGGAATGCCGGCGCCAACGCGGCGTAGAGGTCACGGGATCTCTCGAGGGACGCGGCGTAGCGGACCGCCACTCCCGCCTCTTCCACCGTCTCGGGAATGTCGTATCCGAGCGACGGACCCAACGGCTGCCACTCGATGGTCAACATGCGGTGACGCTGCAGATCGCGGAAGGCCCCGTAGTCGCTCACCACATCGAAGCGGTAGTCGGTTCGCTCGAAGGCGCGCCCGGGCCGATGGCGCCGGTTGGTGCGATCCCCCACATACGAACGAAGCAATGACCGGCGGTCCTCGACCCCCATCAGTCCGACCCGGCGGACCACCTCTTCTTCCGGTCGACTGGTGAGTGGCGCACAGATGGCGGCAATCACCTTCTCCTCGCCATCGGGATCGAAATCGAGCAGGGTGACCGAAGGTGCGCCCGAGGGGCCTGCGATCGGATCTTCATCGGCCACGCACAGATCGGGAAAGAGTGTTTGCACCAGGCGTCCGGTGTCGGTGTGGGTCTTCTCGAGATAGGCCGACCACGCCACTCCCCGCTCAGCCCGATCCACCCGTTGCAAAAATGACGGAATGACCTTTCGGAGCTCATCGAGCATCATGTCCGCATACCGGCGGGCTTCGGGGAGTGGGTGTGACCGCATCCGTAGCAGCAGCATCTCGTAGGACTGCCCGGTGCCGTACACACCCACATTGGACAGCGACCCGGCAGGGAGCAGGCCCCTCAGGGAATCGAGGGCCTTGGCCCTCACTGCCTGTCGGTGGACGAAATCCGAGTCGCCGGCCTGACGCGGATGCCGCCGGGTCAGCCAGGCCTGGACCTCCACCAGGAGTTCGGCGTAGGTGTCGAACATACGGTCCATGTCACCCACGTAACGGGCGCCCAAGGAAGAGTCGAGCAGGCCCGGGTCCCGGTAGTACCGGTAGTGCCCGGTGGAGAGTCGGTTGTCGTAGCCGATATACCGGGTGGATTGCTCGAGGTAGGCCATCAGCCTCCCCCACTCGAGGACCTTGGTGAGGACATTGGAGGCCTGCTCGCAGGCGAGGTGCACCCCGCCGAGCTGAGCCACCGAATCATCGCCGTACTCGAAAAACACCTTTTCGTAGAGTTGTTCGGCCCGTTCCACTCCTACCGTGGCATCCACCGAGGCATCCCCGGAGATATCCAACTCGCCCACGAATTCGTCCAGAAACAGCCGGCGCAGGCTCTTCGGAGAGCGCGAATACCGGGCAAACAGTGCGCCTTTCACCACCTCAGGCAGATTGACCAGGGCGAACACCGGCAAGTCGAGGTTGGTGACATACCGGCGGAGAATGTCTTCTTCATCGGCGCTAAAGGTTTCAACGGCGTAAGGGAACATGCCCGGATCACATTAGGACGGCACCGACCCATCAGGCGCGGACCCTACTGGAACAGGATCATCGGCGGCCACCACTCCACGGCGAAGGAGGGCCACCGCCAGGTTGGCGGCTTCGGCGGTGCTCGGATCCGGCGCCACCTGGGCCAACTGTCGGACCAGATCGATCAGTTGGCGAATGTTCCTCACAAAGTCTCCCGGGGCCACATCGGTGTGGCGCAGGACCGACGACAACAGCCCTCCCTGGGCCCAGGCCACCACCGAGCGAGCCAGGCCCGGATCAGGGCGCCTAGTCCTCCTGAGCCCGTGGCGGCGCTCCTCCGCTCTCAGGTCGTCGGCCATGGCCTCGAGGGCTCTCAGGCGCTCCGCCACCAGTCGCTGCCGCGGGCCATCCGGGTCCTCTTCGATCCGCCGAGCCTCGAAGGTGAGCCCAGAGACCACGCCGGCCAGAAGTGCCGGTTCCAAACCATCGAAGATCCCGGCACCCAGCGCTTCCGATACCAGCAGATCGGACTCGTGGTAGATACCGGCCAGAACACTTCCGGCGTCGGTAATTCGCCAACCGTCGATATAGCCCCGCGACCCCAGTACGGCCAGGCGGCGGTCGAGTTGGGCCGGGAGTGACACCGAGCCCGGAGGGGCCTGCCACTGCCCAAAGGAGGCGGCCAGCAGGCTGTGCGCCTCCTCCCTGTCCCAGCGCCTGACCAAATTGACTGCCAGGTTGTAGGTGGGATGGAAGGACGAGATGAGGTCGGGCGGTGGGGACGAGGCGGTGGCGGCCACCGTGGCGAACGTCGTGGCGTGGGACCAGAGGATGAACGAATGACCGACGGTGTCGATGCCCCGTCGTCCGGCCCGCCCGGTCAGTTGTTGGTACTCACCCGCCGTCAATGCCGACGTGTCCCTGCCCCGGAACTTGGCGAACCGCTCCACCACCACAGTGCGGGCCGGCATGTTGATTCCGAGGGCCAAGGTTTCGGTGGCGAACACCAGTTTGAGCAGGCCCTCCGAGAAGCAGTGTTCCACCGCCCGGCGGAAGGCCGGCACCAGGCCGGCGTGGTGAGGTGCGATCCCGGCTTCGAGGGCGGCCGACCACTGCCCATATCCGAGAGTCCGGAGATCATCATCGGACAACCGCTCCACCGCCTCCTCGGTGAGCTCGCGTATGCGTTCTCGCTCTTGGGGGTTTGTCAGTCGGAGACCGTCCTGAAGGCACTGTCGGGTGGCATCGTCACAGGCGGCCCGGGAAAAAATGAAAGTGATCGCCGGCAGCATGCCCGCGTCGGACAGATACTCGGCAACCTCGGTGCGCCGTGGCGTCCGAAAGCGATGTCGAGCATTGCGTTGTCGGCGTTCGTCGAGACGGAGGCCGTCTGGATTGGGCTTTCCTTGGCGGAAGAGGGGAAACACGCTGATCCGGTCACTGCCCCGCTCGGCCACGGCGTAATGATGCTGGATCGTGACCGGTCGATGGGTTTCGACCACCACGCGGGTGGTTCCCCGCACCGAGGTGAGCCAGGCCCCGAAGTCCTTCGAATTGTTGACAGTGGCCGACAGGCTGATGAAGGACACATCCGGCGGCGTCAGTACCAGAATTTCTTCCCACACCGACCCGCGATACGGATCTTGGAGGTAGTGCACCTCGTCGAGGACGATGACGGCCAGGTCATCGAGCATCGAAGAGCGGGCGAACAGCATGTTCCGCAGGACTTCCGTGGTCATGACCACGATCGGAGCCTGTGACTGGTAGGACACGTCCCCGGTCAGCAGGCCCACCCGGCGGTCTCCGTACCGATCGGCCAATTCCGAGAATTTCTGGTTGGACAGGGCCTTCAGGGGTGTGGTGTAGAACGCCTTGCCCCCGTGGTCCAGCGCCCTGGCCGCGGCGTAGTCGGCGATGATCGTCTTGCCCGATCCGGTGGGAGCGGAAACCAGCACCGATTCATCGCGGTCGATGGCATCCATGGCCTCGCGCTGAAACCCGTCAAGAGGAAATCCGAGACCGGATTCGAAGCGGGCCCGGAGCCCATGCTCATCGGCTCCATCGACACCCCGACACCGACCTCCGGCCTGCCCGGAAGTCACCGACGGATGAACTTACCGATGATGATCGACGCCTCGTAGAAGATATACAGGGGAACGGCCAGGGCGATCATCGAAAATGGGTCTGAGCTGGGGGTGATCACTCCCGCCACCACCACGATCAGCACAATGGCCCACCGACGCCACGAAGACAGCTGTTTCGGCGTCAACACGCCCGCCACCTCCAACGACACCAGAAGGACCGGAAACTCGAAGGTGAGCCCAAAGACCGTCATCAACAAGACGATCAGGCTCAAATACTTGGTCGGGTCGAGGATCTGGTTGAGGCTCGGGCCCCCGACCGAATCGAGGAACTTGAGGGCATGGGGAAACGTCTCGTAGGCGACCAGGCATCCGAGCGAGAAGAGCACAATCGACGCGGCGATGAACGGCACCGCATACTTCTTCTCTTTCGGATTCAATCCCGGGGTGATGAAGCGCCACAGTTCCCATAAGAGGACCGGTGATGCGGCAAAGAGTCCGCCGTAGGCGGAGATCTTCACCCTCAACGACAAGCCATCGAGCGGCCCGGTGATGTAGAACGTGCAGTGGTGTGGTGCAGCCTGGCAGTACGGCTCCTTCAAGAAGGCGAGAATCGGGTTGTAGGCGATGAAGGCCACCGTTGCGGCCACGATGAACGCCAGCGCGCACACCAACACCCGATGTCGGAGTTCCGTCAGGTGCTCCACAAGTGTCATGGATTCGGGCTTGGATGTTGTGTCGTTACGCCGTTTCAGGCTGATAGCCATCGTGTTCGTCCTCGAGCCGCCGGTGATCCGTGGTCTGACGTGACTAGTTCATGCCGGGGTCATCGGGGACGACAACGCCGGATACGCGTACCCGGTGGACCACACCTCCGGGATTGGCCGAGGCATCACCTGGGGTACCGGGTCTCTCCTCTTTCGGCCAGACGGTTCCCGAGGGCCGGTTGCTGCTGCCCGACGGATCGACAGCGTCTCCGAATGTACCAAGTGAATCGGAACTGTCGCTCACTACGGATGTCGTGCCATTCTCCGACTGGTGGGTATCCGCCAGGGTGCCGAGGAAGGCCAGGGGGGACCGGACCGCCTGGGCGATCTTGTCGGTCGACGGCAGGTCGGGGAACGACCCTCGTACGTCGGTCTCCAGGCGTTCACGGAACTTACGGAGGTCCCCCCAGAGCCCGCCGATCTGCTTGGCCACCTTGGGCAATTTGTCAGGTCCGAGCACGACCAGAGCCACCACGAGAATGATCAACAACTTGGCAGGACTGATGAACGGCACGTTGTCGAGTCTACCGGCGACCACCACGTGTGGGGCGGCGCTACCCCTTCCCGGCCCCGGGGAAGCGGCCGGATCAGGCGTCAGAGGCCCTTGAGCCGGCCTACCGGCCACACCACGGCAACGGCTCGGCCCACGATGAGCGACTCCGGAATCGGTCCGAAGAAACGGCTGTCCTCGGAGTCCGTCCGATTGTCCCCCATCACGTAATAAGAGCCCTTCGGTATCTTCACGGGTCCCGGCATATTGAACTGTTGATGAGCACTGGACGGCAGTGGCCCGGTATAACTCTGAGGCCCTGTCGGAAGCCACGGTACGGAGAGCATCTTTCCATTGATGTAGACGTTTCCGTTCACCGTCGAGATGGTTTCGCCCGGGAGCCCGACGACCCGCTTTACCAGATCGGCATAGTTCTGCGCCTCGAGCGGTGGCCGTTTGAAGACCACGATGTCTCCCCGGTGCACGCCGTGGAAGTCATAGCTCAACTTATTGACGATGATGCGATCACCGAGGTGCAGGGTGGGAAGCATCGATCCCGAGGGAATCGAGAAGGTCTGGATCACGAACATCCGCAGAATGAACGTCGACCCGACCACCAGCACCAGGATGATCGCCCACTCGATCAACCAACGCCCCACCGAGCCCGATCCACGCGGTTGGGCACCAGACGGTGTCGTCGATGTGTCGGAAGGTTCGGTGGTCACAATCGGTGGACCCTAGTGCACGGTGAGCCGTGTGCCTCACAATCCGGCGATCAGCTTGTCCACCCGGTCATCTTTGGACTTGAACGGGTCTTTCAACAGTACCGTCCGCTGCGCCTGATCGTTGAGCTTCAGGTGAACCCAATCGACCGTGAAGTCGCGTCGGCGTTCCTTCGCCTTCCGCACAAATTCGCCTCGAAGCCGCGCCCGGGTGGTCTGGGGTGGGGTGGACGTGGCCGCGGCGATATCGGCGTCCTCGCAGATCCGATCGAGTTGATCGTGGCGCTGCAACCGGTAGTAGAGCCCCCGGTTGCGATCCACATCGTGGTACTGCAGATCGAGCAACGACACCTCCGGGCTGTTGAGGGGCAGTTGATGGCGATGGCGGTAGCTATCGATGAGCCGGTACTTGGCCACCCAGTCACACTCGCGGTGCAGCGACAGCGGGTCAGACCCTAGACCCTTCAGGCAGTGCTCCCACATATCGAGGGCCCTGTTCTCCTGGGGGGACAGACCCTGCCGATCACGGAATTTCAACGCCCGTTCCAGATACTCGGCTTGCATGTCGAGTGCGCTCATCTCCCGACCATTGGCCAAACGCACGGTGCGACGACAGGTGATGTCGTGGCTGATCTCACGGATGGCCCTGATCGGATTCTCCAGGGCGAGGTCGGGCAGTACCGTCGCCGGGTCCTCGAGCATCCTCAGCATGATGCTGGTGGTGCCCACCTTCAGAAACGTGGCGTACTCACTCATATTCGAGTCGCCCACGATCACGTGGAGCCTCCGGTATTTCTCGGCATCGGCATGCGGTTCGTCCCGGGTATTGATGATCGGGCGGCTCCGGGTGGTGGCCGAGGAGACGCCTTCCCAGATGTGCTCGGCCCGCTGGCTCAGACAGAACACCGCGCCACGGGCAGTTTGGAGGACCTTGCCCGCGCCGGCGTAGATCTGTCGACTGACCAGAAACGGGATGAGCACCTCGGTGTAGTGCGCGAAGTCATCCTTCCGGCTGGTCAGATAGTTCTCGTGGCACCCGTAGGAGTTTCCGGCCGAATCGGTGTTGTTCTTGAACAGGTAGATGTCGCCACGGATGCCCTCTTCTTGTAGGCGGGTCTCCGCCCCGTCCACCAACGATGACAGGATCCACTCCCCCGCCTTGTCGTGGGCGACCAGCTCGGCGATGTCGTCGCACTCGGGAGTGGCGTACTCCGGATGGCTGCCCACGTCGAGATAGAGACGCGCACCATTCTCGAGGAACACATTGGAGGACCGTCCCCAGCTGACCACCCGTCGGAACAGATAGCGGGCGACTTCATCTGGGCTGAGCCGGCGTTGCCCGCGTAGCGTACAGGTGACCCCGTATTCGTTCTCCAAGCCGAAGATACGCTTGTCCATGCCCTCACGGTACCGTGCGCTCGCCGGATTCCAACGGACGGTGTCCGACCTGGTGGATACTCCGGCTGCGGACTACGTCAGCAGAGCGTCCAGTTCGGTGTCCATCAGGCGACGGAAGCAGCGCCGGTCATTTTCCTCGGTGAGGACCGCCACCTCGAGATCCTTGCCGACCAGCGTCCGTTCGGCTCCGGCCAAGGCTCCCACCGTGGCCTGGAGGGCGGCCGAAATCGGCCAGTTCTCCTCCCACCCGGATTCGACTTGTTGGGCGATCGTCTCGGTCTCACCTCCGAGGACAGCGTACCGATTCTCGTCGGTGATGGTTCCCTCGTAGGCGATGTGGTAGAGCTGGTTCGGATGCAGCTCAGTGCCCAACTCGGCCACCAGAATCTCGACCTCCAGCGGCTTCATCTCGTGGGTGAAGACCTGGCCGAGGTACTGCGCATACAGGTTGGCCAACGAACGGGCGTCGACGTCCTCACGGCTGTAGGCGTAGCCCTTGGTGTCAGCGTGGCGAACACCGGAGACCCGTAGCTGATCGAACTCGTTGTACTTTCCCACTCCGGCAAAGGCTATGCGGTCGTAGATCTCGCTGACTTTGTGGAGCGACCGCGAGGGGTTCTCCGCCACGATGACGATTCCCTCCGCATAGGTGCTGGCAATGAGCGATCGTCCGCGGGCGATTCCCTTTTGGGCATACTCGGCACGGTCCTTCATGACCTGTTCGGGGGCCACGTAGTACGGCATGGTCATGGCTCGCGACCCTCCACCCGTCGACGTTCGATCAGGGTGGCGAACCGAAGTGCCACTTCCTCTTCGGTGACCGCTTCAAAACCGGCGGCGGTCACAGTGGCCACCAACGGATAAATGCCTCTCACCAGATCAGGACCTCCGGTGGCCGAATCCTCGTCGGCAGCCTCAAAGAGGGCCTGGACCGCCAGTTCGACCGCATCATCCCGAGCCATTCCCATCCGGTAGCCAAGTTTGATCGTCGTCCGGGCGTCGCGTCCCCCTGATCCGGTGGCATTGTGCTCTGTCTCCTCGTAATGGCCGCCGGTGACGTCGTAGGTGAAGATACGGCCGGTACTACGGGCCAGGTCGTATCCGGCGAAGAGCGGCACCACTGCCAAACCCTGCATGGCCATGGGAAGGTGCTCACGCACCATCTGGCCCAGCTGGTTGGCCTTACCCTCCAAGCTGAGCACGGCACCTTCCACCTTCTCGTAGTGCTCGAGCTGGGTCTGGAACAGGCGGACCATCTCCACCGCGGGTCCGGCGGCCCCGGCAATTGCCACCGCCGAGAAGCGGTCGGCGGGAAAGACCTTCTCCATGGCACGGTGGGCGATGGCATGACCTTCCGTGGCCCGGCGGTCGCCGGCCATCACAATGCCGTCGGCGAACCGGAGTGCCACCACCGTGGTGCCGTGACGGTATTCGGCGCCTCCGGGCCCTCCGGACCCTCCGGCACCCATGGGCGCTTGGGGACTGCCGATGTTGGCCGGGGCGCGCATCGGGATCTGAAGTCGGCGGATGAGTCCGGCGAAGTCGGGACCGGGATCGTCCAATGGGGTAAAGAACGGCAACGTCACCGGATCTACTCGCCGCCCTTCTGCACGTAGTTGCGCACGAACTCCTCGGCATTGTCTTCGAGTACCTCATCGATCTCGTCGAGGAGGTCATCCAGCTCGGCCTTCAGCTTCTCGCCCTTGGCCGACGTGGCGGGCACCTCCTCCACCGATTCTTTGGCGTGGTCGGTACCAGTGCTCTTCTTCTTCAATTCTCGTTCAGCCATCTGCCACTCTCCCTAGCTGCTCAGCCGGTCCAACAACTCCGACGGAGTTGCGCTCTGCTGCAATAGTTCGTCCACGTGATCGGCCGTGCCCCGTAGGGGGTCCATCATAGGGACGCGCCGCAAGGGGTCGGTGCCGAGGTCGAAGACCAGCGAATCCCAGTTGGCCGTGACCACTTCCGCCGGCCACTTGGTCAGACACTGCCCCCTGAACCAGGCCCGGGTATTCCGTGGGGGCTCGGTGATGGCGCTGATCACCGATTGCTCATCGATCAACTTTTCCGTGTCGAGCCGGGCGAAGAGCGACCGCTCGGGGCGAAGGTCGTGATACTGCAGATCCATGGCCGCCAGCCGATGATCGTCCCACCCACACCCGTGGCGCTCCCGATAGGCCTCGAGGAGGCGCAGTTTGGCCACCCAATCGAGTTGACGGGCCAGGGACGTCGGGTCGGTTTCAAGCCCGCGGAGCACCATCTCCCATCGGCGGAGGACCTCCTCGCCCACTCCCTCGTTGCCCATGCATTCGAGGCCTCGGTCGTCTGCGTACTTTCGGGCCAACGAGAACAACTCCCACTGGATCTCCAATGCAGTGGCCGTGGTGCCGTCGGACATCTCCAAGGCGTGGCTGAATGTCCGATCGAGCGATACCTGGTGCATGGCCCGCACCGGGTCAGCCAGGTCGAGATCGCGGTCCCCGGCGATGTCGTCCTCGATCATGGCCAGTACCAGCGACGTGGTACCCACTTTGAGGAGGGAGGCCACCTCGGCCAGGTTGGCGTCACCGACGATGACGTGGAGACGACGGTAGCGGTGGGGATCGGCGTGCGGTTCATCCCGGGTGTTGATGATGGGTCGTTTGAGGGTTGTCTCGAGCCCGACCCGTTCTTCGAAGAACTCGGCCCGCTGGGTGATCTGGAAGTCGACCTGGCGACCATCGTGGGTCGGGGTCTCTGATCCCACTTTCCCCGCTCCGGTAAAGATCTGCCGGGTCACGAAATGAGGGGTGATCCCATGGACGATCCGGTCAAAGGGTGTGGCCCGGTCCATCAGATAATTCTCGTGGGTCCCGTACGAATTGCCCTTCCTGTCGGAATTGTTCTTGTAGACGATGAAGCGACGGCCGTCGGGGGCTGCCGAGTTCGCAGCGACCATTGATCTGATCAGGATCTGCTCGCCGGCCCGGTCGTATCGCACGCACTCCAGGGCATCGGCGCATTCGGGAGTGGAAAACTCCGGATGAGCATGGTCGACATAGAACCGCGCCCCATTGGTGAGCACGGTGTTCAACAGGTGGGTCTCCACCTTGGGCGGCATCGATCCCTCTCGGGCGTACCCCCGGGCGTCATTCCCCGGGGACTCGTCTTCAAAATCCCAACCGGTCTGTTGCCGAACGATGTCCTGCGCATAGGCGTTGATGAGCACCGATGAGGCAGCAATCGGGTTGGGATCGCCGTTTTCCACATGGATGCCGTACTCGGTCTCGATACCGCAGACCTTCGGGATGGCCACGCGCCGACCCTATCCTCACTTCAGCCTAAAGATACTGACCGGTGCCGACCCGCTCGATCGACCGGCCACCCTTGGTTCCTCGATCCTCACTGATGAGCGTGCGGATGTAGACGATTCGCTCGCCCTTCTTTCCGGAGATCTTCGCCCAATCGTCGGGGTTGGTGGTGTTCGGGAGATCCTCGTTCTCTTTGTATTCCTGACGGATCGACTCGAAGAGGTCGTCCAAGCGAATGCCCCGGCCGGTTCCGGCAATGGCTCGCTTGATGGCCAGCTTCTTGGCCCGGCGAACAATGTTCTCGATCATGGCGCCGGAGGCGAAGTCTCGGTAATAGAGGACTTCTTTGTCGCCGTTCTGGTAGGTGACCTCGAGGAATCGGTTCTCCTCATCGTCCCGGTACATTTCGGCCACGGTCGCCTCGATCATGACCTGGGTGGCCTTGGCCGGGTCACCCCCTCCCCGGGTGCGGACCTCCCCGGCGTCGAGCGGGAGATCCGGGGTCAGATACCTGGCGAAGATCTGTGCTGCCGCCACTTCGTTCGGTCGCTCAATGCGAATTTTTACGTCCAGGCGACCAGGGCGAAGGATGGCGGGGTCGATCAGATCCTCACGGTTGGATGCTCCGATGACGATGACATCGCGCAAGGTCTCCACCCCGTCGATCTCCGCCAACAGCTGGGGCACGACGGTCGATTCCATGTCCGAGCTGATGCCGGTGCCCCGGGTTCGGAAGAGTGAGTCCATCTCGTCGAAAAAGACGATGACGGGAACTCCTTCTTCGGACTTCTCCCGGGCCCGTTGGAAGACCAGGCGAATCTGACGCTCGGTTTCCCCGACGTACTTGTTCAGGAGCTCGGGCCCTTTGATGTTCAGGAAATAGCTGCGCGTATTGGTATTGCCGGTCACCTGGGCGACCTTCTTGGCCAACGAATTGGCCACCGCCTTGGCAATCAGCGTCTTCCCACAACCGGGCGGACCGTAGAGCAGAATCCCCTTGGGTGCCGGCAGCTTGTGCTCGGCAAACAGCTCTCGGTGGAGATAGGGAAGCTCGACGGCATCGGTGATCGCCTCGATCTGGGAGTCGAGTCCGCCGACATCGGCATAGGTGACATCGGGCACCTCCTCGAGGACGAGTTCCTCGACTTCAGGACGGGCGAGCTTCTCCACCAGCAGACCGGTACGGGACTCCATCAGGACGGTATCCCCGGAGCGGAGTTTCACCCCGATGAGTGCGTCGGAGAGCTCGACCACCCGCTCTTCGTCGGCGCGACTGTAGATGAGGGCGCGGCGTCCGTCCTCGAGCAATTCTTTCACCACCACCACTTCACCCGACCCTTCTCCTTGTCTGGCCAGGACCACATTGAGTGATTCGTTGAGGACGACCTCGTTCCCTCGCTGCAGGTCACCGAGCCCGATCTCGGGGTGCAGCGACACCCGCATCTTCCGACCTCCCGAAAACACGTCGACCGACCCGTCATCATTGGTTCCGAGGAACGTGCCATAGGCCGCCGGTGGCTGGGTGAGCTTCTCCACTTCCTCACGGAGGTTGGTGATGTGCTCCTTCGCCGTCTGCAGAGTGAACGTCAGCTTCTCGTTCTGAGAGATGGCCTGGGCCAGCTGGCCCTTCGTTTCGAGTAATTTCTCCTCGAGGGTCTGAACCCGAAGTGGGCTCTCCTGGAGGCGACGCCTGAGCAGGGTAACCTCTTCCTCGGCCTCCTGGGCGCGGAGGCGCAGGGTGGCGAGGTCGTCGCCCCCCATCCCATCGCCAGGTCGATGCTGGCCCACTTCGTCGTCGGGTTCAGTCGTCGGAATCACCTCGCATGTCTAGGCTCCTAAATGGCGACCATACACCGGCACCTGAGCGGATCAAGCACCACCCGGAAGCCTGGGGCCCGCCAGCCGACCAAGTATCAACTTGGGCCAACCGCAGTTCGGGATAGCATGGTCTCCACGGGTTGCAGGCCCCTTGGGGACTGACGGCGGGCGGTTGGCGCTGTCAACCTGCAGGAACCGCCCCGTCGGCTGTCCGCATACATGTGGACCGAAACATACGTAGGAGAGTTGCAACTGATGAAGGTCTGGATCGACCAGGATCTCTGCACCGGAGATGGCCTCTGCGAGGAGATCGCTCCGGCCGTCTTCACTCTGCTGGACGACGGCCTTGCCTATGTGAAGGACGGCGCCGACGTGAAGAACGAGCCGGGTGGATCGGCCGGTTTGGCCAGTGTGCCCGCTGATCTCGAGGATGCCGTCGTCGAGGCCTCCGAAGAGTGCCCAGGTGAGTGCATCTTCATCGAACAGAGCTGAGTAGTCAGGGGTACCTCGCCTGCGCTCAGAACTCCGTGGAGACCAGTCCGGGCTCGCTGGGTGACTCGGCATCGCCGGCTGCCTCGTACTTCTTGGCGTTATATGGGGATCGGTCAGGATCCGGCACCAAGAGTCTCGCGGTGGTGAGGAACCCGGTATGTCCCACCATGCGATGGTCAGGTCGCACCGACCGGGTTTCTACGTGCCACGTCCGATAGAGCACCTCGACGGTGGCCGCCATACCGAATGGGGTGTGGGCGAGTGCGTTGCGCAACTGTGAGGTCTGATTGATGGTGGGGAGATAGGAGCAGAGAATGCCACCTGGGCGCATAGCCACTTCCGCGTGGGGCAGCACCCTCCACGGTTCCGGAAGATCGAGGACTATCCGGTCGAGGCCCCGTTCGTCGATTCCCTCGTAGACATCGCGTATCTCGACCCGGTACGGGACCTCCTTCCCCACCAGGGCCTCCACGTTTGTCCGGGCCCGGTCGGCAAAGTCTTCGCGCAACTCGTAACCGACCACATCGGCGCCGGACCGCAACAGGGCCATTGACAACGCCCCGGACCCCACGCCCGCCTCGAGAACGCTGACACCCGGGGCAATATCCGCCAACACCATGATGGCAGCCAGGTCCTTCGGGTAGATCACCTGGGCGCCACGAGGCATTTTCAGTACGACATCGGCCAAGGTCGGCCGGACCACCAAGAAGCGCCGCCCGGTGCTACCCACAATGGTGGACCCCTCGGGCGCACCGATCAGGTGATCGTGGGCGATAATGCCCATGTGGGTATGGAACGAGGTCCCCGCCCGCAGGGTGATCAGATACTGACGCTCTTTTGCATCGACCAAGAGGACCCGCTCGCCGTCCACGAGAATTGAGCGGCTGTCGTCGCTGCCCACCGTTGTCAATCGCCGGACAGTTTGGCGTCACCAGGGTTCCTGGTCTCCACCACCAGCCGTTCACCGGGAAGCAGAACCGTCCGGTAGATGACGTCATCGTCCCGTCGGCGGGCTCGGATGAGCAACCAGGCTGATGCCCCGATCACGAACCAAACCGGATGCTCACCGCGAAAGCCGCGGCGGAATCCGTTCTTCAGGAAATAACGAAGGATGCGCTCCACTTCTTCAGATCCGCCGGACCTCGACCACTGCCGAACGACTGCGGCCACGTCGCCGACCGGCCATATAAGCGATGGCGAGCAGCACCACTGCGGATGCAACTCCGACGGCCAACAGTTTGGACCGGGCAGACTCAACTTCGGTGGCGACCTCGCCGTTGAGTTCGCGGAAACGTGCTTCTATGTCGGCGCGGGTGATGGTTGAGCTTTCGGGGCTCATGCAGTCTCCTTGTGTCGTTCAACCTGTCGCTTGCCCTGTCCCCGGCTGATGGCAGCCACCGCCACCGTGGCGATCGCCAACACGGCCACTGTGCAGATCAGGTAAGGGGCCCACGACCAGTTGCCGGTGAACGTGCTTCCCGTCTCACCCTGCAACAGGCGGAGGAATCCCACGGCCAGGATCACCAGGCCGATACCCAACGCCACTGATCCGGCCACACCGAATACGATGAACCGTCCCAGGCCCTTCAACGGCTGGAGGGTCTCCTGCTTGATGTAATCGACGACCAGCTGGAGGGTGTCGCCTCCCATCGCCTGGATCCGTCCGGTTCCCTCGTCTTTCCCCTTACGGCCTCCGGTCACGGTCCTCCTTCAGTGGTGTCGCCGTCCCAAGAGCCATCGCCGTCCCAAGGGTGTCGCTCTACGCAACTATACGCAGGGCGACACGCCGCCCTGAGATTTGGCAACGTACCACGGCATGTGCCAAGCCGCGACGGCCCGGATACACCGGGTGAGGACCCACCCGGCTCAATGCTGGCCGTTGGCCTCATCGAGGCTCATACGGGTGAGCATCGAGTGCAACTCCACACCGAGACCCGCAAGGTTGTCGTGTCGGCGTTGCCGGCGCCCCACCGGATCTACGAGGTCCCCTCCTCGACGAGCGGCAGAGTGCGAGCCTCGGCGCCCAACTGATGGGCACCGCCGCCGCTCTCCCACCGCACGGAAACCGTTTCGGGCGGCGTCACCCGCCGATGGAGGGTGGCCAGGGCCACCGGTGAACCGAAGAGGGGAGACCAGGCCACCGAGGTCAGATGGCCGACCTCGTGCTCGCCATCAGAGGTCCATACCGCCGCCCCGAGCGGAGGAAGGTCGCTGCGGCCACCCCCGCTGTCACCCGACCCGGAAGCGATCACCAGACCGGCCAGCTTCCGGGCGACCTTCGAACCCCGGGAGTCAAGGCGGGCCACCAGCTCCTGACCGGTGAAGCACCCCTTGGTGAACGACACCGCCCTGTCCACCAACCCGACTTCCGCGGCAATGGTCGAATCGTTGATTTCACGCCCGTTGAGGGGAAGCCCGGCTTCGATGCGTGCCGCTTCCCAGGCGTTGTCACTACAACGCACCACCCCTTCCCCCACCCAGGCGTCGGGTGTTCTTCCACCTGCGGTCGCCGGGCCCAGCAGGTCGAAGCCCGAGAACCCGGGCCAGGCGACAGGGAGGCGTAGCACCGACGGATCGCCGGCCGCGGCCGCGGTCACCACCTTGGTGGGGTCGGCGCCGGGGCCCCGCACGGCCATGCACTCCCATGTCAGCAATTCCAACTCCACCTTTACCCGAAGGCGGAACCGCTCCAATCGGGTCTTCACTGCCTCGCCGAATCCGCCGTCGGTGTCGATGACGAACTGGTCGTCCCCTGTGCGATTCACCCGCACGAACGCGTCCATCTTCCCCTGGGGACTGAGAAGCAGCGCCTCGGATGTTCCCCCAACAGTCAGGCCGGCCACGTCCTGGCTGCACTGTCCTTGCAGGTAGCTCACCGCATCCGGCCCCGTCACCCGCACGATGTCGCGGTCGATCCGGTGGGCGGCCAACAAGGTGCGCAAGGCGTCATATCCGTATGTCAACGCCTCATCCGGAGCCACACTCATCGATCAGCCCACATTCCACCCACAGCCCCGGTCGACAGCGTATCCCCGGTCGATGCCGAAGCCCTGGTCATGGCCACCGCCGACAGCATGGCTGCCGCCTTGTGCGCGCACTCGGCATTCTCCGACGCCGGATCGCTGTCCGCCACGATCCCCGCGCCGGCCTGGACCGAGGCACGACCATCGGGATTCACGGTCATGGTGCGAATGGCTATGGCGGTGTCGAGATTCCCCGAGAAGTCGAGATACCCGACCACTCCTCCATAGATCCCCCGCTTGGTCGGCTCGAGGTCGTCGATGATCTGCATGGCCCTCACCTTGGGTGCCCCGGAGAGGGTGCCTGCCGGCAATGTCGCCCGCAGGACGTCGATGGGCCCTTTGCCCGGAGCCAGGGTCCCCGAAACCTGAGAGGTGAGGTGCATGATGTGGCTGTAGCACTCCACCACCATCATCTCGTCGAGCTGCTCGGTCCCGAACGACACCACCCTCCCCACGTCGTTGCGGGCCAGATCCACCAGCATCACATGTTCGGCCACTTCCTTCGGATCTTCCGCCAGCTCACCCTGGAGGCGTAGGTCCTCCTCGGGACTCCGGCCCCGGGGTCGCGACCCGGCGATGGGCCGCGAGATCACCGTGCCGTCCCGCAGGCGGACCATCGGCTCCGGAGAGGCCCCGACCACCGTCACCTCGGGGAAGCGGAGGAAGTACAAGTACGGGCTGGGGTTGACCAGCCGGAGCACCCGGTAGACGTCGAAGGGGTCGACCCCGAGGGACGGGAGGTCGAATCGTTGCGAGAGCACCACCTGGAAGACGTCCCCGGCGGTGACATGGTCCTTGGCCACCCGCACCGCATCCTGGTAGAGGCTGTCGGACATGGTGCGCACCACGTCGGCGGGGGTGGGGGCCCTCATCGGCAGGGGGCGGGCCGGCTCGTCGAGCGGCCGGAAGCATTCGGCCGCCAGCTCGTCCAGCCGCTCCTGGGCGGCGGCATAGGCAGCGTCGAGCTCGTCCATCCCCCACGAGGGGTCGATCACCACGTTGTCGATCAGGACCACCCGCTGACGCCAGTGGTCGAAGGCGGCCAGCTGACCGATCACGGCCAAGATGGCATCGGGGTGACCCAAGTCGTCGGGAGGAGTGTCGGGCAGGTGTTCGACCTCTCGGACCACGTCGTAGCCCAAGTAGCCGACCAGGCCGGCATGGAGCGGCGGCAGGTCGGGCAGCTCCGGTGATTCGAAGGCGTTGAGGATGGCCTCCATGGCCGCCAACACACCCCGGTCCCCGGTCACGGCGTCGTCGGTGACGGCGTCGAGATCGAGGGGTCCCGAGGTGGTCACCGTGTTGCCCACCGCTTTGACCGTGGCCAACGGATTGCGACCCACGAACGAGTAGCGACCCCAGCGCTCCCCGCCCTCCACCGATTCGAGGAGGAACCCGACCCGGTCACCGTGGCCGACGATCTGGAGGAACACCCCGACCGGGGTGATGGTGTCGGCGATCAGCTCCCGCCAGACCGGGACGATCCGGTGCTTGGCGGCCAGCGACCGGAACCCGCCCGCGCCCGGCCCCGAGCCAGACTCGGTCATGGCGGCGCGGGGGCATCCCCGAACGACCGGTAGAAACAGGTGCGGTTGCCGGTGTGACAGGCGCCCTTCCCCTCCTGGTCGACGACGACGAGCAGCGCGTCTCCATCGCAGTCGTAGCTGAGGCTGCGCACGTACTGGCGATCGCCCGAGGTCTCGCCCTTGCACCAGAACTCCTTGCGGCTCCGGCTCCAGAACCAGGTGCGCCCGGTCTCCAGAGTCTTCTTCAGCGAGTCTTCGTTCATCCAGGCGAACATCAGCACTGCATGGTCGGAGGCATCCTGAACGATGGCCGGCGCCAGGCCGTCGGCGTTATAGGCCACCTCGGCCAGCTCGGCGGAGGTGAACGGGATGGGGGTGGCAATGAATTTTGACTGTGGCTCGGTGGTACTCACGAGACGGGCTCCCGGGTTGTAGGCATGGAGGTCAGCTAGAGGTTCAGAGATAGAGGTTCAGAGATAGAGGCCGGTGCCGCCGTCGATGCGGGTGGAGGCCACCGCGTGAATGTCCCGCTCTCGCAGAATGACGTACTCGTCTCCCTGCACCTCGACTTCGAACCGGTCCTCCGGATTGAACAACACGTTGTCCCCCACCTTGATGGTTCGGACATGGGGGCCGACGGCCACCACTTCGGCCCACGCCAATCGGCGGGATACCTGGGCGGTGGCGGGAATCAAGATCCCTGACCGGGACCGGCGCTCCCCCTCGGCTTGCCCGACCTGTACCAATACGCGGTCGGCGAGCACAGAGATGGGTTGTTTGGGTCCGTCTCCCGCTCCATCGCGACTGATGTCGGGTGTCGCTCGGGTCACGGTAGCCACCACCCCAGGCTACCAACGCCGGCCGGGATGCCCTTCCGAGCCCCCCAGGCAGCCTTCACGCCGGGCGGACGGCCACGCCGGCCGCGACCAGGTGGTCCTTGGCTTCCCCCACCGTGAACTCGCCGAGATGGAAGATCGACGCGGCCAGGACGGCATCGGCCGCACCTTCGACCGCTCCGGCCACCAGGTGATCGAGTTCCCCCACCCCTCCCGAGGCAATCAGGGGCACCGGACAACTATCGGAAACTCGGCGGGTGAGGGCGAGGTCGAATCCATCCCGGGTGCCGTCACGGTCCATCGAGGTGAGCAGGATCTCACCGGCGCCGATGGTTGCGCACCGTTCCGCCCAATGGACCGCGTCGATGCCGGTGGAAGTGCGCCCTCCATGGGTGAACACCTCCCAGGCCACACCTTCGCTATCGCCATCCGGGGCCGGGCGGCGCCGGGCATCGATGGCCACCACCACACACTGGGCGCCGAACTCCGTGGCGATCTCGCTGATCAGCTCCGGTCGCTCCACCGCCGCGGTGTTGATACCCACCTTGTCGGCACCGGCCCGCAACAACCGGCGGGCATCTTCGACCGACCGGACGCCACCGCCCACCGTGAAGGGGATGAATACCTGCTCGGCGGTCCGGGAGACAACGTCGACCATGGTCCGGCGGTGATCCGAGGATGCAGTGATGTCGAGGAAGACCAGCTCGTCAGCCCCCTGGGCGTTGTAGCGGGCAGCCAGCTCCACCGGGTCCCCGGCGTCGAACAGATCGACGAATTGGATGCCTTTGACGACGCGGCCGGCGTCCACGTCGAGACAGGCAATGACCCTCACTGTTCGCACGCCGCCACCCCTTCTCCTACCGTCATGCGTCCGTCGACCAGGGCCTTGCCACAGATCGTGCCCGTGAGGCGCCGCTTCGAGCCTCCCACCCGTACCGACATGGTGGCCAGGGCCCGGATGTCCTCAACCGAGCCGACCCCGCCGGACGCGATCACCGGAAGCGCTGTCGCCTCCAGGACCGCGGCCAGGCCGACCAGGTCAGGGCCTCCCAACATCCCGTCCCGATCGATGGCGGTCACGATCACCGCGGACAGATCCACCCCGCCCAGCTCGTCGAGGATCTCGGCCACCGTGCGGCCGCCCGGTTGCTCCCACCCGCGGATGGCGATCTCGGTCCGGCCTTCGCCATCGACCCGGTAGTCGAGTCCCACCGCGATCCGGCCGGGGTCCCGTCCGGTCGCCCGATCCACCAGGCCGGGGTCGTCGAGCACCGCACTCCCGAGGATGACCCGGGTGACCCCTCCGGACAGCAGTGCGTCGATGTCCTCATCGGTCCGCACTCCCCCACCGGTCTGCACCGGTATGTCCACTGCGGCGGCGATGGCCAGCACGGTGGCGCGGTTGACCGGGCTGCCGGTGCGGGCCGCGTCGAGGTCGACCACGTGCAGCCACGGCGCACCGCGCTTGGCGAACGAGCGAGCCAGGTCCACCGGGTCCCCGTAGTCACTCTGTCGGTCGAAATCCCCCTGGACCAACCGCACCGCGGCGCCGTCCCGGATGTCGATGGCCGGATAAAGGTCCACTATGAATCCGTTCCCGACGGAGCCGGCCGACTGGTCACCGGGCGGGCCGAGACCCCGGGCCTGGTGCCAGCAACTTCGCGCGCGAAGTTCCCCAGAATGCCGAGCCCGACCGAACCGGACTTCTCGGGGTGGAACTGGGTACCCCAGAGCCGACCCCGCTCCGCCGACGCAGTGATCGGGCCGCCATAGTCACAGGTGGAGGTGGTGTCGGAGGTCATCTCCGGGGCAAAGGAATGCACGAAGGACGCCCAGGCCGGGTCGGGTGTCCCGGCCAGGAGGCCGGACTCGTGACCGGCTACCCGGTTGAGCACGTTCCACTGCATCTGGGGGTGTTTGACCCCTCGGGGCAGGGCACGAACCATCCCGGGGAGCACCCCGAGACCCGGCTGGTCGGGATCTTCCTCCGATCCCTCGTAGAGCAACTGGAACCCTATGCAGATCCCCAAGAAGGGGGTGCCCCGGGCAATGGCATCGAGGGCGGCCGATTCGAGTCCGCTATCACGTAGGGCTCGTGCACACGGCCCGAAGGACCCGACTCCGGGCAGCACCACGCCTTCGGCGTCGGCCACCCTGGCGGAGTCACTGACCAGACGAGCGTCGGACCCCACGTGCTGGAGTGCCTTTTCGGCGGAACGCAGGTTGCCGATGCCGTAGTCGAGGACGGCGATCACGAGTCGGTCGGGCCACCACAACCCAGGGCACACGGCCCGGGGGTCACAGGGCCCCCTTGGTGGAAGGAATCCCACCACCTTCTTGGCGAACGGCGTCACGCAGGGCGCGTGCCACCCCTTTGAAGGAGGCCTCGATGATGTGATGGGCATTCTTCCCGGTGCGAAGGCGGATGTGGAGGGTGATCCCGGCGGCGGTGGCGAACGCCCGCCAGAACTCCTCGGCCAGCTGCGGGTCGAACGGTGGGGTGCCTAGGGCGATCACATCAGGGGTGAAGTCGACGTCGTACGTGAGGAACGGACGCCCCGACAGGTCGAGAGCGACCTCGACCAACGCCTCGTCCAGGGGCAGGTTGATCGATCCGAACCGTCGGATGCCGGCCTTGTCGCCCAGGGCCTTGGCCAGAACATCCCCGAGGACGATGCCCACATCTTCCACGGTGTGGTGGGCGTCGACCTCAAGGTCCCCCCGGGCCGCCACCGTGAGGTCGAAACCGCCGTGCTTGCCGAGTTGGCTGACCATGTGGTCGAAGAAGGGCAGGCCGGTGCTGACCGACGTGGTCCCGGTGCCATCGATGTCCAAGGCGACCTCGATGGAGGTCTCCTTGGTGGCGCGGTTGAAGGACGCGGTCCGATGGGTGGACAACACAGTGGCAGGAGTGGCGCTGGTGTCAGTCGGTCTGGTGTCGGTCATCGCAAGCTCTCATTCAGGGCCGCCAAGAATCGGTCATTCTCGCCGGGCAGGCCGACTGTCACCCGAAGACACCCAGTGACGCCCGGCCACTCCGAACAGTCTCGCACGAGCACCGACTTGTCGAGGAGGTCGGTCCACACCTGGCGGGCCGATCGCTTCGTGGGGCGGAACAGAATGAAATTGGCTTCGGACGGCCATGTCTCCACCGGCAGTCCGGCCAGTGCGACGGCGATGCGTCCGCGTTCCTCGGTCAACATGGCAACCCGGGTCTCCATCTCGCTGACATAGTGCAGGGCCAGACGCCCGGCCAGTTGCTTGGCGGCGTCGAGATGGTAGGGAAGCGCCACCAGTTCACACGCCTCCACCACTTCGGGCGTGGCGACCAGGTAGCCGAGTCGGGCACCGGCCATGGACCAGGTCTTCGAGAACGTTCGCACCACCACCGTTCTGGCCGCTCCGGCGGAGGCACCCCGCAGGATGTCGAGCGCGCTCGACGGCGCGAACTGGCCGTAGGCCTCATCCACCACCACCAGGCCTGGTGCCCGGGCGACCACCGATTCGATCATCTCGCACGGGTCGGCCCGGCCGGTCGGGTTGTTCGGCGAACACAGGAAGGTGATCACCGGTTGGTGGGCATCGAGAACTCTGCCCACTTCGTAGGGATCGAGACGGAAATCATCGGTCCGGCGGCCGGCCGCCACCGTGGTCCCGGTGGTACGGGCGATTTGGCCATGCATGGTATACGTGGGCTCGAAGAGCGCCACCGTTCGCCCGGGACCGCCGTAAGCCAGCATCAAGGACTGGAGTACCTCGTTGGAGCCGTTGGCACAGAATATCTGGGAAAGGTCGACCCGGTGGCTTTCGGCCAGCGCCTCACGCAGTGCCACCGCTTCGCGATCCGGATACCGGTTGAAGTCGACGTGTGCCAGTTCGCTCTGGAACGCTCGGAGCCAGGCATCGGGCGGCGGCAGGGGTGATTCATTGGTATTGAGCCGTACTTCGACGTCGATCTGGGGCGAGTGGTAGCCGGTGAGCGCCACCAGGTCGGGACGGACGGCGGGCATGCCGACGGGTGCGCCACTGTCAAGGCCGACTCCGTCGGCGGTCAGGTCGGCCATCGCAGCCTCACCGAATCGGCGTGGGCGGGCAGGCCTTCGGTCTCGGCCAGGGTCACCACGTGTGGTCCCAACTTGGCCAACCCCTCGTCACTCACCGTCACTGCATGAATGTGCCGGCGGAAGTCATCGACCCTCAAGGCACTGGCGAATCGGGCCGTGCGGTTGGTGGGCAACACGTGGTTGGGCCCGGCGAGGTAGTCCCCCACACTGGCCGGTGAAGACGGCCCGAGGAACACTGCCCCGGCCGACCACACTAGGGGTAGCAGCGACGCAGCGTCCTGGGTGAGGATCTCCAGGTGTTCGGGGGCCACGATGTTGGAGATCTTGAATGCCTGTTTGGGCCCGTCCACCAAGACTGCATACCCGCCTGTACCCAGGGTCGCTTCCAGATCCCCCCGCCGCGGCGATGCCTGGACGATGCGATCGACGTGGGCGGTGACGGCATCGGCCACCTCTTCGGACCAGGTAATGAGCCAGGCCAATCCGTCAGGCCCATGTTCGGCCTGCACCACAAGGTCAATGGCGGCGAGCTCGGGAGGTGTATCGGGGCCGGCAATCACCACTACCTCTGACGGACCGGCAAAGGCCGAAGCCACTCCCACCACGCCGGAGACCTGCCGCTTGGCCTCGGCCACGTAGCGGTTCCCGGGCCCGACGATCACGTCGACCGGAGCAATCGATTCGGTCCCGTACGCCATGGCCGCGATGGCCTGGGCCCCACCTACCCGATAGACCTCATCGACACCGGCCACCGCCGCGGCCGCCAGGATGGCGTCGTCGACGGAGCCGTCGGGACCAGGGGGCACGCACAGCACCACCTCTTCGACTCCGGCCACCCGGGCCGGAATGGCACACATCAGCACGGTGGAGGGATATCGGGCCCTCCCTCCCGGGGCGTAACAACCGGCCCGGGTCACCGGGCGGGTGAGGTGGGTGACGGTGATCCCGGCCGATTCGAAATCGTCGGTCTCCGCCGATGCGGCCTCGTGGGCGTGATAGGCGAGAATCCGGTCGTGAGCGACATCGAGGGCGTCCTGCAGGGCGGCCGGGATGCGGTCCAAGGCCGCTGTGACCTCGGACGCCGGCACCCTCAACTCGTCCAGCACGACTCCGTCGAACTTTTGGGTGAAGTCCCGCAGCGCACTGTCTCCACGGGCCCGGACCTCGGCGATGATGGCGGCCACCGTCTCGGCAGAACGTTCCTGTTCGTCAGCCGGGCGCGGGAGCGCCTCGCGCAGTTCACTGCGGTTTCCGGTAAACCCGCGAAAGTCGAGCCGACTGAGCAACATGGTCTGTCGATGCTACCCGGGCCGGTTCGGGTCCACTGTCGTGGGTGGGTGGCTCGCCGGAGAGGATGGTTCCCTGTGCGATCGGCCGCGCAGGTGCCATGATCGTCTCATGGCCGCCAGCACCGCAGAACTCTCATCCCTCACTACCGCCCTCGAGGATCTGACCCGTCGGGTGACAGCCCACGCTGATGCGGCCCACGGCGCCAAAGAGGACGAGATGGCCAAAGAGCTGTTCGCCATCGAGCGCTCCCTGATCGGGGCCAGCCGCCGGCTCACACGGCTGACCTCGGCGATGCGTCGACCCTGAGGAACATCCCCGAGCCGGCCCTGAGATGTCCGTGCGTGGCATTTAGTTGGTGTTCCAACTATCGTATGTCCAATGAATAGATCGGCGGGAGCCCCGTCCGGGCCCGAAGACACCTTCGAGCTGCACCGACCCACCCACCCGGTGAGATTCATCAGTGCCGCCAGCCTGTTCGACGGTCACGACGCCGCCATCAACATCATGAGGCGCCTTCTCCAGGCCCAAGGGGCCGAAGTGGTCCACCTCGGGCACAACCGCTCGGTCGACGAGGTGGTGGCGGCGGCGGTGTCCGAAGATGTCCAGGGTGTCGCCATCAGCTCCTATCAGGGGGGGCATCTCGAGTACTTCCGCTATTTGGTGGACAGGCTCCGCCAAGAAGGACGCGGCGACATACAGATCTACGGCGGCGGCGGCGGCGTCATCATTCCTTCGGAAATCGCCCAACTCGAGGAGTACGGCGTGCGCCGCATCTTCTCGCCGGTGGATGGCCAACGACTCGGCCTCGAGAGGATGATCAATGTCCTCATCGAGGAGTGCGATATCGACCTGGCCTCCCACCAGCCATCAACACTCGATGAGCTGCTTCTGGGCAACGTCGCCGACCTGGCCCGGGTGATCACCGGGATCGAAGCCGGCTCGTTGGCGCCGGAGATGACCAACGGCCTGGACCGAGCGGCACGGAAGCGGTCGGTTCCAGTTCTCGGGATCACCGGGACGGGCGGATCGGGCAAGTCCTCGCTGACTGATGAACTGATCCGTCGATTCCGACTCGACCAAGGAGACAAGCTTCGCATCGCCGTGTTGGCCGTGGACCCCACCAGGCGGAGAAGCGGGGGTGCACTTCTCGGTGATCGCATCCGGATGAACGCCATCGACACACCGCAGGTGTTCTTCCGCTCCCTGGCAACCCGAGGGAGCGCATCAGAAATTCCCTCCCCCGTCCCTTCGGCCATCGATGCCTGTCGGGCCGCCGGATTCGATCTCATCATTGTGGAAACCCCGGGCATCGGACAGGGAGACGCCGCGGTGGTGGACATCTCGGATGTATCCCTGTACGTCATGACACCCGAATACGGGGCCCCCTCCCAGTTGGAGAAGATCGACATGTTGGACCTCGCCGACGTGGTGGCGATCAACAAGTTCGATCGACGGGGAGCCGACGATGCACTGAGGGCGGTCCGTCGCCAGTGGACACGCAACCACTCCGGAAGGTTGTCTTCGGGCGGTCCCGACTCCGCGGAACCTCCTGTGTTCGGCACCATCGCCTCACGCTTCAACGACCAGGGGACCACCGCGCTCTACCAACACCTGCGCGACGCGTTGGCCGGGCACGGCCTCCCGGTGTTCGGAGGCCAGCTGCCAACCGTGGACGTCCGCGCGTCCCTGGCCGGTTCCGCCATCGTTCCGGCCGAGCGGACCCGTTACCTCTCCGACATCTCCGAGACGGTACGCGACTACCACGCCGCCACCGAACAACAAGCCGGCATTGCCCGCCGGATACAACAACTGGAAGACGTCGCCGACTTGCTGGCATCCCGCGGTCGAGCATCCGACGCCCCGGGCCAGGGTGGGATTCCCGAGGTGCTCGACGCGTTGATGGTCGAGAGCACCGACGCCCTCGAACCGGCCAACCGGGATCTGTTGGACGAGTTGTCCAGCCTTCGGGAACAGTTCGATGGGGACGAGATGATCGTCCCGGCTGCTGATGGCACTCGGACCGTTCCCCTCGCGACCACCTCCCTGTCCGGAACCCGCGTCCCCAGGGTGGCTGTCCCCCGTGGCACCGATCAGGGGGATCTCCTCCGGTGGCTGCGGGCAGAGCACCTTCCCGGCCATTTCCCGTTCACCGCCGGCGTTTTCCCGCTCAAGCGCGAGAACGAGGATCCGGCCCGCATGTTCGCGGGCGAAGGCGATGCATTCCGCACCAATCGCCGGTTCCACTTTCTGGCCGCCGACCAACCGGCGACTCGGTTGTCCACCGCCTTCGACTCGGTGACCCTGTACGGGCGCGACCCGAATACCCAACCCGACGTCTATGGCAAGGTCGGGACTTCGGGAGTCTCCATCGCCACGCTCGACGACATGAAGGTCCTCTACTCGGGCTTCGATCTGTGCAACCGGGCCACCTCGGTGTCCATGACCATCAATGGGCCGGCCCCGACGATTCTGGCTATGTACCTGAACACTGCCATCGACCAGCAGTTGGAACGGTTCGAAGAAGACCACGGGCGCCCCCCGACCCACTCTGAGGCCGAGGACTTGCGCCAATGGGTCCTTCGTACGGTTCGCGGCACCGTGCAGGCCGACATCCTCAAAGAGGATCAGGGCCAGAACACCTGCATCTTCTCCACCGAGTTCTCGCTGGGCGTCATGGCCGACATCCAGGAGTTTTTCGTCGACAACGCAGTGCGGAACTTTTACTCCATATCAATCTCCGGCTATCACATCGCCGAAGCCGGGGCCAACCCGATCACCCAGTTGGCGTTTACCCTGGCCAATGGTTTCACCTATGTGGAGTCGTATCTGGCCCGTGGTCTGGCCATTGACGACTTTGCCCCCAACTTGTCGTTCTTCTTCTCGAACGGGATGGATCCTGAGTACACGGTGATCGGCCGGGTGGCCCGCCGCATCTGGGCAGTGGCCATGCGTGATCACTATGGGGCCAACGAGCGATCCCAGAAGCTGAAGTACCACGTCCAGACTTCAGGGCGTTCCCTCCACGCCCAGGAAATGGCCTTCAACGACATCCGGACCACCCTGCAGGCACTGTGCGCCATCTATGACAACGCCAACAGCCTGCACACCAACGCTTACGACGAGGCGGTCACCACTCCCTCGGCGGAGTCGGTACGCCGGGCCCTCGCCATCCAGCTCATCATCACCCGAGAGTGGGGCTTGGCCGCCAACGAGAATCCACTCCAGGGCAGTTTCATCGTGGAGGAGCTCACCGACCTGCTGGAGGCCGCGGTGCTCGCCGAACTCGACAACCTCTCCGAGCGAGGGGGCGTTCTCGGCGCAATGGAGACCGGGTACCAGCGAGGCCGGATCCAAGATGACTCGATGGTCTACGAACATCGCAAGCACGATGGCACGCTCCCGATCGTCGGCGTCAACACCTTCATCGCCGATTCCGGTTCCGAGACTCCTACATCCCTCGAGCTCGCCCGGGCCACTTCAGAGGAGAAAGAGAGTCAGATCAAGCGGCTGGCCGACTTCCATCGACGGCACACCGCCGACGCGCCCACCGCTCTGGCCGATCTGCGCGATGCGGCGTTGCGGGGAGACAACATCTTCGAGACCCTCATCCGCACGGTACGCAGCGCCTCGTTGGGTCAGATCACCCAGACCCTCTTTGAGGTCGGCGGTACCTACCGAAGGAACGTATAGCGGCCGATCCCGCTCAGCGGGGAGCGGCCACAGACACCTGAGCGATCTTGTCGGCTCTCTTCATCTACCGCCTGTGAAGAGGCTCCTCTCTCCAGGTCTCCATCACACCAAGACGACAGATGAAGGCGGCGTCGGACATCACCTGAAACAGCAGCAAAGGCGCCCCGGAGGGCGCCTTTGCGCGAGCGGGCCGAGCGGCGGGGCCCGAACACCGCTCCCCCGGAACCAGGTGGCGGGAACCGGTTCCGAGTGCCTAATGATACAACATCACGTGGCGACTTTCTTTGCGGCCAGGGCTCCGATTCCTCGGAAGGTCCCTTCTTGGTCAGAATTGTCTTTGTAGTCTCGACGATCCGGTCATCTGCGGGTCATCGTGCCCGGGTCAAGGTGGAGCCTCCGGTCACGCTGGGGCAGAAGTCAGCCAGCCCGCATTCGCCACACCGTGGCGACCGGGCCACGCATGTGCGGCGGCCGTGCAAGATCAACCGAAGGCTGAAAGCTCCGTGTTCGCGCCTCGGAATCAGCCGATTCAGCTCCAATTCCACTTTCACCGGATCCGTCTCGGTGGTCAGCCCCAACCGAAGGGCAAGCCGGCCCACGTGGGTGTCGACGGGTAGGCCGGGAAGTTCGAATGCCACGCTTCGCACCACATTGGCGGTTTTGCGGCCGACTCCGGGCAGTGTGACCAGGTCCTCCCGACAAGTGGGGATTTCTCCGCCGAAGGGGCCCATCACCGCTTGCGCCATTCCGATCAGATTGCGGGCTTTGGACCTGAAGAACCCGGTGGAGTGGATGATCTCCTCCAAACCATCGGGATCCGCCGCGGCCAGAGATGGGGCATCGGGATACCGTGCGAAGAGAATCGGGGTCACCATGTTGACCCGCTCGTCCGTGCACTGGGCGGAGAGGATGGTGGCGACGAGAAGCTGAAACGGTCCGGCATGGTCAAGGGCACACAGTTCGTCGGCGGATCCGGGGAACTCAGCACCAAGACGGCGATTGACCTCTCGGGCACGCCCAGCAGGAGTTCGAGGTCGAGCCACCTCGAGGAGACTACCGGTAGCGTCACGACCATGGATGAGGTACTCCTGACCGTGGTTCACCAACTCGACGCCGGCTCACGTGCCCGCATTGCTCATCTCGCCGAGTCGGCTGCAGCCGCGGATGGTTACGATGCTCTCAGCGAGCTCAAGCGGTTGGAACTCACCTTGGCCATGCATCGCTCGACGGATGCCGCTGTCCCAAGAGGGACAGCGGCCGGGTTGTCCGGGTCGGAGGGTGATGATGAACATGGTGACGCCGGTGATGACAGGCACCACCAGTTCGCCGCGGTATTCGCTTGTTTGGCCGATGAGGCTGAACCGGTGGGATACGCCCAGGTGAGTTCCGCCGGCACCAAGGGAGGGTTCGGCGTGGAGCTGGTGTTGCACCCGCACTATCGAGATCCGGCCCTCGGGATCGCCGACGCACTGCTGGCGACGGCACTCAGCGAAGCCGACCGTCTCCGCGGCAGTGCCGCGGGTGTCGGCGCGGACGCGGTGAGGTACTGGGCATCCCACGCCAGCCGGAGTT
>OCTA010000668.1_pt1 | contig 31525 bp, 27 predicted proteins | sample 1538991 | NCBI WGS metagenome assembly OCTA01 (sample SAMEA3539302, study PRJEB22396) | soil metagenome | biome: tundra; feature: field; material: soil | place: USA | collected 2010-05 | depth 0.15 m | reverse complement strand
GATGCCAATCGATGAGCTGGGGCGACCCAGCCGGCGGGGCGCCTGCTTTCCGCGCAAGGCAGGGCAGCCGGGAATCAAGCCTGAGAGTGCTCGTCGCGGGACCAGAGCAGGGCTCGCGACCGATCTGACCGGCAGCCCTGCTCTGGATGGCCTCGGTCACAGCGTGTCAGTAGGCTCACCGTCGCTATAGCCGATGAAGGAGCCATGTCGTGCAGCGTTCGCACGAGGAAACAGTGAAGGGCTCATGACTGACCTGGACATCTTGCTCCTGGTGGCTCGCGACGAAGCGGTGTTCCTCGCCGTCGACGCCGCCCTTCCGGACGGCACGCGTGACGAGCTGTTCAGCTGGGCGCGCGCGGACGTGGATGCGGCCGACGGCACCCGCGGTCTCGACGCGTTGAGCCTCGAAGGACTACTCATCGCGATGTCGACCGGCGTGGTTGGCAATGCCGCGTGGTCAGTCTTCCCCGCGGCCGCTCACTGGCTAAAGGAGCACTTCCGCTCGGACGATGACCCGACCGTTCAGGACGTCGCCAAACGGATGCGGGAATGCCTGGCGGCGCTCGGGGCGGCCCCCGCGGATCTCGTCATCGACGATCTACGCCAGGACCGCGATGGCCGCTGGCTAGGCGAGTTCCACTGCGACGGCGTGCGCTATCGCATCACCGCCGATGCGACGGGTCGCATCCTGCGAGCGCGCCGCGACGACGGCGCGGGATGAGCTGGCTCGACGACGTCGCCCGCGTGGTCCTGGATCTGCTCGGACGGCAGAGCGATCAGCCCCTGCAGGACCGGCTCGCCGCGGCTCAACGGGTCAGGAGCGAGCTACCGGCTGAGCCTGTGCACGTGCGGATTTACCTCGACGAGCTGATCTCGGCGGCGCAGTTCACCGCCCGCGGCATCCTGCCGGCGGCCCGGGCGCGACTGTCGGGGGCGGTTCCGCTAATCGAGCTCTCCCCGATGCTCGGCTACCTCGTCTTCCGCGTCGCGGCTGCCGATCCAGAGCGGACGGGCGAGGCGCACGACCTCGTGCTGCGGCTCCTCGAACCGGCGCTGGCAGCAACGGCCCCCCCGTCGATCCCCCCGGTGACTGCCATGGCCCGCTACGACATGGCCGCCTCGGCGATGCTTGCCGATGCCCTACCGCCGACCGGCGACGTGAACGACTCGCTGTGGCGCGCCTGGGTGCTCCTCTCGGTCGGACGAGCGGACGCCGCCGCCGAGATGCTCGCGCACCTCCTGCAAGACGGCCCGGGCGACGTGCGCAAGACACTGGCGGCGTGCCGCGGGCTGGTCGAGAGGTGCGTCCTCGGCCGCCCCGAGGTCGCGCGGCGGTTGCTGGACTCGGTGATCCCTCGCCTGCAGCCGCGTAGCTCGCTGAGCTCCGCGACCCTTCATAGCCTCGTCATGCTCGTCGACGCCTGCAGCGACGAAGGCCGGGCGCTGGCGTTCGTGCAGCGCCTCGCGCCGGACGCTACAGAGGAGGACTTCTTGTCCTGGGCGTCCGCCGCGAGCCAGAGCGAGTTCCAACGGGCGGCCGCCGCCTTCGCCTGCGCCGGGTTGGCGGCGACGGGCAGCCATGCGTGCGCCGACCTGGCGGTCTTCCGCCTGGCCGCCTCCGACGGCGCCCGGCGCGCGATCGAGATCGCCCTCGCCACGGATTGGGCACCCGACCATCCGCGCCTCGACCTGCTCTTCGAGCGCTGCGTACAGGTCGCCGAGAACGACGACCAGCTTCTCCGCCTCGCCGCGCGGGCTGCGAGTCTCGGACTGGACGTCGCGACGCGGGACGGGGTGCTCGGCGGCTCCAAGTACGAGGAGATGCTCAACGCGCTTGCCCTCCATACGCTCGACCAGGACGGGCCGGGTAAGGCGCTGAGCCTTGCTCAGCGAACCGCCTTCGCCGACCACCGCACCCCGGCTGCCCTGGCGTTGTGGGTCGACTTCCACATCGAGTTGGGCCGGCTCGACGACGCGTTGGCGATTGCTGAGCAACTCGTGGGAGCGTGGCCCGATCACCCGTTGCCACATCTCAAGGTTGCACAGTGTCTGATGTGGCTCGATCTCCGAGCCGAGACCGAAGCGTCGCTGCTCGCGGCCGCGGATCGCCTCGCGCGCTTGCCACGCGCGGCCATCGATGTCCTGAAGGCTCTGGCTCGCTACGACCTCGACGGGGCCCGCGGGAGGGCCGCCGACGCGATCGCCGACCCGGCGTTTGCCGCGGTCGCGCCCGAGCTCCGGCGCCTTCACGACGACCTCTTGGCGGAAGCACGCGTTTGAGCGACGCCATCAAATACCTGGACCGCTGCGCACGAGCGGCGCGCCGCACGCTAGACGTACTCCCCGCCGACGCCACCCACTGGTCCGCGGCGGTCACGTTGTTGACTGGGGACGGTATCGGCCGCGAGTCCGTCCGCCTGACGCAAGCGCTCGGGTTCGCCGGCCGCGACGCGACGGACCTGCTCCACCCGCGGTGGCACGACGAGCCCATCGATGCAGCCGACCTCGTGCGAGATCTGCGCGAGCGCCACCCGGACGGCGCCGGCGGGCTGGAGGTGGCACTGCTCGCGCTCGACGATCGCGGGCCGCTGAGCGCCACGGCCCGCCAGATCCGCACGCTCTACGGGCTCAACCGCGACCAGGTCGTCCGCGCCTCGCAGGCAGTCCGCGCGGTCTCCATCGCATCGGTCCGCTCAGCGATAGTGCGATCGTCGGTCGACCGGCGATCGGAGCTGCGCATGGCCGGCGCGTCCTTAGACTCGGATAGCGGGCTCCTAGCGCCTTCGTCCATTGGCTTGCACATGCTGCTCGACCGCGCCGACAGCCTCCGCGACCAGGCGGGTCGGGACACGATCAACAGCGTGGACCTGCTTCGTGCGAGTCTCCCGTTCTGGTCGGACCCGACGACCGAACAGCTGGTGGTCGGCATCGGAATGACGGTCGAGATCGCGGCGATCGCACCATCGCGCGCAACCGAGCCCGGGACCTTTCATGTGCGACTCGACGCGCGCGTCGAGCGGGAGTATGACCTCAGCGAGCCCGCCTTTCGGTCGTTCCTGATAGCGAGCGATATCCGCGACATCGAGCAACAGGCACTCACGATGACGCACTTGATGCTCGGCTTGCTGCTGGTGCCGGGAAGTCACCTGGCAACGTGCTGCCGGGCGGCGCTCGGCGACGGCGTTAACCTCCCGCTCCTGCTCCTGCGCCTCGGCCGCAACCGCGTGAGCCAGGCGGCGGCCCGGCTGGCCGCCGACCTCGGTGACCGCGCCGGTCCCGGAACAGTCCATGCCGTCGCCGACCTGCCGCCGCGCCAGCTGCGCGCGCTCGTGCTGGACTTGCACGACGTCGAGGACCCGGACTTCGACGCCGCCGTGCGCGTCGCGGCTTGCGCGCCCGCAGCCGGTCCGTCCCTCGCGGGCACGGACGAGGAGCGTCGAGAGGCTCTCGCCCGCTTCACCGGGACCGGTCATTTCGGATCCCTGCGCAATTATCTGCTTTGCGACCCGCCGTCGGCCGGCGCAGCGGCCGCGCAGCAGCTGCTCGCCGCCGCCTACGACCCGAACGAGGCACGCAGCCTGCTCGACACGTTGGACGCGCACCGCTACACCGACGGCGGGATCGAGCCCGTGGTGGCGCCCCAGGATTCCGACGTCGGGACGCGCTACGCCGTCACCGTCTCGTTGCTCTCGGTGCAGGACGATCACACCGGGGACATCCGGGCAGCAACCCACCTCGCCGGCTCCGCCGTGGGCGAGGCGCGCGCTGCCGCCCGCGACGGCCAACCGCGCCTGACGGCGATCTGGACAGCCCACCTAGCCCGCGTCGCCGCGCGTGCGCAGCGTGTTGCCCAGGGCGTCAGCACCGGGCGCGCCGGGGCCAACCTCGGGCTCGTGCCGACTGACCTCGACGCGGCGGTGGGCACGGTTGTCTCGGTCCTGGTCGCCGACGAGCACGCGATAGTCGCCCGCCTCGGCGCCGACGGCACCGCACTGGTCGTTCAGCTGGCGTCCGAGACCATTCACAACTGGTGGCGCGACTACCGACTTGCCTGTCTCGCCGGGCGCCCGACCGTCGACCACCTCCGGCGCCTAGCGCGGCTGACGGGGCTGCACGCCGCCCTGTCCGGTGGCCGGATCGAGCGGCCGCTGCGCCTCGCCGTGGCTGGCGACTTTCCGGGGCTGCCGCTCGGTCAGGCGGTTGCGAGCACACTGCCGGACCGCAGCATGCCGGTCGTGGTCCATCTCGCCGGCGGCCCGTTCCACGATTCCCTCACCGGTTCGCGTGCGCCGCGCGGACTCTTGCAGGGCAGCGTCGCCGTGATCGCACCGCCGCCGCTCGTTGGGGCCGCGGATCTCCCGTCGGCTGAGGTCGAGGCGGCCGGCGTGGCGCGAATCCACGGCGCGCGGCACGTGCCCGGTCCCGACTACCTATCCCGCAGCAGCATCCTACGCCGGATGCGCCTGCGCAGCGACGCCCTGCGGCCGATCGTGTGGCATTTCGCCACCCATGGGACGATGACCGTCAACGCCGTGGGCGAGGTGACGGCTGGCGTGCTGCTGCTGGACCACGAGAAGCTTGACGCCGACGAGATCGGCCGCTACGCGGCGCCCGCGGTGCTGCTGTGCTCGGCGTGTGACGTCGGGGCGCTCCCGCCCCAGCCCGGGGCGATCTCGTGGCCCGGCGCTGCGATCGCGGCGGGCAGCCAGACGGTGGTCGCGGCGTGCAAGCCCATCAACGATCACGTCGCCGCGGCGACAATGCTGCTCGCCCACCGGCGCTGGGCGGACGAGGACGGACCGCTGTGGTCGGCGCTCAACGCCGCCCAGGTGGCGGTCGACCGCCCTGGTGATGCCGCGGTGGCCGCGATCTTGGCGCAGTTCGTGGCCGATCCGGCGCACCGGGATCGCATCGGTGCCGTGTGCGCTACGGCCGGCTACCTCGGGGATCAGTGGGCATTCATGACCTACGTGCCCTGAGCCAAAGAGTGGTCTCGGCACCACTCATGGCTCGTCCGATGCCGCGAGAGTGCTCTGGGCCGTCACCCGTTCGCCGCCTAACTTCCGCAATAGACGGCCGGCAGCAGCGGGCCCATCCTGGAGTCCACATCCGACGCTGCCGCACCCGGACAGACGCAGCGAAACGCGCCGCGGCTCGGCATACCCGCGCGAACACGAATGCAGGGCGGATCGGCGTCGGAGCGAAGAGATCCGAGATTCGCCAAAAGCAGGCATGTCGTCGGACCGAGACGAGACGCATGCTTGGGACGACCAGGAGTAGCCGGCGCGTCCGCACGCGACACTGCTGCTTTTGCCTGACTGAGCGAGCGTCTGTTTAGCTGGTGTCGAGACGACTGCAGATCGTCCCAAGCAATGACGCGAGTGGAGGAGCCCGGCGCACCCCTTCGGTCAACAAAGCAGAAGTGATTGCGTCTTGGCGGCAGACGAACGGACTCAGTCAGGATCGGCTCCAAGATAGACGGCGCGGTTCAGCTCAGGCTCGGCCTTGGGGGAGAAAGCGACCGTCCCTACTCGACCCTCGATCAGCTTCGGAATCGCCGCCAGAGGCGTGCAGGGTGTCCCTCGGGGACGATCCTTGCGTGCCCCCATCGCGTGGGGCTGTGCTCCAGGTGGTCAATCTCCCAACGGTTTTCGGATCTGCGCAGATGCACAGTCACGTCTGTGTTCTGTTCGCTGGCTAGATCGCCGTAGGGAACGGTGACGGAGAACACCTTGGCTTCCTCGCCCTCAGCCAGCAAGAGCGCGATATTCACACGGGTCGTCTCGCCGGGAGGGACTCTTGGCCGGTCTACGGTTACGTCTTCTAGTTGACCGTCGAGTCCCCGTACTTCAATTCTCTCGTCGTCCACAACCGCCAGACCCGCGCCGACATTACGGAGTGGAATGCCGACGTAACCCTTTTCGGGGTTGACGTACACGATCCGGGGGTCGACGAACAGGTCCGCGCCGTGGAGATGGAGAGGGAGCACGAGCGGGAGGACGCGGCGCTGGGCCGTGTGTGGGTTGTCGATGGCTTCCATGTCGGGGGTGATCAAGCCATTGCGCAAGACCTCGATGAGCAGCGGTCGATAGGACGCCTGGAGCTGGCGCCGCGCTAGCTCCAGGTCGGCGGTGGCCGCTCTGCGGGTTTCCCAAACACCCCACAGCGTCACGCCAACGCCAGCAACGAGCAGCACGGAGGCAATCGCCTCGACCGCGGGCCATTCGATCCCCAACCACGGGTGTGCTTCGATCATCATCGGCACGTGACGTATTCCATCAGGCGGCCCAGCGAAACGCCGCTGCGAGCGGGGCTCTCCCACCGCACGGTGGAACGACCGAAGGTCAGCCGCTCTCGGCGCGCTCGATGGCGTCGGCCAGCTCCCGCAGCGACTTCTCCAGCGCGGTGAGACAACTCAACCGGAAGATCCGCCATAATGCGAGGGTGGCGAAACAGGGAAAGTTCAAGGACGTGGTGGTCGCTGCCGGTGAGAGTGAGGTCGTTCAAGGGGCCGTAGAGGGCGCATGTGTCGAATCTGACGCCACACTCACCGTCCAGGGCGCGCTTGCCGGAGCCGTTCAAGTGGCCGGCGTCCTCGTAGCCGAGGGGGCGATTGCAGGCACTGTCTCCGTATCCCCCGGCGGCGTGGCTGTCCTGCAGGGAGCCATCGTGGCTGAGATCCAAAACGAGGGGATAGTAGCGATGGACAACGCCTTGCCGGAAGGGAACGGCGCTGTCGCGAACATCGGCTCCGGAAGATCGCTCACGTTCGACGAGTTGCCCCCCGAGCTACGCCGCAAGCTTCCGACTATGACTACGGAGACGCGCCAAACTCCCTAAACGGCTGTTCCTCCTCCGGCATGTGGAGTTTGGGCCAGTCAGAGCCAGATCGGACCCCCGAGCACCAGCCGGCAGGAGAGCAAATCAAGGGAGTGTCAGCAGGCGACGCCGTTGACGCGCCACAATCCTCCGAGCCTGGCCGACGAGCCCACCGTGTACGTCGCGCAGGACTGCTACTGCGCGGCCGGATTGTTGTCGATCAGGTCCTGAAAGTTCGGCAGCTCCACGTCGCCGAGCGCTTGGATGGCCTCAAGCTGTCGCCGCTCGCGAGGATCCTCGACCGTCTTCGGGTTACGGGTCTTAAGGATCTCGAACAACTCAGCCTGTGATTTCCCTAGCCGCGCTTCTAGCTTGGGTGCGGCGAAAATGCCCAGCTCGACCGACAACTCCGAACAGTACCGACACGCTGTTGGTCGCGCTTCCGGTCATCGAAGAGGACGAGGACGCTCCCGCGATCGAAGAGAGCACCGTCATGCGCGCCGCAGAGATGCTCAGAGGTGGGACTCGCCCTTTCGTCCTGCCGGACGAAGTGATCTGGCCTCAATGACCATGGAAGTGTCTAGAACTCTCTCATCCAAGGCTCTTACTGATTGACGTACCGGAGTTCTCGCGCGCGACGCCGCGAGCGGCCGACGCAGCCCCCCGGCCCGACCGCGTGTCGGTCGCGTGCCCATCGGCTTGGAGTCGGCGGACCCCGCGCCCGACTCGGTACGAGCCCGTAGCCGACTGCTGCTTCGCTGCGCGACCGAGTGTCGCCACGGACGGCGGCGAGACGCTCGCAGGGGACGAAGCACGCGCGTCAGCCGAGCGCGACGGGTTTCTCCAGGGCGGACAACCAGTGGGAACGACCGGCGCGCAGCCGATGTCGTTGGCGCGGTTAGAATCTCCGGGCATAGTCGATCCCCTGAGAAGCCCTGTTGTGCTGGACGGCGTCGTCTCGGACGAGAAGCTCTCCGAGCTCCTCGCGCTCGGGACTGAGTACGCCGAGCTCGACTTCAAGGCGACGATCGATCTCACAGACACCGAACAGGCGCTGGAGCTTGTACGCGACGTTGATGGCATGCTCGTGCGTGGCGGCTACATGCTCATCGGCATCGGGCCAGACGCGAAGCCCAGCGGCTTGCTCGACGGAAATGCAGACCTCCAGACGACCTTCGACGAGGCGCAGCTGGTCGCCAAACTTCGCAAATGGATACCGGAGCCCGTGACGCTGGCGACGCGAGTCACTGAACGAGAGGGCCACAAGGTCGTTCTGATCTACGTAGCGCCACATCCACAGGGCTGTGCCATTCTCCAGCGGGACGGTCAGTTTGGAGGCAACCAGTTGCTGTTCAAAGCCGGCGATGTCTTCTGGCGAGATGGCACGAGCACGGTGCGCATGAGCCAAGCTGGCTTCGAGGAGGTCGTGGCTGGTCGAATTGAAGCCGCGAAGAGCGAGTGGATGGAGGAGCAACGGGAGATTCGACGCCGCGAGCAGACCGAATACGAGGCTGCGTCTCGCGGCTCCGCTGCTCTCGGGTCCGTCAACCTCGACCTTGAGCAGTCAGCCCTCAACGTCGGCGCTCTCGAACTCGTTCGCCGTGAAGATGACATTGCGCTCCGTTATCTCCTCAACGAAGCGATCAGCCGAGCACGAGATCTCAGCGTTAGGGGGGAGATTGCGGCCGAGCTGGGCGACCTACTCGACCGGCTCACGTGCGTTGCGGCGACGTTTCTCGCCTACGGCCGGGACGACTGGTTCGACCAAGTCATCGCGGTATTCGTTCGGATCTACTCGATGCCTGTTGGTGAGGACGATGGCAAGCGCTTCGCCTACAGCTCGTCGATTGATCCGAGGGAGATCGCACCACGAATCTGGCTCCAGATCATCGAGCGGATCTTTGGGCTTGGTGCGCTCGCGGTCCGAGAGGAGAATTGGCAGGCCGTACGGACTCTAACGCTGCAGCAACCGCGGAGAGTTGACACGTACGAGCGGAACTGGGTCCGTCACACGATTACGATGGCGGCTCGCGCGAGCCATTTTCAGGAGCAGACCGCTGGGCAGGCAAAAGAGCTTAGTCTCCTGAACCTCTCTCGAGCAGTTGCTGTGAGGCTTGACTGTCTCCGGTTGGATGGTGTGGCTGCAGATGATGATGACTTGGTTACCAGTCTCGCGGCGTTTGACGTGCTGACGAACATCGTAGCCGTGGATGGTGCCGGCGAGGCCGCCGGACGCTATTTCTATCCGAACTTCTCTTGGTTTGAATCGAAGCGGGTCGTGCCCACTGTCTCCCGGCTGTTGAGTGACTCCGACATGCGCCAAGCCATCTTCAAGGGTACCGATGAGCAGCTCGCCATCGCCCTGAAAACGATCGGTGATCTCGCGACCAAAGAAGGTATGCGCTTTTTCGGATTCGAGGGCTGGTGGCCGGAGATCGAAGACTTCATAGCTAAGAACCTGCCGCCCGCTCCTGCTCGCTGACCGCACGCCTGCATTTCGGCGGAGCGGGCGTCTCAGCCAGCGACAATGTCGGCCGGCGGGAATCGTCCCGGCCACAATTGCGCCGGGGAGTGCTCGGTACGACAGGGGTTTGTGCAAGATGCCGGCAGCCGCGGTGGCTCGCTAGGGTCAGCCGGTGGACCCTGAAGAGAAGATGGCCCGTGAGGGCGAGCTCGCCGAGAAGCTAGCTGCGCTCGGTCTTGAGCACGGAGCCGGGGCTACCGTCTGGCGTCGAGTGATCCTGGATGAGCTCGCGCATCACGTGGAGGCCCGCGAGCAGTACATGGCGGAGAACGGCACGAACGACACTTTTGCCCAGTACCACGGCACGGCTCTCGTCATCGTTGTCGCCGTCGACCAGATTCTGCGCTTCGAGCATCGTGTTCGCCAGCTCACTGGCGATGCAGCCCTCCAGAAGGCGCGGAAGGCATTCGACGACGAGGTTGGTGACTCAGCCAACAACATCCGTGACGTGGCCATGCATCTTGACGACTACGCGATCGGTATAGGGAACCGCCAGACCGGCAAGCAAGGCCCGGCCGTTACGGAGCGTTACGTTCGGAACACGGTCTACTGGACTGATCTCAACGAGAGCTACATCAGCCTCGGCGGACACCAACTCAGCGTCGACCGCACAGCGCATGCCGCCGTGGAGCTGGCGGAGGTTGTCGAGCGGGTCCGGGACAGCTACCAGCGGCGCGCGATGGAGCGCTGGGTGGCTGCATCGAACGAGTTGACGACCCGGGAAGGTGATCAGGCCGCGACTGACGTTGACGAGCCGTGAAGGGGCGACCAGCTTTCGCGTGGAAAGCAGCACACATCGCCGTGGCACGAGCAGCTATGGCTCTGGACGAGCATCACGCGTGCGAGCGACTCGAGCTCACAGCCGCGTTCGGACGCAAGCAGGCGAGTGGGCGGTCAGGTTCGACGCGAGGGCCTCTGGGCTCCTCAGATCACAGAAGTCAGGGCGTGCCGCGCCGGCGCGTCGTGCTGAGTAGCTTCTCTGGGAACAGCCGTACGCGGCTGAGCGGCAGATTGCTGGCGCCCTCCAGCGCGTTGCGCAGCTGGGGCGGGAGCGGTGGCAGCGCGAGCGCCGCGAGATCTCCGTTGTGCAGGTCGGTCTCGGTGGCGAAGAAGATGTGGTCGCGTCCGGGGTAGTAGCGGTCCTGTGCTGGGCTGCCGGTAACACCGATGCTGCCCGCCAGCGTCTGGTCCGCCGCGCGTGCGTAAGCGATCGCCATCTCTGGGGTGGTGCAGACGAACAGGATTCCGGGCCGTGCTCGGAGTTGGCGGTAGCGGCGGTGCTCGGTCCACCATGCGCAGAGGAAGGCGTCGTAGCGGCGGAACTTCTCGATGTTGTATGAGGCGCGGTCGGTGAGGTCCATCTCGATGAACAGGTCGATCGTGAGCCGTTCCTCGGGTATGTGGATCTCGCAGATCGCGTCTGGCTCGATGCGGCCGAAGTCGCTGGTTTGCACGTCGAAGATCCCGATGTGCTTGGGGCGCACGATGTCCTTGAGCGTGATCTGGTGGCGGTTGCGCCCGTTACCTGCCTGCGGGACCGTGCATGTGCCGGCGGGCCAGCGCGGGGTGCGCCACTTGTCGGTCGCGTAGTCGCCGAGCTGCTCGTGCAGGGCGATCACCCAGGAGAGCAGGTGCAGGTTGTGCCTGAGCGGGCCTGCTTTCTCGACCTCGAGCTGGCGGAACTCGCGGGACGGAGGGACCGCCGGTGGCTGGCGTGACTGGGCGACCTGCATCCCGAACTTGGTCAGCGAGTACAGGTACGGCAGAGATCCGCGGGGCGCGTCGCGCAGCACGATCGGCCAGCGGGCGATCAGGCCGTGGCGGTGCAGCTTGTCGTGCAGCCGGCCGCGCATCGTTCGCTCGGCGACCTTCGGCATCACCGCGCGCCGCAGCATCCCGGGGAGCGCCAGCCCGACACGGTCGAGCAGCGCGAGGATCGCGTAGTCCTCGGAGTAAAGACGCGGCAACCGCGTGGACGGGGGCTGCTCCTCCACGGCGCGGATGCCGAGCAGGGGGTCGACGTAGGCGGCGAGTTCGCGGATGCTCTCCGGGCCGCCGTCCTCGCTGAACAGTCGCTGCGGACCGTCCGGCGCGGCGCTGGCTCCGAGCACACGGCGTACCGGGCTGCGCTTGACCTCGGGGAGCTCCCCGGCCTCGCGGATCAGCGGCTGGACGTGCTCTCGCTCTACGTCCGGTCGTTCGCTTGAGGCAGCCGTGTCGGGGCGCTTCGGAGCGCCACCGGGAGCGGGCGTGATCGCTTTCCCGGCCGGCGGCTTCGCCGCCTTCGCTCGGGGCGGGGCTGGCGCTGGCGCGGCGGGATCCTGTGCCAGCACGGGCGACGATTGCTCGCCCTTCGCCGCGTGCGTGACCGGGGGCCTCTCGCCGGTCGGCGCGGTCGGCGCGGTCGGCGTGGAGTTGGCGTCGTTGGTGCTGGCGGAGCTGCCCGTGCGCTTGTAGGTCTTTGGCAGCGTCTCGGGGTAGGGCCCTACTTCTTCCTCGAGCAACCGCATGTGGTGCTCGGCCCACGGTCCCCCGTTGACGCGCGGGAACGGGTAGGTCTGCCCGATGAAGCTGGGGGCGCGCGCGCCGCCCGCGATCCACGATGCGACGCAATGCCAGACCGGTAGGTAGAGGGCTTGCTCGGGGGTGATGCGCAGCAGCTCCCGGGAGTCCTGGTCGGCGCGGATCATCGTCTGGTAGACCGACATCGCGATCCGTGTGGCGGCCTCGGCGTCCTCGGGCTCCCCGAGGCGGAACAGGAACCGTGACTGGAAGAGGTTGGTTACTCCCTTGCGGATCTCGTCGGTGATTGACGCTGAGTCCGCGCCCGCGCCGAGCTGGCTCAGATACTGCAGGCCGATCGAGAGCTCAAGGCGCGCCTCGCGATGCGTCGCGGCCTGGTTTACGAGGTTGCGCTTGGCGAGCTTACCCGCCTCCTCGAAGATCGCACACACGCGTGCGCGCTGCTCCCATGGCAGGTGCATCTGGCCCTGCATGAAGGCGTGGAGCTGTTGTGAGAAGAACTGCATCGCCACCAACGCGGCCTCCTCGCCCAGCCCGGCCATGTTCGCGTCGATCAGCAGAATGTCCCTCGCGTGAACGATGTCCGCGAGACGCACATCGATCGGGTTGCTGAAAAACCTGCGCAGCGCTGGGGAGCCGAGGATCGTCTCGATCTTGTTGCGGGGCGGGTCAAGGCGCTGGTAGGTGTTGGAGCGGTTGTTGTCGAGCTCCTCCGGGAGCACACGGGCGAAGAACTCGGTGGTGTGATCGAGATCGGCGTACTCCTGACACGCGTTGACCGCCTGCTCGCGCAGGTCATCCCGCGCCGGGAGCAACAGTGCGAAGACGTCCTCGAACATCGCCAGGCCACCGTGCTTTTGGGCGAGCGCCAGCGCTCCGATGACGGCGTGGTAGAGGTAGCGCCGCGAGCTCTGGAACACCTGGCCTTCGGCTGTGTCGCTGATCGCCTGCACGATGTTGTCCGCGATCGCCGAGGCCTGCTCCGCGAGACCCTTCCCAGCGGCGAGACGTAGCGGGCTCATCCCGAAGCGGGGGCGCCCCAGGTCCAGAAACCACACCCGCTTCGGGCAGTCGGGCGGTGTGAGCTCCAGGCAGGTCCGCGCGAGTTCGCTCTTGGGGTCCATCACGATCACACACGCGTTGGGGTCGCGTATGTCGGATAGGTACAGGCGCAGCAGCGCGGAGGTCTTCCCCGACCCTTGCCCGCCGACGGCGAGCACCCCGTACTTGCGGTCGTCGGGGTGCAGAAACACCGGGCCGTTTGAGGAGCGCAGCAGCGGCAGCATCTCGTAGGGCAGCTGGCGCAACGCACTCACGAGGGCGCTCCTTGCTCTGTTGGGGTGGCCGCGGGTGGGAGATCTGGCTGGGGGTCCTCGCCGGCCATCCCGATCTCCGGCGGGGCCGGTATACGCGGCAGCGCCAGGCGCCGCAGCGGGACGTTCTTCATGCGGGCCCCCGGGAGTGCGATCAGCTGCGCGACCTCGCTGGAGGAAGCCAGCGAGCGCAGCGTGATCCCTGGAAGCACGGGCGGATAGGCCGAGGGGAACCGTCGGCGGTAGAGGTCCTCGCGGAGGATCATCCACCGGCGGTGCAGCCGGTTCTCTCCTCTGCGGGCCTGGACGGCGGCCGCGATGCGGTTGGCGTTCTGGCGGCTGTCGGCCGCGACCTGCACCTCGAGCCAGCACCAAGCGTGGTCCTGCACCGCGGTCGCGGCGGACATCTCAGTCCGGTTGAAGGTGCTGAGCATCCCGGCGTCGCGGGCGACCAGACGCTCCTCGTGCAGGCGCAGCCGCTCGCGGGCATACCGTTCGATCGCAAGCACACACGGGGTCAGCTGGAAGCGCACTGTGCTCGGCACACCGACAGCGGCCTGTGTTTGCGCGATCGCTTCCAGCGCGCTTGAGGAGTCCGTCTCGACTTCCCCGACGATCGGGTAAACGAACGCGCGGTCCTTACGGAAACGCAGGACGTGCCCAGGGACACCCAGCACCCCGCCGATCTCCTCCGGAGGGCCGATGAACTCGTAGCCGACGCGGACGTCGGGGTAGGCCGAGCTGATGATCCCGTCGAGCGTCCCCACGAGCGTGCGCTCGCAGCGCACGCACAGCACCCACTCCATCTCCCCCTTCGGTCCAGGGCCGAAGTGCGCCTCAAACGCCAGAAACGGCTGGCCGTCCCTGCCGCGGTCCTCCGGAAAGGCCCGGACGGCGTTCAGCGCGGCCTCGACCATCGCGACGAGATCCCGCTCGCGGGTCTGGTCGTGCATCGAGAGCTTGATCTCATACAGTCCGTACTCACGGGTCAGCCGGTTCTCAAGGCGCCTGCGGGCGATATAGATCAGCCATCCCGCGAGCGAGATCACGCTGAGGATGAAGCTGACGGCGATGATCAACAGGACGTGGGCGAAGGTGAGCCACCCGTGATGTGCCGAGCGCACGTGCGTGACGCCCCGCAGTCTGGTCGCGGTCCCCGTCGTCGGGCTCGTCGGGGTGGGCTTGGCGATGCTGAGATGGCCGAGCTTCGGGATCAGCACGGCGAGCATCACGGCGGACACGAGCAGCCCGATCAGCAGCAGCAGGATGTGGCTCGGGCGCACGCGCACGCTCAGCCTCCCGCCCACAGCTCGAGGACCGCGCCGATCGCCAGGAGCGCAAGGATCGCCGCGAGGCGCCGGGCGGTGAACGCGACCGTGGCCCGCCGCCGGCGCACGTCGACGTAGAGGACGATCAGCAGTACCCAGGCCGCGACCTCGACGGGCGCCTGCGGCCAGAATGCCCTGACCTGCCGCGTTCCGTAGGCGCCGATGAGCATTCCCGCGAGCGTGCAGGTCCCCGTCGCCCAAAGGCACAGGACCCCATCGCACGCTCGCAGGGTCGCCCGCTCGAAACGCCCGAGTTGCTCACCGCCCTGCAGGAGCTGCGCGCAGCCCAGGAACACCGCGAAGCCGAGGAAGATCGTCGCGTTGTGCACCCAGATCCCGGCGGCCGCCGCTGCCTGGTGGCGCACCGGCGCGAAGTTGACCGCCAGGAGCCTGCGGGCAGCCGCCGGGAAGACGACCTGGGTCGCCAGGCCGCCGAGCGCCGCGCCGGCGACGCTCGCGGCGAGCACCCGTCGCCCGGAGAGGTAGGTGTCCGTCCGCGAGGTCATGGTCGTTGCAGGAGTCCCGCGATCGCCTGCAGGGTCAGCGCCGCTTCTTCGCACGCGTCCGCGATGCGGAGCTCGGCTAGAGCGGGGAGGTGGGGCATCAGGACCAGCGGGGCGCGCCGCTCATCCGCGAGGTCTCCCAGGGCGTCGATCGGTGGCCTGCACGCATCGGCGCGGGCGATGATCAGCTCTGGCCGCCCAAGCGGCGCCATCCGCGACAGCACCCGCCGTCCTCGCTCGAGCGCGCTCTCGCTGGCGGGCAGCACCCACGCGACGTGAGTCGCGAGCGCGAGCGCGGCCTGCTCAGCGGAGCGGGCGAGGGTCCCACCGTCCACGACCGTCAGGCCGTGCACGAGACGAGCGTCGCGCAGGAGCCGCTGCACGCCCTCCTTCTCACCAGCGACAGTGAACTGTGGCTCCCCGGCGATAACCCGCAGGCCAGGCTCGGCCTGCGCGAACAGCCCACCGCTGACTGGCTCCCCGGCACTCACGCGCTCGGCGGTGTCCGCGAGGGTGCGGGCGCTCTGCACCCCCGCGTAGACGGCCAGGCCGGCGGTCGGGCCGCCGGTGTCACACACGAGCACGGGAGCCCCTGACTGTTCGGCGGCGGTAGCGGCTGTGAGATACGCGAGGGTGCTTGCGCCCGCGCCACCGACCAGCCCGACCACTTGCAACAACGGCCCGGGGGTCTGGTCGAACGACAGGCCGCTCGCTGACAGCGCGCCTGTACTGTTGACAGCTCGGCTGCGTGTGAAACCACGCCGGGTTCGTTCTCTGGAAGGAAGTGAACGCATCGCGTGATCGACCTGGCGTTTTGACTACGACTGTGGCTGCCACTGTTCCACCGCCCAGCCCCCTCTTACCGCCGCAACGGTCGCGAGCGTTATGTGAAACGCCGCTTGGAGCCCCGCGTATTCCTCATCGCCGCCCGTCTGCTCGCGGGTGATGACCGCGTACTGCCCAGGGCTTCCGCCGATCACCCGGCTCACCGCGATAACGCTCCCCTGGTTGTAGATATGCCCCTGCTGGAGCGTTGTGTCGCGTTGGGCGGTGGTGGCCGCCTGGCGCTCGGCCAGGCGCGCGTCGCCTACCGCGATCGCGGCGAGTTGCCTCTCGTGCGCGGGGAGGGCGTGGTAGGTCCAGTTGATGTACAGCGCGGCGAACTGGGTGATTGCCTGTTCGGGAGTCGACGCTGGTCGCCTGGGCGTCTGTTCTGCTTCAGCCCCCGCGGGGAGCGTTCCCTGGGGCTCGCCCGGGTTGGCCTGGGGCGGGGGACCGGCGGCGCGCCGAGCATTGTGGTTGATGGCGCCCGCTAGTCCGCACCCGCAAAGCAGCGGTGCGATCCCGGTTAGCAGAGCAAGTGAAAGAACAACTCGAGCTCTCGCGGTCATCCTGGAGCCTCCTTCGTTCAGAGCCCCGAGGGGTGGCGGACCACCCACGGCGCCCAGTTGGGGACATGGTCAAAACCCCGCCAGCGTGGCCCGCTCTTGCCCTCGTTGGGGCCGGTGTCGGTGCCTTCGAAGGACGTGTCGAATCTCAGACCGGCGACGTACATGAACGCGTGCCCGGAGTTGGCATAGACGCTCACGTACTTCCCCGGTCCTGGCTGGCCGTAAGACTCCAGTTCGGTGGAGTCCTCGGCCTCTTCGCCGAACACGCCGCCCGCGTGCAGCACGAACGACACGGCCGAGGAGCAGTCATACGCCGGCTGCAGCTCGCTCAGCGGGGTGCCGTGAGCGCCGCCATAGGAGTAGCTGGTCCCGTACAGGCGGTTGCCGGCGGCGACCATCGCCTGCACCGCCGCCGGCGCGCTCTTCGGTGCGGCGGCGAGACCGTCCGGCAGGATCTGTGCCGATTCGCTTGCCGTCAGCGGCAGCGGCCCGTCCGCTGCGGGTTCACCCGTGCACTGCGATTCGCCTTCGCCTGAGCCTTCGTGGGATCCACCGGCTTCGCTTACGCCGGGGGTCGCTTCGAGGACTTCCCCGGCGCCCGTCTTCGGTGCGAGCTGGATATCGACCTGGTCCTTTGAGACGCCGAGCGCCTGCGCGGAGGGACCCCACAGGTCGATGCGGTACTCGAACCCTTCGAGGGTATGTTCACTTGGGCCCTGCCCGTAGCCGGTATCCCTCTTATAGACAAGGATGCTTCTGCCGTCCCGGGCGACCCGTAGCCCTGTCATATACGGCAGCGTTCCGAGCGCGTTGGCGTCCTTGAAGGTGAACGTGCCACCGTTCGCTGGGTTCGTGGGGAGCAGCGACAGCTCAGCGAAGGTGTCTGGGTGCTCGGTGAGGTTCGCCTGCGCGGGGTCGGGGATCGACCCGAAGTGACCGCTGCCGGTGCCGTCCCCGGCGTAGTACTCGGTCGCGCCCACGGGATACCAGTGGCCCGGTTGCATCCGCAACGGCTGATCCCACAGTTCGCGTGCCATCGCGCTCAACCCGGGGGGCACATTCACCGTGCTCACCGCGACTCCCCCGGTGCCGCCTGGCGTCTGACACGACGCGCTCGTCGCTGGAAAAATGACCGCGACGACCACCACGATCAAGCCCAGTACCGCGAGAATCGCCACCAGGATCGCGGCCAGCCCAGCTACAAGCAGCTCCCCGCTCGTGTTCTCCGATCCTGAGCCCATGCCGGCCCTACTCGCCGGTCTCGACGGGGACGCCGTTGCGCGCGAGCTCGCGGATCGCGGGCCACACCTCGCCGTTGTGCTTGGCGATCATCGCGTTGCGCATCGGCACGTCGGTGTGAGGCTCGGAGGTAAAGCACCAGTACTCCGTTGCAGCGAGCGGCAACCTGACCCGTCCCATCCCTCTGGGGCCATTGAGCCAGAAGAGCTCGGCGTAGCGGCCCTTGACGGTCTGCAGGTTCGCGACGATCGCGGTCTTCTCGGCACTCAGGCCCAGCGCGCGCTGCGCGAACTCCAGCTCGTCTGCGTTCAGTTGCTTCAGTAGAGCCGCCATCCCGCAGTTACGCAGCAGCGGCAGTCCGTGCTCGGTCCCGAGATCAGATAGCTGTTGGCTCAAGATCAAAAGCAGCAGCCCGAGGTGCCGGGCCTGTCTCGCGAGGCCGGCGACGTGCACGCCGGCCTCGGGGCTTGCGACCTTGTGCCACACCTCGTCGATGACGAGCATGCACTGAGCTATCAGCAGCGGCACGCCGGGCACGCCGACGAGGTGCGCGTGTTCCTCGCTGTGGCGTCGGACCTCGCGGGTGACGTGCTCGATGATGCTGAACATCACCGGCCCGAGAATCGCCTCCGGACAGTTCCGGGTGTCAAACACGATCAGCGGACTGTCCTCGGGGATATTCGTCTCCCGGTCAAGCAAATATGAGTAGGCGCCCTCGCCGCAGAACTCGCCGAGGCGCCCCGCGAGATTGCGCAACGTCGCCGCGATCTCAACCGCGCCAGCGTCTGCTTCCACACCCGCACGCGCCAGCAGCACCCGTTGCAGCATCGACTCGCGAGCGCCCATGTTCTCCTCGTGTGCTTGGGCGTACACCTCGCGGATCGCGGTGCCGAGCTGCGAGCGCTCCAGCACGCTCAAGCCCTCATCGCCCATCATGCTCGCGTGCAGCGCGACGAGATAGGCGACCTTCTCCCGGGGTGGCGCGGCCTGGTTGGGGGTGTCCCAGGCGTTAATCGCCCACGGTGAATCGTCCGAGCCGATATCGAGCTGGCGCGCACCGTGGACGAGCTTCGTGAGGATCGCGTAGTGCCCGGCACGATCGATCACGAACACCCGGCCGATCCCGAGCGCCAGGCACCGCGCCATGATCGTGTTCGTCATCATCGTCTTGCCCGCCCCGGACTTACCGACGATCACCAACGACTGGTTGTCGTGAACCCGGTCGGTCGGGTTCAACAGCTCCAGGTTGCGCCCCGGGGAGGAGAACGCGAACGGCACCCCGACGGGGCTGCCACAGCTCGTCCCCGCCAGCGGCACGCAATCCCCGACGTTGCGCGTCGCGTACGTGCAGGTGTACCTGGCGACGTCCCTGCCCAACGGCAGAGTCGAGGGCCACAGCCGCTTCTGATGGTGAGCACCACGGTTCACCGCGACGTCCGATGTGGAGCGCAACTGCTCGACACAGAAGTCCACGGCCTCCCCGAGCGCCGCGAGATCCGGGTCCGGTCCGCCGCGGCGCGTGGAGTGATAGATGCTCGTCTCAAACAGGCTCGCCCGCTCATGCCCAGACATCTCTTGGAGCAAATGAGCGGACTCCTCCTCCTGCGCCAGGCGGTCGAAGTCCGGGACACGCCCGCGGGCCTCCGCACCCCGGTTGACCGTGAACACGCGGCGATAGCGCATCTTCAACCGGCCGCGCTCGCGGCGACGATCAAGCGCCCGCACATGCACGCTCAGGGTGAACGGCTCGCGGGTCATCATCGAGCCCATCAGCCACCCCATCTGCGTGTTATCCGCAGTCGTCGCGACCCAGATCGTCTGCTCGACATCCCGGTCAATCTCGACGTGGTGCGCCGAGCAATCAAAGTCCATCGGCGACTGGGCGATCAGACCCCGCAGCCGCCGTGCCACCTCCCGCGCCTGCTTGGCGTCCACCTCCCGGTCGAGCTCACCAAATATCTCGGTGGTCCTTGGCGGGCGCTTGCGCCCGCGGTCTGACTGCGTCGGGTTAAACCGCGACCACAAAAGGGCCACGACCTCCTCGCCGTTAAGCAGCCGGCTCGGGAGGGCCAGGGCGTCGAGCTCCGAGCGCATCCCTTCGGTGAACGCGAGGCTTTCACGCGTCGCGCGCCGGTGCAGCTTCAGGGTGCGCTTCAGCGGCCCGCTCGGGAGCCTCCCGCGGCGCGAGCGGATTTCGCGGATCAGGGCATGGCGCTGCCCGCGCACCGGGATATAAGGGCACACCACATAGAAAGAGGTCTGCACCGCCGCCTGCTCGTCGGCGTGCTGGCGCAGCGACTCCTCCATCGCCGCGTATAGCCGCCAGCGCGACACCGCCAACGGGTCGACATCCTCACCGTCGAGTGACGCGGGCGGATCGCCGGCGGTGTAGCTCACTTCCCGCCGTGCGCCGGCGAGGATCTCATCCAGGTCAATCGGGCGCGACACGACGTAGAACTGCAGGCTCTGGTCCGCCCGGAGCCGCGAGAGCAGATGGCAGTAGCCCTGGGCGATGCGCACCCGCTCCTCCGCTGAGAGGATCAGCGGGTTCGGCGGTGTCACGTTGATGATCCGCACTAGCGCGCCCTCGCTGGTGATGACCATCCCGGTGCGGTCGATCGCCTCGACGGCGAGCAGCTCGCCCGCTTGCTTCATGCGGTGCGCCTCCCCAGCACCGGCCGTTCTCAGAAGTCCCATATCGCTCCCAGGTCCATGAATTGCTCCTCGCGCTCGGCTGCTGAGCGCCGGGTTTCCTCGTCGGGCTCGATCTCATATCCCTGGCAGTTAGCGCCGGGCCCGGCGATGTAGCGCCCCTCGGTGAAGTGGTCGTGCAACGCGGCCCTCAGGTAGAGCCAGGCGTCGAACTCGGTGGTGCTTGCCAAGAGCACGGTGCCCGTCGGGATGCTCGCGATGTAGATCGCGATGAAGAGCGTCAGATACGGGCTGAAAGGCGAGAGGTACAGAGCGAAAACCAGGCCGCACATAAGCCCGCAGAACAGCGAGATGAGCTGCGGGATCGTCAGCTCACCGATCCGCAACCGGTCTGAGAGATGCTTGTAGGCAGGGTTCACTCAGGGCATCCGTTCAGTCGAGAAATGGCTCGGGGTCTGGCAGGTCGCCCGACGGGCTCTCGGCGGCAGCGTCCGACGTGCTCGCCGGGCCCCGCGGCTGCTCGGGTAGATCCGCCCCCAGGCTCTGTCCCGGCGCCGGAGGGCTTTCACCCGAGGGCACCTCCGGCGAGCCGGCGGACGGCCGGTCCACCGACGGTTGTGTATCCGGGCGTGGGCTCGCGGCGCGGCTGGCGCCCGGTGGTTGCTCGCCGGAGGATGTCGGGGCGGTCACCCCGGCGCTTTGCTCAGAGTTCGCGGGCTGTGAGTCCAGCCTGCCGATCGCGCCGGCCATCCCCTTCTGAAGCGTGTCCTTGGGCGCACTCCCGAGCGTCAGCAGAGCGTCCCGCTGTCCGTCACTGAGCGCCGCGGCGCCGACGTGCTGGGCGGCGAATTGCCGCATCCGCGTCGGACTCGCCGCATGAAACGACGCCAAGCCGCGCTGCGTCTCGGGTGAGAAATGACCCATCGCGGCGACCACGCCGGCCGTGTCCGGCGGGGACATCTGCGAGCGCGCCTGCATCGTCTGCCACGCCTCATCAGCACTGCCGCGATCAAACGCTGGACGGTCGATCCCGGCGACCGAGAACGACTGCTGGCTTCGCCGCACAGCCTCCGCTCCGCCTGCGGTGCCACTAGCAGCGGCACCCTGGCCAGATGACTGCTCGCCTGGCTCTTGCTCGGAAATCCCTGAGCCCTCCTGAGACCCCGCTCCACTCTTTGACCCGGGTTTGCTGGTCGCGTTCCCGTTGCCGTTCTCGCCGGTGAAGCCGCTGCGACCAAAGACCATTCGTGCCGCCATGCCACCGCTGCCCGGCTCGCTCGGCGGCCGCGCGGGTGAGGGCAGCGCGTCGATCATCCGCTGTGCGCCCGGGTTGCCCTCGGCGGCCGCGCCAGCCACCGCACGCGCGGCACCGCTCACCGCGCGCGAGCCGAGCATCCCGATCGTCACAGTCCGCCACAGCCGACCGCGACCGGGCTGGCCGTGCGGGCCGATCATCGCGGTTCGCACCAGAAACCGCGGGATCGTCAGGCACAGGAGCATCAGCGTGATCCCGGCCAGGGGCCGCACGATCACCGTGTCGATGACACTGTGCGTCGGGACCCAGGTCAGCACGTCGGCGTTGACCGCGGCCGCGAGCGCGAACAGGATCGCCCAGACACATGGCACGATCAGCGCAACGAACAGCGTCTTCATCGCGGATGCCGCGAGCCAGGAGAGCTCCGGGATCGGCCACACCACGACCGCGAGCGGCATGCTCACATACAGGAACATGAGCAGCACCGACAGCAGCACCTTCATCCACAGCAGCGCGATGAATGTGAGCGCCGCGATGAAGCCGATCACGATCACGAAGATCAGGCCGACCCCGGCGTTCAGGGCGAACGCCCCGGAGCCGACGACGAGCGCCGCGTCGAACAGCAACGCCACGTTGTGCTGCACGCTGCCGCTCCCCAACAGCGCTTCGTTGAACAGCCTCGGGATCTCAACAACTGTGTTGAAAAGGCCGCGCCAGAGGATGATGAATCCGACCGCGCTCGCCAGCCGTGACAGGGCTTGAAGCGCCTCAAAGCCGCCCGAGCCGCTGTCGGTCAAGCCCGCCAGGTAGTACCGCAGGATCGACAGCGACAGGACCGCTGAGAGCATTCCGGCGGCGATCGCGACAGTCGTGCTCTCCAAGCTCGCGACGTGCCCATTATCGAAGTTGGGGATCGTCAAAAGCGCGTTGATCACGCTGGTGATCAGCCGCGCCTCGATGCCGCCGAAGATCGCCTGGAGGATCTTCACGAACCCTTCGACGACCGTGTCCAGCGGATGCAGGACGGCGTGCCCCACACCGCCGATCGCCTTCACCGCCGGGCCGAGAACCGGGATTTCCGCGTTAGCCGAGGATGGGTCTGTAAGCGACCCGGTGAGGATCGCTACGAGCACGATCCCGACGCCGGCTGCCGCGCAGGCCAAGCCCGCGCGAGGGCCGGTGCGACCGTCGCGGCGCCCGGCGGGCAGCAGGGCGCGGCTCGCCGTCATGTGAAACGGAACGGACACGACGGCGCTAATTGACCAAGCCCGTGGCCGATGCGGCGAGCGCGAGCGCGCCGATCGTCGAAGCGATGATCGTCAACGCGCGCCTGTTACCGATCATCAACGCGCCCGCGCCGAAGATCAGCGCGAGCGGCGCGACGGCCGCGAGCGCGATCAACAGCGGGGTCGACAGCGACGCCATGAACTGCGCGAACTTGTCGATGCCTTCGACCTTGGAGGATTCCGGGATCCCCAAATCGGACTTGAACAGCAGTGGGACGACGCCGGCCTTGGCGATCAGGATCACGGCGAGCTCGACTTGTGTGACTGTCAGCGCGCGCCTGAGCCGAGCACGCGCCGCTCGAACGTTCGGGGTCATTCGGTTTCCTCCAGAGGTCGTGTTGGTTGTCACTGGTGAGCTGCCTACGTTTCGAAGCCGAACTCGCCACTTCGTTCGCCCCGGTTCGCTGAAGGCGTGGATCGCGTGTACGGCCGCGAGGGAGCCGGCGGGACGTAGGCGGGCGCGGGCACGCTCACGCGCGTCGCGCTCGCCACGGGCAACGTTTGGTCACCGCTCGGCGCAGGCCCAGGCCTAGGCGCTGGCGCAGCGTGGGTGAGAGCGTGAGCGAGGCGGTGAGCCGCTGCGCGACGCGCCCGGCGTATCCGGGGTCGCGGCCGCGGGCCAGCCGCTGGCTGGGGCCGGGTCACCACTGCGACTGGCACCGTCGACCGCGGCGCAGGTACAGCGGCGCGCCGAGCAGGAGCGGCGGGAGTGGAGCGGCCACATCCGACTGGGTGGGTCAGGAGGATCAGCACGACGATCGCGGCTGGGAGGAACCTCGCCTGCCGGCGAGCCGCCGAGGCGATCTCCGCGATCCGCGGACGCGCAGTCCCCTGAAACCGTGAAGCTACGGACGCACGCGACGCGCGTACTGGACGGGGCCGCCGGGCGCGCCGGGAGTAGGGTGGCAAAGTCCGCTCCACGCGCGGCAGAGGTCGCGTAGATGCGCACGCAGCCTCGCTCTCGGGCCGAGCAGCGTCAAATAGATTCGCGGGTTGTGAGCGGTCGAGCAACGACGCCTCCAGGTTGGTTCTGGAAAGGCGTCGAGTGACTTCGCGGTTTGCCCCCTAACCGATTTGAAAAAATCCTCCTCGGCGAGCACTACAGCTCGCGGAGTGCGACGCTACCGCTGTTCGGGACCGAACTCGCGTTCGGCTGATTGCGCCGACTGAGCGCTTGTGCCCGAGTTCTGGTTGGCGGCGGCGCGCGCGCTTTGATCCTGCGATGTGGCGGACGCGCCGCGTGTGGTCGGTTCGATTTCGAACTCTTTCTGCACCGCGCTTTCGGCTGAGGACGCGGCTTTCGGCACCGCGGCCGTGATGTGACGGGCGACGTAGGTGCTCCGGCGCTGGGGTCCGTCGCCGCCTTTGCGACGCGACCTCCGGGCGACCTTGTGCGTCGCTTGAGGGAGGGCTCGCGGCGAATACGCGAGCGCTGGCTTGGACGCCAACGTCGGAGCCGCTACCGCGGGTGCCGCCCGCACGGTAGCGGTCCGCGGGGGCGACGGGTGGTGCTTGGCGGCATCGTGCGAGGATCTGATGCTGATGGCCACGACCGCGATGGCGACGACAGCGGCGCCCTTAGCGGCGGCGCCCACGCTGATCGAGCCAACGAGACTTCCTCCGCCGGTCGTCGCGCCGGCCGTTCCGCCGGCCGTCTGGGCCGCGGCCGCGCCGCTCGCGCCGCCATGACCGCCGCCGAACATTCGATACAGGTGGGCGAGGATCGCCTTCTCGTGGCCCAACATCGGCATGAAGGGAAGGCCGACAGGCGGCAACACCGCCGCAAGACCCTTCAGACCCATCACATACCGATCGCAGGCCTCGCATTCCTTGACGTGCTTCACGGCGCGGGCGTAGTCGCGATCCGTCTCTGAGAGCAGCCCGAGCGCGTAGCTGCGAAGGAGTCGCGACCACTCGTCCTCGCCGCACCCTCGCGCATCGATCTCCGCGACGATCCCGCCGAGCTTCTTGGTCGCGCTGTCCATGATGCGTTGAAAGGAGGCCTGCTCGATGCCGAGCATGTCTGCCGCTTCGCGGCGCCTGAAACCATGCAGCAAGCACAGGGTCACGGCCTTGCGCTCGTTCTCGTTGAGACGACGCTTCATGCGCGCGATCAGCTCCTGGATCTTGAGCTGGTCATCGACCTGATCGACGACATCGCCATTCGCGCTGCGCGTCGCCAGGTCAGCGTCCGCGTGCTGGCCCTCGTGCCGCTGGCGGTAGATATCAAACGCGCGCTTGTAGGTGATATCGATCAGGAAGCCCGTCAGGTTGCTGACCTCTTCACCCTGTGCGATGTACTGGCAGACGCCGTGCCAGCCGAGGTTGTAGGCCGCTTCCAAGTCGCTCTTGTCGAGCCACATCTTGCGGGCCTGCAGCTTCCCCTGGACCGCGTTGACGACCACCGATTCGAGCCGCTTGAGGTTGGCCCTCGCCAGAGCGTCCGCTTGCTGCTGCGGCGTCTGCCCGCGCACGATGCGGATGCTCATCCGCCCGCCCCCGGGGGGTCGGATGTGTAGCCGACACGTGCCAGGGCGAGGATCAGCACGCGGTCACCGAAAGCCTCAGCCTCTTCACGGAGTACTCGCAGGATCGCCTTGCGCGCCGGTGGCTCGCATGCCGCCAACACAAGAGTCAGCTCGTGCAGTATGTGCTCGCTGAGATACGTCGACAGGTGCTCGAGATCCGACGCAGACATCAGCCCAGCCAGACCGGGCGACGCGCTTGTGTGCTGCGCTGATGGTTCCTCCGGATGGGCCACGTTCTCTCCCCATGCTCGATAGAGATGGTCTCTCAAACAGCGGGGAAGTCAAGAGCCTAGCCCTCGCCTCGCGGACGCAGGACGCGCTGACGCTCGCATATCCGGGCGGGGTCTGAGTGATCGCGCAGGACCGCGATGTCGGCCTCTGAGAGACCGTGGTCGCAGAAGCGATCAAGCCACCGTGAAAGCCAATCGTCTCCGAGGATCCAGCACGGGCCCTCGCCGGCGGCGGTGAAGTGCTGGCGCGGCGGCTGATCGTCCTCGAGCATCACGATCGCCGGGTGAGCCTCGTCGGGATAGTCCGCGAGGGTCCTGGCCAGCGTCCTTGCTGCTCTGCTCATCAGATCGAGGTCCTCCGCTGTCCACTGTCCACGGCTGGCCTGCAGCAGAAAAAGCCCGCTGGGGCCCAACAGGACAAATGGGATCGGCACCGAGCAGATCCGTAGGTCACGCTCGATGTGCCACGCAAACCCATCGAGGCCTCCGAGCCTGCGCTCGAGCTCGCCGTTGACCTGGCGGGTGCGCCCGTGCCAGCCGAGATGGCGGCCGAAGTCACACAACATGCGATCCGGGTTGCGCCGGGCAGGCGCCCGCGAACGATGCTCCTTTGGAATGCTCACGACACGGGTCTCCATGCCGGTCGACTGCACAGCTTGGGGCCGGGGTCCGCGCACGTGGACAGAACAGCCGGGTTCAGCTGTCCGGCGGCCGACACCGACAGGTCCGCCCGCAGCGACAGCCAGCCCTGCGTACGCCGGGCGTTCTCGGGCATCAGCCTGCTTGGGAGTCGCACGGGACGCGCCGGATGCCACTCGGGCAGCACGAGAATCGTCTCGCTGAAATCGACGCGGACGACGACCGCCCAGGTCTGATACCGGCGCGGCGACCACGCGATGAACTGGTAGTAGCGGCCCTGTCCGTCAGGGCGCCGGGCCACCAATCGCGTCGCGCTGACCCTCACGTGCTCCCCAGCGCCATCCAGACGCCGCGCGCGGACGACCCCGTCCTCACCGACACCGCAGACCACGATCGGTCGGCGGCGCTTGCCGGACCTGGGCCAGAACCGTTGTCCTGCCCGGATCCGCACGGGATGCGGCGGTGCCCCGTAGCCGCCGTCGCTGACAGACGCGGCGGGACTGCGCGCCTTGCTTCGCGCACCGTGTCTGTGGAGCTTCTTGCCTGCGGCACCCATCAGATCAGACGATACGTACGGGGTGTAGGAAACCTGCGGATGTCCTGGCGCTCACGGGGCCATGGATCTCGCGGTCTCATACGCAACTCGCAGCGCCGGGACGAGCCGGTCGGGGGACACAACGAGCACCCCCCGCTCGAGGCGTTCGACGCCGCGCTCGCGCGCGGGGACCAGCACCGGGACCGCCCCAGCGCGACAGCGGTGGCGGCGACAGAGCCAGGCCGCCTGCTCATAGACGCGCTGCAGGTGCTCCCACAAGTAGACGCGGGTCTTCGTCTCCACGGCAAACGCGACCTCCCCGCCCGGGGACAGCAGAGCATTGTCGATGTCGCCCACGCCGGGCCAGTTCACCGATCCCCGACGGCGCCAGCCATCGCGACAGAGCACCTCGAGGGTCGCTGTCACGTAATCCTCGCTCTCCGCGCCGATCCGGTTGCGCTCGGCCAGCGCGATCCCGCGGCGCGCCCCGAGCAGCATGTAGGCGGAGCCAGCCAGGACACTCGCTGTCAGGCCGCCGAGCACGACGAAAGCCCCGACCGCGGCTGTCGTTGCGCCCGTCGAGGCGAACCACCACGCGCTCGCCAGCGTGAGGATCGCGAGCAGCGCGCCGCACCCGCCCAGGATGACCGCAACGATCGCTCGGCGTCCCGCGCGGAGCAGATGACGGTGCTGGTTGATCCGCGGATAGTTCATGCGGTGGATCATGCCGCAGGGGTGTAGGCAACCCGCGAGTCTTACCCACGGCGCGGTTCAAGCCGGGCTATATGTCTCGCTCTGGCTGTCGCCGCGGCGCGGCGCGGTCGAGGAGGCCCTCCGCGCGGTCGGCCATCATCGCCAGCGCAAGACCTAGCGACGCCGGCTCACCGGCTCGCCGCGCTCGATCGGGTTCGCCGGCGAGCTTCGCGGGCACCCTGTAGATGAGCTCGCTCCCCGCCCCCGGAACCTCAAGCCACCATCCCGCGCTCTGGCGCTCGGGCAAGCGCGCGGCAACCCATACCAACTTGCCCACGACCCGCTCCTCGGCGACGAGCTCGTAGCCGTCGCCGTACGGCCGGGATGTCAGTTGCGTTGTCATGGCCAGTTATCAGGCTTGCACCGCGTACATATTGAGCCCATTTTCGGACGGGCGGCTCGCGCGATGAACTCAGCGCGCGGGCGGGTGGACAAGTGGACCTGGATGTCTACATCTCCCGCGGCTATGGGCGAGTCTAACCCTCTGGTTGAGGTCTTACTCATCGTTGAGTTGAGGGTAACGGTCGGCACTGTGGGCTGGCAAGAGATGACTATTGTCGCTGCGGGATGAGAGAGAGCTCAGTGCGTCTTCCTCGTGCGTGCAGGTGTGCCGACAGGCCCAGCCCGAGCATTCTGCGATGGGGGTGATCGGCGTAGATGGTGGCGCGCCGCGCTGCGCCCCCCGGACGTACTGGCATGGAGCCCTTTTGGCGGAAGCCCTCCATGCGGCGCCCGCACATGCCGCAGCGCACTGCGTCCGCGCAGCGGATCCAGTGGCTGATCGGCCGCCCACCGCGTCCGCTCGGTCGGCTTTACTCACGGTCGACCAAGCAACCGCTGAGGAGATCCGATGCTGACCCAAGCCCAACTTGCCGCTGCCGTCGCCGAGCGTGCGAACCTGAGCAAGACCGACGCAAAGAACGCACTCGCCGCGCTCGAGGCGGTCATTCTCGACCAGATTGGGGACGCCGAGCGGGTGAAGATCGGCGGCCTGGTACAGCTCACCGTACGCCTGAAGCCCGCGCAGAAGGCACGCAAGGGCCGCAACCCGGCAAGCGGTGAGGAGATCACGATCGCCGCGAAGAAGGCCAGCGTGGACGTGCGCGCTCGTGTGCTCAGCGGCGCGAAGAACGCGGTCCCATCGCTGCAGAAGGCGCGCCGCCGTCTCGCCCCAAGCTCCTGACCCGCTGAGTCACAGTCTGACGGTTTGAGTGCTCGGCGAGGATAACCGGCGACTATCGGCCCGCGGTAACGGCTTTTAGCTCGTCGAGCGATTCTCGGATGAGGCTCGGCAGGTCTTGCTCCTGGATAAGGTCCCCGGGGCCCCCGTGCACGATCTCGAGGTTCGGCGCGGCTAGGCCATCAAGCTGTCCGAGCTGGCGGTCGAGGCGAGCAGGCCTCCGATCTTGTAGAACAATCGGCGCCTCGTCGAATGCGCTCGCTGTCGCAGGCTTGCGTATCGATCTTGCCGGGGGGTTTAGGACGGAAGACCCCCTTTTCCGTCCTAAACCCCCCGGTATCCACCGGCAACCGGCGGTATCGCGCGGCTGGGGCTCGATCCCCGTAAGCCGCGCGCCGACCCCGCCGAGCAAATCGCGGAGGGACTTGCTTTTGGCTTAGATACAGGTGATTCGGCTACGGAACTGGGCTCGGCGCGATCGAGAAAGCGGCCCCGATGTAGGCTCCGGGAGCGAGCAAAATGGAGGGCACCGCGATGGCTGAAAATCGTGGTGTCCCCGGTTCGAGTCCGGGTCTCGCCATTTCGGAAGTGCCTGCATATGCGCGGGATTGGGATGAGTGTCGCGGCGCTCTGAAGGACCTCCGCGGCGGTCGTTTCTGGCGCCACGTCCTTTTCACGTCCTAAACCTGAGGGTGGTTGAGGGTTTGATCGCCGTGGCTTGCTGTCGCTGCTCGCTTTCGTGGCCGCCGCCCAGACATAGTGGCCCCGGCGACGCACCAACGCCCCGGGGCCCGGCACCGAGGACGCGACCTCGATGCGCCGCTTATTGTCTCGCAGCGCCTGACCTCGGCGGGCTGTGGCTGCGGCCGGTCGCTTCTCGCGTGCCTTCGAGCGAAGGAGCGGCGTGATGTCCACAGAGGGCGATGAGCAGGACAACAGTAGTGAGGCGGCCGGACTCCAGTAGAGCACGCGACTCTTTCGGGAGCGCCGAGCCGCGGAGGTGCATGTCTTGCCGTCAGCTTTCACCTGGACGTACACTATGAACGCATGGCAACTACGATCGCATCATCGTTCGCGAGGTTTCGGAGCAATCTCGAGGTCACTGACCTTCAGAGCTCGACTCTCTCGACTCGACAGCAAGCCGTACGTACTGCCGTCGAGAAGGACTTTACGGTACTCAAGTCCTTTCTCACGGGCTCATATCGCCGCTCCACACTGATTGCTCCGCTAAAAGAGGCTGATGTCGACATTTTCGTAGGGCTGGACGCGGCTTACTACAAAGCGGACGGCCACGCCGCACTGCTGGATAAGGTGCGGGCCACCCTACTCAAGACTTACACCAAGACGCCAAAGATCAGCCGCAACGGCCACGCTGTGACTATCACGTTCACTGACTTCGTAGTCGACGTGGTTCCGGCTTTCAACCGCAAGGGTGGCGGCTACCTCATTCCCGACTCCGTCGGCAAACGCTGGATATCAACCGACCCACCGTTCACGTAGCGCTGATGAGCAGCCAGAACTCTGCTCATAGCGGTGGCCTCGTACCCGTTGTAAAGATGCTCAAGCGATGGAACCGCGAGATTAGTCGATCATTCCGGTCGTTCTACCTGGAGCTGATCGCCGTTGAGATATTCAACAACGTGACGATGTCGGACGATTCCAGCGCCATGCGCTACTTTTTTGACCACGCGCGATCCCGAGTCAAGACAAAGGCAATCGACCCTGCTGGGTTCGGCGACCAGATTGACGGGCTTGGCAGCGCCAGCTCGGCTGATGTAGCTGTAAGAAGGGTCGAACTAGCTTATGGGCGCGCAGTCAAGGCCGAGGAACTCGCATCGGCTGGCAAGGTCAGTGAGGCGGTAGTCGAGTGGCAAAAGATCTTTGGGAGCTATTTTGGTCGCGTCTCATTTGCCGGGGGATTTGATTAGACGGGCGTAGCCTCCGCTTTGACCCTGAAGAAGTCGAAGATGGAGGTACGCCCGCATGGAGAAGGTAGCCCCGAGCGAGAGGTTTCGCCGCGAGCTGGATGAGGTGCTGGCCGGAGTTGGCGGCGAGGAGGACCCGATCGAGATGGTCGGCCGTCTCGGTGCCCGGCTGATCTTGCAGCAGGCGCTGGAGGACGAGGTCACCGAGTTCCTGGGCCGCGCACGATATGAGCGTGCCGGGGAGACGGTCAGTCACCGCAACGGCCACGAACCCAGGACGGTCAAGACGACGAGCGGGGCGATGCGCCTGGAGCGCCCCAGGATCCGTGACGCTGGCAGGCTCGGGTTCGAGAGCCGGATCCTCGGCAAGGGCGTCGCCCGTACCCACGCGCTGGAGTCGCTGGTGATCAGCGGCTTCCTGCGGGGCCTGTCCACACGGGATGTCGAGGCGGCGTTGGAGGAGGTCTTCGAGGAGCCGATCGCGTCGAAGTCGACGGTCTCCCGGATCTGTGAGGAGACCCGTGAGCGATACCGCCAGTGGTGCCGCCGGCGCCTTGAGCAGCACGACGTCGTCTACCTGTTCCTGGACGCGATCTATCTGAAGCTGCGCCCCGACGACACACCATCAGAGGGCGTCCTGGTGTGTTGGGGCGTGACGCTTGAGGGCCGAAAGATCCTGCTCGGACTGGCCCTGGGCAGCCGCGAGAGCTATGACGCGTGGCTCGCCTTCGGCCGCGACATGATCAACCGCGGGCTGCGCTCCCCGGCGCTGGTGATCGCCGACGGGGCACCCGGGATCTGGAAGGCCACCCGTGAGCTCTGGCCCAACGCGCTCGAGCAACGCTGCACCGTCCATGCGCTCAGAAACGTCACGAGCAAGCTGCCCGAGCGCCACCACCAGG
>OCTA010000666.1_pt1 | contig 31550 bp, 17 predicted proteins | sample 1538991 | NCBI WGS metagenome assembly OCTA01 (sample SAMEA3539302, study PRJEB22396) | soil metagenome | biome: tundra; feature: field; material: soil | place: USA | collected 2010-05 | depth 0.15 m | reverse complement strand
TAGAGAACAAAAGCCCTGAGCGATATTGAATTCGTAATCAGTAGGTCACAACGGTTCAAATCCGTTCATCCGCTCCATCATTTCAACGAGGTTACGAATCAATTTGCCGAAATTGGCGGCCTTGCGGCCAGTTTGGGAGCGGCGAACTGGCATAAGGGAGCAGCGGGGCAGACTGCGCAAGGTTGGACCAATTTTCGTGCCGGAGACGGCACACACCACTAAAGCGTGATTGACTTCTACCGGTCCTGTTCTATAGATTCGTTCGCGAGGATCAACATGGACAAGTCATTGCAGCGGCTCTTCTGGGCTGTGTTCCTACTCTCGGTTGCCGTCCCCCTTCACGCCCAGACCGGCTGCACGGACTCCCCGGAGAATCCGACCGTGGTTCTGGCAGTGGTCGGATCAGCGGGCGCGTTGTTCTCTTCCCTTCGTGCCCGTTTGAAGGCTCGCCGCAATTCGTCTTCGCGCTAGGCTTGGTTGAGCTCCGCCGTTGCTGTCGCGGGAGCTGAACCCAAGTCCGATCTCCTATTCGTACGAATTCCCAACCAACTTCCAGGCCAATGGATCGCCTCGCCGAGTGAGGCGGTGCGTCCGGCGTAGTGTTCCCGCGGACGAGATTCGAGTTTCCGCGCGTGGAATTACGGATGCGTGACGGAGAAGGACGAGAACGTGACCTGAGTTTCGTCGCCGGCGGGGTTGCCCGTGTTGGGCGCGCCGCTGTAGGCACCGAGCTTGAAGTAGACGCCGTTGCCCGCGCCGGTCCAGGAACTGTCTACCGTAAAGCTCTGGGTGTTGCCGTTTACAGTGACCGTGACCGTGCTGCCGGAGAACTGCAGCTTGTAGTTGATGGTTGTGCCCAGGGTGATGCCCGTAGCCATGGTTGTGGTGGTCGAGCCGCTGTTGGTGGTGTTGGTGGTTAGGATGCTGACGCCAATCGAGTTGGAGGCGGGAAGGTATTTCAACAGGACGAATGGCTGGTTCTGACCGTGGATCTGTCCGATGGTTGCTTCATCCGTGTCGACCGAGGTTGCGTTGACGACGCAGCTTGCGGTTAGCGTGCCGCCGATGGTGCTGTCCCAGTCGCTGCCGTTGCTATAGCCGGCGCCGTAGTACTCCTCACGTAGTTCGGAACGCACGTCGTTGGTGCCGACGCCGGGTGAGCTGGTGGCACCGTTGGAGGGAGCGGTGAAGACCATCTGGTTGCTGCTGTTCAGGTAGAAATACGGGTCGGAGAAGCCGCCTGCCAAGGTGGAGCTATTGATGTTTTGCTCGGCAAACTGATCGCCATTGGCGCCGCCGGTGCCGCCGTACTCATCGATCGGAAGGCCGAGATAGTAGGCGATGGTGGAGCCGTTGAAACTGAACCTGGTTGACGGTGGAATCAGATTGTCGGTGACGGTGACCAACTCAGACGCGTAGGGGCTCAAGGCTGCCGGACAACTGGAGGAACAGGTGAGATTGATGCTAAAGGTTTTGGTACCGGAGTAGTTCGACGTGTCGAGCCAGGGCACGGTAATGGTGCGGACGGAGCTGTCGCCATCGGCCCAGGAGAGCGTGCTGGCGGCGGCGGTGTAATCCGTGCCGGCAACCGCCGTACCGTTGGCGGTGTTGTATTTGACGCTGATGGCGCCTTTGAATCCGCCGACCCGAGTGACGAGGAAGGCGAACTGACCGGAGTTTTGCGTGACGGCGGAGCTGCTGGATTGCAGGGAGACGTACCCGGCGGTGTCCGTGGGCGAGGTGCCGGACGGAACAGCCGGTGTGAACCCGCAGCAGCCGAGCTGATTGTTGGCAATGGCCTGGGAGAGCGGCGTAACCGGAGGCGAGGCAACGCCGACGAACTCCATTACGAAGGAGCCATTCGGGCTGCTGCAACTAGTCGATAGACCGCAGCCAGCGATCCATACGTTGCCGGAGGGATCGATGGCGAGTCCGCGGGGAACAGGATTAGTGATGGCCGTCGCGTTCGCCAAGCCGCCGGGCTGAGCGACCGAGAGCCCCTGGGTGAGCGGCAAGCCGCTGTTGCTGAACTCGCTGATGGTGACATAGGTCGCGCCGGAGATCGTGGCGGGGGTTCCGTTGGCGACCCAGAGGTTGCCGTTGCCATCCACCGCGAGGTAGCGTCCCGATGCAAGGCCCGCGCCGGTGAAGTCAGTGGTGGTGTAGCCACCGCTGCCGAAGACGTACTCATTGAGGACGTTGCTGGAGACGGCCCAGACGTTGTTGCTGTGATCCACGGCGATGCCGACGGGACCGGAGCCGAGGGTGAAGGTGTTGGCTACGGTGGAGTAATTGCCGGAGGCGTACTCGGTGACCGTGGGCGAGCTGGAAGTCTGGGTGTTGGCGACCCATACGTTGCCAAGGGTGTCGATCGCCATGCCGTAGCTCTCCGTACCAAGTGCGCCGAACTGGGTTGGTGAGGATGAATAGGCGGCCGGATTGGTCAGGGAAGGGGTGCCGCTGGTGAGGTTCGGGTACTCGTACAGATAGCCGAGCGCGCTGCAGGCGAAGAAGACGTTATCCGCGCCGTCGATGGCCAAGGCGTACGGGTCGCAGCCGCTGGTTGCCAGGTGAGCGGTCGCTGCTTGAGTGGCCGGATTGTAGGCGACGAGGCGATTGCCGGTGCTGCTGCTGGTGCCGTGCGCGGAGACCCAGATGTTGCCAAGGGTGTCGGGTACGACTCCCTGCGGCTGATCGAACGCGACACCGGCGCCGGAGAGGAACGGGCTGGAACCGACAGGGGTACCGCTGGGGCCGAGTTCGACGAGAGCTTCCGCGTTGGAGGCGGCAGAGTCAGTGATCCAGATATCTCCGCCGGCGTCGGCCGCCAGCAGATTGGGGAGATTGAGGCCGTCGCCGGTGTAGGTGATGGCGAGCGACCAGTCAAAGGGGGCGGCAGCGAGCGCGGGCTGGAACGGCAGCGACGCGGCCTGGAGATTGAAGATGGCTGCGATGTTGTTCGAGGGGTATTGCGCCATATACAGCGCGGCCTGGATGGTGTCACTGGGGTTGATATGGCCGGAGGGAGTGACTGCCGCGAACAGGCCCTGGCAGTTGGTGGTGCCATCGCTGTTGATGCAGTAGGAGAGGATGTTGGCGATGGTATTTAGCTTGCTGGCCTCAAGCGAGGCATTGCCGACAGTGGAGTTAGCGGTTCCGGTGGCGATCGAGACCAGGTTGGGTACTGTGGCGAACGCGTTGACCATACCGGTGACGGACTGCGGGGTAGTACCGACTGCGATGTCATCCGCAAAGGGTGTGCCTTCGCTGACCCCCACGAACTGTTGCAGCGCCCAGACGCTGGCGACAGTCGTAACCTCGTTGATCACGATGTTGGTGGTGGGGGCGAGGCCGGAGCATGGGCCCAGTGCGGCCATGAGCGCGAGCGCGCCATTGTTAGTGCCCGGACTGAGGCCAGGATTGCCACCGGTGCCCATGATGTAAACCTGGGTCGACGAAGTGCAGCTCGAGTTGCTGTTGGGATAGTCGCCGGTAATGGTGAAGTTGCCGTTCGCATCCGACGTGACGGGGTTGATGAGCATCGAAGTCGCGCCAGAGCCGTTGGTGTTGACCTGCCACAGAGTGATGGTGGCGCCTGATACCGGCTGCTGCCCGCCCATGATGCGCCCGGAGAGCGTGGCATGCTTCTGCAGCGAAGACACCTCGGAGGCGCTTCCAGGGGCGGTTGTGCATCCACCGAGCAGAAAAGTACTCGCGGCAAGCAGGAGGAGCGAAGCCGACGCGGGGTAACACCATTTGTTGTAAGTGGAAACTATCAAGGAAAAACCCCGGGGAAGAACCTTCCGAATACTAGCCGTCTGTGGAGATGCCTGGCAAACGGACTCCCTGTTCTAAAGCGCCGAAAAAGTCGGAACTGTCGCAGGAAACAGGCTATCTGGAAGGGGTTCCTCTGCGCGATTCCTTTGACACGATCTGAGGCCTTACCTGCTATTCTCGTGGTGATTGACGGGAACAAATTCCCTGCATTGCAACCGGTCGGACCACGTAAAGTTTGAGCTTGACACTTTCCCTGCCAAATCAGTAGAGTTCACTCGCCGATTCCATGTGCTTTTGGGACCATCTGGAGGTTTTACCATGTCCTCTCGTTTTCTGCCTAAATCGTTGTCTATTGTGTTGGTTACAGTCGTTGCGGCAGGTCTCGCCGGTTGCGGCCTTGGCGGTAACCTTGTTACTCCACTCACGCAATCCACTGCTTCGCAAACCGGATCGACCTCAGGAACCACTGGATCAGGAACCACTGCCAACGTTGCGCCCGGTTATATCTCCGGCCTTGCGCGTGGCGGCCAGCAGCCTATCGCCAACGGGACAGTGACGCTCTGGGCGGCAGGCACAAGTTCAGGTTATGGCGCGGGAGCAACAAAAGTCGGCGCTTCGACCACCACGGATAGCAACGGCATGTTCAACCTCAACGTCGGCGCAACGGGGTCGACCCCACAGTGCGTCAACGGTCAGCTCAACTACATCACCGTCACCAAAGGTAATCCCGGCGGCGGCGCCAACAATGCGTCGGCGCTGATGGTCGCGCTGCCAACGCCTTGCAATACCGTCACCGGCTATCCCGGCAACATCTTCGTTCAGGTCAACGAAGCTACCACCGTCGCTGCGGTGTGGGCGCTGCAGCAGTTCATGAGTGTTACGCCAAGCTTTGGCCCTTACACTGGCAGCGGTACCCCCCCCTGGAACATCGGCGCTCCCGCCACCAACCAGACCGGCCTTGCGAACGCGTTCAATAACGCCAGCCAACTCGTCAATATCGCCACCGGTACCTCGGCCACCTATACCCTCACCAACACCGTCACCTATCCCGTCGCCAGCGCCAACGGCGCCACATACAACGCGACCGCAGGTACTGTGGTCTATACCTCCACCATCCAGCCGGACAACAGCCGCGTCAATCTGGTAGCGGATATTCTCTCCTCCTGCGTCAATAGCACCGCCGCCATCCCCATCACCGGCTGGGCCATGAACAGCGCAGGCACTGTCGCCACTTTCTACACGCCCACAAATCTGGGCGCGGCTCCGGGCACCACGGTTTTGCTGTCTGGTTTTAGCTCCGGCACCTTCCTCAACACCCAGACGGCCACCGTCTCTTCCAGCATGACCGGCAGCATAACTGCCCTCAATATCACCAACCCCGGATCTGGCTATACCTCGCCGCCGCCCACTGTAACCATCAGCGCGCCTCCCAGCGGCACTACCGCAACCGCTACCGCAGTGGTGACCGGTGGCGTGGTAACAAGCTTCACCATTACCAACCCCGGCTCCGGCTACACCACGCTGCCCACTGTAACCATCGCCGCGCCTACCAGCGGCATCACGGCCGCTGCCGTTGCGCAGAGCGGCGGATTTACCGCTGCCGTCTCCGGCGGCACCGCGAATGCTTCTAACCTCAGTGATTCCGGCACCGCAACTGTGACCACCGGCAGCGGCACCAGCTCTACCTGCGCCAATCTCTTCGCCGATGTGGTCCCCACAACCGCCGTCCTGCCGACGGACACCATTCAGGCGGCCTATGACGTCGCCACCGCTCCAGCCGGCATCACGGAGTACGCCGAGGCGGCAATCGGTGGAGGCACCGTCGCGGCCGGTGCAAACGTCGCACCCAGCTCTTTATACAACTCCGGTACCTGCACCTCCGGCGTTCAGGAGTGCGAATGGGCGCTGGCCATGTGTGACAGCTTCGTCACCGGAACACCGCCATTCGTTCCCCTCACTGCCTGCACTCAGGGTGTTTCGGCCACACCGACTCCCAGCTACCCCACGGACTTCGCCATCGGCGTCCGCTGGTCAGCCATGGATAACGCCTTAACCCCGCTGACCTACGGCATCAAGAACGGCAGCGTTGCGATCGACTCCAACGGCAATGTCTGGACCGGCTACACCGGCACCTCAAGCGGCACCGGCTATCCCATCATTGAATGGTCACCCTCCGGGCAGGTTCTACAGGTCCTCGGTGCAAACGGCATCGTAAGTGGCGCGAACACGAGTGCCACGTATACCATGCCTGCCACCACCAACGTCGTCCTGAACACCACCAGTAACGTGGAGTCTTCTTCCAGCACCCAGTTTAACTACGGAACCGTACCCACCGTTCAGGTTCTACCGGGCAGCTATGTCTCGTCAGCCGTCTATTCGATTGCCGTAGATACCGCAAACCATGCCTGGGTCACAGACTCGCTCGCCGGCACGGTGGGAACCGGCATCACCGGATTCTTCCCCGGCGTGGTCTTTCAGATCGCTCCTGCCACCGGTTGGTCCTATACCAGTGGCACCCCCTCCACCACCTCCACCGCCGGTCAAGTCACACCGTACATCACCGGTTTCGCCTCCGGTGCCATCGCCATCGATGGCAGCAACAACCTCTGGATGGCAACGGAAGCCACCACCGGCTCAACCAGCGGCAACCTGACACTGATACCCGCCGCCGGTGGCTACAACACCATCTACGAGGGCCAGTATGTGGCATCACACATCATCAATCAGGTTGCAATTGACGGAAACGGAATTGCTACCGGCTTTCTGAATGAAAATACGACCCCCGGGGAGCCCGTGTTCCGCAATTCCGTCACCACTGCGGAGACTCCTGCTTCTCTGACCAGCCTCAACCTCCTCGGCACCAACTACACATCCTCTCCCGCGCTCATTCCGGAGTTCGGCGCACTCGACGCCTCCAACAATATCTGGATGGGTGAGTGGAAGTACGGTACCGGCCAGATCGCTTACTTTGGCGTCCCGGCAGGCGGCGGTGCTACCACTTCGGTTACCCACCTCAACGCCAGTTCCGCATTGACCACATACGTCAATAACAACTACTTTGCGGGACTCCAGTCTCCTGCAGCGCTCTCAGTCGATGGACTTGGGAACGTTTTTATCCTCAATGGAGTCGGCGCTACCGCTAGCGGCGTCTCTGAGTTAACCAGCACGGGAACGCAGCTCACTCCCACCAATGCTGGCGCCGGCATGCCCGCCTATGGCCTGAATATCTACTCGACCGACGCCGGCCGCGCTGGGGCAATCGATCAGTCGGGCAACTTCTGGACTGGTACGGGTTCCAACAGCTACGAAGTCCACATGGTCGGCCTGGCTGCTCCCGTCACTACGCCGCTCGCAACTCAGGTGGGCACCAACAAGATAGGCCAGCGCCCCTGACCCTCACGCTTTCCAGTTACGCGAATCAGAGTTTTGACCTTTCGCGAGACGGCGGCCTTCGGGCCGCCGTTTCTGTTCCCAGCAAGGGCGGTACGGTGGGTTAGGCGCCCGAAGGAGCGTCGTCCTTGACCATCGTGGTAGGCAGAGTTTAGAAACATTAGGTGAGAATAATGCGAACTCTGAACTTACTGGCGGGATGGAGACCCAGAGCAGTGCTCCTAGGCGTCCTGGGCGCGGGCGGAATGTTGACAGCGGCGGGCGCGCAGAGGCCTGCAGTGCGGGCCGCGGCGCCGAAGACGATCCTGATGGACGGCAAGTTCCTGGAAGGCGTGCGGCAGCAGGGGAATCCGGAGATCCTGCGGGCGGCGCGGGCCGAGGCAGATAAGGCGATGAGGGCGGCGCTGATCTCCATCATGGACGAGAAGGCCACACCGCCCAGCGGAGACAAGCACGACTACATGAGCCTGGCGCCCTATTGGTGGCCGAACCCGGCGACCCCGAATCATCTGCCATATGTGCGCAAGGATGGAGTGCATAATCCCGAGGCGTCTGCGGTGGCAGACCACGCGAATCTATCGCACATGGAGGCGAATGTCCACGCGCTGGCGCTGGGGTACTTCCTGACCGGTGACCAGAGGTATGCGGAGCGCGCAACACAGCAGTTGCGGGTCTGGTTTCTGAACCCCGCGACACGAATGAATCCGAACCTCAACTATGCCCAGGCGATTCTGGGTGTGAACCAGGGGCGCGGGGCCGGAGTTCTGGATGCCGAGGGACTGGCGGACGTAGTGGACGCGCTGGCGCTGCTGGCGGATTCGAGCAGTTGGAAGCCGTCCGACCGCGCCGCGATGCATGCGTGGTTCGAGGCATACTTCGACTGGCTGACAACCAGCGCTAACGGGAAGCACGAGGGCGCGGCGAAGAACAATCATGGCAGTTGGTACGACCAGCAGGCCGTGGCGATTGCCCTCTATCTCGGAAAGACGGACCTTGCGCACGACCTGGCAGAGGCGGCGGAGACCAAACTGATCGCCACGCAGATCCAGCCTGATGGGCAGCAGCCGCTGGAGGAGGCGCGGACACGCTCGTTCCACTATTCCGCCTACAACTTGCAGGCGCTGACGCGGCTGGCTACCGAGGCAGAGAGTGTCGGTATCGATCTGTGGGATTACAAGGGGCCGGATGGAGGATCCATGCGCGCGGCGCTGGACTATTTGCTGCCCTACGCGGAGAAACAGAAGAGGTGGGAGCACCCGGACATCGAAGGAGTAACGCCGACGGCGCTCTGCGATTCCCTGTTGATGGCTGCGGCGCACTACCGCGACTCGGGGTACGAAGACGCGGCGCTGGCAATGGGTAACAACGATGTGAAGACGCTGTTGTTGCAGCAGGAGTTTGCAGCAACACAAAAGGCGGGACGATGAACGAAAAGAACATGAGCAACCGTCGAATCACTCGCCGGTCGTTTGTGGCCGGAGTGGCGGGGACAGCCGGGGCGCTGGCCGTCAGCCGCGCGTTGGCTGCACCGGCGGAGGACGCCTATGCCATGGTGGCAAAGGTCGACCGCACGCGGATCCTGGATGCGGCCGAGCGGTATCTTGCCGAGGAGCCGGTGACGGTGACGGCGGCGCACAGCAAGCGGAGCCAGGGCGGACCGCACGACTATTTCTCCGAAGGCGACTACTGGTGGCCGGACCCGAAGAATCCGGGCGGTCCGTATATTCGCCGTGATGGGTTCTCGAACCCTGACAACTTCAACGACCATCGCCTGGCGCTGATCCGGATGAGCATAATGACGCCCGCACTGGCCGCGGCGTGGCGGCTGACGAAAGACAAGCGGTATACGGCGCACTTTATGAAGCATGTGCGCGCGTGGTTCGTCGATCCGGTGACGAGGATGAACGCAAACCTGGAGTACGCGCAGGCGATCTTCGGCGTGAGCAAGGGCCGCGGGACGGGCATCATCGACACGCTGCACCTGGCGGAGGTGGTGCGAGCGGCGCGCGTGCTGGAGGCCGCCGGCGGCATCGGCGCGGCGGAGTTGGAGCCGGTGCGCGCGTGGTTCGCGGCGTACGTAGACTGGATGACGACGTCGCAGAACGGCAAGGACGAAGAGGCGGAGAAGAACAATCACGGGACCTGCTGGGTGCTGCAGGCTGCGGAGTTCTCGCAGTTTGCTCATCGCGCCGACCTGACCGCGCGGTGCCGGGACCGGTTCAAGACGGTGATCGTTCCCAACCAGATTGCCAAGGATGGAAGCCTGCCGCTGGAACTGGCGCGCACCAAGCCATACAGCTACAGCCTGTTCGATACGGATGTGCTGAGCGGCATCTGCCAGTCGCTGTCTACCAAGGACGAGGACCTGTGGCTATTCAAGGGGCCGAACGGCAAGGGCGTGGCGGATGCGGTGGCGTTTGTTTTTCCGTACATCGCGGACAAATCGAAGTGGCCGTTTGCGAAGGATGTCGAGTACTTCGACGACCTGCCGGCGCGGCGGCCGAGCCTGCTGTTTGCGGGCGAGGCGCTGCAGCGGCCGGAGTATATCGCGGTGTGGCGGCGGCTGGATGCGGACCCGAAGGTGCCGGAGGTGATTCGCAACATGCCAATCCGGCAGCCTCTGCTGTGGGTGGACCCGGTGCTGGGCGTGTAAGCAGCGTGGTGCCGTCAGTGCTGTGCTCGCGTGAGGCGGAATCCCGGAAAGTCAGGCATTATCCAACGCCCTCAGATGGAACCTTCATTCATAACCATGGCAACCGCGCTGCGCAGGCGAGCCGTGCTCGCCTCCACGGACGGGCGCAGCCTGGGAAGTCCGGGCAGAGAGTTGTGCTTCATCTCTGCCTCGATCGTAGGACCAAAGAGATACCAGGCGTTTGTAATCTCCCCAACCACCACGATCTCGGTGGGTGCAATGGCCGCTGCAATCATGCGCAGGCCGCGTCCGAGGTACTGAGACATCTTCTCGATTGCGCTAATGGCGATGGCGTCTCCGGCCTGGGCCAATCGCAACAGGGAATCGAAGGTGGGCAGCATCGGTTTGCCACTGAGTTCCTGATAATATCGCAGGCCTGCGCGGTTGGACGCGAAACTCTCCCAGCAGCCCGTACCGCCGCACGCGCAGGGCGGACCGTCGCTTTCGATCTGGATGTGGCCGAACTCGCCGGCCATGCCATCTTTCCCCCTCAGAATGCGGCCGTTGACGAAGATTCCGGCGCCGATTCCGTCGGATACGTTCACGACGACGAGGTCGTGAACGCCGTCGCTGTCGCCGAACCAAACCTCCGAGAGCACGCAGCCATTGGCAACGTTCTCCATCTTGACGCGCAGTCCGGTGGCGCGTTGCAGCCGTGTCTGCAGATTCAGTACAGACCATTTGATCCTGGGCGTAAAGATGGGATGGGCGGGATTGGGCTCAGGACGCCCGGGAACGCTGATGCCGATCCCGTCGAAGGAGCGGCCGTTGTTCGCGAGGACCTTCTTCACCTCACGGATGATCGTAACAACGGCTTTGCCTGGATCCTCCGGAAGTGTCACGATGTTCTGAGCTAGTATCTTGCCTCCCATATCGACGACGGCAATGGTGGTCTGAGAGGTGTGGATGTCGAGGGCAACGACGGCACGCTGATCGTTGAGGTGCAGGAAGGTCGGGCGTCTGCCGCGAGGCAAGCGCCCGGTCGAGCCCTCGAGGATCCAGCGCTCGCGGATGAGGATTTCGACGATGAGGGAGACGGTGCTGCGCTGCAGGCCGGAGAGCCGGGCGACATCGGCGCGCGAGAGCGGTTGATGGGTGCGAATCAGATTAAAGACCAAGTTGCGGTTGATCTCGCGCGGCGTCTTGTTGGAAGCGCTCCGGTTCCCTGTGAAGGCAAAGCGGACGGGTGAATTACGTGCCATAGCTGGTCTCGTAAAAGGTGAAAAGGATTCGTCGGCAAGCCGACGATCGTGAGTGACTAGGCGCCGCCCAGCAGGTTAGCCAACTCACGAACTAAAGTCCATTCCATCCTATCCGCTATTGTCGAAGCTGTGAACTATATTCGTGGAAAGGTGATTTGTAACGGGCGGCGCGCCGGCAGCGCGGCTTTTCACCAACTCTGCCGCACAACACCAGCCCTATTTCGGAGCGGCCGCAATGATGCGGCGGTCCACGAAGAACTTCTGCAGGGCCTCGTTGATTATTAGAGTTTGATCCGGCGAGAACTGGCCGTGGACGCCGCTAGGCACCGTGACCATCTCCACGGGTACATGCAGCGATTCGAGCGACTTCCTCAGATCAATCGACTGCTGATACGGCACGGTCGGATCGGCATCGCCGTGCGCGATAAACACCGCGGGCAAACCGGGACGCAGGTAGGTTACGGGCGACATCCGGCTGGCACGGGCAAGCGTATCAGGCCCATCGCCCAGCCAGCGCACGGTGGATTTGGCCAACGAAATGCCGCTTGTGATGACGGCTTTGACGTCGGGGATGCCATAGTAGTCCATGATGGCGGCAACCTGCGGCACCTCGCCGCACTCAGGCGGATCGATGCTGTTCTTCGCCGGCAGGAAGCCTGCCATCAGCGCGAGGTGGCCCCCGGCGGAGGTGCCGTAGGCGACGATGCGGCTGGTGTCGAAGTGGTATTCGCCCGAGTTCTTCTTCACCCAGGCGAGCGAACAGCGGACGTCCTCGACAGCCGCTGGCGCGAGTGCGACATCGGTGAGGCGATAGTCGACGCTGACCACCGAGAAGCCCATGCCGAGCAGCGCGCGGAAGCTGCCGTAGGTCGCCGGCCGCTCGCCCTTCCACCATGCGCCTCCGTGCCAGTAGACGACGACCGGGGCGGGCTTGCCGTCCGGCTGTTCGTAGACATCGAGCTTCAGATCCTGGCCGCCGATTTGGCGATACACGATGTCCTTGTGCTCGATGGGCTTGATCTTCGGCAGGCCGGGCGGAAGCGTGTCGACTTTGGATGCGGTTGCTTCCGCATCGACGCCCTGGCCGGGCGCACCGGCTGCAGGCGCCGGTTGCGCGTAGCAGGAGAGCGCCGCGCTCAGCAGAGAAGCGAGAACGATTTGAAACAATTTCGTCCGATGGTTCATACGTTTGCGAATGACTTCCCCGCCCCTCTCCAACTCGATTGGCCGCCTCTAGCTGAAGAGAATCCCGCCGTTGATATCGACGCATGTGCCGTTGACGAACGACGCCTGCTCCGACGCAAGATACACAACCAGTTCGGCGACCTCCGAGGCTTGCCCCTCGCGCCCGAGCGGCGTCATGCCGGCGACGCGCTGCCGAACTTCAGGCCTGGTGAAGTCGTCGTGAAACTTGGTGGCGATCATGCCCGGGCAGACCGCATTCACACGAATCCTCCGCGGCCCGAGTTCCTTGGCGAGTCCGCGAGTCATGCTCATGATCGCGCCCTTCGATGCGCTGTATGCGATGCCGCCGGGACCGCCTCCGTCGCGACCGGCCTGCGAGGAGACGTTGACGATGGCAGCGCCATCCTCCATCAATGGTAGAGCCGCCTGCGTCATCGCGAAGACGCTCTTTACGTTGAGGCTGAAGACGGTGTCCCAGAAGGTGTCGTCCATTTCTTCCATCTTCTTGCGCGCGAGCAGACCGCCGACCACGTTGACCAGCACGCCGATCGGCCTGCCGGATTCCTTCTGCGCCCAAGAAGCAAAGCTTCGCACCGCCGCCGTGTCGAGCGCATCGACCTTCTGCATCAGGGGCTTCTGGCCCGCGGTTTCAATCGCGGCGATGGTCTCCTGCGGATTGGAGCTGTTGTAGCTGAGCGCGACCTGCGCGCCGCGCCTGGCCAGGGCAATCGAAATGGCGCCGCCGATGTCGCGGCCTCCGCCAAAGACGAGGGCTAGCTTATTGCTGAAATCATTCATGGGGTGGGAGTATCTCTTTCTGTTCTAAATTGTTCTGGAATAAGGTTACGCCGGAAGCGGCTCGACGCGCGCCTCCCGGGGGGTGAGGCGATGAATATCGCCGCCCACCAGGAACAGGAGCAGCAAGCCGATAGGCGCGAGCAGCCCGGCGGTGGTGAGGACGAAGCCGTAGCCGAAGTGCCGGGCGAGCGGCGCAGTGGAAAGATTGAAGAGAAGGCTGGCAACGCCTGCGGCCGTACCTCCCATGCCTGCGACGGCGCCGACCGAGGCCTGCGAGAAGAAGTCGCTGGGGAGGGTCTGCACGTTCGATATCCACATCTGAAAGCCGAACAGCACAACCGTGATGCAGGCGAGGGCAGTGTGGGCCGAATGAGCGCGCGCGGCCAGGATGCCGAACGGCATCATGCAGGCGGCGACGGCCACAACGGTCTTGCGCGCGGCATTTACGCTGAGGCCGGCCCGGATCAGGCGTCCTGCGGCCCATCCGCCGAAGAGCGCGCCGGCAGCGGCAGCGAGATAGGGCAGCCATCCGGATGCGCCAACGTCCTTCAGCGAGAAGTGGCGCACCTCCTTGAGATACGTCGGCAGCCACAGCATGTAGAGCCACCACACCGGATCGACGAAGAAGCGGGCCAACAGAATGCCCCAGGTCTGTCGCAGCGAAAGTAGAACTCGCGGAGAGAGGGACTTAGCATTGCCGGCATCGCTCCTGGGCTGGCCGTCGCAAATGGTTGCGCGCTCTTCGGGTGTGACGCGCCGATGCTGCATCAGTGGGCGATAAACTGCCAGCCACGCGGCCAGCCATCCGATGCCGACCGAACCAATGATCAGGAACGTCTTGCGCCAGCCAAAGTGGGGTTCGAGAAAGCCGGCGACCAGCGGGAAAGCGATGACGCCGCCCATCGACGCGCCGCCATTGAAGATTGCCATACCGATGGCCCGCTCCCTCTGAGGAAACCACTCGGCGATCACTTTTGCCGCGCCGGGCCAGTTGCCGGCTTCACCCAGGCCAAGGAAGAAGGAGCAGACGGCAAAGCTCACAATGCCCGTAATGAACGCGTGGGCCATGGCCGCGACGCACCAGACAACGACAGAGACGCTGAATCCGATGCGGGCTCCGAAGCGGTCGTAGAGGCGTCCGCTCACGCTCTGGCTGATGGTGTAGGCCAGCAGGAGCAGACTGCTGACAAAACCATACTGCCGCGTCGTGATGTGGAGATCGGGACCGAAGCGCGTCACCAGCAGACCGATCGAACTGCGGTCGATGTAGTTGATGCAGGTGATGAGAAAGATGAGGGAGATGATCCACCAACGAAGGCCGGGAAAACCGTGGTTCCCGGCAACTTTTCCAACGTGCGTTGCGTGTGGTAGCGTCATCCGGATGCTAACAATAACAGATCGGATGCAGCGAGGGCATTAGGAGCTTCTATCAGCCTTAAGCTGTGGTTTCGCGGGCTCGAGTTGCAGAGGAGAGACGGATGAAGACAGGGCAATGGAGTTTCGCGGCGGCAGCGGTTCTGGGGTTGGTGTTAGCGGGTTCGGCGGGGGCGCAGGACGCGCACGAGTCGCTGGGGCCGAAGGACAGTCCCGGCGCCAAGGGCAAGGCCCCGCTGCTCGATCTATTGGCCACGGTCAAAGCCACGCCAAAGGCTGAACTGGCGGGAGTGCATCCGCGGATTTACTTTACGGACGCGGAGTTGGCGGCGCTGCGGCTCAGGGTGCATGGCAGCGATAAGGCTGAGTGGCAGCGCGTACTGACGAACATCCGCGCGCTGAAGGTCCCGGCGCCACCGCCGCCAGCCGAACAGCGGCGCGCACAGAACGAGGTTGCCATGGGGATTGCAGAGGCGGCGTTTGCCTACAAGATGGAGGGCGATCCAAAGTATCTGAAGGCGGCGAAGGAGTATATGGATGCGGCCGTCAGCTACGACATCTGGGGGTACAGCTTCAACAAGCCGAATACGGATCTGGCCGCAGGGCATCTGCTGTACGGACTGGGCGTGGGGTACGACCTGCTCTACAACGACCTCACGCTCGCCGAGCGCGACCGCTATCGCCAGAAGCTCGCCACGCAGGGCCACCTGATGTACGTGTACTGGAAGACGAAGCCCGGCAGGACGATCGCATACAGCCAGAACCACACGTTCATTCCGATGGCGGGGCTGGGCATCGCAGCGTATGCCGTCTATGGCGAGGTCCCGGAGGCCGCCGAGTGGGCCAAAGAGGCCCGCGCCATCTACGACCGCGTTCTTGAGACCTACTCGCACGACGGCTATTACTATGAGGGCTATGAGTACTGGATCTTTGCGACGCCGTGGATCATTCACTACCTTGACGCGCAGAAGCACGTGACGGGCGAAGACCTGTTTGATCGGCCCGGCTTCCGGCTCATGGATCTGTATGCGGCTCATTCGTTGCTGCCGGGCGGACAGTCGATGTTCGACTTCGGCGATGTCTACGACGGGCCCATCACCCGCGCGAAGCAAGGCGAGGATTATGAACGCAGCCATCCAGATGGCCATTTCCTGACGAACTACAACGTGCTCTATGATCTGGCCGCGGAGTTTCACGATCCCCAGATCCAGGGCGTGGCCGACTGGATGAAGAACGATCTCGGGCAGGCGAACGCCGAGGAATGGTGGTCGGTGGTGTGGCGCGACAACCATGTAGCGTCGACACCGATCACAAAGCTTCCTCCCTGGCACCGGTTTGAGGATGCGGATGTGGTCTTCTGGCGCAGCGATTGGAGCGCAAAGGCAACGGCCGTAGCCTTCAAGTGCGGACCTCCGGAGGGACATGAGACGGCGGAGCTTGTGGTGAAGTATCCGGACTGGCACCTGGAGGATGGACATGTCCATCCGGACGTGAACAGCTTCATCCTGTTTGCGCACGGCGAGTACCTGACCGGAGACTCGGGATATGCGGGGACACCGAAGACGGTGGAGCACAACACCCTTCTGGTCGATGGGCATGGCCAGGGCGCCGAGGGAACGCACGACGTGTGGGGCGGAATTCCCTATGCGCAATTGAACCGCACGCGGCTGACGTCCGTGCGCGCGGACGGGAACGGCTTCGAGTTTACCGGCGAAGGCGCGCCCGTGTATGCGGAGAGTGTGGGGCTAACGAAGTTCCAGCGGACGCTGCAATACAAGGCCGGCAAACTCACTGTGACCGACAGCATTGAAAGCTCTGCTCCGCATGTTTTCACGGAAATGCTCCACTCGGATACAACGATCCAACCGGCCGGCAAGGGGAGATTCACCTTCCCGGTTGGCGATGCCGCCCTGCATGTGAGTCTGGATGCACCCATCGATGCGTCGACCAAGATCGAGCCCAACGTCGTCATGGGCCCCGGACAGCCTGGGTCCGTCGACAAAGGAACACCCGAGACGCGAGGAGAAAGGCTCGCAGCGTCCACGGCCGATCCTGCGAATGCCGCCCGGTTCATCTGGGAGTTGACGTTTTGAGCGCGACCCTTTGTTGCAGGCCGATTCGCGTTGCCGCCTGTTGCTTCGCAGCGCTGGTGTCTTCGGGCAGTCTCGCAGCGGAGACTGCAGCACCGCCCCGCGTGTTCGAGATGAATCCTGCCACTCTTGCCAGGTTGAGGGCGCATCCGGACAAAGCACTCCTTGCCGTCGCAATTCGCGACGCCGACCAGGCCATGAAGACCGAGCCGCACAGCGTGATGGACAAGAAGCAAACCCCTCCCAGCGGCGACAAGCACGACTGGTACACTCAGGCCGGCTGATTTGAATGCAAGACGACCGCCGAATCGGCAATCATCGGGCTCGGCAATTAAGATCAAATTGAAGCATTTCGAACAGGAGCAGCGGGCATGACCTTTCCGTATCGCATCCGCGTGGGACACGGCGTTCCACGCTTCTTCTTGGGGCAGAGCGTGAGCGCGCCAGCGCTCTGCCTGCTGATCAGCGTGCCGTTGGCGATGCGTGGGGCCGAGCCGGGAGCGGTTGCATCTGCTCCGGCGGCGCTGCTCTCGCCCTGGGATCTGCACCCGGTGAAGATCAAGGACGAGAGATACTCCTGCCCGGCTGTCGCTACGCTGCCCCACGATGTAGAGGCCACCGACTACTATTCCGACGCCCAGCATTCCATCAAGGACGAGAAGAGATACGCTGCCTACACCGCTGTCAAGGAGGAGTACACCGGCCTGACCGACGCCGCCGAGCGGGCAGCCGATCACTTCCAGGACACAGGCAACACGGGCGCCGCAGCCTGCGTGATGAAGATTCTGCTGCAACAGGCGCAAGCAGACGCGCTTACGGGCAGCATGTCATCCAACCAGGCAAACTACGTGCAGAATTGGACACTCGGTTCGCTGGCCATTACCTATCTCAAGGTCAGGCAGGCCGGCCCCGGCGTGCTGGGCGCGACACCGGCGCAGACCGCGGCCTTGCAGGCGTGGATAAAGAAGGTGGGCGGCCAGGTCGAGACCTACTTTGCCGCCCGCCGCGAGAAGGGAACCAATGACGGGCGCAACAACCATCTGTATTGGGCCGGGTTCGCCGCGATGTCAGCGGGTATAGCGGCCAACGACCGCAGTTTGTATGCCTGGGGCGTGAGCACCTATAAAGACGGGGTCGATGAGATTGCCCCCGACGGCACGCTGCCGCTGGAGATGGCCCGCGGTCAGCGCGCCTTGCATTACCACCTCTTTGCGCTGGCACCGCTGGTCACCATGGCAGAGCTGGGCACGGTCAACGGCGAGGACCTGTACTCCTACAACCACTCCCGCTTGCGTCTGCTGATATCGCGCAGCATTGGCGGATTGGCCGATAACCACTACTTCTCGACCAAGGCAGGTGCGCTGCAGGATACCCCGGAGAAGGGGAAAATCAAGTCCGCAGACGTCATCTGGCTGACGCCGTACCTGCGGCGCTTTCCCGACGCAGGCCTGAATGCGCTGTTGAGCCGCACACCCAAAGAGCCTTACGACTATCTGGGCGGACTGCCGCCTTCCTAAGAACCCGCACGACTTCCCCACAGGGGCAACTGCGGGACTGTGTCCGCATGAAGCGGACACAGCGCAAACCGCCTTGGGGCGCCCGTTTCTTCACGGCAAGGTTAGAAGGTCTGGCAACTCGTTCCAACGTTGATGTTGCACACGTTGAGCGTGAAGTTAATGGAACGGCTGACCGGGGGCGTGTTGTTGTCTTTCAGCGTCACCGTCACGGTGTCCGAGCTCGCCGGCGTAACAGGGGTGAATGGATGCCCCACAGGATTTGTGCATCCGCTCAGACCTACTGCCGCACCGAGCGAGAGCGCGATAGCAAGTGTCATCAGCACATGGCCGCCCAGGAGTCTTCTTCGTCGCGCAAACGCAAGCGCCAGCAATCCAAGCGGTGAAAGCATGGCCAACGTCAGCCGCGAGCCGTCCATATTCGGATGGTTCTCCGCGGTAACGGCCGTGCTCGTGTAGATATAAATGGTGAATGGCACCTGCGCGGTTCCGCTGACGACCGCACTCACGGGCTGGAAGTTGCACGTCGCATACGCCGGCAGTCCGGAACACGTCGGCGTGATGGTACCGCTGTATCCGAAGTAGGGCGTCAAGACGATACTGTTGGTGACGTTGCCGCCCTGGGGAATGTTGACCACTGTAAACGGCGTGGTCAGGTTGAAATTGCCGGTTGGTTGCAGCGCTGAGGAGGTGGACCCGGAGAAGTTGGAGTCGCCACTATAGACCGCGGTGAAGCTGTTCGATGGAAATACATACGTGGATGTGGCGACATAGCTGGCAACGCCGGTGGCCGAGTTGATCGCGATTGGCGACGGGTTCACCAGGGTTGTGCCCGAGTAGAAATTGACCGTTCCTGTTGCGCCGGAACCTGTGGCCAGCGTGGTCGTCGACGTAAACGTGGTAGACACGTTCGGTCCCGAGGAGGACGGAACTGCCGTCAACGTGGTGGTGGTCTGCGCTTTCAATACGCTGAAGTTCAGCGAAACCCCACTGCTTGCGTACAGATACGGCGGGGCAGTAAATATCTGGTTCACGCTGACGGAGTGCGCACCAACCGTCAGATTGCCTAGTGTAATCGTAGCGGTAAGCGTGGTCGTTGTGGTGCTTGTGGAGCCGAATGGAATCGGCGGCTGCTGGCTTCCGTCAACGGTAAAGATGAAGCTCCCACTCGGGATGCCGACGTTGCTGTTCAGGGTGGTGGTCGCGGTGACCGTAAGCGTCTGGCCGTAGGAATACGAAGTGGTGGTTGGGGATGTGACGTTGATGGTGGTGGACGTCGAAGTGAGATGAATGGCGAGGCCCGACAGCACCGCGCTCACGTTCGCGTTGTTGGCTGCATTCGTGATCGGCGCAATCGTGTCTGTGTCGGTGCCCGCCACCGTAGGAGCGAAGTTGGCTGTGACCAGGCAATTGCCGGCAACCGGAATGGCGTTGGTAGACCCGAGCAGGCATCCGTTCGACGCAGCGCTCGCCAGAGAGAACGGGACCGTGACGTTCGATGCGTAGGTCGTTCCGGTAAAGATCAGCGGCTGGTTGCCCGTGTCGGTGAACTTGATCGGGGCGGGGTTAATCTGGAGTACGTTGGTGACGGGATAGGTGATGTTGCCCAGCGCGCGGTTCAGCGCGATTGCGCCGGCAGCGCCCGTATCGGCAACGTAAACACTGCCGTTGACATCGACCGCGATCCCGACCGGAGCCGTCAGCCCGGTGAGGATGGGGTTGCTGTTGGTGCTTCCGGCCGCGTAGCTGAGGACCTGCAGGTTGGTTGCATCGGTGACGTAGAGATCGCCCGCTGCATCCACCGCAATGCCCGAGGGAGTGAAGGTGGCTGTGCCGAGGTTGACGGTCGCCTGGCTCGAACTGATACCCAGCTCGACGACGCGACTGTTGCCCTTGTCAGCGACGTACAGATCGCCCGTTGCGTCGAGCGCGAGGCCGGCGGGAGAGCTGAGGCCTGTGATCGGTAACGTCTGCTGGCCTCCGTTGGCGAAGATGCGCACCACGCGGTTGTTGCCTGTATCCGATACATAGACATTTCCCAATCCGTCTACCGCAACGCCTGTCGGTCCAGAAAGACCGGCCCCCAGCGAGAGGACTGAGTTGCCGGTGGTCAAGACTGCAACGCGGTTGTTGCCGGAATCGGCTACGTAGATATTGCCGGCTCCGTCCACGGCTATTTGCGCCGGAGCCTTCAACCCGGAGAAGCTTGTAGCGACCGGAACGCCGCCCGTGGAAGCAACTTTCAATACCAGGTTATGGCCCGCATCGGAGATGTAGAGATTGCCGTTCAGATCTGTCCCGACGCCGTTTGGCTTAAGGCTTGTTCCGATGGTCGTCTGTGTCCCCGGGTCGATCGAGACATTCGCCGCGCCGCCTACCCCACTCAATAATTCCTGCTGGAGCGTGGATCCATTGAAAGACACGGAGCCTTCGCGCAAGCCAGGCGCCAACGGTGCGAACTTGATGTTGAAGACGCAGGTCGTGTCGGCTGCAATGGAGGCATTGAGCGCGCAGGTATCGCCGCCCGCGTCTGAGAACTCCGAGGCTGTGCCGCCCTGAAGCGAGAAGTTCTCCGCTGTCGCTGTCGTCGCGCTTACTGTGGCGAAAGCCACGGGCTGGGTGGCAGAGGAGCCCACGGCGGTGGCGGGAAACTGTGTATTGAGCGACAGCTTTCGCACCACGGCGTTGGTGCTCTCCGTATCGTAGATGTTGCCCTGTGCATCCAGCGTGATCTCGCCGGACCAATTGATGTTCGCTTCGGTCGCCGGGCATCCGTCTGCGTTGGTATCAACCGATTTGGGCCCTGCGGTGCCGGAACAGTAGTTTCCTGCTGTCGCGGCAGCAGTCGCAGGTCCGAAACCTCCCACAATTGTCGCGATCCCGGTCTTTGCGTTCACCTCCCACAGAAACTTGTTGGTGACATCGAAGAGATAGAGGTTGCCGGCGGGATCCATGCCGATCGATTGCACCTGGGCAAACGCGAGTTGCGTCGCGAGCGTTCCCGACGCCGATGCGGACGCCGCACTGGTTGCACCTCCGCCCGCGGCCGTGTAGATGTAGCCCGTCTGCGGACTGCTGACATTGATGATGCTGCCTGTTCCCTCATATACCACGCGGACGCGCGCGTTGTAGATGTCGGCCACATAGACATTGCCATTCGCGTCCACGAGAACGCCGTAGGGACTGCTAAAGGTTGCGCTGGTAGCCGGCCCATTGTCGCCGTCATTGCCGCCGATAGCCCCCGGCGTGCAACCTGTGGTACCCGACACCGGGTACGCACATCCACCGCTGCCGGCGAGCGTCGTCATGATTCCGGTCGCCGCCGTAACCTTGCGAACATTCTGGTTTGCGGCATTTCCGGTCGAATTGCCGTCCGTGATGTAAAGGTTCTCGTTGGCATCCACGGCAACGCTGCGCAACTGGTTGATAGTTGCGACGGTAGCCAGGCCTCCATCCCCGCTGTATCCCTGGGTTCCGCTTCCTGCAACGTCATACACGTACCCCGGTTGGGGAGTGACACCCGGGTTCTCCAACTCAATCAGGTTCGCTGCCGCTGTGCCTCCAACAAAGAAGACCTTGACCTCGGAACCGCCGGAGATATTCGGAAAGAAGACATTTCCACTGGCGTCTATGGCGGCCGCGCGCGGCTTGACTTCGGCTTCAGAGCCGGGGCAGCCGTTGCCGGACGAGTTGAGCGCGACCGGGCCGGTGCCGGCGCTGTTGCAGTAGTAGTTGAGCGGCGATCCGGTCTTGCTGATGGAGCCCTGGCGCGAGCCGCCGGCGAGAGTGTAGACAAGCCCGGGCTGCGGCACAAGGCCGCTGACGTTTGGATTGGCGGCGACGATTGCGGCAGCCAGCGCGGCGCCTCCGTTGTAGAGCACGCGCAGGGCGAAGTGGCTGTAGTCGCTGATGTAGATGTTGCCGAGCGAATCGGTGGAGACGCTGTACGGCGCGCTCAGCGTCGCCTGGTTGCCGGGGCAGCCGTCGCCGTAGTTGGCGGGCCCGGGCGAGAAGTTAAAGGTGGGGATGTCGGTCGAGCAGGGGATGCTCGCCGGGACGTTGGGCGCGAGGCCGATGATGTTGGAGATGATTGGCACCGGCACCACTGTCTGCGCTTGCACAACTCCGTGCGTGGTTCCCAATGCGACCGTCGCTGCTACCGCGGCAAGACGCAGGCCAGTCTGCAGCCGGACTCCGTTGATTGCTTGCCCTGCATTCCCCGTTTGTCGAATCATATCCTTACCCCTAAAATCCGTTTCCCGTGTTCCGCATTGCCATCCGTGATCGCAAATCCGCATCTGCTAATACCGCAACACCAGAGATAGCTGCATACGACGCCCGTTGGTGCCCACATTACCGTTCGTTCCCACGGTCGCCAGCACCACGCCGAAGGTGTTGATGGTCGAATTGGAGGTGGAGTTCGACAGCACGGAGGCCGGGTTGGCCAGGTTCGGCGTATTGAACACGTTGTACGCTTCGGCTTTGAACCCGAGCGTCGCGCCCTCTCGCGGCAGCGGGAACAGGCGTCCCACCGCGAAATTGGTCGAGATGAACGCAGGCCCGCGCAGCGAATTGCGGCCCACGTTCCCCAATGTCCCGAAGCCCGGCGTGCAGAAAGCGGCGGGGGCCACACACACCGTGTCGCTGCCGTCGTTCTGGTCGACGCTGCTTGGAGCCACGGTGACGTTGTTGAACCAGGCCTGCACCTTGCAATTCGTGAGGGAATCGGTAACCGCCGGGCACGACCTGTGACGGTTGCTTGGCAGATACTCACTCACCCCGGGAGTTGCGTTTGGGCGCTGGTGCGGCTCTCCGGTGAAGGCCTGATCGCCGGCAATGGTCACATTCACCGGCGTGCCGGTGCGCGCGTTGTATATTCCGGAAAAAATCCAATTGTTGACGATCGCGCGAATCGGCGCGTCGAACCGCGTGGTCTTCGGCAGGTCATATACCCAGCCGATATTCAGAATATGGGTGGCGTCAAAGTCCGACACTGCGTACTGCGAGCGCAGGTTGCTGGGATTCGGCACCGCCGACGCCGTGGTCTGGCCGTTGCTCTGGATGTCCAGCGACTTCGAATAGGTATAAGAAGCTTTCAGGTTGATGGATTTCCGCGCCCGCTGGATGTACATCACCTGCAGGCCGTTGTAGTTCGAGGTCCCAACGCTGGCGTTGTCGACGGCCCCGATTCCCCCATAAGCAAATCCCGGGTACACAACCCGCGCCTGTTCGTTTTGGCTCGCGGTGGTTGAGGAAAGGCTGCCGACTCCGCCCGGGCAGTAGAGCGCGGGGCTGGAGGCGTAATAGGCGCCGCTGCAGTCGAAGATCCCAGGGTTCAAGTCGAACTGAACGAGCTGATGACGGCCGAGTTTACCGACATAATTCGCTTCCAGCATGCCGGTGGCCCGGACTCGCTGCTGGAAGCCGAGGTTCATTGCCATGGTGTAGGGCGCCGCCAGATTGCGATCGACAAAGTTAGCGGACAACGGCGATCCAAAGAAGGTACTGCCCTTGGTGTAGTTTGGCGCAATGGGCGATTCGCCGTACAGCGGCTGCGATATGCCGCCCTGCGGGTCCTCATACGTGGCGGCGTAGTGGAAGGGCGAGCCCACACCAATGACAGCCGCATTCAACGCGTCGAAGAAAATGCCCATCCCGCCGCGAAGCAGGGTTGAGCCATTGCCGAACACGTCGTAGGCAAAACCGAACCGCGGCGCCACGTTGTTGTACCGCGTCCGCACATCGGCATTGCCCGGGGAGGGATCGCCTTCATAGCCAAGATCCAGCGGCGCCGACGGAATCACCCGCGACTGGAAGCCGGGCGCAAACGTAATCCCCTGATCGTCCGCGGAGTGCCACGCATACGGCAGCTCGTAGCGAACCCCGTAGTTCAGCGTCAGCTTGGGCGTTATGCGCCAGTCGTCCTGTCCGTAGAGGTAGACATCGTTCTGGATCGCGCCCAGGTTGGTCAGATTCCCCACGGTTTCACGCGCCAGAAGGCCCGCCATGAAGTCGGACGCGTCAGACTGCGTGTACGACAGGCCGGATTCAAGGAACGGCGTGGAATCGAACCGGTGCAGATATTGCAGGTGCAGGTATTGCACACCCACCTGGTAATTGTGGTTGCCGTGCGTCCAACTCAGGTTGTCGTCGGCCTCTTCATCTTCGTTCACGGTCCAGGACCACGTCGAGTTCGCGCTGCCCACCCTAAAGCGGTTCTCCACCTCGATCTGCGGCAACGAGGGCACGACCGCCGGCTGATACAGCGATGAACCCAGGTCCTGTATCGTGGTCTGGTCGCTTGGATAGATCAGATAGCCGTAGCGCTTATATCCCAACCGAACCACATTCAGCAGGTTGGGAGTCAGCGTAAACGTATCGCCGATATTGCCATAGTATGTCCCGCCGGAGTTGAAGTTCTGCTCGTAGGTTGCGACGCCGGGAGCGGAGCCCGCGTTCGACGCGCTGTTCGATGTGACATCGTTGGCGTTGGTGACGTAAAAGCGCGCGTCCACCGTATGCCGCCCGAGAATGAAGTCCATGCGTGCCAGGCCGTCCCAGTCGTTGCGCGGCTGCGGCGCGGTCAGGTTCGAGACCGGGAGCCCATTCGCCCCGATCGCATTCGGATACGGGATGTATTTATTCAGGAACGCGACCGACACCGGGTTGAAGCAGATAGAGGGCAGCTCTTCATACGGCAGATAGTTCTTGTAGTAAGTCGGCCCGGTGCCGAGATTGGCGTAGAGGCCGGCCAGCGCCGTGTAGCAAGGGGAAGGCCCGGTATTGCCGGCCTGTTGCCACGCGGCGTCCATCTGCGAGATGAACCCGCCGGCATAGGTCGAGTTCTCCAGCGGATTTCTCAGGTACTGGTTGTAATACGGCACCGTCGAGGGCACACTCGTGTTGGGCGGGTTGGGCAAGGATGCCGGAAAGTCGATGGCGAAGTTGGCGCACTGCATCCCGGTGAATCCGGGGTACTGGCACATGTGCGGCGTACCCGGTGTGGTCGCCGTGGGCGCAACGTCCCAGCCGCGCTCCTGTGGCGTCAGCAATTCCGCCGACGAGAAAACCGACTGCGCCACCCGCAGGTCCTGCACTCCCAGGAAGTAGAAGATCTTGTCCTTCTTCAGCGGTCCGCCGATGGTCGCGCCAAACTGGTTTTGCACCAGGTGGGGATTCACCTGCGAGATGTAATCCGCCGCGTTGAACGCCTTGTTCTGCGCGAACTCCCAGAGGCTCCCGTGGATCTTATTGCTGCCGGAGCGCGTCAGCACGTTCATGATGCTACCTACATTGCGCCCGTACTGCGCCTTATAGTTGTTTAGCAGGACGCTGATCTCCTGCAGCGTCTGCACCGGCGGGAAGTTAAGGCCCGTGTTATAGAACAGGTTGTTCCAGAGCTGGCCATCCAGCAGGAACAGGTTCTGGTTGTTGCGCGAACCGCTGATGTTGTAGGTCGGTCCGCCGGTGTCGCTGGTAAACGTGGTGGGAGCATTCACGTTGGAGACGCCCGGTAGCAGCGCCGTCAGCGATACCACGTTATTGCCGTCAACCGGCAAATTCTCAACCTCGGTCCGGTCGATCAGAGTGCCCAGCGTTGCGGAACGGGTATCGAGGGTCGTGCCCTGCGATTCGACGGTCACCTCCTGGTTGACGGAAGCAGGATGCAGCTGCGCGTCGGTGCGGACGTTGGCGTCGGCGTCCACATGCAGCGAATCTACTTCCGTGGTGCCAAAGCCCGGCGCCGTCACCGTCAGCACGTAATCTCCGACGGCCACGTCGCTGATCAGGTACTCGCCCTCGGTATTGCTCTTTTCAACCCGCTTGGCGCTGGTTGCGGTATTGAACAGCGTGATCTCCGCCCCCACGACTACCCTGCCCTGAATGTCCTTCACGTTTCCGGAGATCGTTCCGGTGTTCTGCGCCTGGCCCAGAGCCATGATGGAGTAGCCAACGAGCAGGATGAGCGCCACTACTGCCCGTACCACCGCCACCCGAGGCCAACCGTCTCTTTCACTCACGCAACCGCGCAGAACGTCCGACTTCTCCATCTTCAACATCGCACACCCTCGACCCAGTAATTTGACCGCTACTCTGAACTCCCCCAACCTGCTCCCGAAGGGAACGGTCTGTCTTGGCTCATCACGCCAGTTGGGGCCTCCCGCGACCGCATCGCACAGTTGGGTCGGATGATCGGGAATTGAGCACGCAAGCGGCGGGTTGTGAGAACTCAGCCAGCAACGATGCATGATTCCCAGTACAACTGTCAAGACAAATACGAAGCATGAACTAAATCTGAAATCGTTTCTATTTTGGCCACATCGAAGTCGTCGTTTGGCCTATTTGACCCGCTCTTAAGCCACTCTCCAGAGTCGCGCAGCCGCCGTCTGCGAACCCTAGGGGTTGGCATCGAGCGTGCCGATTTTGCCTGAGACGGCGTCGCGAAGGATGAAGCGCATGCGCGTAGTGCCGGCGGGAATGTCCACGGGAAGCTGAAATGTGGCCGCGCCCGCAACGGAATCGGCCTTCCGTTCACTCTGCAGCTCCCGTGAGACATGACCGAGCATCTTGCTTTTGGCGCCGGCATGGGATTTGGCTCCGCCGCCGCTCCCGCGGTCGTCGAACGCAACCGCCATCGCGGTGACTTCGGCAACCTGCGTGCCGCCGGGCGCCGGCGTCCAGGAGAGATCTTTTGCGTCAACGTTGATCTGCCACTGCTTGCTGTCGGCACTTTTCTGAGCGGCGAGCGAAAGGCCGTTGTAGGACATTGCACTCAGCGCCGCCTGGGACATCTCCCATTGCAGATCGCTCGCTCGCTGTTTAGCATTGAGCGACGCATCAGCCTGCATGTTGTTCGTGTTCTCGCCCTCGGGATAGTATCCCTCGCGCGTGGTGGCAATCAGATTGGGATTCGTGAGTTTGATCTTGATGTTGCGGAACTTGGCAGCATCTTCGTTCAGGCTGGTGGGCGTGTAGGTGATGGAGTAGTAGGTGTTGCCATTGTCGATGGAACTCGCAATCTCGTTGTTGACGTCGTTGCGCGACAGGAAGATCTTGCCGCCGGTGGCCGGAGCAAACTCATCGAAGTTGATGTCGGCGTTGAAGGGGTCGACATCGACAAAGGTGTCTTCATCGGCGCTATCGCCGGGAACCATGATACCGACCGTGGCGGAGTTGTTGGCGGTGGGATCGATATAGTAGACGGCGACGCGGGTGGCCAGCAGCGTTTGCGTGACGCGCTTGACCAGGTCCGTCATCTCCTGGGTGGTGACCGGGTCGGCATAGGTGAGATCGACGCTGGGAGCGTTGACGCCGACCCAGATGACGTTCTTGCGACCGGGGGTTCCGCGCGTCGCCTCTGCAATCTGCAGGAGCGAGGAGAGCGACTGCACGATCCGCTCGACTGCGTTGGGGCCGCCCTTGCCGCCATTCGCCATCTTCCAGGGATACTCCGGAAAGTGGGCCTTCAAGGCGGCCAGGACATCCGCGCGCTTCTGCGTGTAATCCTGCAGCAACTGGAACTTGGTGTTGCTCGCAACCAGCAGCGCCGTCGGCTGATTGAGGACCTCAGGCTGCGCCAGCAGATATTTCTCCAGCGACTGGCGGGCGAACGACATGTCCGCGAAGGCCGTGTTCAGTTCGTCCAGGACCAGGATGGTCACGGGCGCGTTGCCAATCTTGGGCAGATCGGCGGCAGAGGTGACCACCACCCGCGGCTTGCCATCGGATGGCTGCGGCATCAGGTGCGCGCTCGGCGGCTCGAAGGTGCGAATGGTCTGCGGCTGCGCATCCTCGTAAACGTGAAAGTCATCCCTGGTCAGATTCGTGACCAGATTGCCCTTCTTGTCCGTCACGACCACATCGAGAGTGACCAGGCGGACGTTGACCTTGATGCTGGGCACAGGCGCCTGCTGCGCCCTCGCCGAGGCCGCGGAAAGGAGAATCGCCGTCAGGAACGCAGCGCCCGCGCTGAGTTTGCGGACCACGCGGCGTCGAAAACCAAGGGACATAAATACTCCACTGTGCGGAAGGCTGAGGCTTTGCTTGCATCCCGCGCCGCCTGATTCTAATTCTATTGCGATCGGAAGAATCCATCCTGCCACTCGACCGGGTGGGCGCTGCAGATTTGGATCGATCCGGCCGGCAAAGCGACTGTGCGTGCCGGATGCGACCGGCTAACGCCTGGATGGATCGTAGCCTATGTTCCTGAGAGCTTCGGGGCCCAGGCGCTCGTAGAGTTGCTGCAGGTAGAGGCTTCCAGGGGGCACGTGCCTGCCCGGAGAGTCGATCTGCCCGGTGGGTAAATCGGGCCCCTTCGGCCCGCCGCTGGTTGGCATCGGCTCACGGTGTTGCGGGCCGATATCGCCAATGGACCAGGTGAGGGTGCCCGGAGCCTGCTGCATGGTGAACTCGCCGGCCGTGTTGTTCCAGGAGACGCCCCAGCCCATGGCCCATCCGTGACCCGAGCCCATGGTGCCGCGGTTCATCAGGTCGATGCTGCCTTCCGGCACGGTGTTGCTGTCGATGAGCAAGCCGGTCGACCAGCGCTGGTGCGGTTCGATGCGGCCATTGCCATGGAAAAGACTGTGGAGAACGACCACGGGCCCCTGCTGGCGGGCTTGGGTGGCCACATAGAAGACGGAATTGCCTGTGCCGCTGCAACGGTCGATGAGGACTTGCGAGCCGTTAATGGAGAAGTCGAAGGGCTTGGCGGAACTGGTGACGGACTTAGACTGCGAGACATCCACCTGGACGAGGCTGACGCGCTCGGTACCGCCATTCAGAGTTATCCCCTGGGTGGTATCGATGAAATTGACGGAGCGGACCCAGGAGTCGGCGGCGTCCTCCATGGTGAGGCCTTCCGAGTGCGGATCGCTGAAGTCGACGGACAACGCCGGCGCCTGCATGCGGAGATCCTCGACGCCAATACTGGTGATCTGCCCGGAGACGGTGACTTTGTCCACCTTGACCGTTCCGCTACCGAGGTACCTGGTCTCGTACGAATCCATCAGCGCGATTTCGAAGGCGATCGTGTTCCCGGCGACGGAGGCGATGCGGCGGCGCACGGAGAGATCGGTATTGACCCAGTGTTCGTTGCGACCTGGCCGCTCGAGCTCGTCCATGCCCATCGCATGAATCCAGGCTGGAGCCGCCGGTTTAGTGATGCGAACGAGGTCGCCCGCGTGAAACGCCGAGGCGCTCTTGACGTGAATCGACATGGCTCCGAAGGGAACATAGTCGTCTGTCACGTAGGTGGAGGCTCCAGCGTCCGCCACTTTCAGATTTCCGGTGATGGCGATACCGAGGTGCGGCCCGCCGGTCTCGTTCAGCGTGGTGCCCTGGCTATCGCCGCCGGCTCCGCGCAGCACCACGCCGGAGGCGTTGATGTGAATGGTTCCTGAGCATTGAAATACGCCAGGAGCGAGTTCGACTGCGCCGCGTATGCCGTCAACCAGCGGCAACTTCGAGACCAAGTCAATCGCGCGCTGGATGGCTGCCGTGTCGTCCGCGCCGGTGGGAGAAACTTTGGTGCGGAAAGGTACGCTGGGGATGGCGACACCGCCGCCCCGGTAGCCGGCGAAGGAGTAATCGGGAATGTGGTCGCCCGTGGTGAGGTGCGCGTAGACCAGTTTGCCGTCCGGGCCGATTCCGACCCAGCGGCTCTGTGCCGATGCGGCGTATCCGAGTAAAAGCATCACAGCCGCCGCGGCGACGGCAGTGATTGGAACGAAGCGGCGGCGAGATGATTTGGACATGAGGCTCTCGTTCGGAGACAAGATTACCGGAAGCGCAGGGGCTACTGAGCAATGACACCTGCTCCAAGCCGTTGCGTGAGCTGTGCTCGATAGAGGCTCACAGGAAACACGTAGGTTCCGGAGGAATCGACGGCGCCCTGGGTGAGGTTGGTTGAACCGCCCGGAGAGCTGGTGATCAACTGCGTGCCGCCGCCCCGATGCACCAATTCTGTGAGTCCGGCGGCGGCTGCATGGTGAATGCGCTGGCGGTCGAGTTCCAAACCACACCCCAGCCGACTGCCCAGCCCTGTCCGGTGCCGTAGTCACCGCGGTCCCAGAGGTTGATCTGCCCCGCGGTGTCGGTGGAGGAGACCGGCGGCGAGACGGTGGTGTTCTCCACCAGCACTCCGGTCGCCCACCGCTGATGCGGCTCGATGCTGGTGCTGCCGCTGAATGCGCCGTTGCGCAGAACGATAGGACCCTGGGTTTCGCTGCTGGTGGAGAAGAAGTACATATTGTCCGTGACGTCGCTGACTGTATCCATCAGGATCTGGGTTCCGCCATTGACGTAGAAATCCTCGAACGAATTTGCCATAGCCGCGATGGTGGATGGCCTTCGGATTCTTCTGCGCTGGATCGATCCATGTCTTGACCACTTCAAGAATAAAGAGGCTGAACTTGTTGACCAGACGAGTATCGGCCACCTTGCATTCGAGATTGGCGAAACACTCGGCCACGAGAGGCGGTGTCACGAGCTCGGCTGGCACCGGCGTCAGGCCGAACCTCTCGAACTTGGCTACATCGCGCCCCGAGCAGTTGCCCACCTCCACAACCTTGGACGCAAGCTTCAGCGCCGGAATGGCGATCACGCACTCCTTCGTTGCCCGCAGCGCTGCAAACGAGTAATCGCCGTTGCTGACGACGCAGGCAACCAGCGGTGGTTCGAACTCGACCATCATGTGCCACGACAGATCTCAGTCCTGCGGCGTTTCGCGCGAAATAGTCCGAGCCAGAAAACCGGCCCGTGTTCCCGTCACAGCATATACAAACTCCGGTTCCGCTCTAGAAACCCGGGCCAGTGATGGTGTACTGCACCGGGATGGTGTGTGAGGCGCTGCCGGGTCCCGTCACGGTGATGGTGACGTTCGACGTCCCGGCCGGCGTGGTGTATTTCACGCCATTGATGGCGGAACTGCAGCCCAACAGTGTCATTGACGCACCGGCCAGTAGGCAGAACAACGCAGCAAACAGCGCGGTGCCGCTACGCCGTAGCCGTCTGCGAGCTAGTCCGCCGAGCCCAACCAGCATGACCGGCCAACCGAACGCGAGCATGGGATGTGTTCCCTTGCCGCCTGGCCGTTCGGCGGGCGATGCCGACGAAACCGGCGCCACATCGGACCAGATGGTTACCGTCACCAGGTTGGGCTGCTGCCAGTAGGTCTGTGTGTTCGTGGTCGCCGTGAGAGCGAGTGTGCTGGGCGGGCCAAAGGTGCACGTTGCGTACTGCGGCAGACCGGAGCAGGCGAACGTCAGCGTTCCCGCCAACGTGTTGGTCGGTGAGACGTAGAGTGTCGTCTGGACTGTGGATCCGCTTGCCACGGCCACTGCGGCGGTACTCAGCTTCAACTGGAAGTCGGCGGGGTCGGCGTTGACGGTGAAGCTGCTCGACGCCGAGGTGGAAGTGCTGTAATTACTGTCTCCGTTGTAGACGCCGGTCACGCTGTAGCTGCCAACAGCAAGGGTTGCGCTGGTGAACGTCGCGACACCGCTCGAATTCAGCGAGCTGGTGCCGA
>OCTA010000664.1_pt1 | contig 31575 bp, 32 predicted proteins | sample 1538991 | NCBI WGS metagenome assembly OCTA01 (sample SAMEA3539302, study PRJEB22396) | soil metagenome | biome: tundra; feature: field; material: soil | place: USA | collected 2010-05 | depth 0.15 m | reverse complement strand
GCTGGTGGAGGGCGCCGTCGCCGCCGCGGTCGCGGCCCGCGGCGGGGCGACGCTGGACGAGGTCGCGGCCGAGGCGCGCGGCGCGCTGGCGATGAAGTCCTCACAGCTCGGCGACGACGGACCGGTGCCTGGCGGAGCCGTGCCTGACGCAGCCGCGCCTGGCGGAGCCGTGCCTGACGGAGCCGTGCCTGACGGAGCCGTGCCTGACGCAGCCGCGCCCGGCCGACCGGCGCCGGCCGAGGCGGGTCCCTCGCGCGCGCCAGGGTCGTCGGCCGCGACCCCTGACGTGCTCGCCGAGCTACCGGTGCGGAACGCGATCGGCCTGCACGCGCGCCCCGCTGCGCGCTTCATCGAGTTGGTCCGGAGCTTCGATGCCGATGTTCGCGTGGCCAAGGCCGGCGGCGGTGAGCCGGTCCGGGCGACGAGCCTGACCAACGTCGTGGCGCTGGGCGCGCGCCGCGGCGACACGCTCGTGGTGAGCGCCACCGGCCCCCAGGCTCGCGAGGCGCTGGACGCGCTCCGCGAGCTCGCCGATCATGGATTCGGTGACGGGTTAGCGCCCGACGGCGTCCAGTCCGTCGCTCCGCCGCCCGCGCGCGACCGGACGGCGAACGCGCCCGACGGGTCGGTCGTCGCTGACGTCGCTGACGCCGCACCTACCTCCGCCACGTCAGCTCAGATCATGCCGCCCCAGCCCGCAGACGTGCTCACCGGGGTCCCCGCTTCGGCGGGGATCGCGCTGGCGCCCGCACGTCACCTGCACGGCTCACGCGCCTTCGTCGCGCCGCCGGAGCGGGAGTGTAAGTCTCACGCGCGCGAGCGCGCGCTTCTGGACGAGGCGATCGGCACCGCCCGCGCCGCGATCGGGCGCGACCGCGACGTGATTGCCAAGCGCGCCGGGCGTGCCGAGGCGGAGATCTTCGACGCACACTTGGCCCTGCTCGACGACGAGGCGCTGCTCGATCCCGCCCGTGAGGCGATCGACGCCGGCGCGATCGCGGAGCGTGCCTGGCACGAAGCCGCCGAGTCTGTGGCGCAACGCTACCGGTCGTTGTCCGAGCCGCTGCTGCGCGAGCGCGCCACCGACGTGCTCGACGTCGGCCGTCGGGTGCTCGACGCGATCACGGGAGAGGATTCGCCCGGCGTCAACCACGCGGGAATCATGATCGCCGGCGAGCTGACCCCGGCTGACGCGGCCGGTCTTGATCCGGCCCTGGTCGAGGGGATCGCCACCGCGCACGGCGCGGCCACCGCCCACGCTGCGATCCTGGCGCGCGCGCTCGGGCTGCCGGCTGTGGTGGGCCTCGGCGAGGCGGTGCTGGCGATCGCCGAGGGCACCCCGCTGCTGCTCGACGGCGACGCCGGCACGCTGACGGTGCAGCCGGCCGCCGAGGTCGTGCGCGAGGCCCAGGCCCGCCGGGAGAGGGCGCAGGAGCGACGTGCCGCAGCGCGCGAACGGACGCGCGAACCGGGCGTCACGCGCGACGGCACCCGCGTCGAGGTGTTCGCGAACCTGGGCAACGCCGGCGAGGCGGCCGGCGCCGTGCAGCTCGGAGCCGAGGGCGTCGGCCTGCTGCGGACGGAGTTCCTGTTCCTGGGCCGGGCCGAGCTGCCTGACGAGGAGGAGCAGATCGAGACGCTGCGTGAGATCGCCCGGGCGCTGGACGGCCGTCCGCTGGTGGTTCGCACGCTCGACGCGGGCGCCGACAAGCCGCTGGCGGCGCTACCGATGCCCGCCGAGGCCAATCCGTTTCTCGGCGTCCGCGGGATCCGTGTCGGCCTGGAGCGACCGGAGCTGCTGGAGACGCAGTTCCGGGCGATCCTGCGGGTGGCGGCGGAGTACCCGGTCAAGGCGATGCTGCCGATGGTCGCCACCGCGGGGGAGGTGCTGCGCGCGCGTGAGGTGCTGGAGCGGGCCCGCGCGGTCACCCGGTTGCCGGCCCCGCTTGAGCTCGGGATCATGGTCGAGGTGCCCGCCGCCGCGCTGACCGCCTCCCATCTGGCGCCGCTCGTCGATTTCTTCTCGGTGGGAACCAACGACCTCACCCAGTACACGATGGCCGCCGAGCGTGGCAACGAGCGGTTGTCGTCGTTGCTGGCCGGGCCGCAGCCGGCCGTGCTGGCACTCGTGCGCGCGACCGTGCAGGCCGCCGCCGAGCACGGACGCTGGGTGGGAGTGTGCGGCGAGCTGGCCGGCGATCCCGCCGCCGCGGTACTGCTCGTCGGGCTGGGGGTCACGGAGCTGAGCATGGCACCGGCGCTGATCCCTGAGGTCAAGGCGGCCCTGCGATCGGTCGATCTGCCGGAGGCTCAGGCGATCGCCACGGCGGCACTGGACGCCGAGGACGCGGACGCGGCGCGCGCCCTCGCGGCCGGATTGCTGTGAGGTAGTCTCAGCCCTTGTGGAGGCGGGTACTCGGAGCGCGTTGCGTTCATCTCGCATGATCGCGGTCGGCACCGGCGTCAGGATCGTGCTGGCTCCGGCGGTGATGGCGCTGCTGCTAGCACGCTCGTTCACCGCTGCTGCGGTCCTATTCCTGCTTGCCGCCGCCACCGACTACTTTGACGGGCGCCTGGCCCGGCGCTGGGGCGTGACCACGCGCCTGGGCTCGTTCCTGGACACGACCGCTGACAAGCTGCTGGTCACCACCGCGCTGATCGGGCTGGTGGCGGTCGGTCGCGCCTCGCCCTGGATAGCGCTGATCATCGTCGGCCGTGAGTTCACGATCCTCGGCCTGCGCGCCGCGGTCGCCTCGGGAGGTCGCCTCCTTGAAACCTCGATGCTGGGGAAATGGAAGGCGACGGTGCAGTTCGTGGCGATCGCGCTGGCGATGCTGCGTCCCGACGCCGTGATCGCCGGCGTCTTCCTTGACCAGTGGGCGATGGTCATCGCGGCGATCGCCACGGGATGGTCGGGGATCGACTATCTGCTGCGCTACTCCTCCGCACTGCGGTCATGAGCCGCGTCTTCGTCACTGGTGCCACCGGCTTGCTGGGCAGCGCACTGACCCAACGTCTGGCCGAGCGCGGCGACGACGTAGTCGCTCTGGCCCGATCTGACGCCGCGGCCCAGACGCTGGAGGCCCGGGGCATCAGGGTCGTGCGCGGCGAGAGCTACGACGAGGACGCGCTGGCGGAAGGGATGCAGGGCTGCGAGCTGGCCTTCCATCTGGCCGGCGTCAACTCGCTGTGTGTGGACGACCCCCTTCCGATGCAGCGCGCCAACGCCGAGGGTCCGGTCGCGGCAGTGCGCGCGGCCGCCCGCGTGGGCCTGGCGCGGCTCGTGCACACCTCCTCGGCGGCGACGATCGGCGAGGCTCCCGGCACGATCGGCGATGAGCACTCGCCCCACCGCGGTTGGTATCTGTCGACGTATGAGCGCACCAAGACCGAGGGCGAGCGCGGGGCGCTCGCCGCTGCGCGCGAGCTTGGCCAGAACCTCGTCTGCGTCAATCCATCCTCGGTCCAGGGTCCCGGACGCGCCGGCGGGACCGGGCGATTCCTGCTCGCCTTCCTCGATGGGCGCCTGAAGGTGTTCGTTGCCACCAACGTCAGCCTGGTGGATATCGCCGACTGCGTGGAGGGACACCTACTGGCGGCCGAGCGGGGCGTCTCCGGTGAGCGCTATCTGCTGAGCGGCATCACGCTGACGATCACGCAGGCGCTCAAGCTGGCCGCCGACGTTGCCGGCGTGCAGCGCCGCCCGCGGCTCTTGCCCCGGCCGCTGGCCACGGCGGCGGCCACGATTGTCGAACGAGGTTTCCGAATCGCCGGGCGTCACCCGCCGGTCTGCCGGGAGATGGTCAGGACTCTGCTCCACGGCCATCGCTACGACGGCTCGCGCGCGGTCCGCGAACTGGGCCTGAACTACACCGATCCGGCCGAGACGATCCGGCGCACGGTGCAGTGGGCGAGATCTGAGGGGCTGTTGCGAAACGTCTGACGGTGGTGGCCGCCACTCGGTGCACAGACGCCATCGGCGCCACAGATCGCATACTGTGATGAAGACGTGAGGAGGACACGATCGTAGACGCCGACCTCAGGACGATCGTCACCGGCGGGCGCAAGCTCGCCGAGCGATTCGGAGACGAGGCGTATTTCGCCGCGCTGTGCGTGCGAAGTGGCCTCGCCCGCCCCGAGCTGCCACACCGGGTGGCGCAGATGCTGCGGGCCATTGAGCGCCACGGCCTGCTCGCCGGGGCGGTGACCGTCGGCGCGATCCGCCACGGCGATCGCGTTGCGCTGGCTGACGAGCGGGGCGAGCTGACCTACAAGCAGCTCGACGAGCGCTCCAATGCGCTGGCCAATGCCTGGCGCGAACACGGCCTCCGCGCGGGCGACGGGGTCGCGATCCTGGCGCGCAACCACCGCGGGTTCATCGATGCGGTGTTCGCGGCGGCCAAATGCGGCGCGCGGATCGTGCTGCTCAACACCTCCTTCGCCGGACCGCAGATCCGTGAGGTGGCCGGACGAGAGGGGACCGACCTGCTCGTCTATGACGATGAGTACGCCGATATGCTCAAGGGCGTCGATCCGCCCCACGGCCGATGGCGCGCCTGGACCGATGAGGATGAGGCCAAGGGCAGCGGCGCGAAGGGGGGCCACGCCAAGGGCGGCAAGGCGAAGCGTGGTGTCGCCAAGGGCGTCGACGCCAAGGGTGCTGACCGGACGGGCGGCGACGCGCAGGGTGGCGTCGTCCCAGACACGCTGGCCGCACTGATCGCGGTCGCCTCGACCGATGCCCCGCCCAAGGCGGATACCCCACCGCGGATCGTGATCCTGACCAGCGGCACCACCGGAACCCCCAAGGGCGCCCCGCACGCCGAGCCGCGGTCGCTGGCGCTGGTCGGAGGCTTGCTCAGCAAGGTGCCGTTCCGCGCCCGCGAGGTGACCGAGCTGTGCGTGCCGATGTTCCACGCGCTGGGCCTTGCGCACATGGCGCTGGCACTGGCGCTCGGCTCCAAGCTCGTCGTCCGCCGCCATTTCGATCCGGAGCAGACCCTGGACAGCCTGGCCGAGCAGCAGGCCACGGCGCTGATCGTCGTCCCGGTGATGCTGGCGAGGTTGCTCGATCTCGGCGATCAGGCCCTCGCCGATCATGACCTGGATCACCTGAAGATCATCTTCGCCGGCGGCTCGCAACTGGGCGGCGAGCTGTGCCGGCGCGCGATGAGCGCATTTGGTCCGATCGTCTACAACCTCTATGGCTCGACCGAGGTCGCCTACGCGACGATCGCCACGCCCGAGGACCTGGAGGCCGAGCCCGACACCGTCGGCGGGGTGATCCGGGGAACGATCGTCAAGATCCTTGACGAGGACGGCGCGGAGCTCCCCACGGGCCAGACGGGACGCATCTTCGTTGGCAACAGCTCGCAGTTCGAAGGCTATACGGGCGGTGAGACCAAGGAACAGGTCAGAGGGTTGATGTCCTCAGGCGACGTCGGGCACTTCGACCAGAAGGGGCGCCTGTTCATCGACGGCCGCGACGACGAGATGATCGTATCCGGCGGCGAGAACGTGTTCCCTCACGAGGTGGAGGAGCTGCTCTCCGGTCACGAGGCGATCTCCGAGGTGGCGGCGATCGGCGTCGAGGACGAGAAGTTCGGCCAGCGACTGCGCGCGTTCGTGGTGCTGCGCGACAGCGCCCGCCTGAGCGAGGACGAGGTCAAGGACTACGTGCGCCAGCACCTCGCTCGTTACAAGGCGCCGCGCGACGTGATCTTCGTCGACGAGCTGCCGCGCAACCCGACCGGCAAGGTGCTCAAGCGCGAGCTGGCCGAGATGGAGGGCGAGTAACCGCGTCGCCCGCATACGGTCCGCCTTATGCGTCCTATCAGGCGGAGATCTTCCTGCGCGGGATAGGCGGGGAGACCCCCGCGCACCCCATCTCGCTCGCCGAGCTGGCGCGGGAGGTGGAGCGCCAGTCCGATCCGAAGATCGCCGCCTACGTTTTCGGGGCGGCTGGGTCTGAGGACACGATGCACGCCAACCAGCGGGCCTTCCGACGCTGGCGGATCGTGCCCCGAATGCTGCGTGACGTCTCACAGCGCGACCTGTCGGTGACGGTGCTGGGTACCGCGCTGCCGGCGCCGCTGGCGCTGGCCCCGATCGGCGTGCCCACGATCGTTCACCCCCAAGGCGAGCTGGCGGTCGCCCGGGCGGCCGCCGCGTTGGGCTTGGCGATGGCCGTCAGCACGATCACCAGCAGCCCGCTGGAGGAGGTCGCCGCCGCGGCCCCGGGTCCGAAGTGGTTTCAGCTCTACTGGCCCAATGACCGTGAGCTGGCGGCGAGCCTGCTGGCGCGCGCCGAGCGGGCCGGTTACGAGGCTCTGATCGTGACCCTTGACACGTTCCTGCCGGGCTGGAAGCCGCGTGACCTGCAGGGTGCCTGGCAGCCCTTCCTGCAGGGCGAGGGGATCGCCAACTACACCTCGGATCCGGTCTTCCGGGCCCGTCTGGCCCGTCCGCCGGAGGAAGATCCCCAGGCCGCGATCGGCGAGTTCGTGGTCCAGTTCTCCAACCCCCGGTTGACGTGGGACGACCTGGAGTTCCTGCGCTCGCGCACAACGCTGCCGATCGCCCTGAAGGGGATCCTGCACCCCGACGACGCGCGGCTGGCCCGCGACCACGGGATCGAAGCGGTGGTCGTCTCCAATCACGGCGGGCGCCAGGTCGACGGCGCCGTCGCGTCGCTGGACGCGCTACCCGCCATCGTCGACGTGGTCGGCGACGAGCTGGACGTGCTGCTCGACAGCGGCGTTCGGGGCGGCGCCGACATCGTCAAGGCGCTGGCCCTCGGTGCCGACGCCGTGCTGCTCGGGCGTCCCTACCTGTGGGGTCTGGCGATCGACGGCGAAGCGGGCGTCCTGGCCGTGCTGCGCGGGATCCTCGCCGAGCTGGATCTCACGCTCGGTCTCAGCGGCCACACGCGTCCCAGCCAGCTCGACGCCACAGCCCTAACGCGCGACCCAGCCCACTGAGCGAGCACGGGACGCTTCACGAACGCGACCAGCGTCGACGCCCGGCGACAGGGCAACAAGTGCGGCGCGAGCATCCGCGCCGCACCAAAGGGCGGCACCAAGCGGGGCGGATCTCGACGCCGCACCAGCGCCGGAGCGGATGTCGCGCCGCGCCCTACACTCGCCGCATGTTGATTCTTCCCCCGGGACATGCTCAGGCCGTCAGGAGCCGGCGCGCCTACAGCAGTCGCGAGCGGTGGATGATCGGCGCCGTCCTGGGCGTCGTGGCGGTCGTGACCGTCGGGCTCGTGATCTCGCTCGCGACCGCCGGGAATCACACGAGCAAGGGATGCATCGACTACACGCTGGCCTACGCCACCGGCGGCGAGAACTTCTATCGGTGCGGCTCCTCGGCGCGATCGACGTGCGCAGAGGCCGGGGCGCCCGGCGGGCTGACCGGCGGGGCCGCGCGGGCCGTCGCCACGGAATGCCGCAAGGCCGGGCTACCGGTCGGCTGAGACCCACGAGGGACCGCGACGATCAAGCAACCAGTGCGGCGCGGGCATCCGCCCCGGTGTGCTCGCGTCGCTAGCGCGTCAGCCACCGCGCCGCAAAGCCGGCGGCACCAAGCGGGGCAGATCTCGACGCCGCACCACGCACCAAGCGGGGCGGATGTCACCCCGGCCCCCGGCATAAGATGGCGAGCACGATGACCGATGCCGCGCAGTTCAGAGCGCAGTTTCCCGTGTTCCAGCGCACGGCGTATCTGAACGCGGGCACCGAGGGTCCGCTGCCGCGGGCTGCGGCCCGCGTGGTTCACGAGCGGATCGAGGCTGAACTGGCCGGCGGACGCTGCGGGCGCCCCTACTTCAACGCCCTGATGGATCTCGCCGCCCGGCTGCGGGCGGCATATGCCGGTGTGCTCGGCTGCGAGGAGTCCGAGGTGGCGCTCACCGGCTCGACAACCGACGGTGTCAACACCGTCCTGTCGGGGCTTGACCTGCGGCCCGGCGATGAGATCCTGACCAGCGACGAGGAGCACCCGGGGCTGCTGGCTCCGCTGGGGCGCGCCCGCCGGCTGCACGGGGTCAGCATTCGAGTGGTCCCGTTCGCCGAGATCGTGGGCGAGGTGTCGCCGGCTACGCGGTTGGTCGCCTGCTCGCACGTCTCGTGGGTCAGCGGACAGGTCGTCGACGCCCGAGGGCTGGCGGCGACGGGTGCCTCGGTTCTGCTTGACGCCGCTCAGGCGCTGGGTGCGATACCGGTCGACGTTCGCGCCCTGGGCTGTGACTTCTACGCCGGCTCGGGTCAGAAATGGCTCTGCGGGCCGGAGGGCAGCGGCGCGCTGTTCGTGCGCGGCGAGCGTCTCGGTGAGCTCACCGTGCCATGGCCCGGATACGGCTCGCTGGCGCAGGACACCTCGCCGCTGGACCTGATCCCCAAGCCGGGCGCGGCGCGTCTTGACCATGGCTTTCCCCCCGGTCTGCGCAGCGCCTGGGCGCTGGCCTCGATCGAGGTGCTGGCCCAGGCCGGCTGGGACTGGATCCACGAGCGCGGGGCCGACCTGGCGGCTGGACTGGCCGGCGAGCTCTCGCAGCGCGGACTGGAGGTCGGGCCGCGCGGGCGCTCGACGCTCGTCTCCTGGAAGGCCGACGACCCCGAGGCTGAGGTGGCGCGCCTGACGCAGGCCGGCTTCGTCGTCCGCAGCATCCCGTCGCACGACTACGTGCGGGCCTCGGTCGGTGCATGGTCCTCCGAGTCGGAGCTGGCCGACTTGGCCGGTATCGTCGCCCCCGCCTGAGCCACGACCGCTCTCAGCCCCCCGCCCTCCTTGGGGAAAACGCGGAATTGTTGCTGCAAATCCCCCAAGCCAGGACGCTCAGCGGCCGGGGACACGGGTGCGCGCAAGCGCGCCGAGCGCCGGCGCAACGATCAAAGCAACAAGTGCGGCGTGGGCATCCGCCCCCGCTGTGCTCGCGTCGTTAGCCTGGATTGTCGGCGGGGGGTTAACGAACCGACAATCGAGGTTAGCGCCTCAGCCACCGTGCCGCAAAGCCGGCCGCACCGAGCGGGGCGGATCTCGACGCCGCACCCCGCACGAGGCGGCGGCGGATGTCACGCCGCACCGATGATCCGCTCGGGTCGGGTGTAGACGTTGACCCGCTTTCCCCTCGCAAAGCCGCACAGGGTAAGGCCCCGGTCGTCGGCCAGCGCGATCGCCAGCGAGCTGGGCGCTCCGACGCCGACCAGGATCGGCGCGCCCGCGACGGCCGCCTTCTGGACCAGCTCAAACGACAGCCGACCGCTCACGCACAGGATCCGCTCCCCGAGCGGGATCAGCCCGTCGAGCAGCGCACGCCCCACCACCTTGTCCATCGCGTTGTGGCGTCCGACGTCCTCTCGAGTCCACAGCAGCCGTCCCTCGGCGTCGAACAGGCCGGTGGCGTGCAGACCCCCGGTGTGCTCGAACGACGGTTGCTCCAGCCGCGAGGGCAGCTGCGCGGCCAGCTCACGGGGGATCCGCGGGCCTTCGGGCAACGGCCCGCTGTTGACGGCCACCTCCTCCAGTGCACCCTTGCCGCACACCCCGCAGGAGGAGGTGGTGTAAAAGCGCCGGGTGCCGGGCTGGCGCGTCAGCGGTCCGCTGACCTCGATCGTGTTGGCGGCGAGATCGTCGGTCAGGCCGGCCTGGCGGGGACCGTCGATCAGGCCCTCGCCGTAGAGGAACCCCAGCGCGAGCTCCTCGTCGTGGCCCGGCGTGCGCATCGTCACGGCCAGCGGCTCGCCGTCGACGCGGATCTCCAGCGGCTCCTCGATTGCCACCTCGTCGAACCCGCCGTCGTAGGAGACCCTGGTGTACATCCCCCGGGTACGTTAGAGCGCCGACGCGCGCAGGCCCGCGTGCACGGCGGCCACCAGCCGGTCGAAGGTCTCGTCGAGCGAGAGCGGCAACCCGAAGCCTCCGTTGCGCTCGAGTGTGACGAACCCGTGCAGCGCCGCGCGCACGATGCGGATCGCGTGCAATGCGTCGTCGCCTTCCAGCGCATATCCGCGCAGCACGCGCCGGAGCAGATCGACGGGCTGCTTTGCGGCTGCGCCCGTGGCGTCTCGCGGGTCTGGCGCGCGCTGGGCGGCCTCATAGCTCCCGGGGTTAGCCTGTGCGTAGGCTCGGTAAGCATCGGCGATCGCGCGCAGGGCGTCGAACTCGGCGCGGCCCGCCGCCGCGTTGGCCAGCGTGGCGGCGAGCTCCGCCGAGCCCCTGGCGCCCAGCCGTCGGCGCAGATCCTCCAAGCCGTCCACGTGGGCGTAGAGCGAGGGTGGCCGGATGCCCAGCATGGCGGCCAGCCGGGTCAGGGTCACCGCTTCCAGACCCTCGGAGTCGGCCAGCGCCGCCGCAGCGCTGACCACCGACTCCGAGTTGAGCCCGCCCCGCGGCATCAGCTGCCGGCGCGCACGATCGCGGCATCCATGGCGGTGGCGGGTGAACGGACCTCGGGCCCGTGACCGACCACGAGCAGCGATGGATCCAGCGCGCGTAGCGCCCGGGCTGACACCAGGTCCTTGTCCTTGTCCCAGGTGGCCATCGCCGTGAAGGGGAACTTCAGTTGGAAGTGGTTGGTGACCGCGAGGCCGCCCACCGAGGTGAACACGTCGCCACCGATCAGCGCCCGACTACGCACATCGAGGACCGAGACGTGACCGGGAGTGTGGCCAGGGCTGTCGATCACCTCCAGGCTGCCGACCCGGTCACCCGCCTTTCAGCCGCACGTCAGGCGTGGTCAGCAGCTTGGGCCTGCTTCCCGGCAGCTTTCCCTCGACGACCTTCTCGCCGGCGTGGATCCGGGCGTCGAGCTCGGGCATCAGCACCTGCACCTGGGCGCCGAGTTGCCGCTTGAGGGCGTCCAGGGAGCCGACGTGATCGCCGTGACCGTGGGTCAGCGCGATCGGCCGGATCGGAGCCCCCGCCTGCCGCGCGGCGACGATCAACGCGTCGGCGCTGCCGGAGATCAGGGTGTCGACAAGGGTCAGGCCGTCCTCCTCGGCGACAAGATAGGCATTGACCAGTCGAAATCGCGTGAGGGCGATCAGGTTGTCGTCGATGGCACTGGTCTTCATGCTGATCCTCCGTTCCTTACCTAAGCAGAATAGGAAGATATCTAATTATATTAGGTTACGCAAGCTGGGACCCATGAGGTCACGGCTCAGGGCTCCAGCCACCGACTCCGAGGCGCTGCGGTAGGGCCCACGAGCCCTAAGCGCCCGCTCAGCTCAGCGCCGGCTCGCCCCGCAGCTCGACATCGGAGGCCAGAGCCTCACGCTCGAGCTCCCCGTCGGACCCGATCCGGTAGGCCCCGGTGCGAGTCAGCGGCGGTGAGTAGACGTGAATCGTCACGGCCGGCCGGTCGCCGGCGTGCAGCACCCGGTGGATCGCCACCGGCGGTACCGTGAACGTCGTACCGGCCCCGAACTCGCGCTCCAGCGGCGGCCCGGAGATCCTTAGGCGGTCCTCACGCACGCGACCCGACACGACCGCGATCCCCGCGGCCGATTCGTCATGGTCGTGAAAGCCCGTGTCCTGATCCGCGCTCCAGCAGATCACCCATGCGTTGGCCTCGTCGTCGTCCCAGATCTGGTCGTAGACGCGTGCGTCCTGCGCATGGCGTACGTGGTCGCGCCAGCGCTCGGGCGTGGCGGCCAGCTCGGCCGCCAACCGCTCCAGCTCGTCTAGCGTGAGGCTCACGCCACACCCCCGACCGAGGCCAGAAGTCCGGCGCCATTGGCCCGCAGAGCGGCGGCGCGCCGGGTGGCCTGCGGCTCGTTCACAGGCCGGTCAGAGCCGTAGACGAGCTGTTGGGCGTCGGTCAGCGCCTGCCACCACCGCGGCTCGGGCTGACGGAGATCCAGTGGGGGGTTGCGTCGACTGCCAACCATAGTAACTCGATTGATTTTATCCTGATTGAACGCGGATTGCAACTCGACCCGCGGCTTCTGCGCGAGAGTCCGCCCGGAGCGGGGCGCGGGCGGGGTGCCCTTGCGGTGAGGACCCCGGCGAGGACTACGCTTTGTCTGTGTCCGACGACGAGCCGACTACCGAAGAGCTGCGCCGGCGTCAGCTGCAACACGAGCGCGAGGAGCGTGACCTCGCTGCCGAGGCGGCGACCGGCGCCGAGTCAGACAGCCATCAACGCAGGGCCGAGAAGGCAGGCTACCTGCGGCGCAAGCTCGAGGAGCGCGAGCAGGCCGAACGGCGTGCCGGCCTGTCGGACGACTGAGCCGCTGTTTGTAGCTCGGTTCCCGCGCAAGCCGGAGCGCCCTCACTTCACCCACGATCGCCGATCTGAACATCGGATGAACGAGCCCGCGGGCGAGCCCAGATCAGGCCGGAGACTGCGAGAATCGATGGCATGGAGGACCACGCCCGAGGCTCGATACTGATCGTCGACGACGAGCCGACGATCGCCGAGGTCGTCTCACGTTATCTGGAGCGCGCGGGCTATCGCACACGGATCGCGGCCGACGGGCTGCAGGCACTCGATGCGGTCGCCAACCAGCGTCCGGATCTGGTCGTGCTGGACCTGATGCTGCCGGGGATCGACGGGCTGGAGGTCATGCGCCGGCTGCGTGACCAGGATCGGGAGCGGATCGGCTTGATCCTGCTGACCGCTCGGGGCGAGGAGTCAGATCGTGTGATCGGACTGCGCCTCGGCGCCGACGATTACGTGGTCAAGCCGTTCTCGCCTGCCGAATTGGTGGCCCGTGTGGATGCCGTGCTGCGGCGGGTTGACACGTCGCCCGCCCAGGAGCCGGCCCTGGAGTTGTCCGACATGACGATCGACACGGCAGCGCGCCGCCTAGAGGTGCGCGGCGAGGAGGTCGCATTGACCCAGCGCGAGTTCGACGTGCTCCTCTTCCTGGCCCGTCATCCGGGCCAGGTGTTCTCACGCAACCAGCTGATGGACGCGATCTGGCAGTACTCGTTCTACACCGACACCTCCACGGTCACGGTCCATATCCGGCGGCTGCGGGCCAAGATCGAGTCTGAGCCCGCGCGCCCCCAACACATCCAGACGGTCTGGGGCGTCGGCTACCGCTTCGCGCTGTGACCGACCGGCCGCCACCCGCGCCGACCGACGCCGAGGTCGACGCCCGCCCGCCACGCCGCAGCCGGCGCGGGGCGCGTCCACCGCGCCGCAGCTGGCATGGGGTGGTGGTCGCGCGGGTCCGCGCCGGGGCCGGATCGCTGTCGCGCCAGTTCGCCCTCGCCGTGGCGATCGTGGTCGCGCCGGTGCTGCTCGCGCTGGTCGTGGTCAGCTGGTTGATGGTCGTCTCCGGTCACGCCGCGATCCTGGTGGGGGCGATCGTGGTGGCCGCCGGGGTCCTGGCGGTGGCCGGGGCCAAGCTGCTGGCAGACGGGATCCTCGGTGACGTGACGGCAATCCGTGACGGTCTGGAGGCCGTGCGACTCGGCGAGCGTGAGGTCCGGATCGCTACGACGGCTGACGACGAGCTGTCGGAGTTGGCGGTCGCCGCCAACGCGATGATCGATCAGCTCCGCGCTGAGGAGGCGGCCCGTGACCAATCCGATTCGGCCCGGCGCGATCTGGTCGCTGCCGTCTCGCACGACCTGCGCACGCCGATCACCTCTCTGCGACTGCTGGCCGAAGCGGTGGGCGACGAGATCGTCCACGGCGAGCAGCGGCGCGGATACCTCAAGCGGATGCGAACCCACATCGACGCGCTCAGCGCGCTGATCGACGACCTGTTCGAGCTCTCACGCCTGGAGGCGGGCGACATCAGCTGGTCGCTGGAGCGGGTGCCGCTGCGCGAGCTGGTCGGCGAAACCGTCGAGGCGATGCGCCTCCAGGCTGAGGCCAAGGGGGTCAGCGTGGTGGCCAACGTGCCCGACGAGCTCGATCCGGCCCGGGCCAATCCGGAGAAACTGCAGCGTGTCCTGTTCAACCTGATCCAGAACGCGATTCGCCATACTCCCGCCGACGGCAGCGTCGTCGTGCGCGCCGAGCCGGTGCCGGCCGGCATTGAGATCGAGGTGGCCGACAGCGGTGACGGGATCTCCGTCGACGAGCGTGACCGGGTGTTCGCCGCCTTCTATCGCGGTGGTGTCGACGCCGCCCGGACCGGGGAGGGAGCCGGGCTGGGCCTGGCGGTCTCACGCGCCATCGTCGAGGCACACGGCGGCCGGATCTGGCTCGCCGACTCTCCGGTGGGCACCCGCATCCGCTTCAGCCTTCCCACGGCCGGCGCCGGTGCCCCCACTCCCGTGGACGTGATGTCTTAACAGTCAGTGTCAGCGGCGTCATAACCATTGAACTGGACGGAGTGCTCTGCTCCAATGACAGTGACTCTCCTGTCCGAGCGGAAGACGAGTCACAGCTGTCACACACAACTGCGCGGACGGGATGTGCCAAATCTCATTCATGCAGTTGATCAGGAGAGAAGCCAATGCGCTTGCTGAAACGCTTGTCGCTGTGCACGATGCTGCTTACGGTGATGGCCGCCGTCGTGGGGGTCGGAGCTGCCGATGCCAGTGCCGAAAACGTAGTAGGACATGTCTATGTAAACGACAACACGGCGGGCACTAACACGATCGCCGCCTTTGACCGCCACGCCGACGGAACGCTGACGCCGATGCCGGGTTCCCCGTTTGCGACCGGTGGGGCCGGGACCGGTACCTCGACCGGATCGCAAGGTTCCCTGCAGATCACACGCCTAGGGCACTATCTGCTGGCCGTCGATGCCGGCAGCAACCAGATTTCAGTACTGCGGATCAGGCCCGGCGGAGGGCTGGTAAACGTGCCCGGGCGCACCGTGGCCTCGGGTGGCGTGGAGCCGGTTAGCATCGGCATCCACGGCCATCTCGTGTACGTCGCCAACGACGGTAACAGCAGTGGTGATACCAACTACACCGGTTTCCGCCTGCGCCACGGGCACCTGCTCCCGTTGGCGGACTCGACCTTCACGCTGCCCGCCGGTTCGCAGCCCGGCGACGTGCTGTTCAACGGCGACGGGACCAAGCTGGTCGGCACTCGTGTCGGCACGTCGGAGATCGACAGCTTCACGGTCGGCTGGGACGGTCTGCTCACCGCCGCACCCGGCTCGCCCTATACCGCCCAGGGACCTGGTCCGTTCGGGAGCGAGTTCCGTCCCACCGAACCAAATCAGCTGTTTGTCTCAAACGCTCACGGTGGCGCCGGAAACGGCACCGTCTCGGCGTTCAGGGTGTCTGACAACGGTTCGCTGATGTCGATCGGAGCCTCGCCGTTTGCTGACTTGCAGACAGCTCCGTGCTGGGTCGAAATCTCCCACGACGGCCGCTTCCTGTTCGCTGTCAACACCGCGGTGCCGAGCATCTCGCGCTACGCGGTCACCGCTGACGGCACGCTGCAACTGCTCGGCAGTACGCCGTTCAAGACTGGGACGCTCTCGCCATTCGACGCGCGCCTCAGCCCGGATGGCGCCACGCTGTGGGTGGTCGACAGCAAGTCTGATGCAGTCAGCGGCTTCACCGTAGATGGCGGCGAGCTGACCGAGTTGGCGTCCTCGCCGAGCTCGCTCCCCGCTGGGGCGACGCCGTTCGGCATCGTCGTCAACTGACCGGCCTCAGGGCGCACGCGAGCCGGGAGCGTGATCGGATCGCTTCCGGCTTGCGAGGCCGCGTTTGTGCCGGCGGGGCGCATTAACATCGGGCCGATGGTGGATCCGGTGGAACTGGTCATCTTCGACTGCGATGGCGTGCTGGTCGACAGCGAGCGGCTCGCCGTCGAGGTCGACGTGCAGGTGCTCGGCGACCTTGGCTGGCCGCTGACCGAGACCGAGGTGATCGAGCGATTCGTCGGTCGCTCGGAGAAGCACATGCTGACCGAGATCGAGAAGCACCTGGGGCGTGCGCTGCCAGCGCACTGGCAGCGGGAGTATCAACAGCTTTACCGCGACGTGTTTGCGACGCGACTGGTGGCCGTCGACGGGATCCTTAAGGCGCTGGATCAGATCGACGTGCAGACCTGCGTGGCCTCCAGCGGCGATCACGAGCGCATGCGCCAGACGCTGGGGCTGACCGGGCTCTACGAGCGGTTCGCGGGGCGGATCTTCAGCGCCACGGAGGTGGCAAAGGGCAAGCCCGCGCCGGATCTGTTCCTGTACGCCGCCGATCGTATGGGTGTGCCAGCCGCCGCCTGCGTCGTGGTGGAGGATAGCCGCTGGGGGGTGCAGGCGGCCCGGGCCGCGAACATGCGAGCGCTGGCCTACGCGGGCGGGGTGACCGCGGCCGACGTCCTCAGCGGTCCCGGGACCACCGTGTTTGAGGACATGCGGGATCTGCCCGGGCTGATCGCGGCTGCGGCCGCGGGCGCTTAGCTATAGCTAAGGCGTTCCACTATCCGCTGACCGACCGGCCAACCGCTTGCTGGCACCGCCGGAGATCGAGCGCTCATGCGCGCCGAATCCACGGCTGCGCTCGGCGCCCGGCAGTCCTGAGCAGGTCCCGGCGCGACCGCTACTTAAGGGGGGTGCGGCGCGTTATAGTCGGAGTGGACGTAAATTGTGGCCATATGCACGGCGTTGTTGGACAACCCGGGCCGATGGGCAGAGTGCGGCTGGGGCTCGCCACCGTCGTGCTCGTGGCGCTGGTCCTGGGCCTGAACGGCACGGCGCTGGGGGCCGTCGGCGCCGCGACCAAGGTGGTCAGTTACCACGGATACCGCATCTCGGTCCCGGCCGCCTGGCCCGTCTATGAGCTGGCCACCGATCCGTCCGTTTGCGTGCGCTTTGACCGCCACGCGCTGTACCTGGGGTCTCCGAGCGCCAGGCAGCGCTGCCCGGCCGCGGCGATCGGCCGCACGGAGGCGATCCTGATCTCGCCGCTGACCTCGCGTGACGCCAGCACGGGGGGCGGTGGCTCCGCCCTGCCGCTCGTTACCCGTCCCGCAGCCCAAGCGGCCCAGGGATCGGTAGCCCGATTTGCGCTCGCCGCCCACGGCGTCACGGTGACTGCCACTTGGGGTCGGCAGCCTGGCCTCATCCGGCACGCGCTCGGTGCCCGCCTGGTCCGCGCCGCTCGATCCGGCGCGGCCTCGGTGGCCAGTTCACCGGCGCCACTAGCCCGATCCGCCGGCGCTCCGGCCCATCAGGCCGCCGTCTACACGGGGCTGGGATTTGACGCCTGCGCGACGCCCAGCACGTCGCAGATGTCCGCCTGGGGGGCGTCCCCGTATCGCGCGCTCGGCGTCTACATCGGCGGCGCGAACATGGCCTGCTCGCAACACAACCTCACCTCGGCGTGGGTGAGCGCGGAATCGGCGGCCGGCTGGGGGCTGATCCCCACCTACGTGGGCCTTCAGGCACCCACCAACTCGTGCGGCTGCGCGGGCATCGTGCCCAGTCAGGCGGCCAGCGAGGGTAGCGCCGCCGCCGCCGACGCAGTCACCCAGGCGCAGACGGTTGGGATCGGTCAGGGAAACCCGATCTACTTCGATATGGAGAGCTACCCGAGGACCGCCGCCAACACCTCCGCCGTGATGACGTTCCTGTCGGCCTGGACTACGGCGCTGCACGCGGCTGGATATCAGTCGGGGGTCTATAGCAGCGCCGGCGCTGGGGTTAGCGACCTCGTCGCCCAAAGCGGGACCGGCTTCGCCGAGCCCGATGACATCTGGGACGCTAACTGGAACGGGAACCAGAGCACGGCCGATCCCGCCTACATCCCGGCCACCGACTGGTCAGCGCATCAGCGGCTTCATCAGTATCAGGGCGGCCACAACGCCACCTACGGCGGCGTCACGATCAACATCGACAGCGATTACCTCGACGGCGCCACCGCCGGCGCCGGGCAGGGGCCCGCGGTGGTCCCGGTACCTACCGTCGCCCCGGCCCCGACGGTGACGGTCTTCCCGCACGTCGACGGGAGCATCACGCTTCACGCCGGCTGGAGCGGAGCCACGGACGTGGCCGGCTGGCAAGTGCTGGCGGGTTCCAGCCCGCAAGCGCTGACGCCGTTGGGCTCTGTTTCGAGCGCGGGGGCCAATACGAAGATCACCGTCCACGACGCATTTCCCTTCTTTGCCGTGCAGGGGCTCGGATCCACCGGAGTGGCGCTCGGTACCTCACCCGCGGTCGCCACGCCAGCCGCTGTCGCGATCTACGGGCACTCCGCATTTGTCTCTTCACAGGGCATCGGCGGCGTGCCGGTCGGGTGCTTGACTGCCGCTCTGTGCCAGATCGCCGGCACGGTCACCGCTGGGCGCACGACGATTGCCAGCACCGGGCCTGAGTGGATCCCGTCCGGTGGCGGCGTGCTGCACTTTTCGCTGACGACCACCGGGGCCCGGCTGCTGGCCCGAGCCGGCTCCCGCCGCCTGCCGGTACAGATCGCCGCGCACGCGGCGGGCGGTCCGACCGCCACCTCCACGATGAATCTGATCCCGTTCATCGCCGGCGGGCGCGGTCCGCGCCGTGTCCTGCACGGCGCGCCGGCGCTGAGACTCGTAGGGGTGACCGACTTTGTCTCCGCGGATGCCACCGGCGGGCTGCTGGCGGGCTGCTCGGGTAACGCGTCGTGCGTTATCTACACGAGCATCAGGGCCGGCAACACCACGATCGCCACCGGCGGTCCCGAGCGCTTGGGCGCCAACGAGCTCGGCTACCTGATCTTCAAGCTCACTGCTCAGGGCCGCGCGCTGCTCGCCGGTGCCAGTGGCAACCAGCTTGGCGTCTATGCGACGGTTTCACAGCCGGGCGCGACCGCCCATGCCGCGCTGGCGCTGGTTGGCTTTCGCTGACGCGATTGCCCGCCGGCGGTCAGGCCTCTGGCCAATAGCCCGGCAGGATCTCCGCGTCCCCCGGCCGGTGCGCGCCGGTGGCCAGGATCTGCAGGCCGTCCGGACCGGCCTCGAATGCGCGCTTGGATCCCGGGGCGACTCGGATCGCGTCGAGCTTGCGCAGCGGATGGATCTCGTCGTCGATCGCCACCCGTCCGCTGCCGCCCAGGATCACGTAGACCTCCTCGTCGAGGGCATGCCGGTGCCCGAAGGTCTGGCGTGCGCCGGGGCGTAGCTCCTGCAGGCTCAGGCCGACCGTGCCGGCGCCGAGCTCCGTCCTGGCAAAGCGGGCTTCGCCGGCCTCGCCGAAGCCGAACTTGGCGGCGGCGTCCTCCACCTCCTGCAGGTTGACGATCGTCGCTCCGGTGGTGGCGATTGGATAGCCGGCGCCGCCGATTGGCTCGAGCTCGATCCGCTCAAACGAGTCGGCCTCCACGAGCTCCAGCACGGCCGGGATCGCGGCGCGGGCCTCGGCTGACGCCAGCGCAGCGTCAAGTTGCTCCTGGCTTCGCCACAGCTCGGTCACCCACACGACCTCCCGTTCACCGGGCGATCGGTTGATCACGTACAGCTGGCACCCGGGAGCTTCCGCGACGCTCTGCGCCACCTCCAAGAGCTTGGTGGTCAGCGCCTCTCCCTGGCCCGGCTTAGCGGTGAACTTCGCGTAGCGCCCGACACTGCTCACGCGGGAAACGCTAGCGCAGGCCGGCGAGCGCTCATCGTCCGGGCAGCTTCAGGGCCGCGCGCCAGCTGAGCCTGGCGCCACTGCGGACCAGTGCATCGGCGTAGATCCGACCGGCTAGACGGATCATCCCCCACACCGCGATCAGCATGATCACCACGTCGAGCGCCATCTCCCACCAGGCAACGCCACCGATCGCGATCCGCGCGGGCATCAGTGAGGGGGCGAGCGGTGGAACAAACGACAGCACGCGGATCCAGGTCGCGTGCGGGGACCCGATCACCGCGTAGACCAGCAGGTAGCCGGCGACGAGCGGGAATGCGAACGGGGCAGTGGCGAACTGGACCTCCTCTTGGCGTGCGACGGTGGCCCCGGCGGCGGCGAAGCCGAACGCGTAGAGCGCATATCCGAGGGCGAACCACAGCAGGCTCGAAGGCAGCAGCAGCCAGACGGTGGACGGGATCTGAGCGCTGTGCAGGACCGCGTTGGCGATCAAGCCGGCAATCACCGGGACTGCGAGCTGGGCAAGACCGCAGACGCCGATGCCGATCACCTTTCCGATCAGCAGCTGGCGGGGGCGGACCGCGGCCAGCAGCACCTCGGCGGTGCGCGAGGTCTTCTCCTGGGCTACCCCGGTGGCGACCGCATTGCCGTACATCGCCACGGTGAGATACAGCAGCAGACCGGCCGCCAGCGCCGCAATGTCACGCGCCGCCTTGTGCGATGGGGCAGGCTCGATCGCCACGGTCGCCAGCGGCACGGGCGTTTGCGCGCTGAGGATCGTCCTTGCGGAGACCCCGGCCCGGCCGAGCACCTGGCGCTGATGGGCGGCGTCCAGCGTCGCGGCCAGCAGCGACCCGATCGTCGGCGAAAGAGTCTGGCGCACCTCGGCCGCAACCCGATTGGTTCCGACAGTGAGGGCGACGTCAAGCGTTCCGCGCCGGACCTGCGTGCGCGCGAGCCGGGCACTGGTGACGTCGCTCAGCTTGAGCTTGACCTTGGCGAGGCGAGCGGTCGTCGCCAGCGCTGGCGCAAGCGCCTGGGCGGGTCGGCCCACCAACCCCAGCGCCGTCGGCCTGGCCGGAGTTCGGATAAGTCCCGGGATCGCGACACCGGCGACCACGAGCACCGTCATGATCGCCGTGGTGATCCGCAGCGCGCGGCTTCCCAGCCGCTCTGAGATCTCACGGCCGGCCACCAAGCGGGTGGTGGGTGTCCGACTCACGGCGACAGCAGTCGACGGTAGAGATCGACCAGCCCGCCCGTCTCAAAGCCGAAATGCTCGACTGCCCCAGCGGCGCGGGCGGCGTCGAGGATCGCCTGCACGTCGACGCCGGGCTCGACGACCAGCAGCACGCCGCTCTCGTCCCGGCGTACGAGCTGGGCTCCGCTGAGCTGGTCGGTCCAGCCGGCCGGAGCGCTGACCTTGACGCGCAGTTGGGTCGGGAACCGCTGACGCAGCTCACGCAGCGTCCCGGCCGCCAGCACGCGCCCGGCCTCCATGATTACCACGCGCCGGCAGACGCGTTCGACGAGCTCGAGCTGATGGCTGGAGAACAGGATCGCCGTGCCCCCGCTCGCCCGCCCGTCGAGGATCTCTGACAGCGAATCGACCGCCTCGGGATCCAGGCCGGCGAATGGCTCGTCCAGCGCCAGCAGCACCGGGTCGTGCACGAGCGCGACCGCGAGCTGTACGCGCTGCTGATTGCCGTGCGACAGTGCCACCAGCCGCTCCCGCTTTCGCGAGCCGAGACCGAGCCGATCCAGCCAGTCGCCCGCCGCGCGCTCGGCGCGCGCCGGGTCCTTACCGTGCAACCGAGCGAAGTAGCCCACCTGGTCCCCGAGGCGCATCTGGGGATAGAGCCCCCGCTCCTCGGGCATATAGCCAAACCGCATCCGGTCCGCTTCGCCCACCGGATGCCCCTGCCAGCTGACGGTCCCGCGATCAGGGGTCAGGATCCCCATCACCGCGCGCATCGTCGTGGTCTTGCCCGCCCCGTTGCGGCCGACCAGGCCGACGATCTCGCCCGGGCCGACCGTCAGACTGACCCCGTCGAGCGCGGTGCGCGAGCCGAAGCGGTGCTGGAGGGCTTGCAGCTCGAGCACCGCCGGTCCAGATCTACGAGGTCGCGGGCCCGGGTGCGTTCTGCCGTGGACGGATGCTCACAGATCGGATTGTCCACAGTCGGCGATCACCGCGCTCTCGTGGGCTGTGAGCGCGCCAGCTCTGGCATGGCGCTCAAGCCCGAGCCGGCGGGCGTCCGCAGAGTCCGCGGCGGCGCTCTGTGGCGCCGGCTGCGGATCTTGCTGACATCGTGAAGCAGCCGCGCGTCAGGTGGTCAGCGCCGAGATAGATCGTTCGATCAGCGGAGCAATCTCCGTCCACGTGCGGGGTGGGCTGGCGCCTACGATCACCGAACTGGCCGTCGGCCCCCTGACCAGGCAGGCAAGCTCGATGAAATGCGCACCGGTGGTCGTGGTGTAGGCCTCGCGCACGCAGCTCCCGAGCCCACTGCGAAATCGCAGGCCGCTGGCCGACGCCAGCCGGGTGACGCCACGATCTCCTTCCTGGGCATTGTGCCCGAGGCGGAACGAGGCCCAGTTGCCGAGGTTCTCGTCGTCCTGGCGCGGGGTGAGATTCAGATATCCCAGGAACTCGTGCTCCCGGTTTGCCAGCACGGCCGTCGCTGTTCCCGTGTCGCCGGCGATGCGCCGCCACCCGCTCGGGTAGCGCATCACCGCTCCCGTCGGAATACGGGCCACTCCCCAGCCTTTCGGCGCCGGCCGCGGATGCAGCCAGGCGAACCCCTGGCGGGCGGCGCTGGGCGCAGACCGGGTCCTCGCTTGCGATCCGCATCCTGATGCGATCAACGCAAGCGCCACGGCGCCGCGCGCCGCATGACGGGTGGCCGCCCCCCGCAAGTACGCTCGCATTCGAACGGCCGTACTTGCGGGGACGACCACTAGAGATTGCCGTCCCCATCGCTGGGGCCGCCGTTGTTGTCGCTGTCACGGTCACCGGCGGTCGGCCCCTGCGGGATTCCACCGGACCCTGACGCCGACGATGACCGCGCCGATGTCGAGGTGGCGGCTGTAGATGTGGCCGCCTGTGGCGAGGCGGCGGCCGTGGAGGTGGCCGGCGGTGTTGAGGTGGTAGCTGTCGAGGTCACGGCCGGTGTCGAGGTCACGGCCGGCGTCGGCGAGGCGGTGGCCGTGGAGGCGGCGCCCCTATGCGAGGAGCTGGCCGTCTTCGCTTTGTGGGTCTTCGCCCTGTGGGTCTTCGTACTGGCTTTGCGCGTGGCGGCGGGATGTGAAGCGCGGGTGGCCGTGGCCGTGGCGGTGGCGGGCGCAGCTGAGGCGCTGGTGACCGTCGAGGAGCTCGAAGAGCCCGATCCGCAGCCCGCGGCGGCGAGGCAGGCGAGGACGAGCCCGCAGCTCGCTCGCCACCTGATCGATCCTGAGATGGCAGTGCCCATTTCGATGCTCCAGTTCGGTCTGAGTGATGAACGATCGGTATGGGGCCTGGGGAGCTCGGCTCCAGGGCCTCCAACAGATAGGACCCCGGCCAGGGCGGATCCTTCCCGTCGCGCCTGGTTCACGTTCGGATCCGCTGGCGCAGCTAGCGCTGCATCAGGCGCTTGAGCGCTGGCGAGCCAACCAGCGGTCGATCAGGAAGCGCGCGATCGAGATCGGTGGTGGCAGTCGCAGATCCACTCGGGTTTCGGCGCTGGCCGCTTGTACCTCGTCAAACGTGAACCACTGGACGTCCTCGAGCTCGCCGTCGAGCGCCCGCGGCTCGCCCCCGTCCGATCGCGCGTCAAAGCCGAGCATCAGCGAGGCGGGAAACGGCCACGGTTGCGAGGTCACGAACCTGGGGTCATACGCCAAGATCCCGGACTCCTCCCGGACCTCGCGCGCGACTGCCTCGGCCAGCGACTCTCCCGGTGAGACGAATCCGGCCAGCGCCGAGTATCGATTGCCGGGCCAACCGGACCGCCGACCGAGCAGCAGCCGGCCGGCGTGCTCGACGAGCATGATCACAACTGGGTCGGTCCGGGGGAAATGGGTAACCCCACAGCGAGGGCAGCGCCGCGAGTAGCCCGCCTCGGTGACGTTAGTGCCGGCGCCGCAGTTCGCACAGAAACGATGTCGGCGATGCCAGTTGAGCAGTGCGGTGAGATATGCCGCCAGGCCGGCCTCCGAACGCGACAGCCCGGCGCCCGCGTCACGTAGCGCCACGACTCTGGCGCCCTTCTCAAGACTGGCCCGCGCGGCCGGATCAAGGGCATCAAGATCGACAGCGAACCGCGCTGCGCCGCCGTCCTCCAGTCCCAGCAGGATCGGCTCGTTGCGGACGGCGGAGTCGATCATGCCCTCGTCGATCGGTTTGCGCAGTACGCGCGGCTCGGCTGCGTCATCGATCAGCAGTCCTTCGTTGCCGGCCGCGAGCACCCGCGAGGTCGGCTCGGCGATCTGGCCCGCCGTCCAGTTCTGGTCGCGGCGCGATTCCGCCGCGCGGTCCAGCGCCATGCCGGAGAAGGCCGGGGGCGGGAGTTCGGAGATCTCGTTAGGAAACGCGGACATTCGGACGCCGCTCCGACTCTATTGCAGCTTCGCATTGGCTTTGATGGTCTGGCGTGCGCCGCCCGGCCTCTCGTGGGGGTGCGGGGCAAAATGATCAGATAACAGTGAGAATCGCCGACGGCCCCACTGTGGCGCCCAGGCAGAGCGTCGGCAGCTCACCGAGGCAGGGGGGCGTCGTCGGGAGCCCGCCCATACCAGCCGGCGCGCCGATCGGATTCGGACTACGCTGGAAGGGTGCGTTGCCGAATCGCCACCTGGCTGGTTTCTGCGCTGTTCGTCGCCGGCATGACTTCGGCCTGCGGGAGCAGTTCACCCTCGAGTAACGGCGTCGCCTCCAAGTCCCCGGCGGCGATCATCAGCGCAGCCGAGGGAGCGATCACCGGCTTGAAATCGGTTCGCGTTGCGGGCTCGATCGTCAGCGGAGGTTCGAGGATCACGCTCGACCTCAGTCTGGTCTCAGGGAAGGGCGGTCGCGGTCAGATGTCCGAGAGCGGGCTGGGTTTCCAGATGGTGGTCCTCGATCAGACCGTGTACATAGACGGAAGCCCAGGGTTCTGGCGCCACTTCGGAGGCGCCGCTGCGGCGCAGCTGTTTGAGGGGAAATGGTTGAAGGCGCCGGCCAGTGGCAGCTTCGCGTCTGTTGCATTGCTGACCAACGTGCACAAGCTGTTCAACCAACTGCTCTCCTCTCACGGCACGCTCGCCAAGGGCGCAACCACCACCGTCGACGGCCAGAAGGTCGTGGCCATCAAGGACACGACCAAGGGCGGCACCCTTTACGTCGCGACGACGGGCAAGCCGTACCCAGTCGAAATCGTGAAAACCGGTGCACAGGGAGGTCGCGTGGTGTTCGATCACTTCAACAACTCGGTTTCGCTCACCGCGCCGGCCAACGCGATCGACATCTCCCAGCTCCAGAAGTAGACGCCAGTTGCCGTCAGGGTCGGTGAATGGCCGCGAACACGCCGTGCGGCTGATTGCCGGTCCACTCGCTCCAGATCACCACTGCGTTGCCGTATCCGTCGATCGCGGTCGCGAGCGTCTTGGCATGTTGACGCTGCGCCCGACGGTGACCGTGCGTCGCGGCCCGCAGCGCCCCGTGGCATCGCACATCGCCACGCTCAGCGCGCCGCACCGCGCGCCTGCGGCTGACCGTCCTGTGTAACCACCATGCCGAGGTCTATGAGCTTGCGCTGCCGTCCGGCCGACCAGCGCACTGCGGGCCATATGCCGGGCACTGAGGAACTGGTGATCTGCCTGAGCGGGCGCCTGCACGTTGCGGATCACTAAGTTGCGAAGCATCATCCAGAGGCTGAACGCCTCCGAACGAACGACCAGCACGCTGGGGCGGCCACACTGGTCGCCTCGACATCCTGAGCCGTGCCATCCACGGGGACAAGGGCACGCCCTGGCGATCGGCTAACCGTCACTCGGCAAGCGCGCTACCGAGGTTTGGTGCGTCGCGCCGCCCGCGCAAGCACTCGGCAGCGGTTTGTTCTGATCCACGTCCGCCGGTTGAGATTTGGCCCCCCTGGAGCGTCGGCGCGGCTGTGGAAGCCTCGTTCAGCGGGCGAGTTCCTCAAGCCGATCCTCCCGCCCGTCGATACGGCTCTTGCACGATGGATCTTCCCGCCCCCGGCGGCTGACAAGGGACTCTCCCATTCACAATGCTTCCTCCCCCGCAGCGGACGGATCGAGCAGCGGGTTGCTTTCTCGGCTGTCGCGCAGCCGGTTCGTCGCGGTCTTGGCGCTCGGTGGCGCGCTTGGTCTTTGCTGGCTGCCGACGCGCTGGGCCGGAGGTGCTGACTACGTGCCGCCGCTGTGGCCGCTCGTGCCAATCCTGCTGGCCGCTCGCAGGTTTGGCATGGTTGGCGGCATCGTGGCAGCGGTGCTGGGCGGACTGATAACCGGTCCGCTCACCGCGGCCAATGTCGCCCCCGCGACGGCGCAGCTCCCGAGCGACTGGCTGGTGCGGCTTGGTTTCTTCGTCCTGATCGCCGTCGTCTCCGCCTCTCTGTTCAGGAGCCTCAAGGACGAGGGAGCCAGGCACCGTGCCGCTCGAGGCGAGTCAGAGCGCATGGCAGCCCGGCTCGACGCCGATGTGCAGGGGCGCAAGCGCCTCGAGGGCGAGCTTCGCGCGCTGGCGTATCGGGACCAGCTCACGGGCCTGGCCAACCGCTCGTTGCTGGAGGAGCTCCTGTCGGCGGCGCTCGCACGCGCTCGCCGGGTGTCCTCTGCGGTGGCACTGATTTGCCTCGACGTCAACGACTTCAAGCTGGTCAACGACAGTCTTGGTCACGCCGCCGGCGATCGGCTGTTGTGCGAAGTCACTCGCCGGCTCGACGAAGCGATCCGCGCCGAGGACCTGCTGGCGCGCTATGGCGGGGATGAGTTCTTGATCATGATCCCCGATATCCACGCCGACGCCGCGCGCCTGAGTGACGTCGCCGTAGCCACGGCCGCGCGCCTTTTTGAGCGCATCACGGCGGCGATGGCGTCCCCGTTTCATGTTGCGAACGCGGTCTTTCACATCGAGGTAAGCGCTGGGGTGAGCATCTATCCTCGCGACGCTCTGGACGCCGACGCCTTGCACCGGCACGCCGACGCGGCCATGTACTAGGCCAAGTCCGCTGGCGGGGGCATGTACGCCTTCGATCCCTCTCACACCCACGATCCGCTCGAGTCGCTGTCAAAGTCCGCCGCCCTGCGCCGAGCCCTCGCCGAAGGCGAGTTGGAGCTTCATTATCAGCCCATCTTCCGCGTGAGCGACGCGCGGATCATGGGGCTGGAGGCCCTCATCCGGTGGCAAAAGCCCGGTGGCGAGCTCGTGCTTCCGGGGACGTTTCTGCCCGTAGCCGAGCAGACTGGCCTGATTGAGGAGTTGGGCGACTTCGTGCTTTCGGCACTATGCGCGCAAGCTGTGGCCTGGCGCGCGGAGGGTCTACGTCCGCACCTGGGCCTCAACGTCTCCCCGCGTCAGTTACGCCGACCCGGTCTCGCCTCCGACTTCCACGCCGAGGTCGTGCGCCACGGGCTCGATCCGGCGCGGTTCGTGCTCGAGCTCACCGAGTCGGCCTGGACCCTCGAGGCCGACCGGATGGGCCCGGTGCTGGAGCAGCTTCGGGCCTTCGGCTTCGCGCTGGCGCTGGACGATTTCGGGGCTGGCTACTCAACTCTGTCGCGGCTGCTGCGCCTGCCCATCGACGTGATCAAAATCGACCGATCGTTTCTGGCTTCAATTCCGGCCGATGCGCACGCGGCCGCGATTGTCGCCGCCATCCTTCAGCTGGCCGACGCGTGTGGCTGCGACGTGGTGGCCGAAGGCGTAGAGACCGAGGATCAGCTGCGGTTCTTGATCGATCGAGGTTGCTCGCTCTGCCAGGGCTATTGGCTGAGTCGACCCGTCCCGGCCGCGCCTGTGACGCGCCTACTGCACGATAAGCTCGCCGACCATCGTCGCCTACCGATCGCGGTTGTCGCTGGCGTCGGCGAGGATGCAGGTGCGGTCGCGTCGCTCAGCGCCGCAGTCAGCGTGCCACGCCCCTGACCCGAGGGCCGACCCTGCAGGACGAGCGTGGGTCCCAGGCGCGGTTTCGCCCCGTTCACGGCCGCCGACAAGGACGTCGTCTCGTCCTCACGTCGACAGCGTGTACTCCACGCGTTTCTCGATCTTAAGCAGGGTGCCGCGCTCGTCTCTGTCCCCGACACGTGCCGCCGGTACTACTCGCTGATGCTCGCGGACGCCTACGCAAACGTGTTTGGCGACCTCGGCGAGCGGGCGACGGGCGACAAAGCTGGGCGATACCTGATCATCGGTCCCGGCTGGAAGGGCAACGCGCCCGAGGACGCCAGGATTGCACGCGCGGCTCGGGATCGTGCTCACACCGGTGGTCAAGCCGACGGGCCCAAATGCCGCCATTGGTCACGATCCGGATGAGGCCTTGTTTGTCGAGCGCCGGCGACGCACGACTGCCGCTGAGATGGCGGGGATCCGGCGGGGCCTCACTAGCCTCCTCTTGCTCAGCGCGCGCTGCCCCCTCACGCCTACGTTGCTCAGTCGCGGACCCGAGGTCCGCCGGTTAGGATCGCGCAGCGAGCTAGGGACCGAATGGAGGCAGCGATGAGGGAGTTGCGAGGGCTAACGGCGCTGGTGACGGGTGCGTCCGGGGGTATCGGCAGGTACATCGCGCGGGAGCTGGCGAGGGCGGGGATGAATGTCGTCGTCTCGGGTCGGCGCGAGGATGCGCTCGCGGCTGCCGTCGGTGAGCTGCGCGTCATCGGGGTGCGAGCTGAGGCCGTAGTAGCCGAGTTGTCCGATCTGGGCCAGGCGGAATCACTTATCGACCGCAGCGAGGCGGCGCTCGGCCCTCTCGATGTGCTTGTCAATAACGCGGGCGTGGAGTACGTGGCAGCGTTTACGCAGTACACGCGAGAGGAGTTGATCTCGTCGATCAACATCAACCTCACCGCGCCGCTGCTCATGACGCGCCACGTCGTTCCCGCGATGCTCGCCCGTGGCCGCGGGCATGTGGTCTTCATCGCGTCGGTTGCCGGCAAAGTCGGACCAGCCTACGAGGAGCCGTACGCTGCAAGCAAGGCGGGACTGATCGCGCTTACTCAGTCTCTGCGAGCTGAGTACCGAAAGGCGCCGGTCGGGTTCTCGGTCGTGTGCCCTGGGTTTGTCGCTGGCGACGGCATGTACCAGCGAATGGTCCAGCAGGGCGTCATGTCTAACCGGCTGATGGGAACGACGACTCCGGGGAGGATCGCCGAGAAAGTCGTCGAGGCGATCCGGCGCGACGTGCCGGAAGTGATCGAGAGCGGTGCGCCGATTCGACCGATGCTTGCCCTCTCGCAACTTGCACCACGGCTCGTAGACCGCATCGCGCCACAGATCGGCCTCACCGAATTCTTCCGTCGTGCCGCCGTCGCTCGCGGCCGCAGCAGTTGATCCAGAGCCAAGCGCTGCCCCTTCCGCCCACGAGCGGGAGTGAACACCGCGAGGTCGTCGTTCTCCCGAACTCGTCGATACCGACCGCTCTGGCTTCCCGCTCCTTGGGGGAGCCGGTGCATGCGGACGAGGCGTTACAGGCTCGCATCTGGTTTCGAAGCTGAAACGCGGAGCGATCAACTCCTCTTCAAGAGGGATCGGGCGATCAGCCGGCGGGCCGCTGTGCTCGCGGCGGGACAATCGATGCACCCCCATACTCCTGCGCCACCAGGTCCTCGTCTATCACCGCGGCGGCCAATTATCCCTCCGCGATTGCACCAGCGAGGTGAGGCCTGGAGGTGGAGGCGTCGCCCGCAGCGTGGAGCCCGGGGACGGTCGTCTGCGCGAACTCATCGACGTCAATCGTGCCGCGCTCGGTCAATGCGGCACCAAACTCACTGCGCCGGTCACGGTCGGCTCGATCGGGTTGATGGGCGCCGTGGCATGGGTCTGGCGGCGGATGGAAGCCGGTCGAGAGCCGGCAACCGGCGGGGGATTGGGCCGTTGCCGACCGGTCGGGGCGTGCTCGGGGAGCTCGCTGCGGCTAATCGACGTGGGTAGCCATCCCCACTCCTACGGATTTCCCGTCGGCCATCCCCCGATGAGCGGGGGTTGCGGTGCTGGTGGCGGCGAGCCGTACGGGAACCTGTACCTGACCGACAAGCAGGACTGCGTGTACCTGACCGACAAGCAGGACGGCGGTCAGTTCAGCGAAGACGAGCACGCGACCGTGGTGTTGGCGGAGTTCGCGGTAGTGGCGAACGACCACGCGTGGCGCTACACGGGCTCTGAGCAGCGCTGTGGCGAGCTGCCGGCGGGGCTAATCGGCGAGCACGTCGCCCTGAGGACACGGTCGTCAGCGCGGTGTTGGGCTCACGTCAGTCCCAGCGGCCAACCGACGAGCTAAAGATGGCGCGCTTTGAGCAGCACGGGCTCGGGCACCTCGGCCTTTCAGCCAACGACGGGCTTGTAGTTCCGCTGATAATTCGCAGCCAGACCTACGGTCTGCGAACTGCACGACGAGACGCTCCAGAGCCTGGGCAATCTGCGTTTGGTGTTGGCACCAGGGCCACAACTTCTGGGGAAAGCTGCACACGGATGCGGCATTTCGGCTGCTTGCCCCCGACGCAATTCCCCGTCCCCGGAATCCCATGACCCCAGGTGCGATACATCCAACGCCAACAAGCTGATCCAGTGACCAGGTCGGCTCGCGGGCTACACGGAGTAGACCTGCTCGCCGGGTGTTCACGCCCGCTCTCATCCTCCGCGTAGGCCTGCCTGCCCGAGAGCGCGCCCGAAAGAGCACCATATGAGCCCCGTGTCAAACACGCTCACCGGCGGCGAGCTCAACGCAGCCGTCACCAGTGCCATCGTCGGCATCCACAACGCGCATCTGGGCCGCGGCCCCAAGACCGCCTCCACGTTCTACAAGGACAACGTGATCGTCACGCTCATGCACGACGTCATGACCCACGCCGAGAAGACGCTCGCCGACAACCAGCATATTGACGCCGTAAACCAGATGCGTCACTTGTTCCAGAAGACGATGGAGGCCGACTACACCGAGGCGGTCGAGCGTCTCACCGGCCGCAAAGTCATCGCCTTCATCAGCGGCAACAACACCCACCCTGACATCGCCTCCGAACTGTTCGTCCTGGACAGCCCAATCAACCCAGCCGCGGCCGCAACCCACCCCGGCACCGCCGCAGACCATCACAAAGATTGACGCCCACAGGTGAAAGGCACAACGCGAGAAGCGACCCGGAGTACGCCGGAAGCCTCGCTCGCCCAGCCGGTCCGATAGGAGCCGTCCGCCCTGGCTGCGCTACCGGAGTCCGTCCCGAGCCTTGGTCTCGCTCGACCGTGGTCACGCGCAGCGCGACTGCGCGCCTAAACGGATGACCGGCGGGTCCTCGGGGCCTAGATTCATTCCAATAACACCCCACCAAGGCAGTGAACGAGGTGATCCATCGTGATCATCCCGTTTGCGATTCGCGCGGTTGCGCTGGTCGTGCCACTGCTCATCGGCGTGATCGCCCTGGGGCCCGTAATCCTCGGCATCCTGTGTGCGATCGGATTCGGACTGATCGTCTTTGTTGCCGCCAACTTGGTGCTCGGACTCGGCCTGTTCGGGCGTTCCGTCGAGAGATCTGTGTTGCGGCATGGGCGCCATGCAGTGACCCGAGACGTGGAGTGCCCCGTTATCAGGAGGCCTTGAGTGCCACCAAGCGGTGAGCCGCTTGGTGGCGGAGCGCCCGCGGCGAGCGGGCGTTTGCGCGAGTCGGCGTATCGCTGGAGGGGCCGTCAAAGCGCGATCTCATCCAGCAGGTCAGCTTCAACTCGAAGATCGAACGTGATCGATCGCCGACCGATGACATCGTGGCGCCAACGCTGATCCAGTCCGAGAGCTCGCAGCTGCGAGACCCCTTACCTCGACGAATCGAAGCCTCAGCCCGCACATGCGAGATCAGCATCCCGGCTTCCGCAGTTGATGGGCACGTGAAGTGGTCGTGATCGCTGGTGGCGACT
>OCTA010000662.1_pt1 | contig 31651 bp, 38 predicted proteins | sample 1538991 | NCBI WGS metagenome assembly OCTA01 (sample SAMEA3539302, study PRJEB22396) | soil metagenome | biome: tundra; feature: field; material: soil | place: USA | collected 2010-05 | depth 0.15 m | reverse complement strand
TAGCTCTGGTGTCCGCGAGCCTCACCGCCGGGTCTGCTCGGGAAGGGCTGCGCCCTCACACCTACCGCCTCGTGGCGCCCATAACCGCGGATCCCGGTCGCAAGGTGTATTCGTCTGGCCCGGACTCGAAGTGCCATACCGAGTGGGCTCGGGTGCACCCGATCGCCGGTTACGCGTCGCAATATCTCGGGCTCAGCTGACGGCTCGCTTGCTACCGCGAGCACCGGCCGCATCGCCGCACCGGCGGATGACTGCCTCAGTGAACCGGAGAATAACTGGCTATCGGCGCTCTGAGTTGCGGGTTCACGGCCTGAAGCCATGTTTCGTACACCGCTCACGAGACACGGGGTAACTGAATGCTGAGGAACCTCCGGACCGTGGGGATGGCGGCAGAGGATGGCCCATGGCTCGGCGTCCATCCCGTTCGTTGGGATCGGTGCCAGGGTGGGCATTGCCGACCGTTTGAACCATCCTGGTCCACGTGGAGACCGCCGTCCAGGCCGGCAGACCTGGGTGTGCCATCAGGTCTCTGTGTGACCTTGATCGACTCTTGACGAGTCGAAGCGATTCGCCACCGCGAGCTGTGGGAAGGAATCTTGTCGGACGGCGTCGGAGTTGGGGGTCGGCGAACGATGATAGGCACGTGACGGCTGTTCCCGATGGTCCCGACAGCACATTGCTGGGCCTGTATGACCGAGCGCTACCTCAGGTCTACGGCTATCTCGTGACCCGCTGCGGCGATCGGGTAGTGGCCAAGGACCTGACCTCTGAGACGTTCTTGTCGGTGGCGGCGGGACGACAGGACGCACCCGTGACCGTGGCCTGGCTGATCGGGGTGGCCCGTCACAAACTGGTTGACTATTGGCGTCGTCAGGCGCGTCAGGCGCGACTGCTCCAGGCGGTCGAGGGATCACTCTCCATCTCCGATGACCCCTGGGACATCGAGTTGAATCGCTGGCGGGCTCACGAGGTGCTCACGCACCTCGCCCCTCAACATCGGGCTGCCCTGACCCTTCGCTACCTGGACGGGCTCAGCGTCCAGGAAACTGCCACCATCTTGGATCGCGGTGTGGGGGCCACGGAGGCGCTGCTGGTCCGGGCACGTCGGGAGTCTCGACATGTCTACGAAGGGAGCAGCGATGCCTGATCCACGTACTGATCCCCTCGACGCGCTGCACTTGCCGACCATTCCCGCGGCACCGGATCCGAGCTTCGCTGCCGAACTCCGTGACCAACTGGAAGCCATGCTCGCACCTATCCCAAAGGAGCATTCGATGCGTACCGACATTCCCACCCGTCCTCGCAACGGTGTCCGCCATGGCGATGTCTCGTACATCAGTCTCGGGCTACCCGATCTGGCTCGAGGCAAGGCCTTCTATGGTGCCGTCCTTGGTTGGCGTTTCAGCCCGGGGAGCAGTGAGCACGGCGCGCAGATTGACGACATCATCCCGATGGTGGGCCTGTGGGACGGTGAGCAGCTGGACGGGGGCCGGGTGCACGGTGCGGTGCTCGGCTTCCGGGTCGACGACATGACGGCGGCAGTCGCCGCGGTTCGTGCGCAGGGCGGCACGATCGGCGATCCCCATCTCGAGCCGTACGCCTTGGCCGCCGAAGGCCACGACGACCAAGGCATTACGTTCTACCTACACGAGATGCCCTCTACCAGTGTCACCGAGACCTCTGCCGGACAGTTCCACCCCGGAGAGGTCGAGGGTGACGTGTCGTATCTGACCATGGTGGTTCCCGATATCGACGCGGCCTACGCATTCTACCGGGGCGTGCTCGGCTGGGCCTTCAATATCGGGCGGGCCGGCGGGGCACAAGTGAACGGCGTCACCCCGCAAATCGGCATGATCGCCCAGCCCGAAGCCGGGCCAGCCACTCCCGGCGTGATCATGTGCTACCGGGTTGACATCGTCGCCGCGATCAGACGGGTTCGAGAAGCCGGCGGTCAAGCCCGTGAAGTGGCACAGCGGCCCTACGGCTTGGAATCGCTCTGTGCCGACGACCAGAGTACCCCGTTCTACTTGCACCAGTTCTGACGCTCCCCCAGCGCTGAAGAGCATCCGGAGCTCGTCGCGGTCCACCAAGCCGGCTGGACGATGCTTCGACGAACCGGGGCAGCGTCGGTCCAGAGGACTCTGAACTGGCGTTTCACGGTCCAACGCCAGTGTGAGACATCCCGCACGAGACATGGGGTAAATGAATGCCGAGGAAGACGGGCGTCGCCCCGTGCGTAAGAGGCTGATGGCCTGTAGCTTCGGACGCCTTGGCCACTTTGATGAGACATGGGTTTACTGAATGTTGGTTGGCAGTGCTCGTGATCGTTGCTGCGCCCGGAACACCTATGGGGCAGGGGGTGGAGTCGCCGTACCGATGGTCGGTCCAGCGCGATACCCGCGATCGACGTAGTGATCAATCGACACTTCGGGGCGGCCTCGACCGGTCGTCTTGACCCCGAGGGCGCGATCGGTCGCATACCATCGTCGGCATGACGCCGGAGGAGATGGCCGACCTCGTACACCTGCGTCGGGCGCGCGACTTCGTAGACCGCGACTACGCGCAGCCCCTCGATGTACCGGCCATGGCGCGTACCGCGTTCATGTCGTCCGCGCACTTCTCGCGCAAATTCCGTGCGGCGTATGGCGAGACTCCCTACTCCTACCTCATGACGCGACGCATCGAGCGCGCGAAGGCTCTTCTGCGTCAGGGGAAGTCGGTCACCGATACCTGCGTCGCCGTCGGCTGCACCTCGCTCGGCTCGTTCAGTTCGCGCTTCACCGAGATCGTCGGCGTGACGCCTTCGCAGTACCGCGCGCGCGACCACCATGACTTCGACGTCGTTCCGTCGTGCGTGAGCATGTTCGCCACGCGACCGCGGCGTACCACGGTCACGGACTGAGCGCTACCGACCTGCGCCGAAGGGTCGGCTACGAACGGGGCTGTGTCGGCGCCCCGGACGCCGGACCCGCCCCCGCACCAAGCAGGATCGGAGAAGCATGCGACGGGTCGGTGCCATTACGGTTATCGCATGGCAGTCACCGTCTCCGCAATGTTCATCCCCGTCCACGACCCCGACGCCGCGCTGAGCTTCTACCGCGACGCGCTCGGCCTCGAGGTCCGCAACGACGTCGCGTCCGGCGAGTTTCGCTGGGTCACCGTCGGCGCCCCGGGGCAGGACGTCGACATCGTCCTGTCCCAGCCGCACGGCGGCCGTTCGCAGGCTGAGGGCGACGCCCTCCTGTCGCTCGTGACTCAAGGCTCGCTGCAGGCGGCGATCTTCCGCTCCGACGACCTCGACGCCACCTTCGAGAAGGTCCGTGCATCGGGCGCCGAGGTGCTCCAGGAGCCGGCGTCTCAGCCCTGGGGCGTGCGCGACTGCGCGTTCCGCGACCCCTCGGGCAACCTCGTTCGCATCCAGGAGCTGCGCTGAGCCGTCCGGCGATCGCAGTCATGACCTGCCCAGACGGCACCGTGAGGCGCTGAGATGAGATCTCTCATCCGTTTCAACTCGTCCTAGTTGACGGCCGAGTACCATGAAAAGAAGCGAGACTTATGAAAACAATGACATGTAAACAATTGGGTGGACCATGTGACCTCCAGCTCCATGGAAATACTGCTGATGAGATCATAAAAGCGCAAGATAGCCATTTGAACGAAACCGTCACAAGGGGTGATGACACGCACGAAAATGCATTGAAGGAGATGAAGGGCCGGTGGAAACATCCTTTATCAGGAATGGCGTGGTATAGGAAAACCAAGCGTGATTTTGCTGCTCTTCCCGAAGACTGATCGGTAATCACGTCGTACCATCGACAGGCTTCAATCAAAATGTTGTCATGTTCCAAACTCGGTCCAACAAGGGACCCATGCTCACTCGTTACCGTTCCACCATGAGAACAACGGAGCGGCGCAAGAGAGATGCCATCGCCAAGCTCGAAGGTGACATGGACGTATGTGTTGTTACGGCCGACGATCATGAGAACGCCCACCTCGTGCCCCTATCGCTCTGCTGGCATAACGAGGAAGTCGTCGTGGCCACCGAGGCGCGAAGTCGGACAGCCCAGAATGCAGAGAGGTCAGGTCAAGCTCGACTAGTGCTCGGCCCGAGCCGGGATGTTGTGATTATCGACGCAGCTGCTTCCGTGGTCGACATGGTGGACGCGGAGCCGCTGATCAAGAACGCGTATCGCGAACGGACGGGCTGGGATCCTGGCGGAGAAGGTGGCTATTGGGTTTACATACGACTGCGGCGCCGAACGGTCCAGGTTTGGTGCGAAGTCGATGAGATCATTGGACGGACCGTTATCCGAGACGGGACTTGGAACTCCTGACGACTCGGCGTCTACTAGGCGCCACGTTTACGCCAGGGACCCCGTCGAAGTGAACCGGTAGGTGGCAGCGATCACGCCGGTGGTGGTGGGCTTGGTCGCCGTGAGCGTGAGCTGGCTGAGTGGAAAGCCTGAACGGAACAACCTTCGGCCCTCTCCGAGCACGAGCGGGTGAATCGTCAGTAGGCATTCGTCTATCAGCCCGCGTGGCCCAAGGACTGGATCAAGTCGCCGCTGCCGAGTATCACCAGGTTCTTCTCCAGCTTGAGATCTGGCACCTGGTGCATTGAATCGTTCAGAAGGATGGAGTTCTCCCATGGAAGCGGCTCGACAAGGGTTGTGGAAGCAACGTACTTGGGAGTCTCGGTAAGCACTTCGGTGAAGGGGTGCCGACCCGCCTCGGCCAGACATCGGCGAAGTCGAGACAGGTCCGGCGGCCGAGTAGCAACCCGCCGGCCTGGGTTGCCTTGGCCATACAGTCGCCCCATGCCCTCATCATCGCTTCGTCTCCGGAGGGGACGGACCAGCCGCCCTGGGCGAAGTCATCCCGGAGGTCATTGTCTGGGCGGCCCGGTGCCTGCACTACACCGTCGAGAGTGATGTGGCCGATGACGGTGATCGTCACGTTTGCCTCCTTCGTTCGCTCTGCCATACAGGATGCATCAACGGCTGAACTGCGACGGAGGAACTGTTTGCGCTGGGGGGCGAGTGAATCGTGTGCCCCATGCACCGACTCGGTGGACTCTCACTTCGGCAGCCGCTCCGTGAGATGGACGGTGACGGTGTCGCCCTCGTCCTTGCCTATGTTCTTGCGGATCTCCGCCTTTATGGGCAACTTATGGGTGCCATTGCCAAGTGCCATGAAGGAACTCTGGAACGGCAGATCGTCCACCGTTCCCTTAACCTTCACCAAGCCCTTTGTGCCGAAGTATTCAGCGGAATCTTCCATCACAACGAAAGTCCAGCCGCCCTTGCTGGGACTTTTCTGCAGCACAGCCTGGAATGTCTTGTCCATGTTGTCCTCCAACTCCATCAAACAATCTGTAGCTCATCTTGATGGACGGGTGGAACCTCAGTATGTCATCCTTGTTTGCCCCTACCAATGACAATGTCCCTGGTGAATACCCGTTCTAGCGCGCATCTGGTGCGTCAGACCGAGTCAGCCGCAATGAAGCAGCCCGGTCACCTGACGGCTCTCTTTCGAATGTGCTGGACTGGCACCTACCTGAGGAGGAATTCGAATGACCGCTCGCAGTTGTAGCCCTGTCGGTGCGCCATGTTGGACAGACCTCTGGACGTCAGACGTCGACGTGGCCCGATCGTTCTATGCCGAGCTGTTCGGCTGGGAAGCTCTAGAGCCGAGCCCTGAGTTCGGTGGCTACTTCATGTTCGCCCGTGACGGTGTCCCCGTCGCCGGTGGCATGGGTCCGATGGGCGACATGCCGGCCAGCAACCGCTGGCGGATCTACCTGTCGACGGCCAACATGACCGAGACGCTGGAGTCGGCGACCGGAGCGGGTGCCCAGATCACCGTGCCGGCCATGCCGGTCGCCGATCTCGGCATTCAGTCGATTCTTGTCGACCCGTCGGGGGCCGACCTCGGAGCATGGGAGCCCGGAACCTTTCCCGGTTTCACCGTGCTGAACGAGCACGGAACGCCCAGCTGGTTCGAGCTCTTGACCCGTGACTACCCGCGTGCCGTCGAGTTCTATCGATCGGTGTTCCACTGGGACATCAACGTCGTTGGCGACGTCGACGGCTTCAGATATTCGACGATGCTCGATCCACAAGGTGACGGCGAGCTTGCCGGCATCGGTGACGCCACGTCGCTCCTGCAGGACGGCGAAGCCGCGTACTGGTCGATCTACTGGGAGGTCGACGACGTCGACGTCGCGGTCGACAGGGTCAGTGAGCTCAGTGGATCGGTCGTGGAGGCTGGGCAGGACACGCCGTACGGGCGACTGGCGACGGTCAAGGATCCGCTGGGGGCCCAGTTCAAGTTCCGCACCTCGCCGAGGTAGGCCGTCACCACCGCCGGTTGCATGACGCGTTCGGGGTGCAATCGCAGCCGAGAGGAACGGCACAACGACATGGCTGAGCAGGAACCGGTCACCGAGCTGACCGCCTTCAGCAGCCCGAACGCGCTCCCGACCGAGTGGTCACGGGCGCGTGCGACGTTGGCGGGTGCTGAGTTGTACTGGCTGTCGAGCGTGCGACCGGACGGACGTCCGCACGTCACGCCGCTGCTGGGAGTCTGGCTCGAGGGAGCTATGTATTTCTGCACCGGTCCGGACGAGCGCAAGGCGAGGAACCTCAGGGAGAACCGCCACTGCGTCCTTACGACGGGACACAACACCCTCGACGGTCTAGACATCGTGCTTGAAGGAACTGCCGAGGCAGTGAGCGACCACGCGGAACTGGGTCGCGTCGCCGACACCTACGAATCGAAGTACGGACCGCACTTCGCCGCGCCGAGGGGAACGTGGTCCGGCCTCGGGGACGCCATCCGGCGATCGGAAGCCCTCGTCTATCGAGTCGCCCCCATAACGGGCTTCGGGTTCGGCAAAGGTGAGCTCTTCAGCGAGACCCGGTGGGGCTTCTCATGATCCCGCACTTCCCATGCCGCCGAATGCGTGGGAGGCGTGCGATGCGGGCGGCGATGACGATGGACAAGCTCGACATTAGAGCCATCATAGAGACAGCGAACGGGGTGGTACGTGAGTCGGGCTGAGCAAGTCCGGGTCGGACACCTGTCGACTGGGATACCTGATAAGTGGTAGATAGGCGGGCGAAATGAAACGTGTCCCGTGAGAAGGCTCATCTACTCGGCGATCACCTCGCTCGACGGCTACGTCGAAGACGCCAGCGGCAGTATCGACTGGGGCGCTCCGGATGAGGAGGTTCACGCCTTCGTCAACGACCTCGAGCGGCCGATCGGCATCTACCTCTACGGGCGCCGTATGTACGAGACGATGCTGTACTGGGAGACTGCCCACACGATTCCGGATCAGCCGTACGTCGTTCAGGACTTCACCGAGATCTGGCAGGCAGCCGACAAGATCGTCTACTCGAAGACACTACAAGCGGTCTCCAGCGCCAGGACGCGTATCGAACGGGATCTCGACCCCGAGGCGATCCGTCACCTGAAAGCGACGGCCGCAGCCGACATCACGGTTGGAGGTGCCGAACTCGCTGCCCAAGCCTTCAGAGCCGGACTGGTCGACGAATTGCGCCTGTTCCTAGTTCCTGTCGTCGTCGGGGCTGGGAAGCCGGCCCTTCCTGACCAAATCCGGCTTGACCTCCAACTGCTGGACGAGCGGCGATTCAAGAGCGACGTGACATATCTCCGTTACGGCGTCAAGTCCTGGTAGAGCGAGCTGCGATCGTCATTCGCTGGCCCTTCGCGACTGGCGAGCACAGAACGCCTGATCTGGTTATGGCTATAGGCGCGATGTCACGACTGACGGTCCGCCCCTATGGACAGATCCGGGGGAGCGGCAGGTGTCCCATAATGCGCGTCCGACAGCCGTGCTGAGGGTGCCCCTGGCCGGACCCGAGCGCCGGATCAGTGGGACGCTCGACGTGCCATCGACGGGTGCGTGCCGAGTGGGCTCCATCGAAGTCCCGAAACAACTCGGACGCGGTGGAGCTGCGGCTCGGTTTGGAGATCGAACGAGCGGACCGTGGACGTTCGGATCCGGCTGCGTCGGTGCCAGATGTGGACGGCGGCATAGACCACGAAGACGAGGCCGGACACCTTGGGCACCGAAGCGTTGAACGGCGGAGGGAACGGAAAACGGACCGGAAGACCAGTTACCCAGTCGATGACTCCTGAAAGCAGCACGTTTGCGAACAGGACGACGAGAACTGTGTCAGAGGTCGCAAGACCACGAGAGCGTGCAGTGCTGGCACGCCGGAGTGAAAGCTGCGTTGCAAGGCGTGTGACAGTTCTCCGGCGCTGCCCCAAATGTACGGCGACGCATGCAACAAAGGACAGACCGACGATGGCGTGCAGGGCGATGCTCTTACTTAGGTACGCCAGCGTGACGAGCGCCGCAGCCAGCGATACAAGGAGCCCGAGGTGGACGTACCAGCGAAGGTGAGTTCGCTGAGTCCTAGCTCCACCCGGGTCCTCTCCAGCAGGCACGCCGCACGTTACAACGACTGCACGGGAAGGCCCTGCCGCGGTGTCCCACACCTCCGGTTCGGCGGGATGCACCGCATGTTGGCATCTGCAGTCGAATGCTTCACTTCCGACCAACCAATACGAGGTCGAACCGCTCAGGTTGGAACTGGCGACCCACCACAGCCACTTGGGGCCACGGATCTGATCGATAGATCTGCGCCGGAGGTCACGCCATATGAACGGGGTGACAATCGCCCAAATGGTCAGTGCCACGAGGACGACAAGCGTCTTCTTTCCAGTCTGATCCATGATTCCACCCTTCCATGCCACATCACGGAGGCAAGGTGCCCCCTAAACGGGTGCGGGCGACTGCGTCAGGCGGACAGCCCGTCCGATAGGTTGTCGAAGAAGGCTCTCCCTCCTTCCTCGGCCTGGGCGTAGTTCTCCGGTGGCACGTTGCCACCCGACTGAGTGAACGTCATTTCCGTTCCGCCCTCGACCTCCTTGAGATCGACGGTGACCCGTTCAAACTGGTCGTCGGGACGGTCACTGAGACTCAAGAAAAGTCGATGCGGGGCTTCCACCCCGAGATACGAACCGTGCCAGGCGATCTCCATCCCATCTCCGAGGACCATCCGGGCACTCCAGTCGCCACCGACCCGTAGATCCATGCTGACGTTGTGAATGCTGAGGAAGATGGGCATCACCCTGCGCTTATGAGCCAGTTGACCTGCGGTTTCGCACCTACTGGTCGCACCCAGGAGACATGGATCCAGCGAATGTTGCGCAATCTCCGGACCGTGGGGATGGCCCGGAGCTCGCTGGCGCTTCCGTACGGCTCGAATAGATGCTTCATCCATGGCGCCGGCGCTCGTGAAAGTTGCATCCACCAGGAACGGCACATGTGTGTCACCCCCAGATCGCCGGAATTGTGAGCTATTTCTAGTACTCAGGCGTCTCGGGTCATCATCCGCCACGCTCCGAGGACTGACCAGCCCACCAGCCACGCGACGATGACGCAGACGGCCACGGTGGTGGACTCTGGTAGAAGTCCGGGATTCCCCGTGCCCCCCGCAGGTCCTCCGCCGCCGCCACCGAGGACGGGGAGCCCGCCCGGCGCCAGGTGGGCCGTTGCCAGGCCGACCACCACACGCTGCAGGTTCGACAAGTGGGGGATCCGCGCCCTGGAAAGGATGGGCGTCAGGACGACCTCGAGAACGATCATCATGATCACCGCCACCGTCCGCTGCCCGATGAGCGATCCGAGCCCCAAACCTACGACGAACCCGATGACGACTTCGAGCTCGAGCCAGAGTCCGCTCTTGATCATGAGCGAATTCGATGGGTACAGGAACTGGCGGGCGTAGTCGGAATAGTTCATCCGGGCGATCAGGCTGGCCGCATTCCTAATCTGGGCCTGGGAGGGTTGCGGTGGGCCTTGGGACCCTGGAGGCTGGTTGACATTCGCGGGGCCGGCGCCCGGAGGGCCGTTGCCGCATGGAACGCTATTGACCACCGCGGTGATCGTGGATGCGTTCGGAGTAGACGGTCCGATCCTGATGCCAAAGTTGCAGATGACCTCGTCCGCATGATCGGCGGCCCAACTCTCAAGGCCGGGGCGCGACAAGTTGACAGGCACGTTCACACCGTTGAAGTTGAATTGGGTTGGCGCAGCGAACACGCACACCGCGCAAACGATCGTGAAGCCAATCGCCACCAGGGGCACGATGATGGCGAGTCCGGCGGGGATCCGAGCGAGGTAAAGCGCCAGGCGCGAGCGGCCGGTCACAACCAGGTGTCGAAACATCCCCTCGGTGAGGTCGACGGATCCCGTGGTGGCACCCAGGGTGGCGGCCACAATGAAGCCGAAGACGTAGAGCACACCCGAGACAAGCGCCGTGTATATGGAATAGCCGCCGGCAGGCCCGTAGGTCTTCGGTGCAAAGGCATGGAGTAGCAGTCGAATCACCAGGAAGACCGTGGGGATCCCGACAGTCACGAGGGCGAGAGTGATCATGAGGCCGCGACGCTTGCGCAGCTCGTTGAATCTGCTGGCGATCATGCCCAAGGTCGGGATCGGGGACCCCCGGTGGTCGGGTGGCGAACCGGATGGCGCCGCGGCCTCAGCTTCTGCAACGGTGGCTGTGTTCGGGACCGTTGTCATTCCGACTCCAGCCTGCTCGTCACCTCGAGGAACCACGATTCGAGCGAGGCCTGGACCTCCTGGAGCCGGTACAAGGAGATGCCGCCTTCCACCAGGAGGCGGGCGATCTCGGCGATCACGCCGCGTGACGTACCCGTCGGAAGGGTGATGGCGACCCCATCCGGTCCCACCTGGATCTGCGCCCCAAGCGTCGTGGTCTCGAGCAGCGTGCGGGCCCGGTCGGGTTCGGAGCACTCGACCTGGACCACCAGCGACGTGCCGGCGAGTAGTTCGGCGATCGGCCCCTGCCTGATGACCCTGCCCCGGTCGACGATGGCGACCGCATCACAGGTGCGCTGCACCTCGTCGAGGAGGTGAGAGGACAGCACCACCGTGCGGCCCTCAGCCACCAGCGACAGGATCATCTCCCGCATGTCCTGCATGCCGGCGGGATCGAGCCCGTTCATGGGCTCGTCGAGGATCAGCAACTGGGGATCCCCGATCAGGCACGCGGCTACGCCGAGGCGCTGGCGCATGCCCATGGAGTACTTCGCCACCCGGTCGTCGGCGCGGTGGCTCAAGCCGACCCGCTCCAGCGACGGTCCGACTCGGCCACTGGCGGCACGTTCACGGGCACTGGCCAGCAGCTCGAGGTTCTCCCGGCCGGTCAGATGGGCGTGGAACCGGGGTTCGTCAACGATGGCACCGACCCGTGCCAACGCCCGGTCGCGGTGCTTCGGGACCGGATAGCCGAGCAAGGACATGGTGCCGGCGTCAGCGTGGGTCAATCCGAGCAGAACCCGGATGAGGGTCGTCTTGCCGGCGCCGTTGGGCCCCAGGTAGCCGAAGGCGCATCCGCGGGGGACGAGGAGCTCTACCCCATTCACGGCGACGTTCTGCCCGAACCGCTTGGTCAGACCATGGGTCTCGACGGCCCACTGGCTCTCGCCAGCATGCCTGTTCGAGGTCCCAGAGACCATTGTGGCGCTCATTTGCCGACCTGGTGGACTGCCACGTAGTCCGTCGGTGCGGAGTTCCCATCCGTACTGATCAATTTCCATGCGTGCATTGCTTCAGCTCCTCACGATTCGGCGGCTCTCATAGTTGTGTCTGTGTCAAACGCGCACCAGGTCATGACTCCTCATCTGCTCTCAACATCTCATCGGATTGACCTCAGCGATCAAGAGTCGAGGAATCGCAACACGGCGAGGACGCGCCGATGATCAGACTGGGACTCACTGAGATTGAATTTCATGAAAATGCTGGCGACGTGCTTTTCGACCGTCCCTTCAGAGATCAGAAGCTCGCTGGCGATGGCCGCATTTGAACGCCCTTCCGCCATGAGAGCGAGCACCGACTTTTCTCGGGCGCTCAACACGGAGATCGAACCAGTACGTCGAGACGCCCCCATCAACTGGGTGACAACTTCTGGATCAAGAGCCGTACCTCCAGACGCCACTCGCACCAGGGCCTCTACAAAGTCACTCACATCAGCGACGCGGTCTTTCAACAGGTAACCGATCCCAGCCGCATCATCTGCCAACAACTCAGCGGCATAGCGAGTCTCGATGTATTGGGAGAACATCAAGATCCCGAGTCCTTCGTGAAGCTGACGAAGTTCGATTGCCGCTCGCAATCCTTCGTCGGTGAAGCTGGGGGGCATGCGAATGTCCACGATCACTACGTCAGGACAATCTCGTTCGACCGATTGTCGAAGGCCATGAGGCTCACTCACGGCGTCTACAATCTCAAATCCTCGATCGACCAATAGCCGAACAAGTCCGTCCCGCAGCATGGCCGAATCTTCGGCAATGGTCACCCGCACCGGAATCGACATCTAAGCGTGAAGCGGCAGGTCCACAGTTACGACCGTGGGTCCCAACCGTGGACTCGTGATATCGAATTCACCGTCAACGGCGTGAACTCGCTCAGAGAGGCCATTCAATCCGCTCGATGAAGTACCCATGTCTGATGGTCGCGCACCACCAACTCCATCGTCACGTACAACCAAGCGAAGCCACGGACCATTCTGTGTGCAGGTGATGCGAGCTGCAGACGCATGGGCGTGCTGGGCCACATTCGCTAGGAGTTCCGCCACACAGAAGTATGCGATCGACTCGATAGCGGGAGTCGGGCGATTGGTGAGAGTCACGGAGAGCTCCGTAGGGACAGAACTCCTGGCCGCCAAGGTCGACAGTGCACCCTCGAGCCCGACATCAAGAGCCGGAGGGTGGATGCCGCGAGCAAGATCCCTCAGCTCGACGATGGCCTCCTTGGCTCCCCTGTGCGCGTCATTCACCAGTGCGGACACCTGGTCAAGGTCCAGATCACCTGGGTCCGCCAACTTCTCCTTCACCATCCCTAGCTGCATGGCGATGGCGACCAGCTGTGCCTGGGTGCCATCATGGAGATCCCGTTCGATCCTGCGCAGCGTTACCGCGGAATCATCGATCGTTTGCGTGCGGGCGTGCTCAAGTGTGCGCACCCGTATGGCCGTTGGATCGGGTCCGAGCAGTCCACGCATCAACCATCGATCGAAGTAGACCATCAACCGAACGACCCAGGGAGCGACGAAGAACAGCAGGACTCCATTCAGGAAGATTGCTACACCCTGGAAGAACGTCGGGCTGCCGTTTGAGAAGTACCACCCATGGTAGAAGATTCGAACTAGTCCGATGGTCTGCGGCGGAGCCCCTCTCGACAACGGGTAGGTGAGGCAGGTGAGAGCGTCGAACCACACGCTGAGCGCCGTCAGAATCCCCAGTATGGCCAGCGGGATCTTGAAAACTACATAGACGATGGCCCTCCACCCTGTTCGGTCTCTCAGTGCTGACTGCAACCAACCCAAGAACCCGGGACGAGGGGCGAATTGATCAGGATCTTCAATCTGCTCGCGGATCAAACCTCGGGCCATCCGTCTCTGAATCGTGCCGATACCTCTTGCTCCACGAATAGATAGCCCTATCAGGGCGAGTCCGAAGAAGGTGATGGCAAGGACTACACCGGCCGCCATGGTGATTCCCACAAAGGCGAAGGCCACAAATGCGAGAGCCGTTCCCACGATGAGAAACCAGAGTTCTGACCAGGCCCTCTTCGTGAACGGAGTACGAATGATGGTCTGAGCGATCTCGCGCACCCGAGTCTCTAACTCTTCTGGGATCACGATTTCCATCACAATCGGCCGTACACGAGATTCATCTTTTGGCCTCCGCGGGCGCTTCGCATTGAGGGCGGGCCACGACAATTCGTAGCCAACGCCTCCAAGATAGGGCCTCGCTGCTTCCGCGAACAGCCTGCTAGCAGGACTTGTTCCTGGGGGCTGGCACCCATCTCGGTACGCGCTGCGATGATTCCGGTATTCAATGCTGGGCCCCCGCGCCCTCGCCCCCCGTTTCCGGTGGGCCGTGCTGACCGACGCTCCGCCCCGGTCCGGGGTTCCTCACCACCCGGTGCGCGGGGGTTTTGACCCAGTATGCCGCTTGGCCCCTCTCTCCCGTGAGGAGCGATCAGGCGCAAGAGGACTCGAACCTCGAATCTCAAGTCCCTATCCCATATCGCTGCCGGTTCGCGGCGTGGCTCGAGCCGCCCGACGCTGGCCATGCTTGCCATCCGCGAGCAAACCGATCTTCCTCGTCGCACCGGCCGGTGCCTGCTTCAGAATTCTTGAGCAGGAATCGTCTGTTGGCACTCTGAACTGGGGTTTTGTAGGCCTCAGGCCAGTTCCAGGCACCCCGCAGGAGACATGGTGCAACTGAATGCTGAGCAATCTCCGAATCGCAGGGATGGCGACAGAGGATGGCCCATGGCTCGGGAGTCGTTCCCTGGCGTGTGGATCACTACTTGAACCAGCGAGGTACTGCTCGCCACTGTTGCCTGCCCGTGTAACAACACGTCGGGGGCACCCAGATGGATGATCGCATCCTGACTCGTGAGAGCAGGATTTGCCCCGGGGTCGCAGGGATCTGATCGCCATCGAGATCACCGAGGGCTGACGATCGCAGCGCGGCGTCCTCATCGATTCCGGGATTGGCGACGATCCCTCCCGAGGTAGACCTGATCTGACCGACGCCGAACCCCGTTGACACTTCGGACCGTGCTTCCCCGAGAACCGGCGGCATCAGGAAGGGCGCTTGGCGCGCACGACCGTGTCGACTGCATCTCTCGGGCCATCGTCTGTATCTACGACCCGGACTGCCTGTTCCGCCCGCTCCACAGTCAGACCGGCATCTACCGCAGCTTCCGTCACATCACTGACCCGGTAGAGCACGTCAGGGTTCGGAGGGCCCCCGTACCCCCGAGCCAGGTTGTCCACGTCGTGGGCGACCACAAGCAGAGTGCCGCCGGGGGCCACGGCAGAAGCTGCGGCGACAAGCGCCTCCGAGCGGGCGGGCTGGGGGAGCTGGAGGTAGAGCATGGCGACGAGGTCGAAACCGCCGGGAGGAGGCGTCCAGTTCTCCACTGCGGATTCGACCCAGGTGACCTCGACACCCCAAAGGTCAGCGAATCGCTTGGCTTTCGCCAGGCCGACCGACGAGAAATCCACGCCGGTCACCTCCCAGCCCTGTTCTGAGAGCCAGATGGAGTTACGCCCCTCGCCGCAAGCGAGATCCACCGCCCGCCCGGCGGGAAGGCCGACGACCTCAGCGAGGAGGAACTGGTTGGGTGTACTCGTCCAGACCAACTCGTCCCCGCTGTAGCGCTCGTCCCACTGCTGGCTATTCACTGGCACACCCTCCGGTAGACGGAGACCGCTGCAGGGAAGAGTGGCCCGCCCCGTGGCGTGGCCAAGGTCCCATCGGCACGAACTGCCGGCACTGACTCCGACCTTTCCCTCGAGCGGGTGGTCATCGCCCGAACCAGCGTCGGCCCTTCGTCAGCGTGCGTGCACGGCATTGACACCGGTCTCCTCGAGCGACGTGGCCCTGCGCCTGCTCGACGTGCTGGCCGCACCCTTTCCAGGACGGGCGGCCAAGTGCTTGCATGTCGCTTCTGCACACATACTTCCTTCCTCTCTTGAGCCTGGGCGGTGAACTGCTCAGCGATGTTCTTTCCGGATGATCTTGAGCATCTTCGTGTTGATGGCCAGGAAGCGTCCGAACTGGATGAACAGGTTCTTGCGAGCCCGCAACGTCTTGGCCGTCGGGAGCGGGGCGCTCGCGATGTCGGCGTCGGTGTCGGTGTCGTGCATCGATCTCTCCTTTCCTACTCGGGGATCAAGTGCCAGCCCGGGCGGGCCTTGGCCTTGTAGATGAACATGTAGTGGAGTAGCAGCTTGATCCAGTGCCCGGCGAGGCCGATCTCGCCGAACGTGTCCATCGGGCTCCGCCCGGTGCCGGGGTACTTCACCAGGTCGGGCACGACCGGGTACATGGTCATGGACGCCGCGCTCCCCAGCCGCAGTCCGGACCCGGCCGAGGCGACACACGCAGCTCCCATGTCCGCCATCGAGGCGGTGCGGACCTGCGCTGTGGCACCGTTCCGGATCATCTCGGCGATGTTCGTAGCTGCCAGCTTGCCCATGATCCCCGACGGCATGCCGGTCCGCGGGGGTGACGGGGCGATGACGGTGCCGTTGGGCGACTTCCTCGGTCGCGAGATCTGGTGTGGCGGCGCGAAAGCGATACCGACGGCAAAGATGTTGGGAAAGCGCGGCACCTGGTAGGTACTGGGCCAGTCCTCCGCCCGCCACTCCTCGAACGGCTTGGCCGTGTAATCGGCGTCGACCTTCATGAACCCGTTTGGAGCGAACAGCTCGTCGCTGATGTCCGCCCCGTCGGCGTCGAATGCCTTCAGGTCCACCCCGCGGAACGGCGGCAGCAGCATGGCGAAGTCGAAGAACAGCGAGCTGATCGACCCGTCCAGCTTCTCGTAGTGGACGACGCCCTCCTCGACGCCGGTGACGTGGGCCCCGGTGATGGCCCGGATCCCCCGCTCCCGGAAAAGCGACTCGGTCCACAGTTTCGAGGTGGTTTGGAACCCCTGCTGGGTGAAGGTCAGCCCGCCGACGCCGAAGTCACCGAGCTCGTACTCGTTGGTCAGGTAGACGATGTCGGCCAGGTCCCGCACGCCGGCCTGGCGTACCTCGTGCTCGACGTTGAAGGCGTACTCGAACGCCGCGCCCTCGCAGGTGCAGGTCCCGTGCCCCATCCCGACGACGAGTACCTGTTGCTCGCCCTTCTTCATCTTCTCGATCGATTCCTGGAGAGCCGCCGCGGCACCCACCGCATGCCCCGAGGTGCACACCGAGTTGGAGTGGCCGTCGGGCCCGAGCCCCGGGGTGGCACCGAAGTTGAGCTTCGGGCCGGTGGCGTTCACCAGGTAGTCGTACTCGAGCTCGCCGTGCTCGCCGGCGCGCGTCGAATCGGTATAGGACACGTCGACGAACGGCCTCGCATGGGAGATGTCACCCTCCGGGTGGATGGCCGTAGCCAGCGCTTGATGGAACTCGATCCCCTTGCGCTTGTAGATCGGCCCGAGCTTGAACGTCACTTGATCGGTCTTCATCTTGCCGACCCCGACCCAGATGTTCGACGGGATCCAGTTCCAGTTGGAGTTCGGAGTGACCACCACGACCTCGTCGGAGCGCTTGAGCATCCGGGTGAGATGGAGCGCCGCCGTGTGGCCGGCGATCCCTCCGCCAAGGACAACGACTCGTGCCATGTCAGACCTCCATCCGTCTTGCTGCAACCAACATACCTTATACCCCTAGGGGTATCAACCCCCAACCATACGCAGCTTCGCGCCGACAACTCATGCGGGCTCGGGTTGGGCCATGCATCGCTGCAGGAACTCCGTCAGACGCGAGACGTCCCTGACGACCGACACGCCCTCGACGGGGTCCTTGGTGATGTCGAGCGACGGGCAGAAGACGTCGGTGTCACCACAGAAGAAGTGCGGCGAGCCGAGTACTCCACGTCGTCCGCCTTCGTGCCAGTCCGCCACCACGTCGGCACGGTCGGTGTCGTAGGGCATGACGACGCCGAGATCGCGGGCCAGATACTCGAGCGTCGCCTGGTCCGAGATGTCCCGGCCTTCTTCGAACAGGGCGTCCCGGAGCGCGAAGCTCACCCGCTCGCCCAACTGCAGGTCCGTTCGGTAGGCCCGGTTGGCCAGTGCGAGCGCATCGAGGGTCGAGCTCGGGAACCGGTCGACGTCGAGGTTGCGGAACATGGTCGGGGCCACCTGCTCTCGCAGGTCGTCAGCGTGCTCCCAGGTGACCGCGGGGTCGAGCGGCGCGCCGTTCACCAGCTCGAGCGGCCACGCACGCACCCAGATCGCCACGTCGGTACGACCGGTCCGGGCGCGCTGCTCCTCGATCGCCCGCAGGCCGACGTGGGCGAAAGGACACCAGATGTCGGCGAAGACCTCGATGACCGGCATCGTCGTCGTGCTCATGTGGCCGCCTCTCGAATCGGCGAGGGATGATAGGACTGGATCGTTGGTCCCTTCGCACCCTCTCGGTGGTCTGTCAGCTCGCCCGAATAGTCTTGCCACTCAGCGACTGTCCGAACAGGACGTTGAACAGGCAGACGTCGAGCGCGCCGGCGGCGAGCGGGACCAGCCCGACGATTGCAAGAGCCCACCATCCTCCGCCGAGCAACCCACCGACCACGATCAGCGCCACTCCGGCGATGACCCGGACAGCCCGGCCTGCAGTTGCTGCCATGAACTTGGAGAATCCCATGACTTGTGCTCCTTCTCTCGTAACTACTTCTTCGCTATTGCGATTCGCTGCTCACGCCAACTTGCTGAACAGTCGTTGGACCTCGTCGAGGGGGTATCCGGACTCGGCCGCCTCCTCGGGATGCTGGACGCAGTAGGTGAGTCCGCTAGCGATGAGCCGGAAGCCGACCTGCTCGAGCGCCTTGGTCGCAGCGCTCAGCTGGGTCACGATGTCGCGACATTCCCGACCCTCGGACAGCATCGTCTCCACGGCGTGGACCTGGCCTCCGGCCCGGCGCAGCCGCTTGCGCAGGTCCTCCACCACCTCATCGGGCAGTTCCATGGTCACTCCTCCTTCATCCTCGTGGGCGATCCCGTCGACTCGCTGACCTGGTCAGTGCGAAAACCTCACCTTGGGCAGAATCCGCCCGAGCCACTTCGGCTGATGCCAGGCACCGTGGCCCCCCAATCGCAGCACGACCGGGAGGACCACCAGGCGGACGACCAGGGCGTCCAGGGCCACGGCGACCGCCAGGATCACCCCCATCTCCTTGGGCGCCAGCGGCCCGGACAGGGCGAAGGTCAGGAAGACGGCGATCATGACGGCTGCAGCGGATAGCACGACCCTTCCGGACGTGCGCATCGAGCCGATCATGGCGTGCTCCGGATCGGGGCGCGTCTCGTAGCGCTCCTTGGCCGCCGACAGCATGAACAGCGTGTAGTCCATGGCCACCCCGAAGACCATGGCTCCGAAGAACAGCGGCGCCCAGGCGTCGATGAAGCCCTGAGGCTGGAACCCGAGCGGTCCGGACAGGAAGCCGTTCTGGAAGATGAGCCTCCCGATCCCGAAGGCTCCAGCCACTGACAGGGCAGTGATCAGCACGCCCATGGCGGCGATCAGCGGAGCGCCGAGGGCGATCAGGAGCAGCAGGAAGCCGAGGACGCCCAGGATGGCGAGGACGATCGGCGTGTCGGACGCCAACGACTGCTGGAGGTCGTGGTTCTCCGCCGCCGCCCCGCCGATCAGCGTCCCGGCCGGAAGCACCTGACGGAGGTGGTCGATGGTGGCGCCCGTCGTGGTCGTCGAGGGCCCGGTGGTCGGGACCACCTGGTCGAGGGTCCATCCGGCGTTGGTCGGCCCCGGGACGACACCGGCCACCCCGGACGTGTGGGCGAGGGTGACCATCGCTCGTGCCTGTTCACCTTCGGGCACAACCACCTGGAAGGTGCCTGGGGCTCCCGGCCCGAATGCATTGGTCACCTGGTAGTAGCCGACCCGGGCGTTGGCGCTGGGCGGCACGATGGTGATCGAGGGCATGTTGGTCCGCATTCCGATGATCGGCGCGGCGGCCAGGAGCAGCAGAACAAGGGCCGCAGCCCCGGCCGGGAACGGGTGGCGCCACAGGAACTTCCCCCAGGAGTGCAGCATCCGGTCGAGCGGGCCCTCGCCTTCGGGCCGAAGCCCTCGGCGCAGCCGTATCTTGCCCTTGTTGATGTTGGTCCCGAGCTTGCCGAGGACCGCCGGCAGGAGGGTCAGGGTGGCGGCCAGCACCGCCACGACAGACAGCATGATTCCGAAGGCCATAGAGCGGAACGCCGGGCTCGGCACGATGAGGATGGCAGCCAGCGAGGCCAGCACTGTGAGTGCGCTGAAGGCCACGGCCTTGCCTGCGGTGTCGACCGTTTCGGCCACGGACGCCACGATGGCCTCGCGGTCGCCTGGTTCGGCGCCCCGGTGCTCGAGAGCCGAGCGGAAGCGCATGACCAGGAAGAGGGCGTAATCGATCCCCAGGGCGAGGGCGAACATGAGGGCGAAGTTGAGCGCCCAGATGGAGACCGGCGTGAACTTCGTCGTGATGACCAGCGCACCGGCGGCGACCAGCAGACCGGCCATCGTGAGTAGCAGCGGCAATCCGGCGGCCACCAGGCTCCCGAAGGCGATCACGAGGATGATGATCGTCACCGGCCAGGACAGCATCTCCGACCGGAGCATGGCCGACCGGTTCGCCGTATTGAAGTCGGCCCACAGGGCACTGTCACCGGTCAGGGTCACACTGACGCCGGACGAGGACAGAGCCGCCAGCTTCGGCTCCACCGCGTCGGCCGCCTGCACCATCTTGTTGGAATCCGCAGCTGATCCGGCAGTGATGATCGCCGTACGTCCGTCCCGCGAGATCGAGACTCCGGCCTGGGGTGGGACCACGGTGGACACCCGCGGATCGTTCCGGAGCACTTTGGTCGACTTGGCCACGACGGCCTGGGCCTGGGGGTCCGACGCGATCGGACCGTGGTGGTCGACGATGACGACCTGGAGCCCGGTGGCACCGAGGCCCGAGAAGTCCTTCTCGATGACCGCCCGGGCTGCGACGGACTGGCTGTTGGAGGCCTGCCACCCAGCACCGGCGAGCGCGTTCTCGACGTGGACGGCGAAGAATCCGAAAACGAGGAGCACCAGGAGCCATGCGATGAGCACCCTCCGAAAGTGAGTGGCGGCCCAGGCGCCGAGTCGGGCGAACGGACTGGAACGGCTCGCATGGACCGTGTCGACGTGTCCATGAACGCTGTCCCGGGACCCGGCCGACTGGTCCCCGACTTCGGTTCTTGCCGACACATGCGGTGAGTCAAGACCAGTTCCTCGGGTCGCTGTCATGGGGGAGCAATCCTTTGATCAAACCGGCACCCGCACTTGGAAGGAGGAGCGCATGCACGGATACCTGGGGGGGTATTGATAACCGTAACATGATACCCCCCCCGGTATCAAGCCGAATGTCCGAGCGGCCTGCGACTACGTGCCGCTGGCGAGCCAGTCGTCAGCGCACAACATGGTGGGGCGCACGCCGAAAGGGGTGGCAGACGGCCCCTCACCGCTTGATCGGACCACGAAGGTGACTTGATGCCGTACCAGGTCAGGTAGCCGTCGGACCTGTATCGCGGGCCCGAAAACGGAACGTGCATTTTCCCGGCGAACCCCGACAACTCGACGTAGAGCGAACGGCGTCCTTGCCCGGTCGGACAACCAACACCCGGCTCGGAGGCACTCAGTCCAAGTCGACCTGTCGCCGCTACCGGTCTGAGATCAGGAGGCCGTGCGCGGTAAGGAAGTCGACCTGCTCCACGTGCATGGGGTCAGGTGGCCGCGTGAACCACGTCCGTGCGAGGCCGGCATCGGCCACCTGGTCATGGCTTACATTGCAGAAGAATGCCAGTCCGACGGGAGAGTCCAATCCGTTGAGGTAGTGGCTCGGATACTCGATGTAGCCGAGGAGTGACCCCACCTCGAGCTCCAGGCCGAGTTCGGTACCTGCGACCCTGCTAACTGCGCTGACCAACGGCTCGCCAAAGCGCACCGTGCCACCAGGGATGTGCCACAGTCCCGAACACGGCCCCGCAGCGCGTTTCGTGAGGAGGATGCCGAGAGGACTCTGGACAACGACCTCAACGGTGAGACGTGGAACCTTGGCGTAGATCTCGCGGAACTCCTGCTCGGTGAGCGGTGACTCGTCGTCCTGTCCAGCCAAAGGGGGCTCGGTCGCCTTCCGACCCGTCACGCCGAGCGTCCGGTGAACTGCCACATGGCAATAGCGTACCGAAGACAATCGACTTGCCGGATGGGCGCGATCGCTTAGACCGGTTCCGACCGTTCAGTCATTCCCGTGAGTGGGAAAGGTAGATCCCATCACCCTGGATTTGACCCGCTTCCATAGACATTCTCCGACGGGACTGCCGTAGCGCTGCCTAATAGCAACCCATCGACCGACAACGGGCGGGGGCACAAGTTGCTCTCCAACCGGACCTTGCCTACCTGCGCCCTCCGCGCCCGGCGGTGCCCTCGGTGAGCTGCCGCAGCAGTCGGGTCGCTGCGGGCGGCAGTGGCCGGTCGCTCGACCAGACCGCCCGGATCAGTCGCTCGAGTGGGATGCCCGATGTTGCCACGACCACCAGCCGACCATCGGTCACTTCCGGTTCGACGGCCAATCGGCTGAGCACGCCGGGTCCGGTACCCGCCGCGACGGAACCCTTGATGGCCGTCGTCGACGCCAGTTCCACCAGGGACGTCGGCTCCAACCCGGAGGCGGCGAGAGCGCGCTCGAGCACTTCCCGTGTGCCCGAACCCGCTTCGCGCAGTACGAGCGGAGCGGCGGCGATGTCGACAGCTGACAGCGGGCGCCGCCGGCGCGCCCATGGATGTGACGGCGCTACCACGACCACGAGGTCGTCGCCCGATACGACTTCCGTGCGCAGATCGGGCGGCTCGTCCGGTCCCTCGATGAACCCGATGTCGGCACCGCCGCGCAGCATGATCTCGGTGATGTGCTCGGTGTTCCCCATCTGCAAGGAGACGGCGACGTCCGGGTCGGACGCCCGTAGGCGGTTCAGCCACCCCGGCACGAGATACTCGGCCACGGTCATGCTGGCCGCGATGCGCAGGGTGTCTCGTCCCTCGGACCGCACGGCCGCTGTCCCCAGCAGCAGGTCCCGCATGCCCTCGAGCACCGGCTCGCTCCAATGCACGACCGCGAGCCCGGTGACAGTGAGGCGAGCCCGGCCGCTCGACCGATCCAGAAGCTCGAGATCGAGCGTGCGCTCCAGCGATCGGAGCCGCATGCTCGCCGCGGGCTGGCTGATGTGGTGCGCGGCGGCAGCCTGACGGATCGAGCCCAGCTCGGCCACGCTGCGGAGCAGGTCAAGCGAACGGATGTCGGGGACCGGTTCGCCAAGAGGCATAACGAAAGCTTATAGGGGTGCGCCAGGTTTCGGTCTACCGGACGCCGTCCGCCCGGTGGAGGGTGGAGACATGGGAGAGCGGACGCCGGTCGATGCTTCGAGCGCGACCGTCCAGATGGCGGTCGCTCCGGGCCCGACCCGGGTAGAGCGTGCGACGGCACTCCTGCCCGGACTGGCACCTGTGGTGGGCCTCGCCGCGGTGGCCACTTGCCTCGGTCACCTGGTCCCGGTGGTGGGGGCCCCGGTGTTCGCCGTCCTCGGGGGGATCGGGGTGGCACTCGTCCGTCCTCCGGCGGCGCGGGCGCGCCCCGGGTTGGGCTTCGCCGCCAAGACGGTCCTCAAGGCGTCGATCGTGGTCCTGGGCACCGGTCTCTCGTTCCATGAGGTAGTCACCATCGGGGGCTCGTCGTTACCCGTCCTCCTCGGCACGCTGGCGGTGGCGCTGCTCGCGGCAGTCGTAGTCGGACGGGCGCTGGGGGTGGCACGGGATGTGCGGACCCTGATCGGGGTGGGGACCGGTATCTGTGGGGCTTCGGCGATCGCAGCCACCGAAGCAGTGATCTCCGCCTCGGATGCCGACGTTTCCTACGCCATCGCCACGATCTTCACCTTCAACGTGGCTGCCGTCCTGACCTTCCCCGCCATCGGACACGCGCTCGGTCTCTCGCCCCACGCCTTCGGATTGTGGGCAGGCACCGCGGTCAACGACCTCTCCTCGGTCGTCGCCGCCTCGACGATCTTCGGGCACGGGGCCACCTCGTACGCAGTGGTGGTGAAGCTGACCCGGACGCTCATGATCATCCCGATCGCCCTCGTCCTCTCGGCCTGGCGCACGCACGTGGGCCGCCGGTGCGCGGCCACGGACGAACCCGGAGCGCCCGCGGGGCTGCGCCACGTCGTGCCGGTGTTCATCGGGTGGTTCCTCGTCGCAGTGGCACTCAACACGATCGGCCTGGTGCCGACCGGGTGGCACCAGGCCCTATCGACGGCGGCCGAGGTCATGATCACCGCGGCATTGGGAGCCATCGGCCTCTCCACGCGACCCCGGGACATCCGGCGTGCGGGCTTCCGCCCCCTGGCGCTCGGTGCCATCCTGTGGGTTCTGGTGGCCACGACCAGCTTGGCCCTCCAGATGCTCACCGGCGCTCACCTGTGACTTCGATGTGGTTGTTCCGGAGGGTCTGTGGAGAAGCGCCGGGCGGAGGGCGACGAGCGTTCCGTCCGCTGGGATCAATGCTTCATCCTCGGTGCTGGCCCTAGCGAAGGCTTCATGCCCCGGCCACGGAGTACCGGCAATGTCCTGTTACGCGTCGCAATATCCCGGGATCAGCTGACGGCTTGCTTGCTACCAAGCACCCTGGTCGTCTTCCCCGCACCGACGGGTGACTGCCTCGGTCAACCGGAGAAGGACCCGGCTATGGGTGGTCTGATGAACTGGGGGTTCGCGGCTCCCGAGCCCGAAATATCGGTCCGGGTTGCCTGGATAGAGGATGCCGTACATCTTCCGACCCCGAAGTGACCGCATACGCTTTTCGAGGCGATCGAACGCCACTGCCGCACCTGAGGGACCCCCCACAGCCTTTACTCGAGCAACCTCGAATTCGTCCTCATTGATCACCGTCGGTGATGCCACGCACTGATCGTAGGCATGGGGACCGATCCGACGCCTTCCCGTTGGTCGCCGTGGGCTGTGATGCCGAGGGTCCCACCTCGCCCGTTCGCGGCGTGCCGAACGCCGCTGAACGAGGTGCCTGCTTACGGTCCGCGAGCGCTCCCGGCGTGCCGATATGGGCTGCGCCAGGATGGCGACGGCCGTCGGTCTGGCGCGTTGTTCGGCGCCCGGGCGGGTGCGCTCGATCGCCGACTCGGGTTCGGTCGGCGGCACCCACAGCACCGGCTGCCGAGTGCGGTTCTGTATGCTTTGCAGTCGGGGCAGGCGGCCTCCGTGCTTGCTCCTGGGGCTGCGCCCGGAACGAAATCTCGGGGATACCCCTTCGCAGCCACGCAAACCCGACCGGTATCCGGAATTACCGCTCCAGTCGATTGAAATGGAGCGCAAGATTGCCCGGATCCCAGCCGCTACGCCACCATATGGGCGAACGCAGGACGCAATCACCACAGGACCGGTCGGGGCGCTTCTTCACGAAACGCAACTGGCGGGTGTCCTCGATGGGGCGAAGGGCACTGCACAGTCGCCGGGGAGCGGAGTACGGTGTCCTCAGACGTCGGCGACGCCCATTTCACCAGGAGGCACCTGATATGCGAGCTGCAATCGGGGACAAGATCGAGGTGAGAAGCCATCGGGTCGGAGAGTTCGACCGCGAGGCGGTCATTCTCGCCGAGGAGCCCGACGGGGGACTGCCGTACCGGGTGCGTTGGGAGGACGACGGGCATGAATGCGTGTTCTTCCCGGGGCGAATGCGGTCGTTGAGCACTACCCGCTCGGATGACCGAGACACGGAGCGAGTTCCGTGCCCATATCACTACGGAAGTGGTCAAGTGTGGCTTCGTCGTCTCTGTCCTTCTCGCCCGTCCGATGGCCCTAAGGCAAGGTCTCGATCGAGGGAGCTGAGGTGACCGAACAGATCGCGGAGCTCGTCTCCCATCATCCCCTCCTCGCCGGGCTGCCCGGCGACGTCGGCAACCTCGTGGCCGGGTGCGCCCGGAACGTGGCCTTCCACGCCGGCGACCTCCTCATGTCGGAGGGCGAGCCGGCCGACACGCTCTTCCTGCTGCGCCGAGGGAATGTGGCCATCGAGATCCACTCGGCTGGTCGCGGTGTCGTTGTTGTGGAGACCATCGGGCCAGGCGACCCCGTCGGCTTTTCCTGGCTCTTTCCTCCCTACCGCTGTTGCTTCGACGTCCGGGCCACGGAGCCGGTGGGAGCCATCGCCGTCGACGCAGCTTGCCTGCGCCAGAAGGCAGAGGCCGACCCCGCGTTCGGCTACCAGCTCATCAAGCGCGTTTCCGCGGTGATCCTCGACCGCCTCCAGGCCACCCGGCTGCGGGTCCTCGACCTCTACGGCACGCCAAGCCCCTGAGGGATCGGACCCACATGCAGGTTGACCACTGCGGGCGCTGCCCGGCGATGGTCGAAGGCGCCAATGCTGGTGGTCACATCGGTCGACAAGTGCGATGGTCTGCGGATCGTGTCTGACTCAACCCTGCATCGCGGATTCGGCACAGTCACCTTCGGCGCGACAGGGATGGATCGCCAACCCGAGGCCGCAGGCGTCACGTCTTGGCGGCATGTTGGGATTGTGGCAGCAGTTGCCCGTATTAGGGAGTTCAACGGTGGTTGAGGCTAAGATTATCGGGGTGCGGGTCGAACCGATCGGTGAATTGAAGTGGACTGACAATGAAAACCTGCAAGTGGGAGATGCCACATTCTTCTTGACCATCGATCCAGACGTAATGACTTCGTCCAAGTCAGATTCCAATCAGTTCCTTTTGGCAAAGCGCAAGTCGATGGTCGAATCCCTTATCGAAAAAGCACCTGGTCGTATTGATAATATTTTCGATCTAGGCATTTTCAAGGGCGGTAGTGTCGCTCTCTACAACGAACTTTTCCGACCAAGGCGCTTGGTGGGCATCGAGTTGAGCCACTATCGCGTGACTGCTCTTGATGAGTTCATTGCGCAGCATTCCCTGGGTGAGATCATCCATCTTTACTATGGAACATTGCAACACGATAGAGAACGGCTCACGAGCATCGTGCGAGATGAATTCGGAGACGAGCGTCTCGATCTTGTTGTTGACGACTGCTCACACAAGTACGAGCAGACCAAAGCGACACTGAACGTTTTGTTCCCGCGTCTTCGCCCAGGCGGACTGTATCTAATAGAAGACTGGGGTTCATCGCATTGGCCCGCTGACCACTGGCAAGGACGAAGCAATAAGTACGCCAAAGAACAAAACCCGCTGTCCAGATTGATTCTTGAGCTGGTCATGGTCTCAGCATCTCGACCTGGTCTGGTCCAGAGAGTAGATATCGACGGAAGCACGGCCTATGTAACCCGAGGTGATGAACCCGTTTCCGATACAGATTTCGACATCAGCAAGAGCTACCTCACCGCCGGAAGGAAGATCCTCAACAAGAGGACCCGTTTAGGAGTGCCGACAGGCCAACAGGTCCGCAACTTCGTTCATCATCATTCACCGCGCCGGCCCACGACCTAAGCCCGTTCCCGGATCGCTGACCCGACGACGGGTCCCATATCGCCGGTCGGTGGGGCAGTACGGCACCTCGGTGTCATCGCCGAGGTGCCCCGCCAGTAGCGCCAGACGGGCCACGTCGACCACCGCCCCAAGGGTCCGGCGCCCCCGGTCCTACCAACCGACAGAAGGCCAGCTCAGCGCCGTCAGGACCGACGACCGTGACCCGGCACCACTGCTGGATGCCATTCATCCCCGTTGGAACGCTGATGGCCGGCGATCTCATCGGGCTCTCCGGCGCTCGTGGCCACCGAGGATCGAGGAGGGCGTGCCACTGCCTATTGCGCCCCACTCGGTACTGCGTGAGAATCCTCGGAGGACCGGGGACTTACAGGGCCCGGGCCAGTCTGAGCAGTTGAAAGATCAACCCGACTGAGAGGAGCACTCATGCCCACCCGTGATAGCGCACCCATAGGATCGCCTTGTTGGGCCGATCTGTGGACCTCCGACGTCGACGGCAGTCGGAAGTTCTACGCCGACCTTTTTGGCTGGGAGGCCCAGGAGCCGAGCCCGGAGTTCGGGGGCTACTTCATGTTCACCCGCGACGGCGTCCCCATTGCAGGTGGCATGGGCGACATGGGAGACATGCCGGCCAACAACACCTGGAAGATCTACCTGAACACCGATGACATCGCCACGACCCTCGAGGCGGCCGAGGCCAGTGGCGCCCAGATCATGGCGCCTGCCATTCCGGTCGCCGACCTCGGCACCCAAGCCGTGCTCGTCGACCCGACCGGCGCCGATCTGGGTGCCTGGCAGCCCGGGACCTTTCCGGGGTTCACGGTCCTCAACGAGCATGGAGCGCCTAGCTGGTTCGAGTTGCTCACTCGGGATCACTCCACCGCTGTCACCTTCTACCGCTCGGTGTTCCGCTGGGACACCAACGTCGTCGGTGACAGCGATGAGTTCCGGTACACGACCATGCGCGATCCCGGAGGCGAGGGCGAGTTGGCGGGGATTGGAGACGCAACCGCGTTCCTCCCCGAGGGCGTACCTGCCCACTGGTCGCTCTACTGGGAGGTCGACGACACCGACGTCGCCATCGCCAAGGTCAAGGCACTCGGGGGATCGGTCGTGATGGATGCTCACGACACCCCCTACGGCCGCTTGGCCATTGTGACGGACCCCGCGGGCGCGCAGTTCAAGCTGCGCAGACCCAATCCGTAGGCTTGTCGAAGACCGCATGACGGCCATGGACTCAACGAAGACATGGGATGCTCATGGACAAGCCCTTTGCCGCCAGGATGCAGAAGGGCCCGAGCGAGGGCGGCTGGACCTACGTGGTGACGCCCGACTCGGTCGAGTCCTTTGGCACTCGGGGACTCGTCAAAGTCCGAGGCACCGTGGACGGACATCGCTTCAGGAGTTCATTCATGGCCATCAGGGACGGCACCCACAAGCTGCCGATCAGGGCCGACATCCGGCGGGTCATAGGAATAGGCGAGGGAGATTCGGTGACCGTTCAGTTGGAGGAACGACTGCTCTGGTGAGCGGGAATGAGATCGACAAGATCTGAGACGGCCCAGCGCCCAGCGGTAGGAGAGCCGTGCAGTTGCCTCGCCGATCCCACTGGCTGCACCGGTAATGACACCACGATGTCCTTCGAGGCGGCCCATGGTGACTCCCATCGCTAGCTCAGGCCGCGGGGGGGTCGAGCGCCTCAGTCTGCCCGCCTGACACCGCTCGAAGCACGGGTGGCGCCGGCCGTTCGAGCTGCCGGGTGCCACCTGTCATGCCGGCTCCGCGTCGAGTTGTCCACGTGATGACTCAACGAGTGCTTGCTGGCGCGAGCGCCCCACTGCAGCACCTCGGAGATGGCATTGCCGGGCGTAGAGGCCGGTCAGAACCTGAGGTGTTGTCTGTGACGAACCGGGGGTCTAATCTCGCCATCCTCCACCTATCTAGCGCAGCTCATGGCGGGGCGGCGGAAGGCGAGGCATAAGTGGCATCAGTGCTGATTTTTCACGAAGTAGATGATGTGGACCACTGGCTCGCTTCAGCGAAGCGGGAAGAAGTCTTTGAACCGATGGGCATCATGATGCGCACTTTCGTCGATCCAGAGAAGACGAACCGGGTCGGGTTGATCGTGGATGTCCCGAACATGGATGACTTCCCAGCGGCGCTGGAGTCCGAAGCGGGTGCCGAAGCCATGAAGTACGACGGCCCTCGCCCCGAGCCGATCATGGTGCTTGTCGAGCCCTAGCACCGTCGACTCGGTCCACGGTCCATCGGATGATGCAAGCGGTGGGCAAGCTACAAGAGCCAGGCGGCCGGGACTGCCATGCCGATTGGGTGCGGCAGTAGGGCCTAGTGATAGCGCCGCGGGCGCATTCTTGGGTGATGAATCGTATTGCTCGGACCGGACAAGCACGGTCAGCTCCGCCCTCAGCTCCGCGAGGTGTTCGCCTTGCTCGACCGTCCAGAGTCAGCTCGCCGCAGCCTTGCGAGCCGGTGCCCGCTTGGCCGCCGTCTTCCGAGCGGTGGACTTGCGCGCCGCAGCCTTGCGAGCCGGTGCCCGCTTGGCCGTGGCCCCGCCAACCTTCACCAGCCGTTGCGCGAGTTGGTTCGACGTTCCGACCAGTTCTTCCGTCATCTCGAACGCCGAGTCGATGATCTTCTGACGCGTGCCGCCGCCCTCGCCCAGGTGCGGGAATGCATCGTTGACGGTGTCAAGGAACCTCCGCACCGCCTCGAGCGCCGAGTTCTCCGCACCCCCGAGCGATTCGATGATGCGATCCACACTGTCGTCCCGGGCCCTTCTCGTTCTATCGGCCATGAGGTCCTCCTTCGCTAGGCCCTCGATTCGCCAATTTCTGGCTACAACCATGTTCTCCGTAATGACTGGGTACAAGACAGAGGCTTTCGGCAGGTTCTGGTCGCCCGATGACGTCCCTGACACCGGCCGGGCGTGGAAGGCACACCCGTTCGGAATAGACCTATCTGCTTAGATGCGAAGGACCATCGACCGGCAGCTGAGCGCTCTTGAAGTGCACGAGCAGCGATCGGCAGGATCCCGAGCTTGGGTTCACCCTGCCGATCCAGTCCCCGGCTACATCGCGTCCCAATCAGGGGTGTGCCACCTGCGACACCAGAGAATGCGCAGGTCATCTGTCGGTCCACTGGACGGACCGTGGCGCGTGCCGTGGCTTGCATCGAAGAGAACCACCGTCGCATGACGGCTGGCTCATCGGTGGAATGACCTCGAAGGTCTCTGCACTGCCCGCCACAATGAGGCAGCGAACGAACCTGGCGGTCGCCGCTCTCAACGCAGAGGTCGGCGACCGGCTGTGCGACGCCAACAGCTCCCTGGCGATCCGGATGGCTCTGCGTTCCGACGGCCGCGACGTCCGGATCCGACGTAACAGGCTGGAAGCCGCCTACCCCGAGGCCACGCCGAAGATGGCCGTGTTCCTCCATGGATTGGCTGAGACGGAGAACTCCTGGCGAAACCATGCCGACGACCACGATGGTGATGGGTCGGTCGTCTATGACTCACGTCTGGTTGCCGCTGGGGGCAATACGACGCGGTACCTGCGCTACAACACCGGTCTTCACATCTCCGACAGCGGAAAGCGTTTGTCCGACCTGCTCACCGCAGCGGTCTCGGCCTGGCCCGCAGCCCGTCGAGGAGATCGTCGTCATCGCCCACTCCATGGGTGGCCTGGTTGCCCGCAGCGCCTGCCACTACGGCGAGCAAACCAATGAACCATGGATTCCAGCGGTGCGCCACGCCTTCCATCTCGGAGCGCCCCACCTCGGAGAACCGCTCGAGCACCTGACCAGCTACTCACCTGGATGCTGTCGAAGACCGAGCTGACCCGACCGATTGCGGCGTTGGTCAACAGGCGCAGCGCCGGCATCAAGGACCTGCGCTTCGGTTACATCGTCGACGACGACCGGACCAACTGCAACCCCGATGCCTGCCTCAGAAGCCACCGGCACAATGTGCCGCTGCTGCCCACCGCCAACGCAGTATCCCCGTGCCCCATGGCGCACCCGACTCGAGACCGGGCAAAAAGCTCGAAGACTCTCGGAGCCTACGAACGCTCGGACCCCCTTGATGGACAAGCCCTCGAAGTGTCAGCCCAGTGGACTTGTGTCATCCGGCCGCCTTCTCGAGCTCGGCGAAGGCCGCTGACGTCGCGTCGGCGAGCTGCCAGGGGTCCTCCACGATCTCCGGGCATACGACATAGCCGAAGTCGATCTGGTCGAGGTAGCTCATCGCGGTGATGTTCAGCCCACCGCCGTCGAGCAATGGGCCGATCGGGTAGCTGGCCACGAGCCGCGCCCCAGCGATGTACAGCGGCAGCGGCGGGCCCTGGACGTTGGAGACGATCAGGTTGAAGACCGGCGGGTGACGGTCGGCCAGACGAAGCCGGCTGTAGGCCCGAACCCCGGCGGCGAGGAGTCCGGGCGGAGCGACATCGGCCAGGTCGAGGATGAGGTCGT
>OCTA010000661.1_pt1 | contig 31657 bp, 28 predicted proteins | sample 1538991 | NCBI WGS metagenome assembly OCTA01 (sample SAMEA3539302, study PRJEB22396) | soil metagenome | biome: tundra; feature: field; material: soil | place: USA | collected 2010-05 | depth 0.15 m | reverse complement strand
AGCGGCCTGCCCCGGCCAACGGCACACCGGCTGCTGGTAGCGCTGGAAACCCACGGCCTCGTCGCGCGGACCGCGGGCGGCGCGTTCCGGCTGGGCCCCAGGCTGGCCGAGCTGGCCACCCGGGCGGATCCGGGGCTGCAGCTCAGCGCGATCGCCGAGGGCGTGCTCGCCCGGCTGCACGACGCAACCGGCGAGAGCGCCCAGCTGTACATCCGCTCGGGAGACCGCCGGCTGTGCGTCGCCGCCAGGGACGCCGGCACCGGCCTGCGGGACAGCGTGCCGGTCGGTGCCCTGCTGCCGCTGGAGGCGGGCTCGGGCGGGAAGGTGCTGCTGGCGTGGTCGGCCGACGCGGACAGGTTCCCCGCCGTCCCGGCCGCCGGGCTCATCGCGATCCGGCGGCGCGGCTGGGCGGCCAGCATCGCCGAGCGGGAGCCCGGGGTGGCCAGCGTCAGCGCGCCAGTGCTCGCGGGCGGCATGCTGCTCGGCGCTGTCTGCGTGTCCGGGCCGACCAGCCGGCTCGGTCAGGCGCCGGGCAAGCGGCTGGCGCCAGCCGTCACCGCCGCCGCGAGCGAGCTCGCCGGGCTGGCCGGCCGTTCATCCTGACCTGACGGCGGGACGCGAGCCGCGGGACAGCGGCCGCGAGGCTCGCGGCCGCCGTCGCTAGCAGAGCGGCAGCATCCAGCCGTAGGGATCGGGGCGGCGCCCGTACTGGATGCCGAGCAGCTCATCCCGGAGCCTGACCGTGACCGGGCCTGGCCTTCCGTCCGCGACGGTCCACTCCTTCCCCGGCCCGCGAACGGTGCCCACCGGGGTGATCACCGCGGCCGTACCGCAGGCGAATACCTCGGTGATCTCGCCAGACTCGCAGCCGGCCCGCCAGTCCGCCACCGAGACCGGCCCCTCCCACGTGGGGATGCCGAGGTCAGGGCCGAGCTTGAGCAGCGCGTCCCTGGTCACCCCCGGCAGCAGCGTGCCAGTCAGGGCGGGGGTGACCATCCGCGCGTCCGGGCCGGACCCGTGGACGAAGAACAGGTTCATCCCGCCCATTTCCTCGACGAGGCGGTGCTCGGCGGCATCCAGCCACACCACCTGGTCACAGCCGTTGCGCTGCGCCTCAAGCTGCCCGGCGAACGCGGCGGCATAATTACCGCCGCACTTGGCCTCGCCGGTGCCGCCGGGCGCAGCGCGGGTGAAGTCCTCGGACAGCCATACCGAGACCGGCTGCACCCCGCCACTGAAGTAGGCCGCCACCGGCGAGGCAATCACGGTGAGACGATAGGCCGAAGACGGCTGATTGACGCCAAGGCCCCGTTGCGTAGCGATCATGAAAGGCCGCACGTAGAGGCTCTGGCCTTCGGCCGCCGGGACCCAGTCCCGATCCTGGCTCACCAGCAGCCTGATCGCCTCGACGAACGTCGCTTCCGGCAGCGCAGGCATCGCCAGCCGGGCGGCCGACCGGTTGAACCTGGCCGCGTTGGCATCCGGCCGGAACACGGCAATGGGCCCGTCCGGCTGCCGGTACGCTTTCAGCCCCTCGAAGATCTCCTGCCCGTAATGGAAGACCGACGCGGCAGGATCGAGCGTGATGGGGCCGTAGGACTCCAGCCGGCCACCATGCCAGCCGCGCTCCGCCGACCAGTCGATGGTGACCATGTGATCGGTGAACACCCCGCCAAAGCCGGGTACCGCCATCAGCCGCTCCCGCTCCGGCGCCGGAACGGGCCGGCCGGTGACGCGGATCTCAAAGCCGATGCTGGCGTCCTGGCATGCGGTCATCACTGATCCCTCTGCATGTCATACATGGGGCAGTCTCCTGACGTGGTTGAAAACGATGGCCTGTCAGGCAGTGCAGCTAGCGGCGGTACCGCCGCCTCGAGGCCCGCACGAGGGCTCGCGGGAATCACTGGCCCGGCCGGCCGTCGCTGCCCGCTGCGGGCCCTGCGGACTGGCGAGCGGGGCGAACCTCGAGGCTCGCGGCCAGCACCTTATCCCGTAGCGGGTCGCCGGCCTGCCTGATCAGGTCCCGCTACGGCAGCTTACGAATACGAAGCGCCACATGATGCCTGTGATGGTAGCTCATCGCCCGGCACCTGTCGCTACTTGCCGCCGTCGGCGGCCGGGGCCGCGGGCGGCTGCCGGTTGGCGGCGCCCCCGTTGTCGCGGCGGTCCATGGCCTCCTGCACAGCGTGCAGGGCCTTCTCAGTGTCATCGCCGTTGTCGGCGGGCTGGCTGCTGGCGGGCTTTGCTGCGTCAGACACGGAACCTACTCCTGATCCAGAGCGCTCACGGCCAGCACTTCCACCCGTAGCGGGTCGCCGGCCGTTGCGATCAGGCCCCGCTACGGCAGCTAAGGATGACTACGAAGCGCCGCATGACTCCTTCACTCTAGCTGACGTTAGGATGCGACGATGTCGAGCGGGGCAGGCGCGCAGTGGCGATGGCCGGAGTCTGAGCTACGGCGGATCGGGTACCAGGTAGCGGATCTGATCGCCGGCTACCTCAGCGGCATCGACGGGCAGCCGGCGTTCCGGCCGTTCCCCGCGGAGCTGGCCCGGGCGCTGGAGCTGGCCGCGCCGCCCGAGGCAGGCCGCACTGCTGACGAGGTACTCGCGGAGTTCCGCGAGACCGTCCTGCCTTACCCGTTCGGCAACGGCCACCCGCGCTTCTGGGCCTGGGTGAACCCCCCGCCGCACCCCATCGGGGTGTTCGCGGACGCCCTGGCGGCGGCGATGAATCCCAGCGTGGCGGGCGGTAATCACGCCGCGGTGCATATCGAGCGCGAGGTGGTGCGCTGGTTCGCGGACCTGGCCGGGTTCCCCGTGACCTCGTTCGGGCTGTTCACCAGCGGCGGCTCGATGGCGACCCTGACAGCGCTGGCCACCGCGCGCCATCAGGCCGCGGCCCGGCTCGGGTTTGACGTGCGGGCCGGCGGGATGGCCGCCGCGCCCGCGCCGCTGATGCTCTACCTCGGCGCCGAAGCGCACAGCTGCGCCAGGAAGGCGGCGGAACTTCTGGGGCTCGGCGGCGACAACATCCGCATCATCGAATCGGATTCCCGCTACCGGATCCGCCCTGATGACCTCGCGGCACAGCTCAGGCGCGACATCGCCGCCGGGCTTGCGCCGCTGGCGGTTGTCGCCAGCGCCGGCACCGTCAACACCGGTGCCATCGATCCGCTGGACGCGATCGCCGATGTCTGTGCCGAGCACGGCAGCTGGCTGCACGTCGACGGCGCCTACGGCGCTCCGCCGGTGCTATTGCTTGAGCAGTTCAGCCAGACGGCTGCCGCGCTCGCCCGGGTGGACAGTCTGGCCATCGACCCGCACAAATGGCTCTACGTGCCGGTCGATGCGGGCCTTGTGCTACTGCGCGACGGGGAGCAGGCCAGGGCTGCGTTCAGCCTGGTACCGCCGTACCTGCGCACCGATGGCGGCAGCCAGGACGTCTCCGGTCCCCCCTGGTTCAGCGAGTACGGCTTCGAGCAGACCCGGCCGTTCCGCGCGCTGAAGGTATGGATGCTGCTGCGCCACCTCGGGCTGGCCGGCTATCGCCAGCTGATCAGCCATGACCTCGAGATGGCCGGCCTGCTGGCCCGGCTTGTCGAGGACTGCGCCGACCTGGAGCTGCTCGCCCGCGGCCTGAGCGTCTGCTGTTTCCGGGCCAACCCGGCCGGCACCCAGGCGGCGGACCTCGACCGGCTCAACCGCACCCTGCTGGACCGCCTGCAGCGCGGCGGGAAGTTCTTCGTCGCAGGGACGACGGTCGGCGGTGCGTTCGCGCTGCGAGCCTGCTTCGTCAATCCCGGCACCTGCGCGGCGGATGTGGAGCTGGCGGTCAGCGAGATCCGGGCGAGCCTCGCGCAGTAGCCGGAACAGCGGCGGTCCTGTTAGCCCGCCGCCGGAGCCAGGCCGACCGCCGCCTCACCGGTGAACATCAGGAACGTCACTGTCTCCTGCAGGTACAGCTCGACCTCCGCCGCCGAGTGCGCGCAGTAGCCAATCGCGACATCCTGGCCGAGCTGCAGCGCGAAATCGCCGCCCCGGGTGGTCAGCACGATGGCGCCGCTGATCGCCGGTCCCCAGACGATCTCGCCGCTGACCAGCCGCTTGATGTGCTCGATGAGCGGGTAGCCGTGGTCGCTGGTCTCAGTGACTGCGGTGTAGACGTCCGCGCTGAGCACCACCGAGTACGGACCCGACACGCCGGCCACCCGGAGCTGGCTGAGCGCCCCGCCGATCGCCTCCGGGTAATCACGCGGGTCCGCGGGCAGCGTCACCGGCGGATTGGTCGATCCCGGCCGGATGCCAGTGATGCCGGCGGCCGGGTAGCCCTCGAAGATGGCCCGGTCCTCGGCGAACGCCAGCTGCCGTGCCGCGTCCTTGACCGGCTGCCAGTCGCAGTCCTGCGCCCCGCGCGCGACGTCATCGATCTGCTGGCGGCTTACGGCGAATGGTGCGCGCAGCTCGACCAGCGCCGCGACCTGCCGCTGGCGCGCCAGCACCCCCTCGCCCGGGGCCTCGATGCCGGCCAGGTGGCCGGTGCCCACCGCGGACAGCGTCTCGCCGCCGGGCCGTTGCACGTCCACGACCCGCCGCCCCGCGACGTGGCGCTTGAACGTGCGCGCTGCCTCCTGCTCGATCTGCGCCCAGGCCTCGGCCGAGACCGGCGCGAGCTCGCGGTGCAGGTTATTCATCCTGGGATGCTCCTCTCAGACTGCCGATCTCCAGCTCTCCGGCGCCGTCAGGCCCGGTCGCGGCCGCTGGCGCAGCCGCTGGCCGGGCCGCCGATCCGGCCTTCGCCGGGACATCGGCCAGGCTCTCGAGCAGCGGCGCCGGCGGCACGAAGAACAGGATCCCGGTCACCGCCCGGCTGACATCAAGCAGCCGGTCGTAGTTGCCTTCGGGAACGCCGGCGAACATGTTCACCAGCATCTGCTCGATGGGGGCGGGCGAGCGCGCGTAGCCGATGAAATAGGTCCCGTACTCGCCGCTGCCCACCGAGCCGAACGGCATGTTGTCCCGGACGATCTTCACCTCTTCGCCGTCCTCGACGATCGTCGTCAGCGCATTGTGCGCGTACGCCGGCTTCACCGAGTCGTCGAGCTCGATGTCGGACAGCTTGGTCCGCCCGATAATCCGCTCCTGCTCCTCGGCCGGCAGCCGGTTCCACGCCGCGATGTCATGCAGGTACTTCTGCACGATGACGTAGCTGCCGCCCGCGAAGGCGGGATCTTCCGCGCCGATCAGGACCGCCCGCGCGGCCGCCTCGCCCACCGGGTTCTCCGTGCCGTCCACGAAACCGAGCAGATCGCGCTCGTCGAAATAGCGGAACCCGTGGACCTCATCCGCCGCCGTGACCGCGTCCCGCAGCCGGGCCATGAGCTGGGCTGCCAGCTCGAAGCACAGGTCCATCCGCGTCGCCCGGATGTGGAACAGGAGATCTCCTGGCGTCGCCACCGCATGCCGGGCCCCGGCCCGGATTTCGCGAAACGGATGAAGGCCCGCTGGCCTGCGCGTCCCGGTCAGCCGGTCCCAAGCAGCCGCGCCGATGCCGAGCACGCAGCCCAGCCGCCCCTCAAGGTCGCGGAAGCCGACGGCGCGCACCAGCCCGCTCAGATCGGCGGCGAGCTCACGCACGGTCTGGGCGCTTTCCTCCCCTTCGTTGATCGTGACGACGAGGAAGATCGCGGCGCCGGTCAGCCCCGACAGCACCGGCTGCGGTGCCGCGCGAGTCACCCCGTCCGCATCAGTCGGCATTCACTCATCCCTCACCAGCGTCGGGCCGACTCGAAGATCATACCGGCACGGTATCGCACCGGCCGTTGCAGCCCTAGCCGGAGCTGGCTTGCGGCCGGAGCGCCACCAGTGCTCAGGCAGGATCCGGTGGCCGGGGCGCCGGAGCAATTGCGCTGGGCTCGTACTCCGCGGTGACGGGCAGGTGATCGGAGGCGCGGCGGGCGAGTTCGCTGGACTCCACATGATGAGCGCGCAGCGCGCCGAGCACCGGGCTCGTCACCCGGATGCCGTCGATGCGCCGCCTGATGCCCCGTGCGCCGTAACCGTCATCGGGATGATGGCCTGCCGTCGGCTGCCACGGGGCGCGCAGGACCGCTGCCACGTCATGCAGCCCGCCGGCCCACAGCACATCGCCCGGGCGCCTGTCGGCCCAGTGCCTGCGCCTTCCGTGCTCGTCGTAGTCCCACTCACACTGGTAGACCAGGCTGTCGAACCAGCTGGCCGCGGCAAAGGGGTCCTGCGGTTCATACAGGACCCAGGCACCCAGCGCCTCGTCGTACACGCGGTCCGCGCTTTCGGTGTTCCAGTCTGCGCCGACGAGGGCCGGCAGGCCTCGCGCTGAGCTGCTCAGCGCTGCGACCAGCCGCTCGTTCTGATCCGCCCGCAGCAGCCTGCCGAACGGGGTCGCATGGTGGGACGCGTGCCGCACCCTGGTGCCACCGACGTCCAGGGTGACGCACGCCAGCGAGTGCCAGAAGTCCCCCTTCCCGTACATGCGCAGCGACCCGGGCACCGGCTCGATCCCCTCGCGCCACATCAGGCCGACGTGGTAGCCGCGCGGCCCCATCGCCAGTGCTGTGCGCGGCGGGCCGCCCTCGGCGCCCGGCACGGTGCAGCCGCGGCCAACGTCGTCGGCTAGCTGACGCAGCCGGGCCTGTGCCGTGTCCTCCTCGCCGGCCCGGATCTCCTGGACGGCGAGGACATCAGAGTCCAGGCCGCGCGCCAGCTCAACGACCAGGCCGTAGTGCTCACTCCCCTCGGCCCCGTCATCGGCGAACAGATCCAGCATGTTGTAGGTCGTGAACAGCACCGACGCCGGCGATGTCCTTGGCACGGTCACAGCAGCCTCCGATTCTGCCGGACCGGCCGTGTCAGTAGTCCAGGGCTCGGGCCGGCGGCGCTAGTGCGCCGCGGTGTAAGTGATCAGTGCGGCGGTGTTCTTGAGCGCTCCGGTAGCGGTGTAGCAGGCGACATCGCGAACGGTGACTACGGCCGCGGCCGGCGAGGTGAACCACGGGCTCAGCAGGTTACAGAACCTCCCGCCAGACCCGGATGTAGTGACCAGCACCGTGTCAGGCAGCGCGCCTACTCTGGGGATTGTCACCAGCCGCAGGCCGCCGCCGGCGGTCCTGACGTTATTCACGCCGCCCGCCGAGTTGAAGTTGACACCTGCAGGCGCCGGCGCGTAAGGGCCTGGCACCAGTGGCTTGTTGTCGAAGGTGTAAGCGAACCGCTTGGGCTGCTTGCCGGTCACGGCCCGGCCGCGCTGGTAGGTGAGCGTCCATCCCGTGTTCATCGGCGTGGCCAGCTTGTCAAAGCAGCGGACCTGGATCAGCTGCCCGCCAGGCGCCGAGTGCCACTGGCCGATCTCGCACTTGGCCGGGACGACAGCGTTGACCGCAGTCACCTGCACGTTGCCGGCCTGGGCCGCGGAGCCGAGCCCGGGCATGCGCACCGTCCAGACACCGGTAGCGACCGCGGCCACCGTGTTGACGGCACCGGCCGAATTGAACCGCGCCACCACCGCGTGGGGCAGGCTGAAGTGCACGTATCCGTAGGCACGGCCAGGCCCGATCGGGCCGGCCGAACTCTGGCTGTAGAGCACAGTGAACGGGACGAAGATCGGCGTGCCGCCCGCTAGGAAGCAGCGCACGGCCACCTCCTCGGCGAGGCCGGACGGGCCCCATTTCTGCGCCTGGCACCAGGCCGGCCTGGCGGTGACCGCGGTGACCAGCACGACGCCGCCACTTGACGCGATCTTCGGGAACCTGACGAACACCTGGCCGATCGCACCCGGCTTGACCTGCACAACGCCAGCGGGCCAGCTGCCCGCCTGGTGGGCCAGGACGGGGACGCCGGGCACCGCCGGATTGTTCACGTAGGCGAAGCCCCAGTGGTCCGGGATCGCCGCCTGCGCGGTCCCGGCAGCGGCCACCGCGAGACTGCCGCCGATGGTGATCGCCGCGATACCGGCCGCTAATCTCCGCGTTAAGCCATTTATCAAGGTCATCCCGTTCTCCGCCCGTTGGTCTTTGTCCCAGCGCACCGGACGCTCTCGCGGCAGCGGCCTGGGCCAGTCGTGCGGTAAGCCTAGGCTCCCGGGAGGGCTCTGGGCAGGCACTTTGGCACCGCCGCCGGTGCGCTGGCCAACCTGCTCGTGCTGCTCACCGCTGTTGCTGCGCGGGCGCGGCCTCGTAACCGGTCTGTAACGCCAGGTGCCCACGGTGCCTAGCACCGCGGATCACCTGTGTCCGCCGGACGCCCACGACAAAGTGCCGCCCGAGATCAGTAAACGAGGTCGTCATGAGACATGAGTTGCGCATGGGTACTGCAATCGCCGCGGCCGCGATGTCCGCCACGGTCCTGGTGTCGGTCGCGGCCTGCGGGTCGGCAGCCAAGTCCGCGGCTTCGGCGGGCGGATCGGCGGCGGCGAACTCCTGCGGGGTCATCACTCAGGCAGAGGCCGGCGCCGCGCTCGGCCAGCCCGTGAAGGCGCCCGAGCTAGGCAAGGCCACCGTCGAGGGCGGGATCGCCTGCGTCTACTACGGGCCTGATGTCCCGGCAGGAACCAGCCCGGATATTCCGGTGGGGGGCAGCGTCAGGGTCGTCCTGGTCACCGGGCCGAAGGCGCTGAAGTACTTCGATGACTACCGCACCAAGGTCAACGCCCAGCCGGTAGCGGGGCTCGGCGACCAGGCCTACTACGACGGCTACGCATCGCTGAGCGTACTGAAGGGCGATGCTTATGTCCGGATCGCCGTCGGCATCATTAACAACCTCAAGCCCGAGGAGAAGCTTGCCGCTGCAGCGCTGCCGCAGCTGTGATCGCAGGCGTAATCCCGGGCGCCGCGGTGGCCGCCTGGACTGGCCGATGTGGACCGCATGCGGAAGACTGCAGCATGACCGCCCCAGGAGCATTCGCCGACCGCACCGCGCTGCGAGCATGCTGGCACCCGGTAGCGTTCGGCCGCGATCTCGCTGACCAGCCACTCCACGCCGACCTGCTCGGTGAGCCGCTGGTGCTGTGGCGCGGCCTGGACGGACAGCCCCGCGTCCACTCGGACCTGTGCGTCCACCGCGGCACCGCGCTTTCCCTGGGCTGGGTTACCGGCGACGAGCTCGTCTGCCCCTACCACGGCTGGCGCTACGGGGCCGATGGCCGCTGCGTTGCCATTCCCCAGCTGGAAGACACATCAAGGGTGCCGGCCAGGGCCCGGATCAACGCGTTCGGCTGCCAGGAGCGTTACGGCCTGGTCTGGGTGGCGCTGGCAGATCCGCGCTGGCCGCTACCTGAGGTCCCCGAGCTGGAGGACGGCGGCTGGCCGGTGGTGACTGCCGGCCCGTACCGCTGGCGCTGTGACGCCGGCCGCCAGGTGGAGAACTTCACCGACCTCGGCCACTTCCCCTGGGTGCACCCGGGACTGCTGGGTGATCCGGACCGGCCCGTAGTCCCGCGTCACGAGGTACGCGCTGACGGCCATGTGCTGCGCTACACGATCGTCCGGCCGGAGGCCGCCAACACCGGTGACTTCCCGGTTTTCGGCAACGAGCAGGCCGGCCCGCCGGAGCGGCGCAGCCGCTACGAGCTGCACCTGCCGTATACCATCGCGCTGCGGCTCGGCTGGGGCAGCGACCGCGGCATGGTCTACTTCTTCGCGGCACAGCCGGTTGCGGCGGACCGTTGCGCAGGGTACGTGGTGATCGGCCGGAACTATAACCTTGACCAGCCGGACCGTGTCCTGCAGGACTTTGAGGACACCATCTTCGGCCAGGACCAGCTCGTGGTGGAATCGCAGCGGCCCGAGCAGGTGCCCTTCGACCTTGCCGCCGAGCTGCATCTGAAGTTTGATGCAGTAGCGGTCGCCTACCGCAAGGCCATGCGGGCCGCCGGCCTGGCCAGCAGCGATGCGCAGCACCGGCCCAACTGAGGAGGAGCATGCCCGCCACCAGCCAGTCCCTGCCCAGTGCTGACGAACTGCGCGACCGCGCCCTCGCCAGCCTCGCTCGCTGCGGCGTAGGACCGGACGCTCTCGGTGGCGACCAGCGATCCAGCACCCCGATCCTGGGCATGGAGCTGGCCCGGGTCCGCTGGTCCACGCCGCAGCAGGCCGACGACGCCGTGGCCAGGGCGCAGGAAGCCTTCCGCAGGTGGCGCCAGGTCCCGGCGCCGGCGCGCGGCGCGCTCGTCAAGCGCTTCGCCGGGCTGCTGGTGCGGCACAAAGCTGAGCTCGCCGAGCTGATCACCCTGGAGGTCGGGAAGGTCGGATCGGAGGCACTGGGCGAGGTCCAGGAGATGATCGACATCTGCGACTTCGCCGTCGGGTTGTCCCGCCAGCTCTATGGCCGGACCATGCCGTCCGAGCGGCCTGGGCACCGGCTCATGGAGACCTGGCACCCGCTGGGCGCTGCCGGCGTGATCACGGCCTTCAACTTCCCCGCCGCGGTCTGGTCCTGGAACACTGCCATCGCCCTGGTCTGCGGCGACCCGGTCATCTGGAAGCCGTCAGAGCTTACGCCGCTGACCGCGCTCGCCTGCGCCGCCCTCCTCGATCGGGCCTGCGCCGAGACTGAGGCGCCGATGCACCTGAACCAGGTGCTCCTCGGCGCTGCCGAAGTCGCCGGCCGGCTGGTCGACTCCCCCGGCGTCGCGCTCGTCAGCGCCACCGGCTCGACCCGGACGGGCAGGCAGATCGGGCCGCGGGTCGCCCGGCGATTCGGTCGCTGCCTGCTTGAACTCGGCGGGAACAACGCCGGGATTGTCGCCCCCTCGGCTGATCTCGAACTCGCCGCCCGCGGCATCGTCTTCGCGGCGGCCGGAACCGCCGGGCAGCGCTGCACCACGATGCGGCGGGTGATCGTCCACGCCGACATCGCCGAAGAACTCATGGACATGATCGGCGCTGCCTATGAACGGCTGCCTGTCGGTGACCCCCTGGACTCGCGCACGCTGGTGGGGCCCCTCATCCGCGAGCGCGCGCACCACGACATGCAGGCCGCGATCGCCGAGGCGCTCGTGGCGGGCGGCGTCGTCCGCGCGGGCGGCGACCGCTTGCTCGCCGAGGCCGCGCCCGGGGCTTACTACCTGCAGCCTGCCCTCGTCGAGATGCCGGGCCAGCACGACGTCGTGTGCAGGGAGACCTTCGCGCCGGTCCTTTACGCGCTGACCTACACGAGCCTGCGCGAGGCGATCGAGCTGAATAACGCCGTACCGCAGGGACTGGCGTCCAGCATTTTCACCAGTGACCAGCGCGAGGCCGAAGAGTTCATCGCCGCCAGCGGGGCAGACTCCGGCATCGTGAACGTCAACAGCGGCACTTCAGGCGCTGAGATCGGCGGCGCGTTCGGCGGCGAGAAGGAGACCGGCGGCGGCCGTGAGTCAGGCTCGGATGCCTGGAAAAGCTACCTGCGCCGGGCGACCAACACGCTCAACTACTCCGGCCAGCTCCCGCTCGCCCAGGGCGTGAATTTCTCCCTCTGACTCAGCACACTGACTCCAGTGGCGATTGCCTGAAGACCTGAACCTGCGGAGCGCGCGATGAGCGATCAACCGGACCAGGACGACCGCAGCGCATGGGCGCAGGACGCACCTGGCGACCCCGCCTGCTGGCTGCGGCGCGTCTGCCCGCAGTGCGGCGCCATGGCCGCTAGCGACCCGCCTACCACCTGCCCGCGGTGCGATGCGGCCATGCCTGCCGACTGAGCTGGGTGCCTGACCTGACTGTCAGAGCCGCGCCCGATACTGAGGCGATGACGGCACCGGAGCACACCTTCACGGTGGACGCCAGCGGGGCGTTCTCGTTGGCGGAGTCCGCCACGTTCGGGTTCGGCCGGCGCGATGACCCCGGCTTCGACGGGGTCATGCGGCTGGCGTTCCGCCTCGACGGCGGCTTCGAGACCGGCGTCGGCGTCGAGCTGAGACAGGACGGCACGCGGATCCAGGGGGTCGCGCGTGGTGCCGCCGGGAATCAGCTGGCGGCGGTGGCCGCGCAAGTGGCGCGAGTGCTGTCCCTGGATCATGACGCTACCGGGTATGACGTACTCGCTGATCATGACCAGGTCGTCGCCAGGCTGATGGTCGCTGCGCCCGGGCTGCGGCCGCCGCTTTTCTACTCCCCTTACGAGGCCGCGGCGTGGGCAGTGCTCTCCGCCCGCCGGCCCAGGCGGCAAATGGCGCAGCTGCGCGCCCAGCTGGCGAGCACTCACGGGCGCGCATTCGAGCTTGCCGGGGTGCAGCTGAGCGCGTTCCCAGCCCCCAGCGTGCTGGCATCACTCGCTGAGTTTGCCGGGATCCCGGCGGAAAAGATGGATCGGCTGCACGGCGTTGCCGAGCAGGCCCAGGCTGGCCGCCTGGAGGCCGCCCGCCTGTTCGAGCTTGGCCCGGCGGCAGCCCAGGCGGAGCTGCAGCGGCTGCGCGGTGTCGGGCCGTTCTACAGCCAGCTGGTCACCATCCGCGGCTGCGGTTTCACCGATGTCCTCCCGGTCGGCGAAGGGCATCTGCTCGGCCTTGCCGGCCAGCTCTACCAGCTGGGACGCCCTGCGACGGACGCTGAGCTGACCGAGATCGCGCAGGCGTGGCGACCGTGGCGAACCTGGGTGAGCGTCCTGATCCGCGCCGCCGCGCCCCGCATTCTCGGGCCGTCCGCGGGCGCCTCGAATTAGTGGTGCGCGATGCCGCTCTGGCTGGTGCCATGCATGCCATGGAACCCGCTTCGGCCGCGCGAGGATATCGTTTTGTCCAAGTGGACGCCTCGGCCGACAGCCGGCCGGTGCTCCAGCGCTTGGCTTCGTTTCGCTCGCTCGCGCTACGCCCTTCGCCTGGCGCCCCGCGAGCGCCGAATGAGGCCGACGGTGGTTCTTTGACCGCCCGGACGAAGGCGCGCGGAAGGGTGCGGGAGCTGGTGGAGGAATCGTTCGGTTGGATCCGGCCGGGGCGGCCCGCCCCCCTGGGCGCCACGCCCGATGAGTCAGGGACCAATTTCGCGGTCGCCTCGCAGATCGCCGAGCAGGTGCTGCTCTGCCTGTTCGACGCCGACGGTACGGAAACCCGGGTGCCCCTGCCGCAGCGGGATGACGGCGTCTGGCATGGGATGGTGCCAGGAATCGGTGCGGGGCAGCGGTACGGCTACCGGGTGGCCGGACCGTACGACCCGGCCCGGGGACTGCGCTGCAACCCGGCGAAGCTGCTGATCGACCCCTACGCCAAGGCCATCGACGGTCAGCTGGCCTGGGGCGATGCCCTGCTCGGCTACCGGCCAGGTGACCCTGACGGGCGCAGCGAGCTCGACTCCGCGGCGTCGGTGCCGCGGTCGCTGGTGGCCGACCCGCAGTTCGGCTGGGGCACCGACCGCCGCCCTGGCACGCCCTACCGCGACACCGTCATCTATGAGCTGCACGTGAAGGGGTTCACCCAGACACGCAGGGACGTGCCGGAGGCGCTGCGCGGAACCTACGCTGGCCTGGCGTGCCCGCCGGTCCTCGACTACCTCGCTGGCCTCGGCGTGACAGCCGTCGAGTTGCTGCCCGTCCATCGGTCCGTCACCAGGGGGCTGGCCGGCTCCGGCCTGACGAACTACTGGGGCTATGACACGATCGGCTTCTTTGCCCCCCATGACGGCTACTCGGCTTCGGTGCGGGCCGGCCGGCCCGGCGGCCAGATCGCGGAGTTCCAGGCCATGGTCAAGGCGCTGCATGCGGCCGGCCTCGAGGTACTGCTTGACGTGGTGTTCAACCACACCGCGGAGGGCGGTCACCTCGGTCCGACGCTGTGCTTCCGGGGGCTGGACAACCAGGCGTACTACCGGCTGGTTCCCGGCGACCCCCGCCGCTACGTCGACACAACGGGCACCGGCAACTCGGTCAATGCCGATGACCCGGCATGCCTGCGCATGATCACGGACTCGCTCCGCTACTGGCTCACCGAGATGCACGTGGACGGCTTCCGCTTCGACCTCGCGGCCACGCTCGCCCGGGAGCACGGCGAGTTCGACCGGCTGGCGGCCTTCTTCGGCATCATCGCGCAGGATCCGGTCATCTCCCAGGCGAAGCTCATCGCCGAGCCCTGGGATGTCGGTCAGCCCGATAGCTACGAGGTGGGCCGGTTCCCTGCGCCGTGGAGCGAATGGAACGGCCCCTACCGGGACACCGTCCGCGACTTCTGGCGTGGCCGCGACGCGACGCTGCCTGACTTCGCGACCCGGATTGCCGGGTCCGCTGACCTGTACGGCACCGCAGGCCGCCGTCCGGGCGCCTCCATCAACTTTGTCACCGCCCACGACGGGTTCACCCTGCGCGACCTGGTCTCCTACGACCGCAAGCACAACGACGCCAACGGCGAGGCTAACCGGGACGGCACCGACGATAACCGGTCGTGGAACTGCGGCGTCGAGGGCCCGACCGAGGATCCGGAGATCCTGGCGCTGCGCGCCCGCCAGTCCCGCGCCCTGCTCGGCACGCTGCTGCTGTCCCGGGGCGTGCCGATGCTCCTGTCCGGCGACGAGCTCGGCCGCACGCAAGGCGGCAACAACAACGCCTACTGCCAGGACAATCCGACATCCTGGCTGGACTGGGACACCGCGGACGCGAGCCTGACCGCTTACACCCGGCGGATCATCGCATTCCGCCGCGCGCACCCGGTCCTGCGCCGGGACCGTTACCTGGCTGATCCCGCGTACGTCATCTGGTTCACGCCAGCAGGCCGCCCGATGACAGTTGCCGACTGGGAATCCCCGGGCCGGAGGTCCGTCGCCATCTACCTGGACGGCAGTGTCGTACCGGACCTCGACGCGCAGGGCCGGATCATGCTGGACGACCACATCCTCATCCTGGTCAACGGCTCACCGGCGCCGGTCATCTTCACCATCCCCGAGGTGGCGGCGAACTGTTCCTGGCATGCCGAAGTGGACAGCTACGAACTCGGCCCGGGGCATTGGCCGGCCACCAGGACCGGCGCCGGCCAGCCGCTGGCTGTCGGCCCGCGCTCGTTCATGTTGCTGCTGGCCAGGCGCCGCTGACCGGGGTGGGTCAGGCCTGGCGGATGCGCCGGCCAGTGATCCGGGTTGGGGTGATGCGGATGAAGTGCTCCCTTGACCCGGCGGCCCATGGCTCAACGCCCGATGCCTGGACCGATGCGCGCTCCGCCGCAGAGTCCACGTGGTGGGCGGAGCCCTGGATGAGAACGCTCCAGCCTTCCCTGGCGGCCGGGTCAACGTCATCGACCTCGAAGGCCACCCGGTACTCGGCGCCGGCTATCCCGGTGCGGAGATCCTCATCCGTGGGGCTGTCCTGCGCGGTGCGGAACACGATGCTTCCCTCGTGCAGCTTGTAGTTGACGGGAAGCACTGTCAGGTCGAACCGCCCGGTGTACACGAGCCTGCCGATGCCGCCCGGCGCGATCAGCCGCAGGCACTCGGCCTCGTCCAGTGGCTCGAACACCGGCGCGCGGGTCGCCGGCAAACCGGACGGGCCGCGGTCGGCCGGGCCAGGGCCCGGGCTGCCAGTGCTGCGATCAGACATGAGGGTTCCGGTCCACAGCCAGATCCTACGGGGCCGCCATAGCGCGGTGCGCATTGGCAGCGAGGATCGCGCGGCGCGCTGGTCTCCGGCGGGCGCGCCCTCGCGGTCAGCGCGAGGGAAGCGCGTACCGCCCGGGCTGGCGCCGCAGCCACTGGCCGAAGCTGCGGCGTGGCGGGCGCGCCTTGATTACCCCGCTGGCGACCGTGCCTGACACGCCGATGCGCAGCGTGACCGGTACGTCAGGGCCCCACGGCGCCCGTACCTTCACCCTGCCACTGCGCACCGCGACGTCATCAGTGTCGACCACCACGCCTGGCTTCGTCACCAGCCTCAGGCTGCCGCTTCGCACGCTGGCGTCGATCTGCAGGGATGAATACCCGACCACGGCCTCGCTGAAATCCAGCGTCACGCTGCCGCTCGTCACCCGGATCTCAAGCCGCCGGGGGACCATCCACGGGCCGTCACGGCTGGTGCTGCCACTGTGGCATTCGATGCGAACTACATCCTTCGGCTCCGGCGCCGGCGTATCTGCCGCAGCCGGAAGGTCCGTCGTCAGCGCCGCTAGCTCGCCGTAGGTCCGCGCCGTCAGCGCCACCCCGAGCCGCTCATCAAGTTCGTCCAAGGAAAGCCGGCCATCACCTGCGGCCACCCGGAGCAGCTCAGCCACCCGATCCCGGTCTTCGTGCGACGCGCGCTGCTCACTGGCTGCCGCTATCTCAGCACTGGGCCGGAGCGGCGGCACCTCGCCCGTCATAAACAGCACTCTAAGGGCACCGCGGCCCCGCCGGCACCGGCCAGCAGACGTTCTGCGCCGCGCCGCGGGACCTTCGGCCGTAGCTTCCCGGCGCCCGGCGCGAGTCAACTGGAAGCATGATCCGGTGGCCTGACCTCGAGGCCGGCCGCTGACGGCGGTACCGGATCTGCCCAGGGCAACAGCAGGAGGCTTTGATGCAAGCCAGGACCGGCAGCACGACGGCGCCGTCGCAACCTCCCCGTGGCATGGACGTCCTCGAACGGCCATTGCTCAACAGGGATGCGGGCTTCACCAAGCAGGAGCGCGCGGCGCTCGGCCTGCGCGGCCTGCTCCCCTGGCGCGTCGCCACTATCGAGCAGCAGGTGGCGCTGGAACTGGAGCATCTCCGCTGCAAGTCGACCGACCTGGAGAGATACATCGGGCTCGCGGCGCTGCAGGACCGCAACGAGACGCTGTTCTACCGGCTGCTCCTCGATCACCTCGAGGAACTGGCGCCGATCGTCTACACGCCGACGGTTGGTGAGGCGTGCCGGCGGTTCAGCCACATCGTGCGCCGGCCCCGGGGACTGTGGATCACCCCGGACGACGTCACCTGCATCCCGGAGTTGCTGCGTAACTACGGCCGCACGGGAATCAGGCTGATCGTCGCCACCGACAATGAGCGGATCCTCGGCCTGGGTGACCAAGGGGCGGGCGGCATGGGGATCCCTGTCGGCAAGCTCGCGCTCTACTCAGCCGGCGCCGGCGTTGATCCAGCGCTGACCCTCCCGGTGTCGCTGGACTGCGGCACGGACAACCCCGGCCTGCTGGCCGATCCGCTCTACCTCGGCTACCCCAGGCCCCGGCTCCGGGGACCGGACTACGACGCCTTCATCGAAGCATTCGTGGCGGCGATCCTCGAGGTCTGCCCGGACGCCGTGCTCCAGTGGGAGGACTTCAAGCAGCACAACGCGATCCGCCTGCTTGACCGCTACCGGCACCGCATCACGAGCTTCAACGACGATATCCAGGGCACCGCCGCGGTCATCGTAGCCGGGATCCTCGCCGCGTTGCGGGTCGGTGGCGAGCCGATGGCGAGGCAGCGCCTGGTGTTCGTCGGCGCCGGCGCGGCTGGCGTCGGGATCGCGAGGCTCGCCGAGGCGGTGATGCGCGCCGAGGGCGCTGGCGAGGAGGAAATCCGCCGTGCCGTGGTGATGCTCGACTCCAGGGGCCTGGTCTTCGAGGGCCGTGACCACGTGGACGACGACAAGCGCCCGTTCAGCCTCCCCGGGCGCGAGCTCCTGCGGTTCGGGTTCAGCCCGGCCTCGCGGTACGACCTGGAGACCGTCGTGCGGCAGCTGGCGCCGACCATCCTGATCGGCACGAGCGGGACACCGGGCGCCTTCACCGAGGCGGCCATCCGTGAGATGGCGGCGCAAACCCCCGTGCCTGTCGTTTTCCCGCTTTCCAACCCGACGGCCAATTCGGAGGCCGTACCAGCCGATGTGCTGCGGTGGAGCGAGGGACGCGCCCTTGTCGCGACCGGCAGCCCGTTCGCCCCGGTCCCGGTCGGCGGGGCGGAGCGTCTGATCGGGCAGGCTAACAATGTCTTTATCTTCCCCGGCGTCGGCCTCGCCGCGATCGCGTCGCGGACCACGGAGGTGACCGATCGCATGTTCCTGATCGCGGCAACCACCCTGGCGGGCATGGTCTCGCCGGAGCGGCTCCAGCAGGGCGCGCTCTACCCGCACCTCGCTGACCTTCGGCAGATATCCCGGGCGATCGCGGTGGCAGTCGCGCGCGAGGCGGCCGAGAGCGGGCTATCGCAGGCCCCGCCCGACGACATCGAGGCCGCCGTGGACGCGGCTATCTGGACGCCCGGCTACCAGGACCCGGGCGGCCTGGACGAGGACTAAGGGTGAGGCCGGGCCGCGCGCGGCCCGGCCGGGTCACCATCCGTAAATCCGTACCGGGAGTTCGGTGACAGGCACCTGGTCCGGACCCGGATAGGAGATCATCACGACGATATTGTCAGGGTCGCGTCCCTCCACCACGCTCACGCCCCCGCTGGTCCGGGTGTCGATGTAGGCGGAGCGCTGCTCCAGTACCTGCCGGCACCGGCGCAGGTCCGCGTCTCCGGCCGCGGTCCAGATGACGTACTGGACGCCGACGCTCCCGAGCGCGTGCGCGGCGCTGCTGCCCATGGCGCGCAGCACCAGCTGCGTTCCCGCCGCGCTGAGCAGCAGCGCCGCGGTCGCGCTGCGGTCGGCGACCTCCATCCCGAGGATTTCCCGGTAGAAGCTCACTGACCTGTCCAGGTCCTGAACGAACATGACGGCCGAACCGAGCCGGGCACCTTGGGTCATCTGGCTAGTCTCCAATCCGCTACCTTCAGCGCGCCCTGGCAGGCAGCCTTTCACGCCCGGCCCCCGGCCGGCCCCGCAGGCCCGGCCGGGGGCCGGAGGGCCGGCCTGGAGGTGTTCGCCCGCAGTCCCGTGTCCCTCCCTGCCCCTTCCGCTGAGCTGCGCTGCGTCAGACAATTCAGGCAGCACTATCGGCACGGCGATCTTCTGGAGGAGCGATGAGCCAAGCGCCATCCGCGCCGTTCTCGGAAACAAAGGCCCCGGAGGCTCCCGAACGGCTGCACCGCGGCGCGCTCGGCCTGCTGGACATCTCTGCGTCCACGATGGCCAACATCGGGCCCGCCTACAGCTTCTACTTCGGCTTCGCTTTCCTCGTGTTCACCGCGGGCGTCGCCGCGCCACTGACGATCATCGTCGCCGGCATTGCCATCGCCCTGCTGGGCAACACCCTGGCCCAGTTCTCTCGCGTGCACCCGTCCACCGGCGGATTCATCTCCTTCGTCGGCAAGACCTTCGGATCAACAAGCGCCGTCACCACCGCGCTGCTCTGCGGTGCCGGCTATATCATCGCCATCTCGGCAGTCCTCGCCATCTCCGGCGGCTTCCTGTCCATCACGCTCAAGCAATACCTGAACTGGAACGTCCCGTAGGGAATATTCGCGGTGCTGCTCACCGTCGGCGCGGTGCTGATGATGATCAGGGGCGTGGCCGTCTCGACCAAGCTGGCGGGGCTCTTCTTCGGCTTCGAGATGCTGGTGCTCGTCGTGGTGTCGGTCACTGTCCTGATCAAGGACCACGGCAGTCTCAGCGCGATCCCGTTCGAGCCAAGCCACATCACCAAGGGCTTCAGCGGCCTGGCGTCCGGGTTCCCGCTGGCGATCTACCTGTTCATCGGGTGGGAGAACTCAGCGGCGCTCGCCGAGGAAACCAGCAACCCGCGGCGTAACGTGCCACGGGCCGTCTTCCTGTCGATCGGGCTCATGGCCGTGAGTTACGTGCTGTTCGCTTATGCGACAGTCAGCGGCTTCCACAACAACGGGACCGCGCTGTCCGGCGCGCCGATCCCGTTTATCTCCGTCGCCCATACTGTGCTCGCGAGCTTCGCCTTCTTCGCCTACCTCGCCGGGCTGACGTCAACGCTTGGCGTTCTCATATCGGCCGTGAACTCCCAGGCCCGGCTGATATTCAACGCCGGCCGCGAGGGGCTGCTGCCCGGCTGGATCGGCCGGGTGCACCCGGCCCGCCGGACCCCGATGAACGCGATCTACGCCTTTATCGCGATCGCGTCCGCGATCATCATCGTCTGGGCCATCGGCCACTTGGCCGGCGGCCACAGCGGCAGCATGAACCCGCTCATCTTCTTCGCCGAGTCGTCGACGATGGGCACGATCCTGATCCTGGTCGTGTACTTCCTGTCCAACCTGGCGCTGCCGTTCTATTACCGGAAGTTCCGGCCTGCGGAGTTCAGCGTCGTCAAGCACCTCGTGCTGCCCATTCTCGGCATGGTGGCAATCGCGGTGCCTGTCTATTACCTGGCCAAGCCAGGGCAGGCAGCGCCATACGACTGGTTCCCGTATGCCGCGCTGATCATTGTCGTCCTGGCGGTGATCTACGCGGCCGTGCTGACCAGGCGCGACCCCTCACTCGGCGAGCGGGTCGGGTCCATCGTCGCGGATGAGTGACTGGCTGTCGCCGTGCGCCGGGGCGGGTACCAGATCGTCAGGCCGGATGTGAGGACCTTTGGCCCTGACCAGCCTGTTCCCGCCGCGCTCTTCTCAAGAAATGTTCGTCAGCGAGGAACTCGTGCTGGACCTTCAATTCGGGGTGGCCCAGGCCAGGCTCGTGAATCTCACTCATCACGGCTGGCTGGGCAGCGCGTCCGAGCGAGCCTATGACGAGGGCCTCGCGGCGCTGGCGCTGGTCCGGGTCGGCCCGTTCGGCGACGTCCCGGGAATTTCCAAGCTGGTCCAGGTCCACTTCCTCGACGTGGTCACCAGGGATGAGTCGGCGCGCCTGGCACTGCGCTGGGAAGCCACCGGGCATGCCGGCGGGCTGTTCCCTGCTCTGGACGCGGACATCACGCTGGTCCCGGCCGGCCAGCAGGCAACCCGCCTCACGCTGGCCGGCGCCTACCGGCCCCCGCTGGCCGGGCTCGGCGCAGGGATCGACAAGGTGGCCCTGAACCATGCGGCGAACGCGACGATCCGCTCCCTGGTGAAGCGAGTCGCCAGTTCCCTGCTCTATCCGCACCGGGCAGCAGAAAGCGCCAGGACGCCCGTGGCGGGGAACCTGGCCTCGTGGACAGCCAAGCCCGAACCGGCCTAGGTGCCCGGCGGCCACGGTGCCTGGCCGCCAGCGGGATGCGCTGGTACCGCACCCGGCACCCCGCGCGCCACGGCGCGGCTAGCCGCCCGACCCGGGCAGCACGACGTTGACCGTCAGGATCTGGACCGGCTTGGAGCAGGCGGTCGACTTATAGCTGAGGTAACCCGGCGTGGTCTGGTTCGGCGGGTAGACCTGCAGGTAGCTGGCCGTGACTGGGCCGCACTTGGCTGGCGCGTAGTTGCCCGCGTCCACGATCCGCAGCAGCGCGCTGGCGACCTGTCCCGGCGCGAGCGTCACTAGCTGCCGCGCGGTCGCGTGGTTCTCCGCGGCCGCGAGGCCGATCTGCGTGACCGGCGTCCCGCCCGCCAGTGAAACGCCAGGAAATCCGTAGAGGGTGCAGGTGACATCGGAGATGTTCGTGAAGTCGATCACCGTATAAGTACTTCCCGCGGTCCCCTGCGCTAGCCCCAGCTTCAACCCGAGGGACCGGGTCGGACAGGGCCCGGGCCCGCCCGGCACCGTCGTCGGCGCGGCCGGCCCGGAGCTGGTACTGGCCGCGGGGGCTGCCGTGGACGGCGCTGCGGTGGCGGTTGTCGTGACCGTCTTGGCCGGCGCAGCGGCCGGGCTGCCGGAGCCGCAGGCCGTGACGAGCGCCGCGATGCCGGTAAGCGCAGCACCGGCGACCGCTCGCCGGACTGCGCATCGAGCTGAGATCATCGCGGGTCTCCTTCTGCGCTGACAGCTCCGCGAGCCGTGTGACACCTATGACGCCGGCTGGTGCATCGTGGTTGGCTATGGCCGGAAGCGGTATTGTCACGTTTCCGGCACGGCCAGCTTGCCCCCGTTGGCGGCGCAGCATGCAGCCTTGTCCGCTAGTCGTCGCTGACAACAACTCCCATGGTCTCGGCGAGCACAGGGGCGAGCTGGACGAGCTGCCCGGTGCTGATGATCGCGCCGCGCAGCGAGTCCGGGCCGATGATGATGCCGAGCTCGGCGCCGCGCAGATCGGTCTTGTCCATGCGCACCCGGCTGAAATCTGTCCTGGTCAGTCGCGAGTCCGGGAACGCCGTCCGGATGAGCGACGCGCCTGCGAAGTCCACATCGCGCAGGTCGCAGTTGTCGAAGGTCACCTCCGTGAATTCGGTCTCGCGGAAGTTCACGGAGTCAAGCTTGCATCCCCGGAAGGTGACCCGTCGCAACTGCGCACCGAACGCCTCGACGCCCGCGGCGAGACTCCGGTCGACCACGACGTCAAGCCACTGTGTCTGGGCCAGGCTGGTGGTGACCAGCCGCCCGTCCCGCACCCAGACGTCGCTGAACCGGGATCGCTGCAAGCCTCCGCCCTGGAAGGACACCCCGGTGAAGGCGCACTCGATGAACCTGCTGCCAGCTGCCCGCGGCTCATCGAAGCTGACCTGATCGAAATGAACGCCGTCATACTCCGCGCTGGGCGCCATCCCGCCCTGGTGGGAGATGAGCGCCGCGGCGAACGGGAGGTCGGCGAGGTCGCGGGCGTCCATAGGGCAAGGCCTCCGGTCAGTCTTCTCGGGGCCCGGTGGGGCCGCCGCATTCTCGGGGCCCGGTGGGGCCGAAGCGATGCGCGATCCGGTCGCTGACACCGTATCCTCAGCGATGCGAGGCCATGAGTCCGCTCGGCAGGCGGCGTGGCCCTGGGAGGCAGCGCGATGACTCTCCACACCGGCCTGGCCGCCATCGTCGGTGACCGCCGCCGCATCGCCGGGGCCATTGGCATTGCCCTCATCTTGCCCGGCATGGGGCTGACCGGCTGCGGTGTCGTGCGGGCAGTGAAGAAGATCACCCACGATATGGCGGCCAACAGGGCCACCATCGACGCGTTCACCGGCAAGCTGAAGTCCGGCGAGGCGACGACGTTCGAAGCGACGTATGTGACGACCGGCAGCTCGCCGGCGCGGATCGTGTACGCCGTCAGGCCGCCGAAGGGGCTCGCATTCACGGACTCCCCGTCGGCCGGCGGCAGCAGCGGTACCGGCACTGCCGCGGACATCGTCGTCAACTCCTCAGGTGCGTACTCGTGCTCTGCGCCGTCCGCCGGCTCGGGATGGTCATGCGAGAAACTCGGCACCGCCGCCGCTGTCAAGAACAAGGTCCTGGGCTTCTATACCCCGGCGCATTGGGTGGCCTTCCTCAGGGACTTCGCGCTGGCCGCCGGCTTCGCCGGCGACTCGGTCACCACATCGAGCATGACGGTGCACGGATTCAGCATGCAGTGCGTGGACTTCCGTGCACCGGGAGTCCAGGGCACGAGCACGATCTGCACGACCGCCCAGGGCATTCTCGGCTACGTCAAGGTCGCCTCGAACCCGACCAGCTTCGAGATCACCGCCTACTCGACGTCGCCGCCGGCCGCCCTGTTCAAGCTGCCGCACGGCGCCAAGGTCACGACGCCCAAGACCGGCACCAAGTAGGTCAGCTCGCCAGGTCTCCCGCGGCCGGATCCTGGTCCGGGTCCAGCTCCCGCCGGAGGAAGCTTAGACCCGGCCAGCCTGCTCTTCGCAGGATCCCGCAAGAAGACCCCCCGGGTCAGCCGCCGTCGGCCAGCACGGGCCGCATGGCGTCGAGCACGCCCAGGTCTTCGATGGTGGACGGGACGAGTTCGTCGTGACCGTTAGCGATGCCGCGCATCGTCCTGCGGAGTATCTTGCCGGACCGGGTTTTGGGGAGCGCAGCGACGACGTCGACCCTGCGCAGTGCGGCCACCGGGCCGATCTGGTCGCGGACAAGCTGGACAAGCTCCGCGGACACGACGGCCGGATCGGCAGTGATACCGGCCTTGAGGACGACGAACCCGCGGGGTATTTCGCCCTTAAGCTCGTTGTCCACCCCGATCACGGCGCATTCGGCGACGGCCGGGTGGTTGGAGAGCACCTCCTCCATTTCCCCGGTGGACAGCCGGTGCCCGGCGACGTTGATCACGTCATCGATGCGGCCCATGACGTACAGGTAGCCATCACTGTCGCGGTAACCGCCGTCGCCGGTGATGTAAGCGCCCGGGTACTGCGCCAGGTAGGAGTCCACGAACCGCTGATCATCGCCCCACAGCGTGGGCAGGCAGCCGGGCGGCAGCGGCAGTTGTATCACGATCTCCCCGGTCACTCCCGGCGCGGCCTCGGCGCCGCCCGCATCCATGACGCGAACGTCGTAGCCGGGTACGGGCATCGTGGGCGAGCCTGGCTTGGTCGCCATCGGCTCCAGCCCCATCAGGTCAGCGGCGATCGCCCAGCCGGTCTCGGTCTGCCACCAGTGGTCGATGACCGGGATGCCTAGCAGCTCGCCCGCCCAGCGGTAGGTCTCCGGGTCGAGCCGCTCCCCGGCCAGGAACAGGTACCGCATGCTGGACAGGTCGCACTTGCGGGCCAGCTCACCACGCGGGTCCTCCTTCTTGATCGCGCGGAAGGCCGTGGGCGCGGTGAACATGGCACTGACCCGGTGCTCAGCGATGACCCGCCAGAACGCTCCCGCGTCCGGGGTACCGACAGGCTTGCCCTCATACAGCACCGAGGTGCACCCGGCCAGCAGCGGCGCGTACACGATGTAGGAGTGCCCGACGACCCAGCCGATGTCGGAGGCCGCCCAGTACACCTCCCCCGGATGGACGTCGTAGATGTTCTCCATGCTCCAGCGCAGCGCGACCGCATGCCCCCCGTTGTCGCGGACGACGCCCTTGGGCTTCGCGGTCGTGCCGGAGGTGTACAGGATGTAGAGCGGGTCGGTCGCCGCGACTGGGACGCACTCGGCCGGCTCGGCCCCGGCCATCACCTGATCCCAGTCCAGGTCACGCCCGGCGGTCAGGACCGCCGGGGCCTGCGGGCGCTGCATGATCACGCAGTGGCCCGGCTTGCGGGCCGACAGCTCGATGGCCCGGTCCAGGATCGGCTTGTACGCCACGATCCTGCTGGTCTCGATGCCGCAGGATGCCGAGACCACGACCTTCGGGGTAGCGTCATCGATCCGCGCCGCGAGCTCGCTGGCCGCGAAGCCGCCGAACACCACCGAGTGCACCGCGCCGACCCGGGCGCACCCCAGCATCGCGATCACGGCCTCGGGGATCATCGGCATGTAGATCACCACCCGGTCGCCCGCGCTCACCCCCAGGCCGCGCAGGACGCCGGCGAACCGTGCAACCTCCGCCAGCAGTTCCCGGTAGGTGAAGACGCGGGAGGTGCCGGTCACCGGGCTGTCGTAGATCAGCGCGGCCTGATCACCGCGGCCGTCCCTGACATGGCGGTCCACCGCATTGAAGCAGGTGTTCAGGATCCCGTCGGCGAACCAGCGGTACATCGGCGGGTCGGACTTGTCCAGCACGACCGTCGGCTCGCGGTACCACTCGATCCCCTGGGCGGCGGTACCCCAGAACGCCTCCGGGTCATCGATGCTCTGGCGGAACGCTTCGGCATATCTGCCCATGACGGCACTCCCTTCATTGCCTGTGCAGGCCTGCGGCGGCTACCTCTTCGCGAGCGGAACGACCGGCAGAATCACGCGGCCGTAGGTGAATTCGCACACCTCGCCGAGCGCCAGGTAGAAGGCGCCCAACGCCGCCGCCAGGCCAAGCCATCCGCCGAACTTGATGAGCCCATTTGTTGCCTGTCCGAGGCCCAGCGAGTAGTTCCCGGCGCCCAGCACGAACAAGGCGATGGTAAGGACCCCGATGGAGGCAACCACGACAGCGTTGGTGCGGAATGAGGCGACGAACAGCATGAAGGCGGCGATGCCGAAGGCGTAAAGGAACAGGCCGAGCGCGTGGCCGACCTGGGCCGGGGGGATGGACTTCAGTTCGAATTCAGCGATGGCGAACAGGGACAGCCAGAACGCCCCGAAGGTGCCGAACAGCACGCCGGTGAAGGTGTTCCCGTTGCGGAAGCAGATAACCCCGGCGATCAGCTGGGCCAGTCCGCCGTACATGAAGGCGACCCCGAAGGCCACCGGTTCGGTCCCCACGTTGATGATGTGGGTGTTGATCATGCTGAGGATGAAGGTGGTCACCGCGAAGGCGGTCAGGCCAAGCGGCGCCGCATTACCCCACGCGGGCTGGCTGGCTGCCGCGGGGACCGGGGATGTCGCGGGCCTGGCCGCCGCGGACTCACTGTGCTGATCGACGGACGTCATGTGATCCTCCTTACGGGGATGTATAGAGAGGAGCGTGACCTCGTCTTTCCCGGACACAAAGTGCCAAAGGTCCCGACTATGTCCGAAGCTGACTGGGTTGCCGGTGATATCCGCCCGCGAGCGTCATTGGGCCAACGACCGGTCACCGACGACCGGAACGGGTAGTTCGCGCTGAAGGAGTTATTCGTACACGTATGTACCGGGGGCCGGAGCAAGCGACGGGTATTTCTTGCTGCCTGTCGCCTTCGGCGCCTGCTTCTCGTCTCCGGATCTGGCGACGAGCCACTCGGACCAGCGCGGCCACCACGAACCGTGCTGGAACGCCGCCTTGGCGAGCCATTCGTCGGGGTCCGGATCGGACGGAGAGCCGGCCCAGAAGTCGTACCGTGAATTTTTCACCGGATTCACGAACGACTGGATATGGCCGGACTTCACAAGGACCATATCCTTGGACCCGCCCATGATCTGGGTCGCGGAATAGCACGCCCGCCAGCGCGTCAGGTGGTCGGTATTCCCGGCCACCATGAAGCTGTCGCTGGCGACCTTGCCGAGATCGATGGGCGTGCCAAGGACAGTGGCTGAGCCGGGCCGGGCCAGCTGGCCGTCCGTCACCAGCTCAGTGGTCTCGAACGAGAGCTTCGCGCTCATGGCGGTGGCGTCATCGTTCCAGGCCAGCACGTCGAACGCGTGCGGCTTCTCGCCCAGGAGCCAGCCGCTCACCATGTAGTTGAAGATAAGGTCGTTCGGGCGCAGCCAGGCGAAGCTGGTGCGCAAGCTGTCCGCCGGGATGACTTCCCCGGCAGCCGCAGCGGCCTTCAGCGCTTCTCGCGACTCCGGGGTGTCGAACATGCCCACGACATTGGGGTGGGTGTTCGCCAGGAGCGTGACGATCAAGGTCAGTGAATTCACCGATGTGTCGCCCTTGGCCGCCAGATGGCCCATCAGCAGTGCGCTGGTGATCCCCCCGGCGCACAGCCCGAGCAAGTTGACGGTTTCGCTCCGGGTGATCTCCTTGACGACATCGACTGCGCGGCTCTCGGCCGCGAGATAGTCATCGAGGCCCCAGCTGCCGTGCCCTAGCTTTGGGTCGGGGTTCCGCCAGACAACCATGAACGTCTGTACGCCGTGTTCCACCGCATACTCGGCCATGCTGCGTCCCGGCGCGAGATCGAGAACGTAGTAACGGTTCAGCTGCGGGGGAACCATGAGCAGCGGACGGCGGTGGACCGACGGGGTGGCCGGGGCGTACTGCAGGAGCTCGAACATCTCATCGCGGAAGACGACGGCACCCGGCGTGCACGCGAGCTTCTCGCCGACGGGGAACGCCTTTCGGTCGGACATGCTCGGCATGCCGCCTGCGGCCAGATCACTGAGCATGTTCTGGCCGCCCTGGATCAGTGACATGCCGCCGGTCTCGAACGCCCGCTTGAGTGCGGCCGGATTGGTCGGCAGGAAGTTGGCCGGCGACACCGCCCCGGTGATGATGTTCGCGAGGAAACGGGCCCGGCCCTGCCGCTGCCATCCGCCCTCCCCGGCCTCGAGGATGCGGTCGAACCACTGCTCAAAGAGCCGGTACCCCTGGCCGATCCGGTTGTAGTAGGGGTTGGTCTGCCACGTGACGTCGGCAAATCTCGGGTCCTTGTCGAATGAGATGTCGGACTGGCCCACGGCAATTTTGAGCATCTCACCGGTGAACCATGGAAGCTCCCTGACGGCCGCTGCCGGGTGGAACAGGTCGGCGGCCGCCTGGAACCGCCCGAGGGGGTCGGCTTCAGCGGCGGTTGCGCTGGCTTCGGCTGGGGATTCGTCTGACATGTCCATGGGCTCTCCTAGACGGCACATCACGTCCCATCCATCTGAGCTGGGCGGCAGCGGAAGGTCAAGGGCCGAACGTCCTCGTGCCAGCGCGATCAGGCGGCGCGGCACCGATGCCGGGCCGCAGGCCATATAACGGGCGCAATCGTGATCAGCGCAGTCTGTCCGTTTCGGGCGCGCCGGGCTACCGTGGTACCATGCTTAAGCGCGAGATCGTCCTGCCGCCGGAGCATATCTACCCGCCCGACGAGTGGCGCCTGCGTGAGGCGCGGTACTCCAGCGAATTCGCTGACCGGGCCGAGACTATCTTCTCGCTGAGCAACGGTTTCATTGGCATCCGCGGCAGCTTCGAGGAAGGCCGCCCGGCGCTGGCCGCAGGGACCTTGATCAACGGCTTTCACGAGACGTGGCCGATCGTGCATGCGGAAGAGGCTGCAGCGCTCGCACGGAACGGCCAGACGATCGTGAACGTGCCTGACGCGACGATCCTCAAGCTCTACGTCGATGAGGAGCCGCTATTTCTGCCGACTGCGCGGGTCCATGACTACTCGCGAGTCCTCGACATGCAGGCCGGGACGCTGACGCGCGAACTGACGTGGACCACGGGCGCCGGGAAGCACGTACGGATCCGCTCCTGCAGGATCGTCTCGCTCGAGCACCGCCATGTGGTGGCGATGACCTACGAGGTGACACTGCTCGACCATGCGGCGCCCGTTGCGATCTCCTCGCTGGTCTTCAACCGCCAGGATGCCCGGCCGGCGGAGGTGCAGCCGGAGTACCGGCTGGCCGATCCGCGGATGGCGACCGCGCTGGCGCACCGGGTGCTCAACACGCGGGTCTCCGAGCAGGCCGACGGGCGTATCCTGCTCGGCTACCAGACGACCAACAGCCGGATGACGCTCGGCGTCGGTGCCGACCACGTGATCGATGCGGCATGCCCGTACCACGTGACCGGATCCGTCAGTGGCGGTACGGGCGAGGTCATCGTCACGGCGGACGCGCTGCCCGGCGTACCGGTCCGGATCACTAAATACGCCGCCTACCAGGCATCCCGAAGCGTCCCCGTACCCGAGCTCGTCGATCGGTGCCGCCGGACGCTGGACCGTGCCGTCCGGGACGGCTTCGACACGCTCGTCACGAGCCAGCGCGAGAACCTCGACCGGTTCTGGGACCGCGCCGACGTGCGCGTGCGGACCCGGCTCAATCCGGTGCGGCACCAGCAGGCCATCCGCTGGAACCTCTACCAGGTCGCCCAGGCGTCGTGGCGGGCCGAAGGAGCGGGCATCCCCGCGAAGGGGCTGACCGGGCAAGCCTACGAGGGCCACTACTTCTGGGACACCGAGATCTACGTGCTGCCGTTCCTGTCCTACACCCAGCCGAGGATCGCCCGTAACCTGCTGCGCTTCAGGCACAGCATGCTCGATCGCGCCCGGGACCGGGCGCGTCAGCTGAGCCAGGAGGGCGCGCTGTTCCCGTGGCGCACCATCAATGGCGAGGAGGCCTCGACAAATTTCCAGGCGGGCACGGCCCAGTATCACATCAATGCCGATATCGCTCACGCGATCAGGCGCTACACCGATATCCGGGGCGAAATAGGCCTGCTGAGCGAGATCGGTGCTGAGATCCTCGTCGAGACCGCCCGGCTATGGAATGACCTCGGGTTCTTCGGGAAAGACGGCAAGTTCCACATCCACGGCGTGACCGGGCCCGACGAATACACGACGGTGGTCAACGACAACACCTACACCAACCTGATGGCGCGGCTCAACCTCAACCTCGCCGCCGCCACAGTGCGCCGGCTGCACGAGGAGCGGCCAGCTGACTACATCGCACTTGTCCACGAAGTAAAGCTCAAGCCCGGCGAACCCGAGTCGTGGGAACGCGCGGCGGCCGCCATGCACGTGCCGTTCGATGTGGGCCGCGGCATCCACCCTCAAGACGACACGTTCCTCGACCGGGAGAGCTGGGACCTCGACAACACACCGCGCGGGAAGTTCCCGCTCCTTCTGCACTACCACCCGCTGGTGATCTACCGGCACCAGGTCCTCAAGCAGGCTGACATCGTGCTCGCGATGTTCCTGCTCGGCAACGAGTTCTCCGAGGAACAGAAACGCCGCAACTTCGAGTACTACGACCCGCTCACCACCGGCGACTCATCTTTGTCGGCGTGCGTGCAGAGCATCATCGCCGCAGAGACAGGCCATCCTCGCCAGGCCTTGGAGTACTTCGAGTACGCGCTGCTCATGGACCTGGCTGATGTCGCAGGCAATGCCTCCAACGGAGTCCACATCGCTTCAGCCGCCGGCGTATGGTCAGCACTTGTCTTCGGGTTCGGCGGCGTCCGCGACTACGGCGGCCGGCTTGCCTTCGCGCCGCGCCTGCCGCGTCTGTGGACCGAGCTAGACTTCTCGCTGCGATTTCGCGACCGGCAGATCCGGGTGCATCTCACCCACGACGAGGAACGCTACCGCGTTGACGAGGGCGCTCCGCTGGAGATCATCATCCGCGGCGAGCCATACCTGCTCAGCCCCGGCACGCCCGTCGCGATCAAGCTTCAGCGCCGTAATACGGCCTTACGGCAGGTTTCTAGCTGACAGCAGCCGCATGCCGCTGAGCCGCTGCTGTCTGGTATCTGGGACCGCCTCCGTCAAGAGGCGAGCGAGGCCTCGAGCCGCTCGCTGTCCCGCAGGATAGCGAGGTCCGGGTCACGACTGGCTTTGGCGCGCAGATCGGGATTGCGGGTGGTCGCCTCGCGGAGCGCCGCTGCCGCCTGGTCGGGCAGGTTCGCCCTGGCCAGCGCGCAGCAGAGGTTGTAGCCCGCCATGCCGCGGGCCGGATCAGGCGCGCCCAGGTAGCCCGCCGTCGCCACGCCGTGCGCCGCCAGGGCGACCGCCCGGCCGGACTGGCCATGCGCAAGGTAGTAGTCGCCGAGGTGGCCAGCCGGATGCCAGAATCCGCGCACGATGATCTGCAGCCAGAGCTGGCGCCCCTTGAGCCAGGGGTTCCTCGACGGGTCACGCAGGTCGTCGGCGCCGACCGCGGTCAAGCCCCCGATCAGCTCACCGGTAACCCGGTTGCTCTCCTCGGCGACTGTGCCGGGAAGCTGGGCGGCGTAGCCGCGGTACAACTCGGCTGAGGCGTGATCGACCTCCGCGAACTCTGGCGGGACCTGGCCGAGCAGGATAGCGTGCAGCCGGACCACCTGCTGGCGCTTGAACTCGGTGTTGTGCGCGACGAGCGGCACCGCCGCCCAGCACCGCGGGTTACCTTGCTCGGCCGCGGGACTCGCCGCCAGCAGCATCTGCTCCTCGGCCGCGGCGAAGCCGAGTAGTCCGATGACGGCGCTTCTGAGTTCCTGGACGCTGATCATGCCGCTGCCCCGGCCCGGATTCGGCACCGCAGGCACTTCGTGCGCCCGGCTTGTGCGCGACGAATTTCAGGATCCCGTCCACCATGATGGTGATCTTCTCGAAGCCCAGGGTCTGCAGGCGTCCGAGCACCGAGGCCGCCTCGATGGGGTTGTACGTGTCGCCCGCATGGAAGTGGTGCAGGTCATTGCTGGCCAGGCTGTCCGAGCCGATGAGCACGCCGCCCGGCCTCAGCACCCGGAATGCCTCGGCCAGGATCTTGTTCTGCAGGGCCAGCGTGGCGACGTGGTGAAGCATGGTGAAGGAGCCAACCGAGTCGAAGGGGAGAGTCGGCGGGGGGAATCTCACCCCCCGCCGCTCGCAGAACCGGACTTGAAC
>OCTA010000660.1_pt1 | contig 31711 bp, 35 predicted proteins | sample 1538991 | NCBI WGS metagenome assembly OCTA01 (sample SAMEA3539302, study PRJEB22396) | soil metagenome | biome: tundra; feature: field; material: soil | place: USA | collected 2010-05 | depth 0.15 m | reverse complement strand
GTCGACACGATCGGAACGCTCGCCGACTCCGTGAACCGCTCGTCGAACACCTCGGCGAGGACACGCCCGTCCATGTCCCGGGCGAGGGGCTCGCCGGCGAGGACGAGCAGCGTCGGCGCCAGATCGAGGACGCTCGCGGACGTGAGACGAACGCCCGACCTCACGCCGGCTCCCGCGAAGAGCACGAAGCCGTCCCGCGCGGCATCGGGGCTCGCCGCGGGCCTTTGCCCGCGCAGGAAGAGCGAGATGGCTTCGAGCGTGGGCGGCGGCCCCCATCCCACAGGCGCGAACAGGCAGATCGTGCGCTCCCGGCCTTCGCGCTCGAGAATCTCGCCGAGAAGGTCGTCGAGGAACCGGTAATAGGCGCGCAGCGCCGCGGCCCGGGCCTCGGCCTCTTTTTCAGGAAAGGAAAGGCCCCAGTAGCGGGAATTCTCCGCGGCGCCTGAAAACGCCCCCGCCTCGGCAAGCCCGGAGAGGACGAGCGCCGAGACATTGAGCGGGCCTCTGGGCAAAGCCGCCAGAGCCGCTCCGGCCACCGTCAGGTCCCGCGCCGCTCCGCGCAGCGGATCGAGCCGGCCCTCGTCGGCGGCGAGGGCCATGGGCACGAGAGAGCGCGCGAGCGGACGGTCGAGGGCGTCGGGAGGCACCCGGAAGAGACGAGCCCGCGCGGCGGCCTCGGCGGGGAGCGCCGCGGTGGCGTCCGCGTCCCCATCGAAGAAAGCGTCGCTTGCCCAAAGGACGAGCCCCTCCCGCGCCGGAGACGACGCAGGCCACCCGAGGACGGCCGCTTCGTGGCCGCGAGATGCGAGGATCTCCCAGAATGTCAGGCTGCGGCGGTCCGCTGCCGCGTCGACGAGGGAGCGCTCGCCCCCGGGCACGGGCGAGCCGGGCAGCACCGGCAGGAGCCGGAGAGTTCCGCCGGGGGTCTCCCAGCGGCGCGACGAGACCACGCCGTGCTTCAGCGGCCGCTTGCCCGTGGCGGCCGTCGTCCAGAGCGCGGCGCGATCGTACGGAGCGAGCGCCGCGAGCGGTCCCGCGGTTCCTTCGCGCAAGAGCCGCTCGACGACGGGCATCGCGCCCTCGGAGGCGTACGTGGTGAGAAGGCCCCAGGAGGCGCCCTCAAGCCCGACGACGAGAAGATTCCGGCGCGGCGGGCGCAGGGGCGCAGGGGACGCCTCCGGGGAGGGGCGTTCCGGAGCGCGCCGGCCCACGAAGGGCGGCAGGAGGAAGAGAAGGAGCGGGATCCAGAGCGTTTGGACGGAGGGGCCGCCACGCACGGCGCGTACGCCGAGGATAGCGGCCGAGAGAAACGCCGCCATCGCGGTCGCGACGAGGACGCGCCGGGCTCCTGCGGGCACGAAGTCGTGGAGCGCCTGCCTCTGGAACTCGACGAACACGCCGTACGCGGCGAGGAGGCCGGCGCCTAACGCGGCGCCGGCGCGCGGGGTGCGCGGCGCGCGCGACAAGAAAGCGAGCGGCGAGGCGACGATGGCTCCCGCCACGGCGGCGACGAGAAGGAGTCGCGCCGCCGGAAGAGCGCCCTGGAGCTCCGGATTGAGACCGAGCAACAGATCGCCTGCTGCGAGGCCCGCGAGCGCCCCCGCGAGAGGCAGGTGGTACGCCGGTCTTCCCTCGCTCATAATCCGCGCCCGGCGAGTCTCGCCTCCTTCCCGATGGCCGTCAACGAATCGCTCCGCGTCCTCAAGACGATCCACTACGACGAAGGGCACTATTCCCTGTTTCTCTCGGCCGGCGCGATCGGCGCCAGGACGAAACCGGGCCACTTCGCCATGATCCAGGCCGGCGAGGGGCTCCGCCCGTACCTCCGCCGCGCGTTCTCCATCGCGGACGTGACGACCATGGCGGGCGTTCCCGCGCTGGAGTTCGTCATCAAGATCGTGGGGGTTGGAACGGCGGCGCTCGCGCGCTTCGCCGAGGGAACGCCGCTTCCCGTCCTCGGTCCGCTGGGCGTGCCGTTCCCGATCGACGACCTCCTCCACTCCGACCGTGTCGCGCTCGTCGCCGGTGGAATCGGCCTCGCTCCTCTCGTGCTCCTCGCGCGCACGCTCGCCGCGCGCGGCATCGCGGCGGACCTCTTCTACGGGGGCCGGAACGAGAACGATGTCCTGAAGCGCGGCGACTTCGAGCGTTTCCTCGGCCCGCACCGCTGTCGATACGCCACGGACGACGGCTCGCTCGGACGAAAGGGTCGCGTGACCGAGCTGCTCACGCACGCGCTTGCGCGCGGCGGGCGCTACCGCCGCGTCTACGCCTGCGGTCCCGTAGCCATGTTCCGCGCGCTCGCCACTCTTCTGGCGGATGCGAACCTCGAAGGCTCGTTCGCGATGGAGTCCGAGATGGCCTGCGGGTTCGGCGTCTGCCTCGGCTGCGTCGTCCCGATGACGGACGGCCGCTTCGCGACGATCTGCAAGGAGGGGCCCTGCGTGCCGCCGACCGCGATCGACTGGGCACGCCTCTGACGCCATGACCGTCGATCTCTCCACGGCCTTCGGCCGGCTGCGCCTCAAGAACCCGATCGCGACGGCGTCCGGCACGTTCGGCTACGGCCTCGAGTTCGCCGACTATCTCGACCTCGCCTCGCTCGGCGCGATCTCGGTGAAGGGCCTCTCGCGCCGGCCGTGTCACGGCAATCCGCCGCCGCGCATCTGCGAGACGGACGCGGGGATGCTGAACGCGATCGGGCTGCAGAACGTGGGCATCGACGCGTTTCTCGCCGAGAAGCTGCCCGAGCTCGCGCGCCTCGGCGCGACCGTGATCGCGAACGTGTGGGGCGATACCGAGGAGGACTACGTGGCGGTCGTGGAGCGCATCGGCCACGAGCGCCGGGTGGCCGCGGTCGAGGTGAACGTCTCCTGCCCGAACGTCGTCAGGGGAGGCATGGTCTTCGGGAACAATCCCGAGGCGCTCGCCGCCCTCGTGAAGAGAATCCGTTCCGCCACGCGCCATCCGCTCGTCGTGAAGCTCTCGCCGAACGTGACCGACATCGTCGCGTCCGCCCGCGCGGCCGTGGACGCGGGCGCCGATGCGCTCTCGCTCATCAATACGCTCGTGGGCCTGGCGATCGACCTCGAGCGCCGCGAGCCGAAGATCGGCTTCACGACCGGCGGGCTCTCGGGACCCGCGATCCGCCCGATTGCGCTGCGCATGGTGTGGGAAGTGCGAACGGCCCTTCCGAAGATCCCGATCTTCGGGATGGGCGGGATCGAAACCGTCGAGCACGTCGTCGAGTTTCTCGTCGCGGGCGCGAACGCGGTCCAGATCGGGACCGCGAACTTCCGCGATCCCTCGCTCGCGGGCCGACTCGTCGGGGAGCTCGCTGCGTGGTGCGAGAGCCACGACGTCGCGCGCGTCTCCGACCTCGTCGGCACGCTCCGGACGCGCCCGCGAAAGGACCACTCGTTCGCATGAATCGAGAGACGCCGGACGCCCGCTCACGGCTCGCCGTCGCGCTGGACCTGTCGGATCGCACGGCGCTCCTCGCCATGGCGCGTCTCCTCGCACCCGAGGCGGGCGTTCTCAAGGTCGGGCTCGAGGCCTTCGTCGCCGAGGGGCCGACCCTTGTGCGTGACCTTGTGGCATCGGGAGCGGACGTCTTCCTCGACCTGAAGCTGCATGACATTCCGAACACGGTCTCTAGGGCGGCGGCCGCCGCCGTGAGGACCGGCGCCTCGGTCGTGAACTGCCATGCCTTAGGCGGCGCGGAGATGATGAAGGCGTTCGGCGAAGGGGCCCGCTCCGCAGCCGCCAAAGCGGGGCTCGACGCGCCGAAGCTCATCGCCGTGACGATCCTGACGTCTCTCGACGCGGCGGCAGTCCGGGCCGTCGGTCTCGGTGGCTCGCCGCGCGAGGCCGCGCTGCGCCTGGCGATCCTCGCGAAGGAATCGGGCCTGGACGGCGTCGTCTGTTCGCCCGAGGAGATCGAGACGATCCGCGCGGCGTTGGGAGGAGACTTCCTCCTCGTCGTGCCAGGCGTGAGGCCCCGGAGCGGGGCTGCGGGCGATCAGAGGCGCGTCGCCACGCCGGCTGACGCGATCCGCGCGGGCGCTGACCTTCTCGTGGTCGGCCGACCGATCACGGCCGCGTCCGATCCCGCGGCGGCCGCACGCGCAATCGTGGCCGAGATCGCCGCGGCGCGCTGAGCCTCGGGCGCGTTCAGGTCGGCGAGGGCGTGGGCGTCGGAACGCCGCCGAACGGGGTCTGTGTGGGCGTACCCGCGAAGGGCGTCGGGGTCGGGCTCCCCGAAACGGGCGTGACGGTCGGCGTGCCCGCTCCCGGCGTCGGCGTCGGGGGCGCCGCCGTGGGCGTCGGTACGCCGCCGAACGGAGTCTGAGTGGGCGTACCCGCGAAGGGTGTCGCCGTCGGGCTCGGCGGAACGGGCGTGACCGTCGGCGTTCCCGCTCCCGGCGTCGGCGTCGGGGGCACTGCCGTGGGCGTGAACGTCGCGGGCGTCGAGCCGAGCCCGGAGGTCGGCGTCGCAGTGGGCGGCGTTCCGGTGAAAACGGCGGTCGGCGTCGGCGTCGAGCCGGAAGGAGTTCCAAGCGGCGGAGGCGTCGTCGCGGGTGTATTCGCGGGCGTCGGGGTCGGGCTCGCCTGCCCGTTCGGCCCGGTCATGTCGTTGGTGGCAGGACAGGCTCCGAGAAAGACGGCGAGGGTCGCGGCCGAAAGACACGAGGCCAGACGCACCGGGTAAGTCCGCATCACTCGACCTCGATCTTCTCGTAGCGCGGCCGCACCCTGCCACCGCCGGCGGTGCGCTCGGCAAGCGCGATCTCCTCGTCGAGGAAGTCGCGCAGTGCCTTCATGAACTCGATGCCGGAGGTTTTGGCGCGAGAGAGCGTGCTCCCGTGCCCGCGCGCGAGACGCAGCGAGAACCTGCCGACGAGGTCCGCGGCGGGCTTGAAGACGCAGCCTTCTCCCGCGCAGGCGAGGCCGGGGATCGGACCGCCTCGCTCTTTCGCCGCGGGAGCCGGCTCCTCGCGCAGGCCTGGTCCGAATTCATTTTCGAAGGAGGAAGGGGAGTGTGTCCGCGCGGTCGACTTGCGGCCCGCGCGGCGACGGTGCCGCGCGCCCGCGTTCCCCCGTGAAGAATCAGCTTCGTCAGGCATGCCGTCCTCTCTTTCCTCTCTAGGAGAACCTTCCCGCATCCTCCCCCGTGCCGGGCGTCTTCCCGAAGCGCACCGTGAGTTTGCCGTCCTCGACTTTCGCGCCGGACGGCGACAGGCCCGCGAGCATCCGCGGAACGGGGATGTGATGGCGCACGTTGCCGATGCGCACGACGAGGTCTCCCGACGCCATCGCGAGGTCGACTTCGTGCCGATCGACGAACGGAAGGTCGAGCGTGAGAACGTATTTTCCGTTCCGCTTGGCGTAGCGATACGGCGGATCCGAGCGAAAGGATGCGGCGGGATCCTTCTCGCCCCACAGCTCCCGCCCGAGCTCCAGGAGAGCCACCGAACCGAGGACCTGATCGTCCTTGAGCGGCAGCGTGAAGACCGGGACGGGATCGAAGTAGCTCCGCGCCTCCTCGAGGAACACGCCCTGAGTCCTCCGCCATTTCGAGAAGAAGGGGTCCTGGACGCCTTCAGGCAGAAGCCGGTTCACGACCACGGCATCGACCGTGAAGCCATAGAGGCCGAAATACATGAAGGCCCTTTGCGTCTCTTTGATGACGATCTTCTCGGCGTTCGTCACGAGCCGCACGGTCGTCGTCCTGGGATCCTTGAGGAGCGCGTCGACGCCTTCGAGCTTCTGCGCGAGCGACTGCACGTTCGCGAAATACCGGTCCGGCGGGAGCGGCAGGTCGGTCACTTTCTTCGCGACCGGCCTTGCGACCTTCAGGATCGAGCGCTCGAGTCGGAAGAGCTTCTTCATGTACCACTCGAGCGTGGGCGGAAGCGACACGAACCGCAGCGATTCCCCCGTGGGCGCGCAATCGAGGATCAGGACGTCGAAGGCCTTCTCGCGCGCGTATTGGTTCACGTACAGGAGCGCCGAAACCTCCTCCATGCCCGGGAAGATCGCGAGCTCCTCGGCGAGCACCTCCTCGACGCCGGTGACGGCGAGAAGCGTCGTGATGTATCCCGAAATGTCCTTCCAGTGGCGGCCGATCTCCTCGGTGACATCGACCTCCTGGATCCACAGGTTGTCGGCGACCGCGACGGCCGTGCCGTGGGCATGGTCCGTGAGCGCGACGTCGCGGTCGAACGCGTCCGCGAGGGAGTGGGCCGCGTCCACGGACATGACGAGCGTCTTTTGGCCGCGCGCGGCGAGCGTCAGACCCGTCGCCGCCGCCACGGTCGTCTTGCCGACCCCGCCCTTTCCGGTGAAGAGAAGAATGCGCATCCGCGGGCGATGTTACGCGCTCGGAACGCTCCGGCTCCCGGCTTTGAGCGCGACCCAGGCGAGGAGGAGGGCCACGTAGCCGTCGATCGCGTAGTGCCAGCCGCTCACGACCGACGTGAAGAACGTGACGGCCGTCAGGGCGGCGAAGAGGACAAAGAGCGCCCGCGAGCGCCCGCGGGCGAAGAGCATGAGGAACGCCAGCGCCCCGACGTGGAGGGACGGCATCGCGGCGACGCCGAGGTACGGCGAGAGGTCCGTACCCTCGGGCCGGCTGTGAAACGAGCGGACCCGCCCGTACTGAGCGAACAGGAGGTCCATCGTCGCCGACTGCGACGGCATCGACGCACGGACATTCGTGTAGTCGTCCTTGAGGACATAGCACGGCCCGAGGGACGGGACCGCAAGGTAGATCCACGACCCCAGGACCCATAGGAGCGTGAAGCCCGCCGCGAAGCGCGCTCGGTCCCGGATCGAGAGCGTCGCGGCGAACCAGCCGACGCCCGCGAGCACCGCGAACATGAAGGCCCCGTAGTAGCCGTCGAGCGCCTTCCAGAGCGCCGGATATGGGAACAGACCCTGCAGGAGGCGCCCGGGGTTCACGCCGAAGTGGAGGACGGTCTCGAGGCGGAACAGGCCCCGGTCGTAGAGGACGTCGGGCCGGAGCAGCGGAACCGCGACCTTCAGCCAGCTGTAGACGTACGACGTGAGCGGCAGCACCGCGAGGAGGCGGACGAGGTCGACGAGCGCCCGCGGCTTCAGGAGCGCGCGCAGGCGCGCGGCCCCGCGCCGCCGGCCCCGGCGCGCCGCGAGGAGGGCGCGCAGGACGATCCCGCCGAGGAGGAACGGCGCCGTGAACGAGACGAAGCCCCGCGTGTCGAGCAGCGTGCGGACGACGTCGAGTCCGAGGCGCGCGCGGAACCGCAGGAGCAGGACGACCGCCACGAAGTCGGCGAGCAGCAGGATCTCGTAGAACCGCAGGCGCGGGAGGCGCCTCACCACCCGCGCGCCCTCTCCCGCTGCCGCCGCTCCTTCTTCGTCGGGCGCCCGCCGCCGTCGTCCCGCGGCGCCAGCAGGCGCTCGAGCCGCCGGGCCTCGAGGACCTCGGGCGCAAGCGGAGGCGTCGTCTCCTCGACGAGAGAGCGCGCGTCGGATTTCTTCACGTGCCTTTCCGCGAGACCCTTCACGAGAAACGTCCGACGGCCGCGCGGAAACGTGATCTCGAGCCGGTCGCCGGTACGGACCAGCCTGTGCGCGGCCGCCGCGCGCCCGTTCAGATCCACCTTGCCGCCCGCGCACGCAATCGCGGCCTGGGACCGCGTCGGAAAAAGACACGAAACGTCCAGCCACACGTCGAGCCGGACCTCTGTGAGCGGTGGTTCCTCGTCTTCGCGCGTGCGTCCCATCGCGCGCTAAAACACCGGCTTTTCCACTTTCTTGTCGAACCGGTAGACGTACTTGTAGCCGAAGATGTCCGCCGTTTGCTCGTATTGGGCCGAGATGGTGATGTACGAGCCGCTGCGCTCGATGCGGATGGCCTCCATCTTGAGCGGCACCTTCCTGTCCTGCGCCTTCAGGTAGATGTCCATCTGCAGCTTTTCGGGAGCCTTCAAGCCGCCGAAGTTGGCCGCCTCGTTCATCGCGTCGAGGATCTCGTTCCCGCGGATGTGGAGCGGGAGGATGCGCACGCACGCGACGACGACGACGAACAGAACGCCCAGCCCGACGATGAGCCCGAAGGCCCCCTCTCCTCGCCGAAATCTCCTGGCGGCTCGCGGCATCATGTTCTCCTTCTGGCGCGGCTCCGGGGCCGCGCGCTAGCGAATGGCGTGGAAAGTTCTCTTCCAGCGCGTCCGGGACAAAAAGTTTAGCGCGGTATCGAGGAAACGGCGTAACGCCGCCCCGCGGCCTGTGAAAGCGCGCGAACCCTCGCGGACGGACCAGAGGACCGAGACGGCGCGCCCCTCGAGATGCGCGAGGGGAACCGGCCCCCAGAAGCGCGAATCCTGCGACTCGTCGCGATTGTCGCCCATCGCGAAGAAGTGGCCGGCCGCGACGGCGAGCGGCCCAAAACGGTCGCGCCGAAGGATTGACGGCGGCGCCCCCGTTCCGTATGTCGTCGCGTCCCGATGCACGACGTACGGCTCGAAGGGTTCCACCCCGTTCACGCGCAAGGCTTTCGCCTCGGCGTCGATCCGGTCCCCCGCCACCGCGACGGCGCGCTTGATGAAATCGCGGCTCGGATCGGGCGGGTACCGGAAGACGACCACGTCCCCGCGCGCGAGGTCGCGATACGGCAGGATGCGCGCCCACGGACCGCGGTGAGGTCCGTACGCGAACTTGTTCACGAGCACGTAGTCGCCCGCGAGGACCGTGTCCTCCATCGAGGAGCTCGGCACGTGGAAGATCTGGAAGACGAAGCCCTTGAACGTGAGCGCGAGCGCGGCGGCCACGAGAACGGCCTCGACCGTCTCCACGAGGCGCCTTTCGGGAGTCATCATTCAACCTTCAGGACCGCGAGGAAGGCCTCCTGGGGCAGCTCGACACGGCCGACTTTCTTCATGCGCCGCTTGCCCTCCTTCTGCTTCTCGAGGAGCTTCTTCTTGCGCGTGATGTCGCCGCCGTAGCATTTCGCGAGAACGTTCTTGCGCAGCGCCTTCACCGTCGAGCGCGCGAGGATTTTCGACCCGATCGCCGCCTGGATGACGACCTCGAACATTTGCCGCGGGATCATCTCTTTCATCTTCTCGACGAGCGCGCGGCCCTTTGCCTGCGCCTTGTCGCGGTGCACGATGAACGCGAGCGCGTCCACCGGCTCGCCGTTGATGAGAATGTCGAGCTTCACGAGGTCGCCGGGCCGGTAGTCGATGAGCTGATAGTCGAAGGAGGCGTAACCCTTCGAGAGCGACTTGAGCTTGTCGTAGAAGTCGAGGATGACCTCGTTCAGGGGTAGCTCGTACTTGAGGACCGCCCGCTGCGTGCCTGCGTATCCGAGCGAGACCTGCGTGCCCCGCCTGTCCTCGGCCAGGGCGAGGATCCCGCCGAGGAACTCGTCCTTCGTGATGATCGTCGCGAGGATGTAGGGTTCGCGGATCTCGTCGACGAGCTGGACCTCGGGGAGCTTGACCGGATTCGAGATCTCGAGCTCCTGTCCGCGCGTCGTCTTGACCTTGTAGGGCACCGAGGGCGCCGTCGTGATGAGCGAGAGGTTGAACTCGCGCTCGAGGCGCTCCTGGATGATCTCCATGTGGAGGAGGCCGAGGTAGCCGCAGCGAAAGCCGAAACCGAGCGCCGTCGACGACTCGGGCTCGAAGGAAAAGGACGCGTCGTTGAGGCGGAGCTTCTCCATCGCGTCCCTGAGGTCCTCGTAGGCGTCTGTCTCCGTCGGGAAGATCGACGCGAAAACCATCGGCTTGACGTCCAAAAAGCCGGGCAGAGCCTCGGCGGTCGGGCGCCCGGCCTCGGTGACGGTGTCGCCGATCTTCGCGGCGTGGAGGTCCTTGATGCCCGCGATGACGTAGCCGACCTCGCCCACGGAAAGCTCCGGCACGACGAGTTGTTTCGGGTTGAAGATCCCGACCTCCTGCACCTCGCCCCCGAAACCCGTGCCCATCATCCGGATCTTCATCCCCGGTTTCAGCCTGCCCTCGCGCACCCGCACGAGGCACGTGACGCCGCGGTAGAGGTCGAACCACGAGTCGAAGAGCAGCGCCTTGAGCGGAGCGTCCGGATCGCCCGTCGGAGGGGGTACCAAGTGGACGATCTCTTCGAGGAGGTCGCGCACGCCCGTGCCGACCTTGCCCGACGTCAGCACGGCATGCCGCGCGGGAATCCCGATGATCTCCTCGATCTGCTCGCGCGCCATCTCGGGGACGGCGGACGGCAGGTCGACCTTGTTGATGCACGGGACGATCGTGAGGTCGTTGTGAATCGCGAGGTAGGCGTTCGCGAGCGTCTGCGCCTCGACGCCCTGCGTCGCGTCCACGACGAGCACGGCCGCTTCGCACGCGGCGAGCGAGCGCGACACCTCGTACGTGAAGTCCACGTGTCCGGGCGTGTCGATGAGGTTCAGGACGTAATCCGTGCCGTCCTCGGCTCTGTATTTCAGCGTGACCGAGCGCGCCTTGATGGTGATGCCGCGCTCCTTCTCGATCGGGTTGTCGTCGAGGACCTGCTCGGTCATTTCGCGCGCGCTCAGCGCGCCCGTGATCTCGAGGATCCGGTCGGAAAGCGTCGTCTTCCCGTGGTCGATGTGAGCGACGATCGAGAAATTGCGGATGCGCGACGGGTCGGTCATGCCGTGGTGACGCGCGGCCGGCCGGCCGCGCGCAAGCCCTTTATCTTAGCGTCTCGAGCGGCCAGCGCGATCGCGCCACCGCGCCGAGCCCTTCGCCGAGGCGCCCGGTGAGCAGCCGTCTCAGCCCCGCGAACGCGATCATCATGGCATTGTCGCCGGTGAGACCCCGAGGGGCGAGCCGGACGTCCACCCCGCGCGACCGCCCCCACGCGGGGATGCGCTCCCTCACAAGCGTATTCGCCGCGACACCGCCCGACACCGTGAGAACCTCGAAGAGCTCGGCCTCGTGAATTCGCGACAGGCGGTGCAGAAGCTGCGCGACGATCGCCTCCTCCACGTCGGCCATCAGATCGCAGAGCCCTTGCGGGGCGTCCTCCTCGCGGAGCGAGGGACCGCCGGGGAATCCGGGCGCGGGAACGCGGCCCAGCTCGAGCAGGCGCTCTCGCGCGGCGGTCTTCAGACCTGAGAAGCTGAAGTCGGGCGAGCCGTCCTTGAAATGCGGCACGGGAAAAGGGCGTGCCGCGCGGCCGCGCCGCGCGAGGCGATCCACGGCGGGACCGCCCGGATAGCCGAGGCCCGCCATCTTCGCGACCTTGTCGAAGGCCTCACCGGCCGCGTCGTCGCGCGTCCGCGCAAGGCGCTCGATCCTCTCAGCCTCGAACCGGAAGACGTGCGTGTGGCCGCCCGAGACCACGAGCGCGGCGAACGTCTCCGGCACCGGAAACGCGGGGCCACCCGCGCCATCCAGGAAAGGCGAGAGCGCGTGCCCCTCGATGTGGTTCACGGGAACGAAGGGCACCGAGAGCCCGAGCGCGAGGCCCTTTCCTTCCGAGAGGCCGACGAGCAAGGCGCCGACGAGGCCGGGGCCGGCCGTCGCCGCGACCGCCGTGACGTCGGCCAAACTCGCGCCGGCGTCGGCGAGCGCCACGTCGAGAAGGAGGGGAAGGTTCTCAAGATGCGCGCGTGCCGCGATCTCGGGCACGACGCCGCCGAAACGGCGATGGGCCTCCTCCTGCGACGACACGCGGGAGGTGCGCGCCCCGCCCGCGCCGTCGAGAAGCGCGACGGCGGTCTCGTCGCAGGACGTCTCGAGACCGAGGACGAGCGTCTCGTCCGACTTCATCGTGAGAGGAGCCGCGCGAGCGCAACGGCGTGCGGCGGTGAGGAGATTCCACGCTCCGTGACGATCGCGTCGACCAAAGCCCCGGGGGTCACGTCGAAGGCGGGATAGAGCGCGGACACGCCGTCGGGCGCGAGGGACACTGAGCCTCCGCCCGGAAGCGACAGCGAGACCACTTCCGAGGCGGCGCGTTCCTCGATCGGAATCGACGCGCCGTCCGGCGCCGAGAGGTCGATCGTCGTCGTCGGGGCTGCGACGACGAACGGGACGCCGTGCGCGCGGCACGCGAGCGCGAGACCATACGTCCCGACCTTGTTCGCGACGTCGCCATTCGCGGCGATGCGGTCGGCGCCCACGACGACGCCCTGGACGCGGCCGCGGGCGATCAGCGAAGCGGCCGCGACGTCCGGGAGGAGCGTCACGTCGAGCCCGTCGTGTCGCAGCTCCCACGCCGTGAGGCGCGCGCCCTGCAGGAACGGCCGCGTCTCGCCCGCGAGGATCGCGAGCGGCCCTTCGGCCGCGAGCACCCGCACGATGCCGAGCGCGGTTCCGATTCCCGCTGTCGCGAGCGCCCCCGCGTTGCAGTGTGTGAGGACCGCCGGAACGCCGGAAACGCCCACCCACCGGCCTTGCAGCCACGCGGCGCCGAGGCGGCCGATCGCGAGGCAGGCGAGGCGGTCCTCCTCGGCGATCCGGTGCGCCTCCTCCTCGAGACGGAGGACCCTCTCGCCGGCGCCGCCCCCCAGCGTGGCCTCGAAGGCGGCGCGCATCCGGCCGACGGCCCACGAGAGGTTCACGGCGGTGGGTCGCGCCGAGACGAGCCTCTCGGCGCCGAGCGCGAAAGCGACATCGAGATCGTCGGGCACGCGTGCGGCCACCCGCCGCGCTTCGGCGCACAGGCCGTAGGCGGCGGCCACGCCGATCAGCGGGGCTCCCCTCACCGCGAGACCGCGAATCGCTTCGGCCGTCTGGGCCGCGCTCTCGCACTCGAGGAAGACTTCCTCGTGCGGCAGGCGGCGCTGGTCGAGGAGGCGCAGCCGCCCGGCCGAATACGTGTACGGCGTCACCCGCGTGGCGGGTCCGGCGTCGGCGGTCACGGGCGAGACTATAGAGGTCCCGGCGCATAAGATCGCGCAAGCGACTTTCCGACAGGAGAACGCCATGGCCGACCTTCCACGTTCGATCCGCGATCTCGATCTCGACGGCAAGCGGGTCTTCGTGCGCGTCGACTTCAACGTGCCGCTCGCGGACGGCGTCGTGCGCGACGATACGCGCGTGGTCGAGGCGCTGCCTACGCTCCACCTCGCCCGCGAGCGCGGCGCCCGCCTCGTCCTCGCCTCGCACCTCGGCAAGGCGAAGGGCGCGCCCGACCCGAAGTACTCGCTCGCTCCCGTGGCGCGCACGCTGGAAGCCCGCCTCGGCATTCCCGTCGCGTTCGCCCACGACTGTATCGGGGAGGAGGCGGAGAAAGCCGTCGCCGTGCTCGTGCCCGGCGGGGCCGTCGTCCTCGAGAACCTGCGTTTCCACGCCGGCGAGGAGGGCAACGACCCGGCGTTCTGCCGGCAGCTCGCAGCCCTCGCCGACGTCTACGTCAACGACGCGTTCGGCACGGCCCATCGCGCGCACGCCTCGACGGCCGGCATGGCGGCGCTTTTTTCGCGGGAGACGCGCGGCATGGGCCTCCTCATGGAGAAGGAGCTGAAGGCGCTCGCGAAGGTCGTGACCGACATCGAGCGCCCGTTCGCGGCGATCCTCGGCGGCGCGAAGATCCTCGGGAAGCTCGCCGCCCTGAGGGCTCTCGTCGAGAAGGCCGACGTCCTTCTCGTCGGAGGGGGCATGGCGAATCACTTCGTCGCGGCGCTCTCTCTCCCGGTGGGCGGCTCGCTCCTCGAGAAAGAGGGCGTCCCCGTCGCCCGGCAGATCCTCGATCGATGCAAGGAGCGAGGCGTCGCGCTCGTCCTTCCCTCCGATTTCGTCGTCGCGCCCTCCCTCGAGAGGTCCGGCGAGGCGAAGACCGTGGCGATGAACGCGATCCCTCAGAACGCGGCGGCCTTCGACATCGGAGAGAAGACCGTCGAGATGTTCCGCCGCATGACGGGGAACGCGAAGACCATCTTCTGGAACGGGCCCATGGGCGTCTTCGAAACGAAGCCGTTCGACCGGGGCACCCTCTCCGTCGCGAAGATCCTCGCCGAGTCTTCTGCCTTCACCGTGGTGGGCGGCGGCGAGAGCGTCGAGGCCGTGGTGGAGGCGGGGCTCGCCGCCGAGATGTCACACGTGTCGACCGGCGGCGGCGCCTCGCTCGATCTCGTGGCCGGCATGGCGCTGCCCGGCGTGGAAGCCCTGCGTTGAGAGAGCGCCGGCGCTTTTTCGTCGCGAACTGGAAGATGACTCGTACGCCGTCGGCGGCCGCGGAGCTGGCTCGCGCGATGGCCGCCCTCGCGCGGCCCGCCGGAGTGGACATCGCGATCGCCCCCTCGTTCCCGGCTCTCGACCGCGTCCGCGCGGCGCTTCTGGGAAGCGGCATCGCGCTCGCGGCCCAGGACGTGTTCCACGAGCGCGAGGGCGCGTTCACGGGCGAGGTGTCCGCCGCGATGCTGAAAGACGCCGGCGTCTCGCTCGTTCTCGTGGGCCACAGCGAAAGGCGCCTTCTTCGGGGCGAGCGCGAAACGGACTTTGCCCGCAAGATGGCGCGGCTCGCCGAGGAAGGACTCGCTCCGCTCTACTGCGTCGGCGAGACGCAAAGAGAGCGTGAGGCGGGACGCACGCGGGACGTACTTCGGACCCAGCTCGGCGCGCTCGACGGGTTCGCCGTGCCTCCTCCTGGCCTCGCGCTCGCTTACGAGCCCGTGTGGGCCATTGGGACGGGGCTCGCCGCGACGCCCGAGCTGGCCGCAGAGGCCCACGCGCACCTCCGGGCGGAGCTCGCCGCCCGCTTCGGCGAGCCGGTCGGACGGGCGACGCGGATTCTCTACGGAGGCTCTCTTTCGCCGGCGAGCGCCCCGGGGCTCTTCGCGAAAGAAGAGGTGGACGGCGGCCTCGTCGGGGGCGCTTCCCTTTCCGTGTCCGACACGACGGCCGTCCTCGCCGCGGCTGCCGCCCCTCGCGCCTGACCGGCGATTCCGCTATCATTTCCGCCCCCCGGGGACCGCCCGCGGGTCCGGAGCATCAGCGTAATGATCTACGTCCTCGTCCCCATTTACGTCGTCGTCTGCGTCTTCCTGGTCCTCGTCGTCCTTCTCCAGCAGGGCAAGGGCGCAGACGTGTCGGCCGCTTTCGGCGCCTCTTCCTCCCAGACGACCTTCGGCGCGCGCGGCGCCACGACGCTTCTCGAGAAGATCACGACGTGGTCGTTCGTGGCGTTCTCGATCCTCGCGGTCGTGATCTCGCTGATCGAGGCCCGGCCGAGGTCCTCGGTTCTCGCCAGGGCGAAGTCGGCCGCGCCCGCGAAAGCCGCCCTCCCGGCACCGGCCCCCGCGCCGATCAGCGTTCCGGCCTCTCCGGGCGGGACGGCCCCGGCATTCCCGGTGCCCGCGGCTCCGGCCACGAAATAGTTTTCGGTTAGAATCCCCTCCCTCGCGGCACCGTGCCCTGGTGGCGGAATTGGTAGACGCGCACGTTTGAGGGGCGTGTGGAGCAATCCGTGCCAGTTCGAGTCTGGCCCAGGGCACCACTTCTTTTTTCCCGCCGGACGAGAGCCGGCGCCGCGCGGCGGCTTACTTGCGCGCCGCTGCCGCGTCGGCCACGTAGAGCCGCACGTCCCCGTTCACGGTTTCGACGGCGAGGCTTTCCCGGCCGCCGTTGATCGCGCCGCGGGCCTCTTTCGGGCCCCACTTCCCCTCGACCGTGACTTCCGGAAACTGCGACTGGATGCGGCCGTTCGTCGTCTGGAGCGTGCAGCGGATCGAGGACTCGCGCGCGCACGTGACGGTGACCGAGCCGTTGACGGTTTCGAGGCTCGCCTGGCGCATAGGACCGGCGAAAGACACCTCGACAGAGCCGTTGACCGTGTTCACCTTCAGCGGCCCGTCCTGGCCTTCCACGCGGACCCCGCCGTTCACCGTCGACAGGACGAGGTCACCCGCGCGGTTCGCGGCTGTGAGCCGGCCATTCACCGTCTCGGCCTCGAGCGCGAGCGCGGAGGGCAGCGTGATCTGGTACGCCACTTCCGCCGAGCCGGCGCGCCCGAAGAACGACCATTGGAAGAACCACCCGCGCTTCGGGAGGATCGACTCCACTTCGATGACGCTTCCGGACTTCGTGACCCGGATCTCGGTCTCCTTGAGGAGATCGGAGTCGGACGCGGACTTCACCTTCTTGACGGCCACGACCTGGAGCTGGTCGCCGCCCGTCTCGATCTGGATCGAGCCGTTCACGTTCTGGACTCTCACCTTGCGGATGCCGGTGAGGTCGTACTTTTTCTCGAACCGCTCCTGCGTCGCATCCTCGGCCCTCAGGCCGGAGGCGAGGAGAAAGGAAAGGGCGAGAAGAACCGGGATCAGACGGCTCTTCCGGGTGCGCGCGGAGGACGGACTCTCGGACATTCGGTGCTCCCACCCTAGAGAACGGCGATCCCGGGTCGAAAGTTTCGCTGTCGACGTCCTTCAGGCCTCGACGAGAAGCGTTCCCGCCACCCGGTCGCCTGGCCGCCGCCCGTCCCGGCGGCGCAGAAGTGACGACAGCTCAATGAGATTCCAGCCCGGAATGAGAAGGGGGACGTTTCGCAGCAGGGACTGGAGGACGCCGGCTTTCACCCCGCCCGCGAGAATGAGGCGCAGCCCGAAGAGCTTCTTTCCCGGGCTTCCGCCGCCGGCATCGCGGAAGAGAAAAAGACCCAGGGCCACGATCTGGGCGGCCCGGAAACCGTCGTCGAGGCCGGCCGGCGCCTCGCCCGAGGACACGTAAACGCAGAGCACGATCGCCGACGCGAGGAGGAGCGGAACACCCACGACGAGAATCAGGTCCACGCCGAACGCCGCGGCGCGCATCCACAGCCTGTCCTTGGGCGGCGTCCCGAGCCGGACCGGCCCGATTTCGAACGGCCTCTCGTACGATGCGCGCGCGTGACCCCTCAACGAGACGCCCTCGCCTTCCTCCGAAGGTTCTCCTCCGCGCCGAAAGTGGAGCTTCACCTGCACCTCGAGGGAGCCGTCCGGGCGGCCGCGCTCGTCCGCCTCTCGTCCCGCTCGCCCGATCCCATCTTCCCTGATCTCGCGGCGGTTCGCGCGCGGCGCCGCGAGCTCGGGTCGAAGGAGGCCTTCTTCGGCTTTTATCGCGACGTCTGCCGGCAGCTTCGGAGCCCCGCCGACTATGCGCTCGTCGCGCGGGGGCTCGTGTCGCGCCTCGCGCGGGAGAACGTCCGATGGGCCGAGATCACGGTCTCGCCGGCCGTGGTGGAGAAGATCGGACTGGACTGGTTCGACGTCGTCGACGCGCTCGAGCGCGTCTTCTTAGAGCACGAGAGAAAAGGCGGCGGGCGCGTGCGCATCCTCCTCGATCTCGTGCGGCACTGGGGCCCGGCGTCCGCCGCGCGCGTCCTCGATCTCCATGCCGTGCGGCCCTGGAGACGCGTCGTGGGCTTCAGCCTCGGCGGGGACGAAACGGCCCACGCCGCGCGCGATTTCAGGGAGGTGTATCGGCGGGGACGAAAGGCGGGCCTCCTCCCCGTCGTGCACGCGGGCGAGTGGGCAGGGCCGGAATCGGTCGCCGACGCCCTGCGCTTTCTCGAGCCCGTGCGGATCGCACACGGCATCCGGGCGGTCGAGGATCCGGCGCTCCTGAAGGCTCTCGTCAAGAAAGGGGTCGTCTGCGACGTCTGCCCGACGTCGAACCTGAGGACGGGGGCCGTTTCGCGCGGTGAGGCGCACCCGCTCCGCCGGATGCTCCTCGCCGGCGTCCGGGTGACGCTCTCGACGGACGATCCCGGCCTTTTCGGGACGACGCTCGCGGGGGAGTACCGGCGCGCCGCGTCGTGGGGCGCGACCGGGGCCGAGCTGGCGCGCTGTGCCGCCACCGCGCGTCAGGCCGCGGCGAGGACGCGGTCGTACAGGCCGAGATAGCGCGACACCATCGTGTCCGCGTCGAAGAGACGGATCGCGCGCTCGCGCGAGGCGCGGGACATCGCCGCGTAGCGCCCGTCGTCGAGCAGGAGGTCCGCGCCATCCTCCGCGAGGCCCGCAATGTCGCCGACCCCGCGAAGAAAGCCCGTCTCGCCGTGCACGATGACTTCCGGCAGCCCGCCGACCGCATAGCCGAGAACGGGAACGCCGCAGGCCTGCGCCTCGAGGGCCGAAAGTCCGAAGGACTCCGAGTTGGACGGCAGGACGTAGAGGTCCGCGGCGGGCATCACGGCCTCGAGCGCCGGCATGTTTCCGAGGAACGACACGTACGGCGCGATGCCCTTTTCGCGGCACAGCGCCTCGGCGGCGGGGCGATCGGGGCCGTCGCCGATCATGACGAGCGTCGCGGGGACCCGCAGCCTCAGACGGTCGAAGATCTCGACGACGTCCAGGACGCGTTTCACCGGGCGAAAATTCGAGACGTGCAGGAGCACCTTCTTGCCCGCGGGCACGAAGCGGCACGCGACCAGCGGCGATTCCGGCGTCCAGCGCTCGGGATCGATGAAGTTCGGCACGACCTCGATCTCCTTCTTCGGCTGGAAGACCTCGATCGTGACTTTCTTGAGGTGCTCGGAGACGGCCGTGACGACATCGGACTTCTCGATGCCGAAACGCGTGATCGGAAGGTACGAGCGGTCCTGCCCGACGATCGTCACGTCCGTCCCGTGCAGGGTGGTCACGAGACCGAGGCGCCGCGGGGCGAGCATCTCGCGCGCGAGATGGGCCGAGATCGCGTGCGGAAGCGCGTAGTGGACGTGAATGAGGTCGAGACCTTCGTGCGTCGCCACGTCGCCCATACGCGTCGCGAGCGCGAGGTCGTAGGGCGCGTATTGGAAGAGCGGATACGACGGGACCGTCACCTCGTGATACGTGACGCGGTCGAGGAAGACGTTCAGGCGCGACGGCATCGCGTACGTGATGAAGTGCACGTCGTGCCCGCGCCGCGCGAGCTCGTGCCCGAGCTCCGTCGCGACGACGCCCGAGCCGCCGAACGTCGGGTAGCAGGTGATGCCGATCTTCACGTTCTTTTCCCGCCCTCGTAGCCGAGGAACGCCGCGACCGGGTCCGCGAGCGTCGGGGGCGCGTTCGAGACGAAGCCTTCCGCGTATTCCACGTTCGCGATCCTCCCGAGCGCCCGTGCGCGCGCTTCGATCCCTTCGAAGAAGCCCTTCGAGGAAACATACGTCTCCGGCTCACCTGATTTCGGGTCGTGAAACTGGCTGCGGTACGCGCGGAGGGCCGCCACTTTCGTCGCGAACGTTGCCGAGACGTCCACGAGAAAGGTCGGCATCACGAGAACGTAGGTCGCGTAGTAAAGGACCTGGTCGGGCCGGTGGGGCGGAAGCTCGGTCTCGAGCTTCGCGAGACCCGCGTACCAGGCGGCCTCCGGCACGAGGCGGCCCGCGCGCGCGTGATCCGGATGCCGATCCGCGGGAAGCGGCGCGAGGACGACGCGTGGCCGCGCCCGGCGGACGGCCTCGACGACACGGAGCTCGGCCGCGCGGTCCGTCCTCAGGCCGCCGTCCCCGAGGTCGAGCGTCTCGCGGAAGCGCGCCCCGAGGATCCGCGCGGCTTCCCGCGCCTCTCGGGCCCGGATCTCCGGCGTGCCGCGCGTCGCCATCTCGCCGCGCGTGAGGTCCACGATTCCGAAGCTCAGCCCGCGCGACGCCAGGGCAGCCAGCGTCCCGCCACATCCGAGATCGGCATCGTCGGGGTGCGGCGAGAAGGCGAGGACGTCGACCGGCTCGACGTTCACAGGGAAATCACCTGAAGCCCCGGCTCGTTCCAGACGAGCTCCCGCCGAAGCGCGCCCACGACCGCCTCGCGGCCGAACCGCAAGACGTAAGGCAGCGCAGAGTACGCGCGCTCGGCGAGCGCGCCACCGGGCAGGATCTCCCCGAGGAGCCGGTTCACCTGCGCCACCGTCCGCTCGTCTGCGCGCCCCGCCGCGGCCGCGGCCTTCTCGACGAGTTTCTCGAACGCGAAGCTCGTTTTTTCACGCGTCAAAAGGACCGCCTTCTTGAGGGACGGGTCGACGGCGAGGAGCGCCGGCTCTTCGGCCTCGAGCGCGCGGATCGCATTCTTGCGGATGGCCGTGAGGCGTTCCAGGAGCGTCCGCGCCTCGCCTGCGCCCACCTTCCGGAGCAACGCCTCCTCACCCCCGAGGACGTCCTTCACGGAAAGGTCCAGCTTAGCGAGGACGCGCGACGTGGCCGCCGGCACGAGCGCCACGAGGGGCCGCGGAACGATCACGGGCGGAACGATTCCGGCCCACGAAAAGAGCGGCCAGCTTTGGGCCCAGTACGCGATCTCAGCCGGGCCCAGGATCGTCGCGGCGACCGGGAAAAGCGAGGAGGCGGCGAGCGGCCGCGTGAGCGCCGAGAAAGACGGCAGCCACGCGCCGCTCGCGAAGCGCTCGACGACTTCCTCGGCTTCGAACGTCCCCTCGAGTCCCTTGAGAGAAAGCCGCGGGCCCGTCTCGACAAGGAGAAGGCGGTCGCCGCCGACCCGCGCGAAGAGCGGCAGGGCGGCGGGGTCGGACGTGACCTGGAGCGGGTGGCCCGCGACCTCGAGCGCCGCGCCGCGCTCCCTGAGGAGCTTTTTCACCTCGGCCCTTTCGCGCACGAGTCGACACGCGAGCGGCACGAGGGCTGGCTTGTCGGAGGGGTTCGCCGCGTCGAAAACAGGCACCGTGCCGTCGAGGAGCCACGCGAGCGTCGCTGAGAACGCTTCAAAGAATGTCTTTCCCCGATGCGTGGCCGTCAGCGCCGCGACCGCCTCGCCGTCCGGCGGCTGCGCGAGACCGGCCGAGAGTCGAGCGACGAGGGCTTCTACGTCGACCCCGACCGGAAGCGTTCCGACGGGTGACAGGTTTCCGGCAAGGGCGGAGGCGTCGGGGCCGAGGTCCACCGGGCCGTCCGGCCCCGGCAGGACAAGCCGCGTGACCTCCACGAGATCGTGGTCCTCGGACGCGCACCAGAAAGCGGGGCCCGAGGTCGTGCCCCGAGCCACGAGGTGTGCCGCGAGCTTTTCCGCCGCGAGCGCCTTCACGAGGGTGAGGAGCGGGCCCCCGAAAAGGCCTGCCTGCTGACCGGCAAAGACGGCCGAAGCCTCGCCGCGCGCGAACGCCGCAAGCCTCGGGTCGGTATTGGCGGAGGCGCTTCGCGGCCGGAACGCCGCCACGACCGCGCGCGCTCTCTGTGCGATCGTTTCGAGATCGGGTCGGTCCGGAAGGAAGGCCGAGACGTCCGGCGCCCCCGTCGCAAGGCCGCGCGCGAGGGCGGGAATCCCGGGAACGTGCGCAAGCGAAATCACCGTCACCGCGCCCTCTCGGCGCGGGTTTTCGCCTTGGCTTTCACGGCGAGGAGAATCAGTCGCGGGGACTTCCGTCGGTCGAACGGCGAGCCGTCGAAGTTCCCGTAGGCCGCACGCACCGTGAGAGAGGCCTTGTGGTGAAGGTTCCTGAGCTCGTGCTCCGTGTAGGCCCGAGCACATTCCGTGAACACGCGCTTGTTTTCGCCCGAGCCCATCCCGATCTCCTTCTCCACGCGCCGGCTCGAGGGATCGTACCGTCGGCGGATGCTCACGCGCTCGCCGGCCACGGTCTTCTCCTCACGCACCGCGAGCGTCGAGACCACGCGCTCGGCATTGAAGACGTCCGAAAGGAACGCACCTCCGGGTGCAAGGACCCGCGCCACCTCGCTCACGACGCGGATGTCCTCGGCGGGATCCTCGAAGGCGCCGAATGACGTGAAGAAGTTCACGACCGCACCGAACGTGCCCGCGCGGAAAGGAAGCTGTCGCATGTCGGCGCGCACCCAGAGCGGGCGCGCGGGCCCCTCCCGCCGGCGGGCCTGGGAGAGGAGGCGCTCCGACAGCTCGAGGCCCACCACACCCCCGAGGCCCTCGTGAAGCACGACGGCGTGCCGGCCGGTCCCGCAGGCGAGATCCAGGAATCGCATGCGGCCGACGCTCGCGTACGGCGCGAGAAGCTCGCGCGCGAATACGGCTTGCTGGCGTGCCTCCCGGTCGTCGCGTTCGGGATAGAGGGCGAGGTACTCCTCCCCGAACCACTGGGCGAACCAAGGGTCGCGCTCGAGTGTCATCGCATCACCTTCGCCGTCATCGAGCGTCGATGATAGGGGGAAAAAAAGAGGGCTCCGCAAGCGCGGAGCCCTGGTAGGAGGCAGGAGGTGTTCGTGTCACCCGGCGCGCCCTTTCGGCGCCCACCGGACCTACACAACACGATCGCAAGCCGCATGCCAGGGCATTTGGCCCTTCGCGGGGACGTCATGGCTCGCCTCTTTCGCTCTTTCCTCGGTCAGGCCGGCCGAAGCACGGCGAGGCGAGCTTCCGCGAAGCGGGCGTCCGCGTTCGCGGCGTCCAGTTCTTCGTCTCCCGCGGCGTGCCCGCGCCGGCTCTCCGCCTCCGCCTTTTCCGCCGAGGCCTTCGCACCGTCGATGGCCTCCGGCGCCGCAGCTTCATCGGCCAGGATGCGCACCGCGTCGCCCGCGATCTCCACGAACCCGCCGCGGACGGCGAGCGCCGCGCGCCGGGCTCCATCGCGATACCCGACCACGCCGATTCCAAGAAGCGCGATCAGGGGCGTATGGCCCGGCAAGACGCCGAGCTCGCCGAGCCACGCCGGCAGCGTGACCTCGTCGCACGCGACGCCCTGGAGCAGCGCCCGCTCCGGCGTGACGACGGTCAGCGTGAGCCGCCCGTCCAACGTCAGGCTCCCGCCTTCAGCTTCTCGGCCTTCTCCTGGGCCTCTTCGATCGCGCCCACGTTGAAGAACGCCTGCTCGGGCAGCTCGTCGTGCTTGCCCTCGACGATCTCCTTGAAGGACCGGATCGTGTCGGCGATCTTCACGTAGCGGCCCGCCACGCCCGTGAACTGCTCGGCGACGTGGAAGGGCTGCGAGAGGAAGCGCTGGATCCGCCGCGCGCGCGCCACGATGATCTTGTCGTCCTCGGACAGCTCGTCGATCCCGAGGATCGCGATGATGTCCTGGAGGTCCTTGTACTTCTGGAGGACCTGCTGCACGGCGCGGGCGACGTTGTAATGCTCCTCGCCGACGATCAGCGGGGAGAGGATCTTGGACGTCGAGGCAAGCGGGTCGACCGCGGGATAAATACCGATCTCCGCGATCTGGCGCGAGAGGACGGACGTCGCGTCGAGATGCGCGAATGCGGTCGCGGGCGCGGGGTCGGTGAGGTCGTCGGCGGGCACGTAGATGGCCTGCACGGACGTGATCGAGCCCTTCTTCGTGGACGTGATGCGCTCCTGCAGCTCGCCCATTTCCGTCGCGAGGTTCGGCTGGTAGCCGACGGCCGACGGCATGCGGCCGAGGAGCGCCGAGACCTCCGAGCCCGCCTGCGTGAAGCGGAAGATGTTGTCGATGAACAGGAGGACGTCCTTGCCCTCCTTGTCGCGGAAGTACTCGGCGGCCGTGAGGCCGGTCAGCCCGACACGCAGGCGCGCGCCCGGAGGCTCCGTCATCTGGCCGTAGATGAGCGCAGCCTTGGATTTCTTCCAGTCCTTCGGGTCGATGATTCCGGACTCGGTGAACTCGAGCCAGAGGTCGTTCCCCTCGCGCGTCCTCTCGCCGACGCCCGCGAAGACCGAATAGCCGCCGGCGGCCTTCGCGACGTTGTGGATGAGCTCCATGATGAGCACGGTCTTTCCGACGCCCGCGCCGCCGAAGAGGCCGGTCTTGCCGCCGCGCGTGTAGGGCTCGAGGAGGTCGATGACCTTGATGCCCGTCTCGAACAGTTCGACCGACGTGGACTGGTCTTCGTACGGCGGCGACTCGCGGTGGATGGGCCACCTCTCGGCCGTGACGACCGGGCCCATCTCATCCACGGGCTCGCCGATGACGTTCAGGATGCGGCCGAGCGTCTCCGGCCCGACGGGGATCGAGATCGGCGCGCCGAGGTCGACCGCCTTCATGCCGCGCACGAGGCCGTCGGCCGGCTTCATCGAGATGCACCGCACGCGGTTCTCGCCGAGATGCTGCGCGACCTCGGTGATGATGTCGATCTTCTCGGTCGAGAGACCACCCTCGTCGGTGATGTGGACGGCGTTGAGGATCGTCGGGAGCTTCCCGACCGGAAACTCCACGTCCACGACGGGACCGATGATCTGGACGACCCTGCCTTCGTTCGCCATGTTTGGGCTAGCCTTTCCGCACGGACTGCCGGGCCGTTCTCATTCCAACGCCGCCGCGCCCGAGACGATCTCGATGAGCTCTTTCGTGATGCGCGCCTGGCGCGCGCGGTTGTAGATGAGGGTCAAGGAGTCGATCATGTCGCCCGCGTTCTTGCTGGCGCTGTCCATCGCGGTCATCTGCGCCGCGAAGAACGCCGCCTGCGACTCGAGGACCACACGGTACATCTGGAACTCGAGGAAACGCGGCAGGAGGATCCCGAGAATCTCCCCGGGCGACGGCTCGTAGAGGTAGTCCGGGTCGGCGGGCGCGGCCGTGGCGCTCTCGAGCGCGATGGGAAGGAGGCGCTTCGTCCTCACCACCTGCGAGATGGCGCTCCGGAACTCGTTCGAGACGACGTAAACGGCGTCGGCCTCGCCCGAGACGAACCGCGCCGCCAGAGACCGCCCGATCTCGGCGGTGGGTGCGACACCGAGCCCCGCGAGCCCCATCCGCGCCTCAAGGATCTCGACCGGCCTGCGGCGCCAGAAATCGTTCGCCTTCTTGCCGAGCGTCACGAGACGCACGCTCGCGACTCCACGCCCTTCCGCCTCGCGCAGGAACGTCGTCACGGCCCGGTTCACGTTCGTGTTGAAGCCGCCGGCGAGGCCCTTGTCGCCGCTGACGACGAGAAGGACCACACTCTTCTCCTCCCGCGTCGCGAGCAGCGGATGAAGCGGCGTCCCGTCTTCTTTGGGCGGCACGCGGGACGCGACAGAGCGCAGGATGGCTTCGAGCGCCGTCGCGTAGGGCCGCGAGGCGATGGCGCGATCCTGTGAGCGGCGCAGCTTCGACGCGGCGACCATCTTCACGGCCTTCGTGATCTGTTGCGTGTTCTTCACGCTCCGGATCCGCCGCCGGATGTCGATGAGGTTCGCCATGTCCTGGCCCTGGCGCCGCCCTAAGCCTGCTTCGCCTCGGGTCGGGAGGAGAGGAAGACCTTCTTCGCCTCTCCCACCGCCGCGGAGAGCGCCGTCTCGATCTCCTGCGTGAGTTTGCCGGCTTCCCGGATCTCCTGGAGGAGCGGGGCGTTCTGGCTTCCCAGGTACTCGTGGAGGGCGGTCTCGAACGGCAGGACGGCCTCGACGCGGAGGTCGTCGAGGAAGCCCTTCGTGCCGGCGTAGACAGAGGCGATCTGGAGCGCGACGTTCATCGGGACATACTGGTTCTGCTTGAGGATCTCGACGAGCCGGCGCCCGCGGTTGAGCTGCGCCTGCGTCGTCTTGTCGAGGTCGGAGCCGAATTGCGCGAACGCCGCGAGCTCGCGGTACTGCGCGAGGTCGAGGCGCAGGGTGCCCGCGATCGCGCGCATCACCCGGATCTGCGCGGACCCGCCGACGCGCGATACCGAGATGCCGACGTTCACGGCCGGACGCTGGCCCGAGAAGAAGAGGTCGGACTCGAGGAAGATCTGTCCGTCCGTGATCGAGATGACGTTCGTCGGGATGTAGGCCGATACGTCGCCCGCCTGCGTCTCGATGATCGGCAGCGCCGTCAGCGACCCGCCGCCCTTCTGCTTGTTCAGCTTCGACGCCCGCTCGAGAAGCCGGCTGTGCAGGTAGAAGACGTCTCCCGGATACGCCTCACGGCCCGGCGGGCGACGCAGGAGGAGCGAGATCTCGCGATAGGACGCCGCCTGCTTCGAGAGGTCGTCGTAGACGACGAGCGCGTGCTTGCCGCTGTACATGAAGTACTCGCCCATCGCGCAGCCCGCGTATGCCGAGATGTACTGGAGCGGCGCCGCGTCGGACGCGGCGGCGGCGACGACGATCGTGTGCTCCATCGCGCCGTACTTCTCGAGTGTCTGGACGACCTGGGCGATCGTGGAATTCTTCTGGCCGATCGCGACGTACACGCAGATGACGCCGTTGCCCTTCTGGTTGATGATCGTGTCGAGCGCGATGGCGGTCTTCCCCGTCTGGCGGTCTCCGATGATCAGCTCCCGCTGCCCGCGGCCGATCGGGATCATCGAGTCGATGGCCTTGAGGCCCGTCTGCATCGGCTCTTTGACCGGCATGCGGTCGACGACGCCGGGAGCGAGCCGCTCGACGGGATAGAACTCCTTCGAGGCAACCGGACCCTTGCCATCGATCGGCTGCCCGAGCGGGTTGACCACGCGGCCCACGAGCGCCTCGCCGACGGGCACCGAGATGATGCGCTTCGTGCGTTTGACGGTGTCGCCCTCCTTGACGAGGCTGGTTTCGCCCATGAGGACGCAGCCGACGTGGTTTTCCTCGAGGTTCAACGCGAGGCCGTAAACGCCGTTCGGGAATTCGAGAAGCTCGCCCGCCATGACCTTCTCGAGACCGTACGCGAGCGCGATGCCGTCGCCGACGGACACGACGGTTCCCACTTCGTCGACGTCCACGCCCTGCGTGATGCCGGCGAGCTGGGCCTTGATGAGCTGTGTGATTTCCTGAGCGCTGATTTCTGCCATGTGGGTGCTTCTTTCTCCGTCTGGTCAGGCCGGGGCGATTGCGTGCAGGGCCGCGCGAGCTTTTTCGAGGCGCCTCTCGAGCGAAGCGTCGAGCCGCGCGCTGCCCACCGAGATGACGAAACCGCCGAGAAGAGAGGGGTCGACCGCGGACACGAGGCGGACGCTCTGCTTCGTCCGGTCGGCGACGAGCGCGCGGAGGGCTTCGAGAACGGCTGCGTCGGCAGGCTGGGCCGTGACGATTCGCGCTTCGACCTCGTGGGTGTCCCGGTCGAGCCGCGCGCGAAGGGCGGCGAGAACATCGTCGAGAATATGAAGCCGGCCGTTGTGCAGGAGGATCTTCAGGAGGCGGCCTGCGATCTCGGGCACACCGACGCGCGCGGCGACCGCGGCCAGGAGCGCCTCGCGTTTCTCGCGCTCGAGGCCTGGGTTCGAGAGTACCTTTCCGAGCTCCGGAGCGAGGGCGTAGGCATGTCGGAACGCCTCGAGCGCCGCGAGCTCTCCGGCCGGGTCCACCGCCACGGCGAAGAACGCGTCGACGTAGGGGCGTGCGATCCGGGCGCTCATTGCGCTCCGCCTCGGCCCTTTGCCGCGCCTGTCAGGTGCGCGATGCCCTCGGCGAGCAGTCTTTTTTCGTCGTCCGCCGTGACATTCTTCCGGAGAAGGTCGCGGGCGAGGTCGACCGAAAGGTCGCCGGCGAAGACCGTGAGCTCGGCCCGGGCCGCTCGGACACGATTGTCGAGATCGGCGCGCGTCCTGGCCAGGATCTGGTCGGCGTCCACCTGGCTCTTGGCGAGTAGTGCGGCGTGCTCGGCGTCCGCGTCGCGCCGCGCGGCTTCCTTGAGGTTCGCGAGCTCCGTTTCGATGCTCGCAAGCCGGGCCTTGAGCTCCACCGAGAGCTGTTCGGCCCGACGGCGGTCGTCGTCCGCCTTCGCGAGGGCGACCGCGATGCCCGCCTTCCGGTTTCCGAAGAAATCGGCGGCCGGCTTGCGAAGAAAGTACCAAAGGAGGCCGAGAAAAAGGCCGAGATTAAGAAGCTGCCACACGAGGCCCGGAATTCCGAGAAAGCCGTGGGCGGTCTCCTGCCCCTCCTCGAAGAAAACAAACGCCGCTCCGACCGTCACGCGATCCTCCGGCCGAGAGCACGCGAAGCGATCTCCACGGCGGTTGCGCGCGCGTTTCTCTCGAGCTCCGACCGCGCGGCGACGACGTCCTTCTCGAGCCGGGCCCGGGCGTCTGCTGCCGCGCCGCGCGCTTTTCCTCGGGCGGCCTCGAGGATCGCCTGGCGCCTTGCGTTCGCTTCGCCGCGCGCGGCCTGGCGCGCCGCCAGCGCCTCGCGTCGCGCCTGGGTGAGCCGCCTGTCGATGCCTAAGAGCGTGTCTTTCTCCTGGTCGAGCATCCCCGCGAGCGCCGCCGTCGCCTCCGCGACGGTGCGTTCGCGCTCCTCGAGGATCCCGCCCAGCGGCTTGAGAATGAAAACCCTCAGGACAGCGTACGTCGCCCAGAAGATCGCCATGACGAGGAGCAGGGAGAGATCGGGTAGCTGCATGTGCGCTCGGCGTCGCGTGCACCGGCCCGAAACCCGGACGTCGAACCTCTCGGGCGACGCCGTGGACCCGGATCTGCGCAGGCCGCGGCGTTATCTCACAGCGGCGGCGGTCGGTCAAACGTAAGGAGCGGCGAGTTCGTTGCGCGCCTGGGGCGACGCGGCGAGACGCTCACCGAACGCCCCGGCTCCGGCTCAAAACGAATTCAATCGAATGATTAGAGGGCCGTGGGCGGGCGGGGCGCAGGCTCCTCGACACGCGGCGGGCCGCTTTCCACCGGACCCTGGATCACCGCACCCTCTTCGACGACCAGCACCGGCGTGTGAATGTCGGCAAAGACGCGTGCGCCCGCGTGCAGCTCGACGCGCTCTTTGGCGTGCACGCTTCCCTTGATGGTGCCGGAGACCGCGAGACGCCCCACCCGAACGTCGCCTTCGACGACACCGCCTTCTCCGACCACGAGCTCGGCGTCCGACGTGATCGTGCCCTTGAATTGCCCGTCGATGCGGAAAACGTCGTCGAACGAGAGCGTGCCCTCCAGGCGCGCGCCGCGGTCGAGGAAGCCGTTCAGCGCGCCGCCTCCCCTCTTTGCACTCATGTCTTGCGGCCTCCGAGGAGCCGCTCGAAGAGCCCGATCAGCTCCTCTTCCGAGAAGAAGGAAATGCGGACCTCGCCCCCGCGCCTCTTCCTCCGGATCTCGACGCGCGTCCCGAGGACCCGCGCGAGGCGGAGCTCGGCGTCGCGCGTGTCGGCATCCACCGCGCGGGATTTTCTTTTCTTCGCGCTCCCCTTCTGGATGGCCGCGGCGCGCGCCTCGGTGGCGCGCACCGAGAGCCCGCGGCGCACGACCTCTTTCGCGAGCTGCTCCTGATCCGCCGCGGACGGCAGCGCGAGCAGGGCGCGCGCATGGCCCGCCGAAAGAGATTCGTCTTCGAGCGCGGCGCGCACTGCGGCCGGGAGCTTGAGTAGCCGGAGCGCGTTCGCGACGGTCGCGCGGTCCTTGCCGACGCGCTCGGCGACGTCCTCCTGCGTGAGAGAGAAGTCGTCCTTGAGGTGGCGGTACGCCTCCGCTTCCTCGAGGGGGGTGAGGTCGCGGCGCTGCACGTTCTCGACGAGCGCGAGCAGAAGGTGGTCGCGCTCCGTGACGCCCTCGCGCACGACCACGGGAACCTCGGAGAGGCCCGCGAGCCGGGCCGCGCGCACGCGGCGCTCGCCCGCGACGATCCGGAAGCGGCCGCCCTCCACCGTGACGAGCACGGGCTGGAGGATCCCCGTCCGCCGGATGGACCGCGAGAGCTCCTCGAGGCCGGCATCGTCGAACCGGTGGCGCGGCTGGCGGCGGTTCGCGTCCAGAAGATCGATCGCGACGGCTCTCAGCGCCGCACTCGGAGCATCCGCGCGCGCCGAGGGAATGAGCGCCGAAAGGCCCTTGCCGAGCGCCGGTTTTCGGGGTGCGATCACGGCGGCGATCCTAGCAGCCGGGCGCGGACGCGGCCTTTCGGCGGCCATCCCGCCGCAGGAGCTCGCGCGCGATCCCGAGATACGCTTCGGCGCCCTTCGACTTGACGTCGTAGAGGTGGATCGGTTTGCCGAAGGACGGCGCCTCGGCGAGGCGCACGCTGCGCGGGACGACGTGCTCGAAGACGACCGCGCCGAAGTGCCTCCGGATCTCGTCGAGCACCTGCCGCGAGAGATTCGTCCGCTCGTCCCACATCGTGGCGACGACTCCCGCGAGGCCGAGGCCCGGGTTGAGGCTCTCTCTGACGCGTTCCATCGTCGTGAGGAGCTCGGAGACCCCCTCGAGCGCGTAGTACTCGCACTGGATCGGCACGAGGACGCCGTCCGCGGCGACGAGCGCGTTCACCGTTAGAAGCGACAGCGACGGCGGGCAGTCGATCAGAATGTACTCGTATCGGTCGCGCAGGGGGTCGAGCTTCTCTTTCAGGCGCCGCTCGCGGCGCTCTTCGTGCACCAGCTCCACCTCGGCGCCCACGAGGTGGCGGTTCGCGGGCGCGAGCGTCAGGTGCGGTAGGTCCGTGCTGCGCGCGACCTCCTCGAACGCCGCCCCGCCGCCCAGCCAGTCGTACGAGGTGCGAAAGAGCGCGGACTTGTCGACGCCAAGTCCGGAGGTCGCGTTCCCCTGCGGGTCGAAGTCCACGAGGAGCACCTCTCGCTCGAGGACCGCGAGAGACGCCGCAAGGCTGATCGCGGTCGTCGTCTTGCCTACGCCCCCTTTCTGGTTCGCAACCGCGAGGACGCGGGCCGCCCGCGGCGAATGTTTCACGTGAAACACTCGAGCGAGAGGATGCCTCGCCGCTCGGCGTCGGGCGCCCGGCGAAAAGAGGACTGCGCCGCGCCGCTCGTCCGCGCCGCCCCGGCCGCGAGCGGCTCGCTCGTCCAGAGGAGTGCCTTCGCGCCGGGAGACAGCAGGGGCCGCGCCGCGCGCACGAGCCTTCCCGCGGTGGCCACAGCGCGGCTCGTCAGCACGTCGTAACCCGGGTCTTTGCCCCTCGGAAACGAGTCGGGGAATCTAGCGTTCACTACCCGGGCGGTCAACGCGAGGCGTGAGAGCGCTTCCTGGAGATACGCCGCCTTTTTTCCGGACGACTCGACGAGAGTTCCCTCGAGGTCGCCCCGCACGAGAAGGAGCGGGATGGCGGGGAAGCCGCCGCCCGAGCCGAGATCGAGAAGGCGGATCGGCCGGCCACGCGGGCGCGGCAGCAGAGCGAGGCCGAGGAGGGCGTCGGCGAGGTGCGTTCCCACGAGGATGCCAGGGTCCGCCGAGCGCGCCGAAACGAGGTTCATCGCCGCGTTTTTCTCGAGAAGGAAGGAGAGGAACCTCGCGAGCGGGCCAGCCGCGGAGGCGGCGCAGACGCGCTCTTCTTCCGGGAGGTCCGCTGCGAGTCGCCGAACCCTCTCTTCGAGGGTCACGCCGCGACTCCGCGCTCGGACGAAAGGAGGCGGGCGAGGAGGACGGCGACCGCGGCGCAAGTGACGCCCGGCAGGCGCGAAGCCTGGCCGAGCGTCCGGGGCCGATGCCTTTCCAGCTTTTCGATCGCTTCAGCCGACAGGCCGGGGATGCCCCCATAGACGAAACCGCTTGGGAAGACGCGCTCCGCCGCCCGCGCCACGCGGGCGACTGACTCGAGCTCGCGAGCGACGAAGCCCTCGTATCGCAGGTCCGCGACGAGTCGATCCCGCTCCTCCTTTCGCAGGGCGTCGAGGTCGGCGGCCGTTTCCCGATCGAGGTTTTCCGCGCAGAGCTCCCGGAGAACGGAGAGGTCGGCCTCCGGCCGGCGGAGCAGGCCCGAGAGCGTCGTCTCCTCGCTCAGGTCGATACCGTGCTCCGCCAGTCGCTGTTTCGTCAGGCGGTCCGGCCTCACGTGCGCGGCGGCCAGTCCTACGCGCGCGCGCGCGACCCGGGCTTCGGCCTCGAGCACGGGGGCCGCTTCCCCCTCGGTCACGAGGCCGTGCGCTAGCGCCGTCCCGGTGAGCCGCGCGTACGCCGTGTCGGCGCCGAGGAGCAGGCGGTGTTCGGCGCGTGAGGTCAGGAGCCGGTACGGCTCCTCGAGGCCGAGCGTGACGAGGTCGTCGAGCATCACGCCGATGTAGGCCTCGTGCCGGCC
>OCTA010000659.1_pt1 | contig 31726 bp, 29 predicted proteins | sample 1538991 | NCBI WGS metagenome assembly OCTA01 (sample SAMEA3539302, study PRJEB22396) | soil metagenome | biome: tundra; feature: field; material: soil | place: USA | collected 2010-05 | depth 0.15 m | reverse complement strand
ACTTGCTCTCACCGCCCTTGCTCACGGGGCCGGCTCGATGAGATATCCGGGTTAGCTTCCTCTTCCTGACCAGTGGTCGGATGGTCGGCCACTCGGAAACTGGCCCCAAACGGCGTTCTGGGACATTACTGTCGGGTCCCGTTGCGCCCACCATTGAAATGCGCCGATCCTGCCGCGCGGGTGCGAGGATGAAAACGCATGACCGTCGATGAGTTGGGCCGGAATAAACGCACGGCGATTCTCGCCATCGCGGCCAAGCACGGCGTTCGGCGCGTGCGTGTGTTCGGCGCCTTTGCGAGGGGTGACGCGCGGGTGGACAGCGACCTGGATTTGCCGACCGATGCCGGTCCACGCGCGCCGCTGTCGATAACGCCCTCTGCCACGTCGAACCGCTACGCCGCGTCCTCGAACCTGACGACAATCCGCTTGCCGAGCGCTCCTAGCGCGGCTTGAATCCTCTCGGGCTTGGTGTTGTGCTTTGGGTCCAGCATGCGGCGGACAACGGTTTCGCTGACGCCAAGACGCCGGGCCAACTCCGTGTTTGGCATTCCGCCGTCGCGCATGGCCAGATAGAGGGCAAGCTTGGGCGCCAGGTAGAGCGGAACGCTCACCGGATGCTGGCCGCGCTTCAGTTTGGAAGGGACCGGAATTTCGTCGCCGCGGGCGATGCGCGACCAGGGGGTCACGCGCGGACGAGGGCGTCCGCCCCACTCTCGCCCGGTCGGGAACGTCCCGCCATTCTCCGTTACTTGGCGCTCAGCAGGTTGGCGAACAGACGGTAGGCGCCGGGAACGCCGGCGGGCAACTCGCGGAACCATACGTAGGCGGTGTAGATAAAGACGCCCTTGCCGTACCGGGTCCACAGTTCGCCGCCCTCCAGAGGCTTTTCGCCGGGATCGTTCGTGGAAAGCACCGTTTCATAGCGCGGGTCCCACTGCGTTAGAAAGTACGTCCCCCGCTCTTGAACCCAGCCCTCGAAATCGCGCGGCCCGATCTTGTTCGGCTTCTGCAGCAAAGGACTGTCGGGATGGGTGAACGTGACCGGCGCCTCCTCCACCGTGACCCGGGCGCTGTTGCCGCCCGAGATCGTGAAGGGGTACGGTCCGATGCTGGGAACGTTCTCCCGCACGTTCTGGACCACGTACGTGCCGCCGTTGTTCACGTAGTCGAGCAGCCGCGACTGGTGCGCCCGCAGGTCCGCACGCACGTTGTAGGCGCGCACGCCGGCCACAATCGCATCGAATCTCGAAAGGTCTCCCTTGCGCAAATCTTCTTCGTCCAGCAGAGTGACTTCCAAGCCAAGCTGGCGCAACGCGTCGGGCTCCTCGTCGCCAGCGCCCATGATGTAGCCCACGCGCCGCGCGGTGACGCCAATGTCCGACCGGACCAGCTTCACATCCGAGGGCGGAAAGACGTTCTGCTGGGGGATATGCGCATACGAGATGGACGCCATGCCGGCGGCGATCTCCCTGCCCGCCACCGTGGCGATCGCGTGCAGCGCGCCGCTAGCTTCGCCGGCGGGCGGCGTGAGCTGGAAGGTCAGCTCCTGCTGGTCGTCAATGGCGGCCAGGCGGAAGGGTTGCGAGCGCGGCTCGGCCTTCCAGCCGGTGGGCACGTCCAGGCGCAGGTCGCCCTCGGCGTTCGCCACCTCGGCCTTCACCGTCACGTGCAAGCTGCGCGCCGCCTGCGTGGGGAACAGCAGGACTTGGTTGGTGAGATCCGGCGAGAGCGGCAGGTTCACCGCCACCGGCGGGACCACCGTCAGGGAGCGCACTTTCTCGCCCTCCAGCCGGTCGTTGTAGCGGTACAGCACCGGCCGGACCAGTTCGATGGGGATGCCCGCGACCGTGAGACGGATCCGCATCTGCTCGACCGGCGTATCGGGCAGTCCAATCAGCAACTGGTTGTCCACCATATAGGCGCCGGCTTGTGGCGGCTTCACCAACCAGTAAGGCTGCGAGTACGGCTGCGAGGCGGGCACTTCGAGGTCGAAGTCGGGGATTCTTTGGCCCGCCGCGGCATCGGAAGCCGTCCAGGGCTTGCCGGCCCAGACGTTTTCCGGGACGATCGACTGGACGCTAGTCGCCACCGGCAGCCGCGCAACCACGGTCATGGCCACCGCGACGTGCGCGCCGGGCGTGACGTTGCCCTCTCTCGCCTGGGCGTCGGCCCAGATGCCCGCGCACCGGGCGATGGTTTCATCCAGTTCGGCGAGCTTGATCTTTGCCAGAGGGTCGGAGATGGCCGCGACGAGAGGGCGCGCTTTGGCCAGCAGCGGAATGGTCCGATCCGGATGCTGCCAATCGAACTCGCGAATCGCCTGAGAGAGGATCGCGTCTACCGCGGCGCCGCCGGGCAGGCGCTTCCAACTATGTTCGATGCCGTCGAACAGGTCCGGTGCGGGGCTCGGCGAGGCGCCTGCAGTGGGCGCAGGTCCGCCGCGCCCGCCGCCCATGCCGCCCCCGACTCCCATGGCGCCCATGCCCTGGCTGCGGTGCTGGCTGCGGCTGATGGTGGCGAGCTGGGCGTACGAATACCCGAGAATCGAGTTGTAGCCGCTGGTATCGATCTGGGCGATGGGCGCGATGGAAACCTCCGGCGCCGCGTTCGCTCCGCGTCCGCCACGTCCGCCGCGTCCGCCGCCGACAGACGCTGCCGGGGCCGCGGCCGTTGCGGGCGCCACGGGGGCCGCGGCGGTTCCAGGCGCGCCTGGAACCCCGTTCGCCGGGGGCGCGCCGCGTCCGCCGAAGAATCCGCCGGCGCGCACCAGTTTCGCGGCTTTCCACGGCTGCACGTAACGCAACTGTTCGGGGAACCTGGCCGGATCGCCCGCCGCTTCGTAGGCTTCCTTGCCGAGCAGGGCCGATGCCTGGTGGTGCCCGTGGCCGTCCGAGGGGGTCCCGCTGAAGCCCAGGACAATGACGTCCGGGCGGTAGCGCCGAATGACCCAAACGATGTCGGAAAGGACCGCGTCATGGCCCCATTTGGCAATGGCCTCGTCCGCCGTTTTCGAGAAGCCGAAGTCGATGGCGCGCGTGAAGAACTGCTCCGCGCCGTCGATGCGTCGCGCGTCCAGCAGCTCCTGCGTGCGGATCAACCCCAGCGCCGCGCTCTGCTCTGGGCCGAGGAGGTTCTGGCCGCCTTCCCCGCGGGTCACCGATAGATAAGCCGCCCGCATATGGCGTCCTTGGGAGAAATACGCCAGCAACTCGCTGCGCTCGTCGTCCGGATGCGCGGCGATCGTCAGCACCGTGCCCAGTTCGTTCAGCTTCAACAGCGCCTGCTGAATTTGGCCCGCCGGAGCGGGCTGCGCTTCCAGACGCGCGACCCCCGACAGCAGCAAAACAGGAACCAGGAACCTGGCAAGAAACTTGTCCGTGGAGCACATAGGGTTAGTCTATTCTACGATGCCCGGTCCCAGTGGGGCGGGTCTTCCGGCCTGCCGCCGGGTCTTACTACCACTCCACGGGCTTGCCGGGTTCCAGCTCCCAGACCTCGGTCACCAGATCCTGCACCAACTCCCGCAACTGGTCCGGACGGCCGGTGAGCAGCGGGAACGTGCCGAAATGCATTGGAACGACCCGCGCCGGCTTTAACAGCTTGCAGGCCATGGCGGCTTCCAGCGGGCTCATCGTGAACAGGTCGCCGATCGGCAGAAACGCCAGCTCCGGATGGTAGAGCTGCTCGATCAGTTGCATGTCCGAAAACACGTTGCTGTCGCCTGCGAAATACAAGGCGCGGCCGTCCGCGAAACGCAGCACGTAGCCCGCCGCTTCGCCGCCATAGATAATCTTGCCGTCGTCGTCGAGGATGCCGCAGCTATGCACGGCGTGGGTCATCGTGATGGCGGCTTCGCCCACCTCTTGAGACCCGCCCTTGTTCATGGGACGCAGGTTCGCGACGCCTTTCGATTCGAGCCAGTTGCAGGTCTCATAGATGGCCACCACCGCCGGCGAAAATCGCTTCGCCAGCGGCACGGCGTCGTGAACGTGATCGAAGTGGCCGTGCGTGATGCAGATGGTATCCACGCGCTCGATTTCGAAGCCCTTGGGATACGCCGGGTTGCCGTTGGTCCACGGGTCCATCAGAATAACTTGGCCCGAAGGCAGCCGGAAGTGAAACGAGCCATGCCCAAGCCAAGTGATTTCCATACCCGAATTATGGCACGCGCGCGCGGCTTCACCGCCGGGATTTGTAGTGGTCGCGTTGCGCCTTGTGAACCCGCTTGAGCCAGCGCTTTTGCACCTGAGCCGCCAATGGGTCCGTGAGGGCTTCGTGGCGGCGGGCCTCGGCGCGCAGCTTGCGGTAGCTCTCCCACCGTTCGGGGGCGAGCTCGCCGGCTTCTAGCGCGGCCGCCACCGCGCAGCCGTCGTCGCCGGAGTGCGAGCAGTCGCGATAGCGGCAGGCCGCGGCAAGTTCGCCGATTTCGTCGAAGGCGCGGTCCACGCTCCCGGTTCCGGCCCAAAGCTGGAGTTCGCGCAGGCCGGGCGTGTCGATGAGGACGCCATGGCCGGCGAGCGGAATCAGTTCCCTGCTGGTGGTGGTATGGCGTCCGCGACTGTCGGATTCGCGCACTTCGCCGGTGCGCAGCCGCTCCTCGCCGAGCAACCGGTTCACAATGGTCGATTTTCCGGCTCCCGACGATCCCAGCAGCGCCACGGTCCTTCCCGGCGCGAGGTGGGGCGTCAGGGCGTCGATGCTTCCCTCCAGCGCGCTGACCACCACGACCGGCGCCGCGCCCGCCACCGCCCGGGTTTCCGGGCCCCGCGCCGCGACGTCCGGGCACACGTCGGCTTTGTTGAGAACCACCACGGCCGAGGCGCCGCTTTCCGCCGCCAGCGTCAGGTACCGTTCCAGACGGCGCAAGTTGTAGTCGCCATCCAGGCCGCAGACCAGGAAGACGAGGTCGATATTGGCCGCCAGGGGTTGCTCGTCGTTGCGGCGGCCGGCGGCGCGCCGCGAGAAGCAGGTCCGGCGCGGCAGCACGGCTTCCACTGTGGCCCGCTCCGGTCCCGCGACGCTCGCGGCCACCCAATCGCCGGTCACCGGCATGGAGGCGCGGTCCGGCGCCCGGTACCACAGCGCGCCGGAAGGCTCTGCCGCCAGCTCTCCGGTTTCGGTGTAAAGACGGTACTGATTGCGGGATGCGGCGCCGATGCGGCCGAGAACCAGGCCGTGCGCCGCGTACGTTTGAAAAGCGCCGAAGACAAAGGAATCGGCGCCGAGTGATTCCAGAAACATTGCTGTCCGCTCCAAGGTATCCCGATGGTTGAAAGAGGATGCCGCGCCCGAACGAACACACCACGCCTTCCGTTGTGGGCGCCGCGTCCGGGATCGAGCTAGCGGACAGTCATAGGCTGGTACTCTTAATCTAGCGAATCCGTGGAAGAGGCGCAACAGAATGCGGCGCCAAGTCTTGCAAACGCAAATCGCGATATACTGCCCGAAGCTTATGGCACGACACGATGCTGGCGATGCGGCTGCCGCGTTCGCCGCGATTTGTTTCACCTTTTTCTCGACCGTGGCTGGCGCGCAGACCGTCCCAACCGGCAAGGTGCAGTTCCAGGCCCGCTGCGCCCGCTGCCATGGTGACGACGGAACCGGGGGGGACCGCGGCCCCGGCATCGTCAATCCTCCCCGTCCCCGCGCCACGTCGCCAGCGGCGGTGCGCGATCTGATCCGCGCGGGCATTCCCGACGCTGGTATGCCGGCCTTCCCGATCGCCGATGAAGAGCTCGACTCCATTACGGCCTACGTGATGTTGTTGAGGACCCCGGCTGCCGCCTCCACCGCGGCGGTTGAAGCGGCGCCCGGCGACGCACTGGCGGGCGAGAGGTTCTTCGCCGGAAAAGGCGACTGCGTCAGTTGTCACATGGTGCAAGGCCGCGGCGGCGTGCTGGGACCCGATCTTTCGAACGAGGGACGCGACCGGACTCCCGCCCAGATTGAGCAGGCGCTGCGCGACCCCGGCGGTCCACCGCCCGCCGCGGCGGGTCGCGGAGGGCGTGGAGGCAGCGCCCGGCCCTCTTACCGCGCGGTCACTGTGCGGCTGCGCAACGGCCAGACCATTCGGGGCATCGCGAAGAACGAAAGCCCCTTCGACCTGCAATTGCTGGGAGTCGACGGGAAGCTTTACCTGCTGCGGAAGGATCAAGTGGCCGAAGTGACTCGCGAGCAATCCCTCATGCCGAAGGTCGAGGCCACCCCGAGTGAGATGCGCGACCTGATCGCCTACCTCAGCCGCCTCACCATCGATCCGAACGCCACGGACATCCTCGGCAGCGGCGAGACGGGACCGGGGATCTCGTTTGCCGGCGTGGCCCAGCCCAAGCCCGGCGACTGGCCCACCTACCACGGCAGCGAGAGTGGCAACCGGTTCAGCCCGCTCAACCGTATTGACACAGGCAACGTCCAACGCCTCGCACCCAAGTGGATGTTCCCGGTTCCGGGGGTGGCGCGCGGTCTGGAGGTCACGCCGGTGGTGGTAGACGGGGTGATGTACGTGACGGCGGCGAACGAAGCGTATGCCCTCGATGCGCGCAACGGCCGGCAGATCTGGCATTACAGCCGCCCGCGCACGCCCCGGCTGGTGGGCGACGCCGCCAGCGGGATCAACCGCGGCGTGGCGGTGCTGGGCGACCGTGTGTTCATGGTCACCGATAACGCGCGTTTGATCGCGCTGCATCGTTTGACGGGCCAGTTGTTGTGGGACGTCGAGATGGCGGATTATCGCCAGAACTACGGCGCCACCAGCGCGCCGCTGGTGGTCAACGACCTGGTGATTTCCGGCGTGTCGGGCGGAGACGAAGGGGTCCGCGGGTTCCTGGCCGCCTACAAGGCATCCACGGGCGAGCGGGTCTGGCAATTCTGGACGGTTCCCGCGGCGGGCGAGCCGGGGTCGGAAACGTGGGTCGGGCGGGCGATGGAACACGGGTGCGCCTCCACCTGGCTGACTGGTACTTACGATCCCGGAACGAGGTTGCTGTTCTGGCCCACGGGCAACCCTTGTCCGGACTACAACGGCGACGAGCGTAAGGGCGACAATCTGTATTCGAACTCCGTGCTGGCGATTGACCCGGATACGGGAAAGCTGAAGTGGTATTACCAGTTCACCCCTCACGACCTTCACGACTGGGACGCCACCGAGACGCCCATGCTGGTCGACGCGCAATTCCACGGCGAGCCGCGCAAGCTGCTGCTGCAGGGGAACCGCAACGGCTATTTCTACGTGCTGGACCGGGTGACGGGCAAGGTGTTGCTGGCCGAGCCTTTTGTCAGGAACATCACGTGGGCCAGCGGCATTGGCCCGGATGGCCAGCCGAAGCTGTTGCCGGGCAACGAGCCGACGGTGGAAGGCCAACGCGTCTGTCCGTCGGTTGAGGGGGCCGCGAACTGGCCGTCGACCGCGTTCAGCCCGGCGACCGGGCTGTTCTACATGTTCGCAGCGGAATCCTGCACCCTCTTTTCGAAAAACGATCAGTGGTGGGAAGCCGGCAGGGCGTTCTACGGAGGCGGCACGCGCCGGTCCCCCGCCGACGACACGGGAACCAAGTACCTGAAGGCTCTCGACATCCAGACGGGAAAAACCGTGTGGGAGATCCCGGACGTGGGAGGCGGGATTCTGTCAAGCGGTCTCATGGCCACGGCCGGCGGCTTGGTGTTCTATGGAGACGACAACGGCGCGTTTGTCGCCGCGGACGCCAAGACCGGCAAACTGCTGTGGCATTTCAACACCGGCGGGGGCTGGAAGGCGGGTCCCATGACCTATATGGCGGACGGCAATCAGTACGTCGGCGTGGCGGCCGCGTCCACGATATTGGCGTTCGCTTTGCCGTAAGGGCCTGTCTCCAAGCAATCTGTCCACTTCGCTCGATCAGCTTACCGAGCCGAGACCGTCAGGGAGCGGTTGGAGTCGCTATTTCATGACAAGCCCTAGCCGGCGGGCCGCGGTTTGGAACCGTAGTTGCTGCCGCAGAAGCCGGATGGACGCGATTGCGAAGAGGGGTCGAGGGGTGGCGGGGCGGCGAACGTGCCCGGCCTTCACACCTGTGATCCGGAGCGCTCGTTGTTGCGGCCCCCCAAGATCCGCTAGAATAATGGCTTACCGGGCCGAAGCGGCGGCGCCGGGCGAGGGTTTTTCCATGTGCCACGGCAACCGTAACGGCGCGGAAGGGAAAGGTGTGTTCGCATGAGTGCGCTTCAGCGCGCCCGCGTGCTCGCAATCTCGGCTTGTCTCTGCGCGGCGTGGGTTCCGCGGATTGCCGCGCAGACGGCGCCGGCGGGCCCGGCTCCGCCACCGGCTGGCACGCCCGCCCCGCAGGCGCCGGCTCCAGCCCAGCCCGCGCCCGCGCCCGCGCAACAGCAGCCCGCGCGGCAACCGCAGCAGAGCCCGTTTGAGAACGTTCCGCGGGAGGCGCCAACTCCGCCACCACCGGCCGCTCAACCGCAGCCTTCGCCCGCGCAGCCCCAGCAGCCGCCGGCTCAAGCTGCGCCCAGCCAGCCGCAAATCGAGCAGCCCCAGGCGCCCCAACTTCCGCCGCAGGCGGGTCAGTACGTCGAGGCGATCGAGTTTCGCGGAGCGCGCCGCGTGCCCCAGGACACGTTGAAGGCGCTCATCTCGACCAAGGCGGGCGACCTGTACAGCGATGAGGCGTTGCGGCGCGATTTCATGCAGTTGTGGAATAGCGGGCGCTTCGACGATCTCCGCGTCGAAGCGGAACCCGGGCCCGTGGGCCTGATCATCCGCTTCGTGGTGACCGAGCGGCGCGTCGTCCGCAGCATCGACTACCTGGGCATCCACTCGGTCACGGTTTCCGATATCCTGGACCGCTTCAAGGAACGCAAGGTCGGGCTCGCCGTGGAGTCGCAGTACGATCCGAATAAGATCCAGCGCGCCGTGATCGTCCTGAAGGAGCTTTTGGGCGAGCGCGGTCACGAGTACGCCACGGTGAATACGGTGATCGAGCAGGTCCCGCCCTCCTCCCTGAAGCTCACTTTCAACGTGGACGAAGGCCCCAAGGTGAAGGTGGGCAACATCGTCATCCAGGGAAACCAGGCGTTCACGCAAAAGTGGATCGTGTGGCAGATGAAGAACCTGAGGCCGATGGGGATTCCTCATTCGGTTCTGTTCGAGAACGTCTTCGCCAGGACATACGACGTTATAAAGTTGGAGGACGACAAGGAACACATCCGGATGGCCTACCTGGACCGTGGCTACTTCAAGGCCAAGGTGGGAGACGAGACCGTCAAAATCGTCCGGCGAGGCGGCTCGGGCTGGCGCCTCCCGCTGGTCCGGATGAATATGCCGGGCATCTACGCCGACGTCACGGTTCGGGTGGAAGAAGGCCAGGAGTTTCGTCTGCGCAACATCACTTTCCAGGGCATCAACCTGTTTAAGACGCCCGAGGCCCTGATGAAGCCCCTGTTCAAGATGGGGCCGGGCGACGTGTTTTCGGCCGACAAGCTCAAGAAGGGCATGGAGGAGATGCGCAAGTTGTACGGCATGTACGGCTTCATCGACTTTGTGCCCGATCCGAATCCCGATTTTATTCCGGATACCAACCAAGTCGACCTGACGCTCACCGCGGACGAAGGCAAGCAATTCTTCATCCGCCGCATCGATTTCTCCGGGAACTCGACCACGCGGGATAAGGTGATCCGCCGCGAGCTCCTGCTCGACGAAGGCGACATGATGAACATGAACCTCTGGGACGTGAGCATCCTGCGCCTGAACCAGCTTGGGTATTTCGAAATGTTGAAGGAGGAAGACGCCACCGAGGTCAGGAGGAACCCGAACTCGGATACGGTGGATCTTACGCTCAAGGTGAAGGAGCGCGGGAAGAATGCGATCGGTCTGAACGGCGGCGTTTCCGGCATCTCGGGCAGCTTCGTGGGATTCAATTATTCCACCAACAACTTCCTGGGGCTGGGCGAGACGCTTTCCCTCGATTCGCAGGTTGGCACGCGCCAGCAGAACGTGAGCTTGGGATTCACCGAGCCGTATCTGCTCGACCGGCCCATCCAGACCGGAGTCATGGTGTACCTGCGGCGGTTCAACTTCGACCAGGCCCGCGAAGCTTCCATCCTGGCGGGATCGAACCTCATTCCGCTGTACCAGAACCTGGGGTCGCAAAACCTGTTAAATTACAGCCAGGCCAGCAGGGGGTTTTCGGTTTCGGCCAGCACGCACCTGCGGCGCAGTTTCGCGCAGATCGGCATCACCTACGGGTTCGACAATTCCAACATCGTCACGCAGACCACGGCGGCTCAGAACTATTTCCAGTACCTCAATTTCAGCGGGGTGGCCGGGCCCAACTCGCTCAACGGAATCAAGACCAGCCACATCGCGCTGTCGTATTCGTATAACACGGTGAACCACCCGATCACGCCGACCGGAGGCCGCAGCCTGTTCATCTCGACCGATTTCGCCGGCAGCATTCTGGGTGGCAACGTCAACACCATCCGTCCTTCGATCGACGCCAAGTACTTCAAACAGGCCCCCTGGCATAAGAACCATGTCCTGGCGTTCCACTTCATGACGTCGATCCTGAGCGGCTACGGCGGAAGAGTGGCGCCGCCGTTTACGCGCACGTTCATCGGCGGCGAGCAGGATATCCGCGGCTTCGAAATCTGGGGCATCACGCCCATCGCGTTTATTCCGACCACCGCATCCATTCCGGTGCTGAACGACGATGGCACGAACCGCACGCAGAGGGTGGTCACCGGCGGCGTCAGCTCGCAGGCGGGGGTCTACGCGACGGTTCCGGGTTACCAACTGATTACGCCGGGAGGCGACGCGCAGATGATCACGAATTTCGAATACCGGATTCCGATCCTGCCCGGCATAGTGACGCTGGCGCCATTTTTCGATGCGGGCGTCAACAAAATCCTGCTTAGCCGGCAGCTCACGCTGGAATCCAACCACATTGCCGGCCTGAACGCGCAGTTTCCCCAGGCCGGTTTCGTCAACCAGGTGAAGATCGTGCCGGGCACGCAGAGGCCCAGGGCTTCCACTGGCATCGAGTTGCAGGTGATGCTGCCGATCGTGCAGGCGCCGTTCCGGGTGTACTTCGCGTACAATCCGTCGGTGGTGCGGGAGTACCTGCAGCCGCCCCTCGTTGCCGACCGTGCGTTGTACCCCAACTACGCGACTTTCGCGAACTCGGTGGCCTCTTTTGGTCAGGCAGTCCCGTTTTTCGAGAAGCGGACGATGTTCCGTTTCACGATCGGCAAGACGTTCTAGGTGTTCGGAACCGATTCTTTTATCATGTTATTCTCATAGTTAGGAGTTTGCAGCTTGAAGAAGAATTTTGCCGTTTTCCCCGCTTTGGTCCTGGGCCTCGCCGTTTTGGCGCACTCCCAGACCCCCGCTCCCGCTCCCACCAAGATCGGGATCATCTATGCGGCCGAGGCCATCCAAACCACAAAGGAAGGCCAGCAAGCCATTGACGAGTTGACCAAGAAGGTCATCCAGCCGAAGAAGGACGCCCTCGACAAGTTGCAGGCCACCATTCAGGCGGATTCGGACCGGTTGAACAAGGGACGGGCCACGATGAGTCCGGACGCGCAGACGAAGCTGAAGACCGATATCGACGCCAACACCAAGACCTTCACGCGCAACCAGGAGGACGCCCAGGCCGAAGTCGAGGAGCAACAGGGCAAGATCATGCAGGAACTGGGGACTAAGATGATGACGGTCCTCACCAAGTTCGCGACCGAAAACGGATTTGCGGCGATTCTGGATGTGAGCAACCAGGCGACTCCGGTCCTGTGGGCGGCCTCGGAGATCAATATCACCAACGACATCGTCAAGCTCTACGACGCGAAGTACCCGCTCACCGCCGCGGCGCCCCCGGCAGCGGCACCCGGCACGGCGGCGAAACCGTCCGCTACCGCGCCAGCGAGACCGCCCGCTGCTCCGCCCGTCAAGAAACCGTAGTTCTGCCCTGTAGGGGTCGGGCATGCCCGACCCTTGCCGCTCCCTCGGATATGGCCAACCTCCAGGTTCCGGCATGCCCGGCCCCTACTCCCATTCAATGGTGCCCGGGGGCTTGTGTGTCAGGTCGAGGAATACCCCCGCGATGCCTTCCTGCTGGAACAACTCCGCGCACATCTCTTGCAGCAAAGCCTGGTCGATGGAGACGGACCGGGCGGTCATTCCGTCCACGGAATCCACCGGCCGCAGCACCACCGAGTCGGGGAATTCGGCGGTGGATCCCAGCGGAATCAGAATCACGGGGAATTGCCAAACGCGCCGGTCGAAACCGCTGAGGTGGGAAAGCCGGCGAACGGCGGCGTCGGCGCGGCGCAACCGGGCGATGCGCTCGGGGGTCAGGGAACAGGCCCGCACCTGCATTTGGGAGATGGGCAGGCGCGTCTGAACGCTCCCGATCGCACGATTGATGCCGGACAGGCGGTTGATCAGCGCCGTGGCGCGGTCGTGGTCCAGCGCGTCGATCGCCAGCACGGGCGCATAGCTGCGCGAATCGCCCTGCACTCCGACCGAATTCACCGGGACGATATACCCGTCGGCCGTGGCGCGGACCGGCGCATCGAACTCCGAACAGAGACAGCGGATGGCCAAGCCCGGCCCGGGGAACGGATGGCGCTCCAGCAGCTCGGAGGGCAGCCCCAGTTCGCGGCCCACCTCGCGCACTTCGTCCTTGTAGAACGATTTCAACGGCTCCACGATGCGGCCGGCTTCGATCAGCTTCCGAATCCCCGCCACGCGGTTATGGTGCGTCTTGATCACGGCGGCGTTGGCCGTGCCGCCGGATTCGATGGTATCGGGGTAGATCGTGCCCTGGCCCAGAATCCATCGCCCCCCGGCGAGGCCCCGCTCGCCCATGATCCGCTCCTGCACTCGCACGAATTCCTCGCCGATGATGTGGCGCTTCCGCTCGGGTTCGGTAACACCCTCCAGCGCGCTCAGAAACTGCTCCGCGGCGGGTTCCACGGCCACCCCGGGCAGGCCGCCCACAAACTCGCTTTCCCCCTCGCGCATCAGACCGGTATCGACGTAAACGCCGCGCACGCGGCTTTCGCCAAGCGCGCGCGTACACAAGGCGAAGGCCACGCTGGAATCCACGCCGCCGCTGACGAAGAAGAAGACGTTGCGGCCGCCCACCGAGTCGCGGATCTCCTGTTCCAGCATCGGCACGCGCCGGCGGGGGTCCCAATCCTTCCGGCATCCGCACACGCGAAACACGAAATTCGCCAGGTACTCCCTGCCCCGCTCCGTGTGGATCACTTCGGGGTGGAACTGGACGGCGTAGAGTTTTCTCCCTGGCGCGGCGATCGCGGCGATGGCGCAGGTGGCGGTGCGGCCGGTTGCGGTAAAGCCCTCTGGCAGGCCGGCCACTGCGTCGCGATGGCTCATCCAAACCTGCTGGCGGCCGCCCAGGCCTTCAAACAGCGGGTCGGATGCCGGGTCCAGCTCCAGTGTCGCCATGCCGTACTCGCCCCGGTCGCCTTTGCGCACCTCGCCGCCCAGCACGTGCGCCATGAGTTGCTGGCCGTAGCAGATGCCGAACACGGGAACGCCGCAAGCGAAGATAGCCGGGTCCACGGTAGGGCTGCCGGGGTCGTACACGCTGTTCGGGCCGCCGGAAATCAGAATGCCGCGCGCGGACGCCAGTTCCGGGGCGGGAGTCTCGCTGGCCCGGACTTCGGCGTAGACGCCCAAGTCCCGGACCTTGCGGGCGATCAGGTGACAGTACTGCCCGCCGGCGTCCAGTACGACGATTTGCGGACCGGGGTTCAAGCTTCGATGGTAGCAGCAGTGGGGCGGGCCTCCCGGCCTGCCTTCTTCTAAAAATGCCGCTTCAAGTCCGCGAACCGCTCCACCACCAGCAGCCGCCCTTCGCGTGGCTCGATCTCCTGCCTCTCCAGCGTCCAGGTGCGCGCGTGCGGCACGAAGACCGCATTCCACCCCGCTTCCAGGGCCGGATTGATGTCCGATTTGGGGCTGTTGCCGATCATCCAGGAGAGACCCGGATCGAAGCCCCGCTCCAGGGCCAGCGCGCGATACGCCGCGGCGTCCTTCTCCTTGACGATCGCGGCGTGGGCGAAGAAGCCGCCCAGGCCCGAGCGCTCGATCTTGAGCCGCTGCTCCTCCGGATGGCCCTTGGTAAAGAGCGTCAGATCGTGGCGGTGCGCCAGGTATTCGAGCGTTTCGGGAACTCCCTCGATCACCTCCATGGGGCACTCCAGGATGCGCTCGGCGAAGCCCATCACCGTTGCCAGGTCCGTGTCGCGGATCTGGCGCTCGGCCAAGCCCTGGTAGCACTGGCGCAGGTTGCTCCCGAAGTTGAGAGATCCGTAGCCGTGAATCCGGCTGTTCGCGGACTCGATCTCGTCCAGCACGGCGCGGATCTCGCGCGGCCCCAGACGGGAGTGGTCCAGGAAATTCACGAACTCTTCGAACGCGGCCTCGAAGTAGATGTTGTTCTCCCAGAGCGTATCGTCGGCGTCGATGACCAGGGTGAAGCGCATGAGGATCGGGCGTCGCGCCGCTTAGAGTCCCGCGGGCTTGGCGCCACATCCGTTGGTCGGCGCCAATCCCCTCATGCGCTCGATGGAGCGCTGGCGGGGGATGTACGCGGCCAAGTACTGATTCAGCTCCTTGAGACGCCCGGCTTCGGACCGGAGCCGCAGGAGCCCGTTCAGGAACTCCAGGTCCGGCAAGGATTGCGCCAGTTGAAAGCTGAGCTGCCGGTCGGCCAAGTCCGGCTCGCCGCGGCCCGGCGCGCTGGCGAACGCCCGCAAGGCCTTGTAATGTTCCACCGCCTGAAGCCGCAGGTCTTCCGGCGGCGCGGCGAAATCGTCGTCGTCGAAGTAAGCCACCTCGGCCTCCAGCCAGGCGTTCTCCTCGTTCAGCGCGACGATCTCGAAGCGCCGCCGCCCGCGCGTGAGAATGTCCATCCGCCCGTCGGCGTACATCTGCATCACCTTCTCCACCGTCACCGTGCAGCCGGCGTTCACGATGCCGTCTACCATCGCCAGGACGATGCCGAATTCCGAGTTGTCGCGGATGGCGTTGCCCACCATTTCCTTGTACCGTTCTTCGAAAATGTGCAGCGGCAGCGGCATTCGTGGGAAGACGACCACATGCAAGGGAAACAGCGGGATCGTCCGTGATGGCATGGTAATATTATGCCCCGAGTAGCTATCCGCCATCAGCTTTCAGGTTTCCAGTATCATGAAAGACAGGAGACGCCACGCTCCCATGACCCCGGACGAACGCATCGAAGCCCTCATCGAGCGCCATGAAGCCCTCACAATGAATCTCGAGTTGCTCACCCGCGACGTCCAGGACCTCAAGACTGCCGCGCGGCAAGACGGCGAAAACATTCGCGCCCTCGCCCTCGTGGAAGAGCGCCTGGAACACCAGTAGTATAGAGGGAATCAGGTTCGATGCGGCTGGACGGCAAAGTAGCTCTTATCACCGGGGCCTCGGAAGGGATCGGAGCCGCTTGCGCCGCGGAACTGGCCCGCTACGGCGCAAAGCTGTCGCTGACCGCGCGTTCCGAGGAAGGGCTGCGGAAAGCCGGCCCTGGCGCCCTGATTACCCCCGGCGATCTGACCTCCGAGGAAACCCGGCGCGCCGCGGTGGACCGCACCCTCGAACGCTTCGGCGCCATCGACGTATTGATCAACAATGCCGGCATCGGAACCTATCTGCCGTCCTGGTCCGCGCCCCTGGAAGAAGCGCGCCGCCTGATGGAGCTGAACTATTTCGCGCTGCTGGGCATGACGCAGCTCGTCGCGCCGCACATGCGCGCCCGCCGGAGCGGCGTCATCGTGAACGTGAGTTCGATCGGCGGCAAGATCCCGCTGCCCTGGAGCACTCTGTACAGCGCGACGAAGTACGCCGTGAACGCTCTCACCGAGGGCATGCGCATGGAGCTTTGGCGCGACGGCGTCCGTACCATGTTGGTCTGTCCCGGCTACGTGCAGACCGGTTTTCAGAAAAACACCCGCTTCGGCCAGGCGCCGGATGGCGTCGTCAAGGCGCGCCGCTTCGCGATCACCGCCGCCGAGTGCGCCACGGCGATCCGGCGCGGCCTGGAACGCGATGCGCGCACCGTCATGACGCCGCGTAGCGGATGGATTCTGGTGGCCTTGGCGCGCGTGTTCCCGTCGCTGGTGGAGGCGCGCATGGCGAAGATCAACGGGACCGCATGAATCTCAGGCTCAAACGCACGCCCGGCATTTACCTGGTAGGCTTCATGGGTTCCGGCAAGTCTACCGTGGGACGCTCGCTGGCGCACCGGCTGGGCTGGAGCTTTTTCGACATTGACGCCGAAATCGAGCGGGCCGAGGGCATGCCGATTTCGGAGATTTTCGCCGCCCTCGGCGAAGCGGGGTTCCGCCGCATCGAGATGGAGATGGTCTGCCAGCACGTCCGCTGGATCGAACGCGGCCGGCCCGCCGTGGTGGCGCTGGGCGGCGGCGCCTTTGCCGTCCCGGCCACTCGCCAACTGCTGCGGGACAACGGCGTTAGCGTGTGGCTGGATTGCCCGTTCGAGACGGTGGAACGGCGCGTCGCGCGGGACCCCAGCAGACCCCTGGCGCGCGACCCCGAGCAGTTCCAGGCGCTGTATCTGGCGCGCCGCGAATCCTACAGTCTGGCCGACGTGCGCATTGCCGTCGCGGAGGAGGACGCCGCAACCGTAGTGGAGGCGCTCCTGGCCCATCCAATGCTAAGATGACGGCCCTGCGCAAACACGCACTCTCCATCTTCCGCGCCGCGCTCGCGGCGGCCGATCCAGCGGCTGCCGTCATGCGCCGTTTGGAGCATCTCGACTCCACGCGTTTCAAGAACATCTACGTGGTCGGCGCGGGCAAGGCAGCCGCATCCATGGCGCGGGCTGCGGAGAAGGCCCTAGGGAGCCGCATCACCGCCGGGTACGTCAACGTCAAGGACGGCCACACGGCGAAGCTGCGGCGCATCGAACAGAACGAGTGCGGCCACCCTGTGCCGGACGAGCGCGGCGTGGCCGGCGCGCGGCGGATCGCCGTGATCGCCGGCGCGGCGCAAAAGGGCGACCTCGTCCTCTGTTTGATTTCGGGCGGCGCCTCCGCCTTGCTGCCCCTCCCGGCCGAGCCCATCGACCTGGAAGAAAAGCGGGAGGTCACGCGTCTGCTGCTGGCTTCGGGCGCCGATATCCACGAAATCAACGCCGTCCGCAAGCACATTTCCAACATCAAGGGCGGCCAACTGGCACGCCTGGCCGCGCCCGCCACGGTGGAATCGCTGCTTCTCTCCGACGTGACCGGCGACTCGCTCGATGTGATCGGCTCCGGACCCACCGCGCCGGACGCCTCCACGTTCACCGATGCCGCCGACATCCTGTACCGCTACGGCCTCATGGATCGCGTGCCGGAGTCCGTGAGCGAGCGGATGGCGCGGGGCGGCCTGGGCGAGATTGCCGAAACGCCCAAGCCCGGAGACGCCATCTTCCGGCGCGTGCGGAATACCATTGTGGGCAGCAACCGTCTGGCGCTGCGGGCCGCCGCGCGCCGCGCCCGCGAGCTCGGCTACCGAACGCTGGTGCTGGCCAGCGAGGTGGAGGGCGAGACCCGCGAGATCGCCCGCATGCACGCGGCCATTGCGAAGGAGATGGTACGCACCGGCCAGCCCCTGAAGCCGCCTGCGTGCGTGATCACGGGCGGGGAGACCACGGTTACCATCCGCGGCTCCGGCCTGGGCGGAAGAAACCAGGAATTTGCGCTGGCTGCCGCCCTGGACATCGCCGGCCTTCCGGACGTTCTGGTCTTCTCCGCCGGAACGGACGGTACCGACGGCCCCACCGACGCGGCCGGCGCCTTCGCCGATGGCGCCACGCTAAGCCGCAAACCCGATGCCCGCCGTTACCTGGACGAGAACGATTCCTACCATTACTTCGAAGCGCTGGGCGACTTAGTGATTACCGGACCCACCGGCACCAACGTGATGGACGTACGCATCATTCTGGCTGGCGCCGTGGGGCGGGTCTTTTGACCCGCGATGACGCCTTCCGGCGTCATCAGCCGGGCGTCAGCCCGGCCGGCCTTCGCGGCTCTGCTGCATTGCATGGCAGGCGAATCGCCTAATGCCGCATGGTCTTCCCGAAAAAGCACACCTGCACAAATTGTGGAGCGGCCCCCCTGGTCTGCCCCCAAGGTGCGGATCGGGGATTTACCTCCCCAGCCCGGCCACCGGCAAAGGCTTCCTTTCCTTTGAGCTTTCCGGGCGGAAAAGTGGGCCGACGACCAGCACGCTGCGGGCGGCTCAACTGGCCTTTCTCTCACGTTCCAACGCTTGGTGCAATAGTCCCTTGATATAGGTCTGGTAGGGAACGCCCCGCCGCTGGGCAAACTCCTGCGCGGCTTCGACATCGGCCACCTGCATACGGATGGTGATGGGTTTGGTCACCCCGCGAACCACAGGCAGTCGCTTTATCCTGCCCTCTTTTCTGGCCTTCAGGAAGAGCTCGGTGATGACCTCGGGATGAGCGTCCCACCACGCTGCCTCTTCCCGTTCGGACTTGAATCCTGGCATTCTCAGTTTAGTCGGCATTATTCATCCTCTCCTCGATAGATCCGGCGCTGTGGCGCGGGCATTGGGTACGCGGTGACAAACCGGACCTTGTCGACGCGGTCGATCACGACGAACGTCAGTAGCCTGCCTCTTCTGGTCTCGCCCAGGCATAACCTGCGGCGCTCGTGTTTCCTCCTCTGGCGCTCGATCACCATCGGTCCGCTCCTGTAGGCCTCCTCACACTCTTCCGGAGTAATGCCGTGCCTGGCGATGTGCTCCACGTTCGCCGCGTCCCAATCAAACATCACCGTACCAACAGTGTACATACGAATGGCGCCCGAGCGCAACCAGCCTTCCACTCTGGGTAGCGACCGCGCGGCTGTGAAACGGGATTTGTGGAAAAGACCAAAGGTCGCGGATCTAGGGGAGTCGAGCTTGCGCGCCGGCGGCCCGCGAGGATCGGTCCCGCCAAACATCCGTCACGGAAACTGGTACTGGGAAGTCGGCTTGTGCCCGCCAATCGATCTATTGGCCTCGTACTTGTGAGCGCTTAGACCAACGCCCAGGGGGGGAGCCCCACAACTTTTGCAGGATTCCCACCTTCGGGAAGAGCATGCGGCATTGGGCGAATCGCCGCTCCACGCCCGCGCCGGATAAGGTAAGGTTCTCTACTTCCGGCGCACTACCATGGCTCGCGCGCCGGCCCACAGCACCGCCGCCAGCGCCAGCGAAAGAGCCGGAATGAGGTACATCGCCTGACGCAGCCCCAGGGCGCGCGCCGTCTCCGTAATTGCCCCCGAACCGGCGGCGGCGCGTGCGAAATGGTCGCTCAACCCGCCGGTCGCGAGCGGCCCGAAGGATGCGCCGCAGAGGTACATGGCCATGAAGTAGGTTCCCATGGCCGCGCCGCGCAAGCCGGGCGCGACGATATCCTGCATGGTCGCGTACACCAGGCCGTAATAGCTTTGGAGCAAACCGTAGGCCGCCATGATGAGCGGTATGGCGAGCGCGGCGCGGCCCGCCGGCAGCCGGATGGCGCAGAAGGCCAGCGGAGCGGCCAGCAGCGCGGCGCCGCCCGCCAGCAACATGCGGCCCCGCCCGCGATGGCCCGAAACGCGGTCGCCCAAGGCCCCCGCCGCGAGCGCCCCGAGAATTCCCGCCACGCCGGACCCGATGCCCGTCCAGAACCCCGCCCGCGCCACCGAAAGGCCGTGGAATCGTGTGAGGAAGGCAGGGAGGAAGGTGGAGAAGCTGTAAAGAACGAAGTTCACCACCGCGCCCGACGCGACGATCCACCAGAAACTCGGGATTCGCAGGAGGTGGGGCGGGCCGGGGTGCCCACGCCGTTTGTGGGCCCGCCTGCCTTGGTTTGGCTGGGCAGGCCGGGAGGCCCGCCCCACTGGCTCCCTCAGCCACAACAGCGCCGGTACCAGCGCGGCGGCTGGCAGGGCCGCCAGTGCCAGCGCCACGCGCCAGCCGTGAGCCTGCGCCACGGGTCCGGTTACCGCGAAGCTCAGCATCCCGCCCACTGGCACGGCCATCATGAACCATGCCATCGCTCGGGCGCGCCGCTCGGGCGGGACCACATCGCCGATCCAACTGGTTGCCGCCGGAGCGCATACCGCCTCGCCGATCCCCACGCCCAGGCGGGTCGCCGCCAGCATGCCGTAGCTCGCCGCCAGCCCGCCGAGGCCCGTCAGACCCGCCCACACGGCTGTTCCAATGGCCAACAGCCGCTTACGGCTCCACGTGTCGGCCAATCGACCCAGCGGAACGCCGGCCACGGCGTAGAGCACCGTGAAGACAGTGGTGAGCGCTCCCAGTTGGGTATCGGAGAGATGGAACTCGCGCCGCAGCGGCTCCGTGACCGCGCCCAGAGCCTGGCGGTCGTAGAAGTTGAGAACGTTGACGAGGAACAGAACTACAAGCGGAGGCCAGCGGCTCCCGGCCCCCGCTTCGTCTTCCACTTACAGCTCAGTACCCTTGGGCGGCTTTGGCCGTTCGGGCCGCTCGGGCTGCTCGGGCCGCTCAGGCCGCTCGATCAGACTCGGAACGCTGCCTTCCTTGCGCACGGAGATCCAGCCCCGATTGGTGGTCAGCCGGATCGTGGGTCCTTCGCCCACTTTCCCTGTGAGAGTCGCGGTACGGCCCGTCACGTCCTTTTGGATCGGCGGCCCGAAATCGTTCACCGCATCGCCGGTTTCGGCCGTCGCCTGCAGATTGAACGTCGCTTTCGGCGGCAGCGCCAGGTCGATCCTGCCGTTCGCGGAACGCGCATCGATGGAAGGCATCGGCGCGCGGCCGGGCGTCAACTCGACGTCGCCGCGCTCCGTCTGCAAGTCCAGCGACACGGTAAATTGCTCCACCTTGACGTCGCGCGAGGCGGTCACCAGCCGAACCGGTCCCACGATGTCCTTGGCGGAGAATTGGCCGAGATCCATGCTGATCCGGCCGGGAGCCGCCTGCACGTGTACTTCGGTATTCCCCAGCCCCTCGAATTGCAGCGGCTTGGCCAGGTTCTTGAAATCCAGCGTGCCGCGATAGGCGCCGCTGACGGTCACCTGGCCCGAGACGTTCTCGAAGTCGATATCCGAGCCGTCGCCCCGGAGTTCGATGCTGCCCTGCACGCCCGAGGCGCGGATCAGGTCGCTGTGGCCGACCTCCAGCCGCGCGTTGCCTCCCACGCGGGACAGGCGTACGTCGCCCCGGTCTGAGGTGATCTCGACATCGCCCGCTACGTCGGCGATCTCGAAATCGCCCGTGCCGGCGCGGGCTTCCACGGCCACGCCGCGAGGCACCACCACCTCCAGGTCGTCGGAGGTCCGCTGGTTGTTGGGCGCGCGGTCCTGGTTGGTGCGCACCAGCAGGCGATCGCCCTCCGGCACGATTTCCACCAGTGTGATGCCGTGAGTACGATCCGCTTCCTGGCGGGCATAAGACCGGATGGTCTGGCGCCCGGTCACTTCCACGGTTTGCGTATCGCCGCCGGTCACTTTGATGTTTCCCCGCGGATTCTCAAACACGATGCGCTTCATGCCCGCGGCCGAAGCGCTCGCCGAAATCGGGTAGTCGTATTGCTGACCCCAGATGTCCAGGCCGTTGGCGGTGAAGTGCAGCCCGCTCCGGCGCGCCTGCCAGAATCCGGAGCCCGCGACGCAGATCAGAACAATCAGCACCACTTCGCCGCCGGTCAGGCCGGAGCGGTACCCCTGGCGGCTCCACACCAGAACTTCCACCAGCCGCAGCAGACCCCAGGCAATCAGAATGAACGGCCAATACAGCGACACAAGTTCGAAGATCTGCGTCTCCGGGTGCAGGTTCCTCCACAGGAACACGCCTCCGACGATCAACAGCAACAGCGGTCCCGTCAGTGAACGGCGTCTCATAGGGAACCTCCCGAGGGCGGTGTCTGGCCCGGATCGGGCTGGCGCGGCGGTGCGCTGGTTCCGAAGCCACCCTTTGCGGTCCCGGCCGGGGCCCCCTCATTCGGGGCGTTTCCGGCTGGCGGCTGCGTGTAGGCGCTCTGGCGGTAGCTGCTTGCCGGCGGCGTATAGCTATAGGGCGGGGGCGGCGCGGCCCCGGGGGTTTCCGGCGCCGGCGGCGGGACCTGCGCCGTGCCGCGGCCCACCAGCGTCAGCAATCCGAACACGATCAAAAGCACGGGCCACGTCTTGTCGAAACCGTAGGGCGTGAAGTTATTCAGCGCAAACAGCACGCCTAGGGTGATCAGCGTGAGGGGACCGCGGATCGCGTGAGCCAGGGAATCGCACTGGCCTCTCATGGCGTATCTCCTCTCGCGTCGCAATCGCCGGCGTTCGAAACGATCGGCGAAGATATCGCTATTGCCGCTCATGGCCGATCTCCTTCGGCGCGGCGTCCGCGCCGGCGAAGCGGTTGTAGAGCAGGTAGGCTCCGGCCACGATCAGCAACACCGGCCAGTAGCGCGCCACATAATAGAAATCCAGAACGTCCAGCGTGTGCAGCAAGAGCACGACGCCCAGGAGGATGAGCGCCACTCCCGCCACCGGGAACCGCCCGCGCGAGCGGAAGTCGATCAGGCTCGAGTACTCGTCCACATGCTCGCCCGCCCGGCGCTTGGTCGCGGTGTGAAAGGCTTCGAACGCCATGTAGAACACCCATGCGGCCAACAGGATTCCGAACACGGGCTCCAGACCGCGGGGGTTGGAATCCAGGATGCTGCAAAGGATTCCAAAGACCACCGCGTGAACCAGTCCTTTGGCGTACTGACCGTTGTAGATGGCGCCGACGCCCGGGATCCAACCCAGGAAAAACGCCAGGCCGGGGGAGACATCCGAGTAGATGTATCCCGTTGGGCGCGCGCCAACCGGCGCAGGTGGGCCCGCCGGAGGAGGCGCGGACGCCGTCGCGGGAGCGGGAGCGTGCTCCGCGCAGAATACCGTGCCGTAAGCGTCGCGGCGGCATTCGTCGCAAATCGGCTTGCCGCAGGTGCGGCAATAGGCCGTTGCCGGTAATTCAGGGTGAATCTGGCAGTTCATACGTATCCCCTTTTATTGGGTTCCCCCCGGTAGTTTCGAAGGCGCGGTTCCGCCGGGCGCGGAATTCGAGCCCGAAGGAGACTTTACCGGCAGCTTCCGCCCGTCCGCGTTGGCGCCGGGGTTCTCCTGGCCGGCGGCGGGCCGCTGCTCTTCTTCCTGCTGCTGCTGCCACTGGCGCAGCGTGGTTTGAATCTGATACACGAACTTCAGGTTCTCGTAAAACTTCACCGTGCGTCCCCAGGCGTAGGACCCGCGATCTTCGAGCATCGCCCAGATTCTGGAGGGCTTCAAATCCCTGGTGCTCAACGGCGCCGGCCCGACCGTCCGCCACAACATCGCCAGCGACAAGATGGTCATCGCCATACCCATGGCGAACCTGGGCTGCAGGATGGGGCTCAACGCGCCGGACAGCCACTTGCGCCAGGCCGCCGGCTTCGCCTTGCCCGCATTCCACGGCCCTTCGAAGAGAATGCGGGTGATCAGTTCCTGGGGCGGCTCCACAGCCTCCGCGCGCCCCATGAAGGCCACCGCGGCGGCGCAATCGCGCGCCACCTCGGCGCAAGCCGGGCACTCCGCGAGGTGACGCTCCAAGCCGGCCTCTTGGGCCGGCGCGAGGGCCCCGTCCACGTAGTCGCAGATAAGAATTTCGTAATCCGCGCAGTTCATACAGCCAACTTCTGCTTGCGCAAGAGCCGCGCCAACTCGACCCGGCCCCGGTTAATTCGAGACTTCACCGTTCCCTCGGGGATAGCCAGCACTTGGGCGATCTCCCGGTACTCCATTTCCTGCAAGTCGCGCAGGATCACCGCCTCGCGCAGATCCGGCGAGAGCTTCTGAAGGGTGGCTTGCAGAATCTCGCTGGCCTCCCTGCCCGCCACCATCCGGTCCGGGCGCATCGACGCCGTCGGACCGCTCTCCTCCATCATGGGGAGCTGATCCTCAATGGAATCCGTGGCGCGCTCCTGACGAGTGCGACGATAGTGATCGATCAAAAGGTTACGCGTCACGCGCGTCAGCCACGTGCCGAAGGAGCCTTCGGCGGCGCGGAACGTGCGCAACGTCCGGAATACCCGCAAATACACTTCCTGCGTCAGGTCCTGTGCTTCCGGCCCGCTGCCGGTGAAGCGGAAGCACAATCCGTAAACCTGCCGGCTGTGGAGCCGAACGAGCTCCTCCCAGCCGGTTTCGTCGCCGCTCAGGCACCTGGATATTAGACTGTGATCGGGGTCCAAGCTACGTTCTACCAGATTGCGCGGCCCTTGAACACCCATTATTGGGAATTTCGGTGCGCCGCCAACCGCGGATTGCAGAATGTCGAAAGCTAATAACGCGGTTGCCATCTCGCCTCGTCCCTCAAACTGGAAAAACGAGGCTTTTTCATGATAGGTTCAATCTTTCGGTCATGCCACTGTTTTTAAGGCATTTCCGGGGGAGCATGCCACAAAGATGAAGTGCCCTTTCTGCAGTCACCTCCATGATCGAGTGGTGGATTCCCGGGAAAGCAAGGAAGGCGGCGCCATTCGCCGCCGCCGGGAATGCCTGGCATGCGACCGCCGGTTCACCACCTACGAGCGCATCGATGAAGTTCCCTACATGGCCATCAAGAAGGATGGGCGGCGCGAGAAATTCGATCGCCAGAAGGTGCTTGGCGGTCTCCTCAAGGCCTGCGAGAAGCGCCCGATCGGTATGGCCAAACTCTCCGAGTTGGTGAACACCGTGGAGAGCAAAGTGAGCGACTCGCCCGACCGCGAGATATCTACTACGGATATCGGAGAATTTCTCATGGACCGCCTTCGGGAACTCGACAAAATCGCTTATGTACGATTTGCGTCGGTTTACCGGGATTTCCAGGACGAGCAGGCATTCTTCAACGAACTGAAGACCCTGATGCGCCAGAAGCTACCCTAGCCAGGGGCCGGGGCCAGGGATCGGGATTGGCGTGCTGCGGGCCTCCGCGTTGTTGATTGCACCCGCAGCGCTTCGCCTGAGGACGCAACCCCAGCACCAGCCCCAGCAGAAGTTTGCGGGCACCTGGGCCCCTGGCCCCTGGCCCCTGGCCCCTGAAATCACATGTAACCTAAACACTCTCAAGACATCTTTAAAATTGAGGGTAACTTTTTGGGCGAAAGGTGTTATCATCAGACGGAAGTCGAACCCCGAATGCAGCCGATTTTTTCGACAGTTGGGGCCGAACCAGCAAGTCGAAACTTTTTCAGGTAAATACCCCGTTTCCCAAGACATCGATGTAATGGATCGCATGTCCGTTGGGGGAGGTGAGTGTCAGTGGAACAGTTCGAAGATCATTTTTTAGCCGACAATCCTGAAACCCTGGGCTTGAACTTCGAGGACGAAGCCAAGTTCTTCGATCCCGAGGCTGCGCACGAGGCGGACTTCCTACACCCGCAACCGACGGTGGAGGAATCGATTTACACGGACGACCCGGTTCGTGTGTACCTGCGCGAGATGGGCGCCGTACCCCTGCTCACCCGCGAGGGCGAAGTCGATTTGGCGCGCCGCATGGAACGCGGTAAGTTACGGATGCAAAAAGCGATTAGCCGCTCGGCCGTGGTGCAGCACGTGGTCGTGGAGCTGACCGAGCAGTTGAAAAAGGGGGCCGTCGAGCTGGAGAGCGTCGCCGATTTGGGAGACGTGGAGGAAGGCACTCCGGCCGACATCAAAGTACGGACCGACGCGGTCAAGCAGTTCTGCGACGTGGCCGTACTGTACAAGAAGCTCCAGCAGTTGGAAGACCGGGTTACGGCTACTCCTGCAACCAACAAGAAACCGCGGAAGCGGCTCGTCGCGAAGTTGAGCCGGGCTAAGGTGGAGACCTCCATGGCGATCCGGCGGGTTCCGTTCAGGATCAACAAATGGAAGGAGTTCACGCGCGCAATCGAGCGCGCGGTGGACGAAATCAACCACCTCGACGGCGAGATCAGGAAACTGGAAGCGCGGGGCAACGCCGCCTTGCAGCCCCGCCTGCGGGATCTTAAGCGGGACTTGAAGAAGCGCGAATCGGCGGCCAGCGCCACTCTGCCCGAGTTGCGCCACACCCTGACGGTGATCCGCCACGGCGAAGCCGAAGCCGAGCGGGCCAAGAAAGACCTGGTGGAGGCCAACCTCCGCCTGGTGGTGTCGGTTGCCAAGAAATACGTCAACCGCGGGCTTCACCTGCTCGACCTCATCCAGGAGGGCAACATCGGCCTGATGCGCGCCGCCGACAAGTTCGAATACCGCCGCGGCTACAAGTTCTCCACCTATGCCACTTGGTGGATCCGCCAAGCCATCACCCGCGCCATCGCCGATCAGTCCCGTACCATTCGTATTCCCGTTCACATGAACGAGAGCATGAATAAGTTCCTCCGCGCCACTCGTGAGCTGGAAAAGGAGCTGGGTCGTACTCCTACAAATGACGAAATTGGCCGCCGGATGGAGATCCCGGTCGAGAAGGTCCAAAAGCTGAAGACCATCTCCAGAGATCCGGTGTCGCTCGAAACCCCGGTCGGCCGCGACGGCGAATCGGCGCTCGGCGACCTGATCGAAGACCGCTGGGTGGGATCGCCGGTCGATGCCGTCATCGAATCCAACGTTCGCGATGAAACCGCCGGCATCCTGAAGACGCTCTCCCCCAAGGAAGAGAAAGTCATCCGGATGCGGTTCGGCATTGGCTGCGAGCGGGAGCACACGCTGGAGGAAATCGGACAGGAGTTCGACGTCACCCGCGAGCGCATTCGCCAGATCGAAGCCAAAGCGTTGCGCCAGTTGCGCGCCCCGGAGCGGGCTCGCCGCCTGCGCGCGCTGATGGCCGCCCGATAACCTCCGAAAAACCGGCTGCGCCGGAGCGTCCTCCTTGTGCATCTATATAGGCATGCACTGGAGAGGGACTCTGTCCGTTACACTTGTAACCATCGCCGCCGCTTTGGCGTTCTCCGCCGCGGTGGTCCCCAACCTGCCCGAGCCGTACGCTACGCCGTCGGTGACCAACAACCCCCGCGTGATCCCCAAGCCCGCCGATGCCCGGCTCAACGTGCCGCCGGGCTTTCAGGTGGAAGTCTATGCCGAAGGGTTCCAGGTTCCGCGTTTCATGATCCTGGGGCCGAGCAATGAGGTGCTCCTCAGCGATTCCGCCAACCCCCCGAACGGAACCGTGTATGTCTTACAGGGCAAGAACCAGAAGAAGCTGATCGAAGGCTTGGACAAGCCTTACGGCCTCGCTCTGTTGAACGGCTATCTCTATGTCGGTCAACCGGAATCCGTCATGCGGTACAAGTACGATGCCAAAGCCATGACGGTCGGTGAGGGCGAACAGGTGGTCTCCATGAAGGGCATCGGAACCCACCACTGGACGCGTAGCCTGCTGTTCGACCGGCAGGGCAAAAAGCTCTACGTCGGGACCGGCTCCGGCTCGAACAACTCGGTGGGCGAAGACCCGCGCCGCGCGGCCATCAACCGCTACAACCCGGATGGCACAAGCCCCGAGATCTTCGCCGCTGGGACTCGCAATCCGATCGGCCTGAAGTGGTATCCCGGAACCGATACCCTGTGGGCCGCCGTCCAGGAACGCGACACCCTGGGCGACGACCTGGTACCCGATTATTTCACCCATGTCCAGCAGGGCGGATTCTACGGCTGGCCGTACGGTTATATCGGGCCGCATGAAGACCCTATGAACAAGGGCAAGGCGCCGGCGGGCTTGCTGGACAAGACCATTGTTCCGGACGTGCTGCTCGGCTCCCACGTCGCGGTGCTGGACTTCGTTTTCTATACCGGCACGCAGTTCCCGGCGGAGTACCGCGGCGGCGCTTTCCTGGCCTTCCACGGCTCGTGGAACCGCTCCAAGCGGGTCGGCCAGTCGATCGGGTTCATTCCCTTCAAGAACGGCGCGCCCTCGGGCCCGTTGCGCGAGGTATTGACCGGCTGGATGCTCTCGCCGGATCAGCGTGAAGTATGGGGACGCCCCGTGGGCTTGCTCCAATTGCCCGACGGCAGCCTGCTGATCTCCGACGACGGCGGCAAGAAGCTCTGGCATCTGAGCTACAAGGGAGCCTAATTCGGCGCCTACTGGGGAACCGCTCGCTGACGCTGAAGCGATTCGCGTCTATTGGGATGCTGTGCGCGAAGACCGATCCCCACCTCGCGGGTGCGGGAAATTGAGGTTGAGCTGCCCGCCTGAACACCGCGTTGCTCCGGATGCCCGCTTGTGCCCCAGCGGCCACACTCCTTGAAAACACGGGCGTGAAAACACGAGCGAATCGTCTGGCAGGAAAATTGCAGCCAAATCAAGCCTGAGGAGGATCGCCGATGCCGCTCATGAAGATCACAGGTCCGGGCTTGGTCGCCATTGCGTGCTCGGTCGCTCTTTTGTGGGCCTGTATCCTGGGTGAGCGGACCATGATGCGGCGGGCTTACGCCGAACGTGCGGCGGTCATGCGCAGCCTTGCGCCGCGGCCGGGCGGCCATCGTACGGAGCCGGTTCTGGGGCCAATCATTCGCCCCCCGCGTCCGCCGCGCCCGGCCGCCGGATAACCCGCCTCCCCATCCCGGTTGTACAATTGCAAATGTGACGAAGCTCGTTGCAATCCTCCCCCTCCTGCTCTTCGCCGCCGGCTGCGGCCCGAATTCCTCCGAGCAGTTCGCCCGTCTCTCGGAAGAGTTCGTCTACACCACCCTTTCGTTTTCGCCGGCCACCGCCACTGGCGTAGGCTTGCACCAATACAACAACCAGAACCTGGACGACCTGCTGGACGACGTAAGCCCGGCGAGTCTGGAAAAACAGCGGCAGTTCTACCGCGGCTTCCGCGACCGCCTCGGCGCCCTGGACACCGCCCGCCTCACCGCCCAGGACCGCGCCGACCTCCGCATCATCCAGGACCAGAGCGCCCTGTCCCTGCTGGATATCGAGGAAATACACAGCGAACAGCACAACCCCACCACCTACGTCGAGACGCTCGGGAATGCGTTGTTCAACCCGTTCGTGCTGGAATTCGCCCCGCTGCCGGCGCGCATCGAACACATCGTCGCGCGGTTGCGGCAGGTCCCGCGGTATCTGCAACAGGCCACGGCCAACCTGACCTCGGCGCCGGAAATCTGGACCAAGGTGGCCATCGAGGAGAACCAGGGCAACGTCACCCTGGTGGGAGACACGATTCGGAAGGCCGTGCCGGCGGACCTTCGATCCACGTACGAAGCAGCGGCGGCGCCGGCCATGGCCGCATTGGCCGAGTTCCAAGCGTTCCTCACGAACACTCTGTCCGGCCGGACCGATGCCGACTGGCGGCTCGGCGCCGAGCGTTATGCCCGCAAATTCCGCTATGTGCTGGAAACCGGCGTGGAACCCGGCGCCACCCTGCAGCAAGCGGAGCAGGATTTGAAAGCGGTGCGCGCGCACATGCTCGAACTCGCGCTGCCGCTCCACCGCCAACTGTTCCCGGCGCATAAGGATCATGCGGAGCTCACCGGCGACGCGCGCGAAAACCGGGTGATCGGCGAAGTGCTGGACCGTATCGCGCAGCGTCATTCCAGTCCGGAATCGTACCTGGAAGACGCCCGCAAGAGCCTCGACGAAGCCCGCGCTTTCGTCCAACAGAAGCGCCTGCTGACGCTTCCGGCGCGCGCCAATTTGCAAGTGGTTCCCACGCCCGAGTTCATGCGCGGCGTGTATTCCGTGGGCGGATTCGACCCCGCGCCGGCGCTGGAGCCTCAACTGGGCGCCTTCTACTGGGTCACGCCGATCCCCGCGGACTGGCCCAAGGCGCGCGTCGAATCCAAGCTGCGCGAATACAACTTCTACGGGCTGAAACTGCTGACCGTCCACGAAGCCATGCCCGGCCACTACGTGCAGTTCGAGTTTGCCAACGACGTGCAGCCCAAGACGCGGCGCGTGCTGCGGGCCGTCTTCGGCAACGGCCCGTACATCGAAGGCTGGGCGGTCTACGCCACCCAACTGATGCTGGACGAGGGCTATCTGGACCACTCCCCCGAGATGGCGCTCACCTTCGCCAAGCACCAGCTTCGGGTCGTCTCCAACACGATTCTCGATATCCGCCTGCAAAGCATGAACATGACCGACCGGGAGGCGCTGGATCTGATGGAGAAGCAGACCTTCCAGGAAAAAGAGGAGGCCGAAGGGAAATTGCAGAGGGCCAAGCTCACCTCCTGCCAGTTGCCCGTCTACTTCGTGGGATGGCGCGCCTGGCTGGACCTGCGCGACAACTACCGCAAATCGAAAGCCTCCGCGTTCAGCCTTTCGGAATTCCACGACCGCGCCCTGCAACAAGGCGCCGTTCCGCTCCCTGTGCTGGGCCCGCTGCTTCCGTGAACGCCGTCACTGTAAGCAAGCGGTTGTGACGCAAACAATAACGTTGCGATGTTGCTACTCAATCGCCGGCCGCCGACACCAGTGCCGAGAAATCCTTTGGTTGGTACTTCTCGAAGTCCTCTTGCCGCGCGGCGGCGGCGCGTTGCACGATTGCACCATTTCGCTACTGTCTCACTGAAAAAGAGGTGGTCGGTGGGCAGGCGGCAGGGCGCGCCGTGGCACGCCGGAAGATGACGGTGGCCCACACTGCCCCGGAGCCAGACGGCGCAACACGGGGCTTCCGGGCGCGAAAGGGTGGCCGATTCCGGCATGAGCCAGGACGAATCCTTCACCTGCGGGCGGGCGGCACGGCGGCGGTCCGCGTTGAGTGCGCTCTGGCGGGCAGTTAAGGGCGACTCGACCCGAGGGCTACACCGCGACCCTCAGCTTGATCCCATCGTTCGGCGCGTGAACCAAATCCTGCTTGGCGCCGAGGTACCGCTCGGTAGTCTGGACCGACGCGTGGCCCAGCAGCAACTGGATCTGCTCAAGCTCGCCTCCGGCGGCGCGACACAGTTTCGCCGCCGTGCGACGGCAATCGTGAGGCGCGATGCCAGGGACGCCGGCTGCGGTGGCATACGGCCGGAGCATCTGCCAGACGACCTTCTCGGACAGGGCCTCTCCCTGGGCCTTGTCGGCGCGGTTGACGGGCCGAAACACGCGGCCGTCCACCACGCCGGTGGGACCGGTCCAGGCATCGATTGCCACCTTGACCCAGGCAGGTACCGGCACGGTCCGCACGCGCCCGTGCTTGCCAAGGAGGTCGATTATGCACCAACGGCCATCGCGCTGCTGTATGGGTCCCATCGTCAGCGCGGCCACCTCGGACCGCCGCAGGCCGCAGCCCAGGAGCACGGCGATGATGGCGCGGTCGCGCAGGCCCTTCGTAGTCGTAATATCCGGCGCGTTCAGGAGCGCCTGCGCCTGCTTCAGCGACAGCCAGTTCCCCGTACGCACTCCCATCGACTTCGCGCTCTTCACGCGGGCGATGCCGGCTCGAAAGCGCAGAGATGCCGAGGCGATCGGATAAGTAGTGGCAAAACCATTGGATGCCGAGCTTCCACCATCGATATCCGCTCCCAACAATATGGGCACGCGAAGAGTACAGACCGACTCCAGCCGGCCGGGCGCCATTGGCTATTGAAGATACTGAGCCGAACGCGTCGCTTCGGGGAACTCGCGTCGCTTGACTCCCGCGACGGAGGCTCCTTCCAGGTCGCCGGAAATCAGCCACGGCGCGCCGCGGACGACGATATCCAGTTGGTTCGGCGCGGTGGGCGCGTTCCCGCGCGTCTCCACCCAGTCCCGGCTGCCCCACTCGCGCAGGAT
>OCTA010000656.1_pt1 | contig 31753 bp, 37 predicted proteins | sample 1538991 | NCBI WGS metagenome assembly OCTA01 (sample SAMEA3539302, study PRJEB22396) | soil metagenome | biome: tundra; feature: field; material: soil | place: USA | collected 2010-05 | depth 0.15 m | reverse complement strand
ATAAATAGAGAACATACCTGTAAATGTAAATGTCTTTGCCATAATAAATATCTTTCTAATTTGTTTTAGCGCCGGGACAACCCCAACGCTTACCCCAATAACATACGCCTCATAACGAATATTGGGCACCCAACGATATCGTTTCGAGTATCAACGCCATCCCCTACCAATCAGTCTGTTTAACAAAGAATCGCCATGGGTTTGTAATACAACTATTATCTTTTGGATTGATAAGTTTCTGTTCTTTATCAAATGAACAATCATCAGGAAGTTTTTGTGAACAAACTGTTTTGTAATGTTCATAATAAACATTTACTTCTTCATTACAAATATAATGACCGGGAGCAGCATAACGCTCTTGAACACAAATAGTTTCTTTCTCATAAGTCTTTTTGCCATATGGAACTGTTTTACAAGACTTATTATAAAAAGCATCGCAAGACAAGATTGAATAGTTGCAGGCATAAGAATTTTTATCTGAAATAGATTGTTTTGCAATTATCTTATCAGAATAAGTTGGGTCGGCATTTGAATTCGCCGCAAACAATACAACAATAAAAGAAAAACAGATAATAAATGATAGAGATTTCATTTGTCTTTATCCATACCTTCCTGTGCATCATTATCAGCATCACTATCATATTTATCTTCATCAGGCAACCTAAAATCATCTTCTTCAAAAGAAAGAATCCAAGCAGATTTTTGCTCAATATTCATTTCTTCCCACATTAAATCTTCCAATGCCAAAACATCATCATGAATTTCTCCATAATGATCCATTTGTTTTTTTGTATATGGCAAATCTGTATTGTCGTGCTGATCAAAATTAATATCTGTTTTCATTATAGTCGTTCTCCGGTATATCGTTTGAAAGTTGTAAAAGTCTCTGACATTACATGGCTATCACCGCACGCTCTCATAGCAGTTAAAGCAGCACCAGAATCATCAGTATAAAAGGTGCATTCAGTATCTCCACAATGATCAAAAATTGGATACATTTTAACTTCCAGTGTTTTAATATTCATTTCGGAACATTTAACAAGCCAATTAGCAACATCAATTGGATATTCTGCCCGGAACTTATATTTTACAAACCCACGCATATAACATTGAGTATTCATTTTATTCTCTTTCTTTTTAAGACAACATTAAAAGTTTTGCAATTTTTTCTTCCGTGATGTCAAATGGAAGGTAAGTATTGAATTTAATATATTTCTGATCAGAATTATTAAGAATCGCACATTTGTAATTCCCGCCAATATGTTTTTCATTTTCATGCCAAGTAATTTCATATTTTGGATAACTAACAGTTCCGATCATTAACAAACCTAATTCTTTTTTAATGAATTTTTTACCTTGGTGATGTCGATTAAGCATTTTGATTCCACAATCACACATAGTAACGCCATACGCATCATTATAAAATTTATTATTACAACCAGGGCACATATTGTTATAACAAACCTGCTCCATTTGATTCATCGCATCATATTCTTTCTTTCGAAGTGCCGCAACTATTTCTTTTCGTGTGGGGTTCATTTTGATTCTCCGTTGCAGGCGCGTTTACATGTCTCTCTAAAAGATTCTACGGCAGATTCTTTTGTTTTAAACATAGTATTGATTTTACAAATTGTTTTTCGATCTGCCGTGCTGTACATGTGCCATCCGTTTTCTTCGCATACAAAGAAACAATCGGAACCGTCTAATAAACAAGCAGTTTTTGTATTGTGGAGGGCATTTAACTGCTTGATGACTTTTTTGCTATTAAGATTTTTCATTTTATTTTTCTTTCTTAAAGAATACTGAGCCAATATCAAACTTCTTAACAATTACTTTCACGCCCAAAACAAATATAACAAAACAAATTCCACAAAAGATATATTCATTAATCAGAGTCCAATTAGCTTCATATCCATTGGGATGATCCAATTTTAACTCCCACATAAACACATTGTATTGGGCCAAACATAACCGGGCAAATACAATTCCAATAATAACAGAAATGAATATGAGCAACCGTTTAATGCTCTTAATATCGGATTCCATTATCGTGCCATCCATCCGAAAAAAGTCTTCTTCTCTTCTTCCGTAAGATCAACTTCTTTCTTCTCTTCTTTAACCGGGAGAGAAACGAATTTAACTTCTTTGTTTCCCGAGTTTGACGGCATTCCAGTAATAATATAGCTCATTTGTTTGCTCTTTCGCTTGGAGGGGACGACGCGTCCCCCCGACAAGACTAACATACGCATTACCCTCCGCCGCGCTTGCAAAAAACAACACGCGCATCAAAAATAGGTCAATAAAATATATCATAAGGCATATTATCAAATACAAGAGTAAGTCTTTTCAATCAGGAGAAAAACTATGACTATTAAAGAAGCAAAGAAGCGTAAGCAGCCAATTAACAAACTCGCGCATATATTAAAATCAATATTAGTTCTTACACAAGAATTAGAACAGGTCAAGAAAGATATTCAAACTCTTGCCAAATTCACTCATCATCACCCGACAGCTCCAATATTAGGTCAGGTTGCTCCTAATGGAAGTTCAGAAGCATCTACTTTATCAGAAGGCACCGATGAGACCAAATAAATCAAAGGCGCCTGTAATTAAAATGGAAGGGGTCGAGCCGGAAAAAACAACATCAGAAACAAAAAGAGCATTAGTAGCCAACCAACTTCAACAAACAAAAACTAAACGATTGATATTACAAGGAAAACCATATCAAGACCAAGATGATAAACGAAGAATATTGTTTCTTGACTGTAAGATTGGAGAATTATTACTACAACTTGATGATATGAAGTAATATATGAGGATTAATGCACAAAAAGAACTCGATTGGTATTATAATAACGCTCATGCTGATTGCGGTATAAGTTCGTCATTCGGGGTTATAATAGCGGCATCATTTGGATTCTCGCCATCGAATTCTGAAAATTATACAGAAGATAAAATGGTAGCGCTAATATCAAATACAAAATCCCCGGTAAAAAAGTTAAGAGATATAGAAAGAGCATTAAACAAACTATCCAAACAAGATAGAAGAATATTAGATGCCTTATATAACAATTACAACTTTCCACCACAATTAGTTTCTGTTTTCGGCATAAGAACAGGATCAGCAATATTCAATAACAAGATAACCACCATTAACCAGCTTGTCAAACTCTGCGCTAAAAAACTATCAAAACAAATACTTAATGAGGAAGAACTATCTAATCTAAATATAATACACGAACAGAAAGACAATATATTCTTTAAGGCGCATCAGTCATATATAAAGAGTAGATATGATAATCACTGTTAAATCACGCTATTCTATATTAGAACTATCTTATATATTTAAATTATCAAAGAAGAGAACAATAAGATACCTACGATACTTTAATGTGCCTATACAAACAAAAGAACGGGTTAAACTATATGTAGAGATGAGATTAATAAAGGATAACAATATAGATTTATACCAAAGCATTATATTAACGCTAACTAAAGCTGTAAAGAAACCATTCTTCTCAATTCAAGATTTATGCCCTATTCTTTATAAAACACATTCTGGCACTTATATGTGGATTAAAAGAAATAAGATTAGAAACTGTATTTGTGGAAATAGAATTGTAGTTTTAGCCTCATACTTATCCACTTCTGCGCCAAAATAAAGACAATAATACTAAAATAGAGGATTCATATGGCAAGATTACATTCAGTTCCAGACATATTAGTACCAGAAATGATGATACAGTTGAGACAAGGAAGTAATATGCAAGAGGTTTCAGACTGGCTTCGAGATAATCATAATATCATAGCAAGCGTTCGTGTTTGCACATATCGTTTAAGGGAATTGCGTAAATTAGATAACGAGTATAAAATATCAGCAATACAAGCAGCTGCACAGAAATCAGCTTTAGATTGTGTAGGAATAATTGACGACCAAATATCAGTATTAAATGTAGAGGCACTTAAATTACTACAAAAGAAAGATACTCAATCAAAATTAGCAGGCAAGCAAATAGCAGATACACTCATCAAATTCATAGATAAGAAGATGAATTTAAGTGGTATGGATAAAGATGATGGTATGTCTATTGAAACTGAAGATTTATTAAACGGGTTATTGAAGAAACTGGGCGAATAATGGTATTTGTATGGTAAATAACGATGAATTATTGAAACTGCAGTCCGCTTTCCAACATATTCCGTTAGAAGATAGGCCAAAATACCTTAAATCTCTCAATCCTGCTGAACTAAATATATTATTCTTAAATCCAAGAATTTTTCTATTTAATAAACAAATTCCCCCTAATACAAATTGGAGGTATCATTGGTATAGAGGCGGAAGAGGTATAGGCAAGCAACTTTCATTAAATACAGAAATACCAACAGTTAGCGGCATAAAACTACTATCAGAGCTAACATTAAATGACCAGTTGTTTGATGAAAATGGAAATGTCTGCAATATATTACAACTGCACCCCATAAATATATCCCCGGAGTCATATGAATTAGAGTTTGATGATGGCACTATTGTTCAAGCTTGTGGAGATCATTTATGGTTTACTTGGGATAAAAAAGCCAGAAAAGCATATGGTAGAGCAAAACAACCAACTATTCATCCATCCATAAGAAACACGCGGGAAATAGCAAATACATTAAAAGTCAGTAAGAAAAGAGAAACAAATCACTCTATACGAAATACCCTTCCAGTTAAGTTTAATACCAAAGAGCTATTGATTGATCCATATTTACTTGGATTATGGCTCGGGGATGGAACTACAAGCAGCGGAAGTATAGAAACAGCTGATATTAGTGTTTTATATGGTTTTGATTATAAATTAGTTCCATCTACCTCTTCCGACAAATCTAAATCTTGCCAATATAGACTAAAAGATTTAACAATTCAATTAAAACAATTAAATGTATTGAATAACAAACATATTCCAAATATATATCTAATGGGGGATGTAGAACAAAGATTATCATTATTACAAGGTTTATTAGATTCAGATGGATGCTGTTTGAGTAATGGCCAGATCGAATATTGTTCTGTATTACCCATATTAGCCGAACAAGTAAAACAACTTATTCAGTCTTTAGGTATTAAATGCTCTCTAAATCAGAATGAGTCTTGGTTGTATGATAAAAGATGCAAAGATAGATATAGAATTCATTTTATAACCAAATTACCAGTATTTAGGCTTGAAAGAAAATTAAAAAACCTTAAGTCATCTACAAACCAAGATACAAGGAATACACATAGATACATAGTTAGGGCCGGGATAATAAAGCCCGTTCCTATGAGGTGTATTACAGTTGATTCGCCTAATAACCTATATTTAATAACTAAATCATATATTCCAACTCATAATACGTTTGCTTCTACTTCTTGGTTATATGAGAAGATAATTAATGGGGCACAAGAGGTAGCTATTGTTGGTCCTTCATATGGAGATTTAATTAAAGAGATATTGCCCGTATTTGAATCTCACTTTGCCCCGAAACAAAAACCTAAATTCAATCCAAAAGACAACTTATATAAAACATTTAATGGTTGTATTGTTAAGGTATATTCAAGCGACACTGAAATACGTGGGTTAAATGCAGAATATGGTATTGCAGAAGAAATGGCTAAATGGTGCGATAATAACCCAAAGAAAATTAAAGAGTCATTTACACTATTCAATCTTGGGGTAAGGAATAGAAGGGCAACACCTAATCCCCAGATATTTATAGCTACAACTCCCAAGCCATATCAGTTCTTTATTGATTTTGATAGAGAATTTAATAATGGAAATCCAGATTATTCTATGGTTGTTGCCGAGACGAAGGAAAATATATATCTTTCTCCAGAGGCAAAAGACACATATTATAAAGAATTAGGTGCTTCAAGGTTAGGTAGACAAGAACTATATGGTGATTTGTTAGTAGATAATCCAGACGCCTTATGGAATTCAGAAATATTAGATAAATGCCATATGTCAATTCAGGCTTTTGATAAACTAATAACAGATAAAGTTTTAAATATAGTTAGAGGTGTAGTTGCTATTGATCCTGCTGTCTCTACTAATCCAGATTCAGACGAGACGGGGATAATAGTTGCCGTTCTATGCTCCGACAATAAAGTTTATATATTAGAGGACAGATCAGGGCAGCACTCACCTAATGATTGGGCAAGTATAGCTGTGGGCTTATATAAGAGATATAATGCAAGCCATATTATAATAGAATCCAATCAGGGCGGAAATCTATTAGAGCAGGCAATTAAAACTGTAGATAGATATGTTAGAGTACAGTTAATACACGCATCAGTAGGAAAACAGACAAGGTTCGAACCAGTTGTAGTTGCATATGAAAGAGGAGATATATTTCACGTTGGGGACTTAAGTAGATTAGAAGCCCAAATGTTATCTTTCAATCCATATGCTAAAAGTGGTTATTCACCTGATAGAGTAGATGCTTGCGCCTATTGCGTATATTATCTATTATTGGGACAAATAGCACCTAAAGTGAGATCAACGGCTAATTTTGGAAGTTGGTAAGTGAATATATGATTTATGCCCCTATACGATCAGAGTTATACGGGGCTTTATGGCATACTTTTTAAAGGAATACAATGGTTTTATTTAAAGTTTTAGACGCAAAGAATGTAAATTATAACCCAGACCTATTAAAACGACTATCTATTCTGTATAAAGGTGGATATGCAGTTAAGAATAATGCAGACTTGTTCTTAAGTCAGTTAGCAGCGGAAACACCTATATCTTTTGAGGATAGAAAGAAATGTGCTTCTTATCTACCCTTTATGAGTGATATAATTGACTTCTATGCATCTAAACTATTTGCCGGGGAGGTGTCGGTATCGGAGGGTTCAGATGCAGATAATATAGATACTTTGGGCAATGAAGCAGATGATCAGGACATATATAAGTTATTTCTTGCTTGTGCGGACTTAAAAGGTAATTCATTAGAGGAAGTGGTTAGACGTGTAATAACGGATGCTTTAATACATAGCTATTCTTTCATTGGTATAGATTTTCCCAAGGTAGATGAGAAACCCCTAAATCTATTAGAAGAGGAAATGAAAGGAACCAGCAGACCATATCTTTACTATATTGACTCCGAGTGTGTTATTGATTGGAGTTTTGATGATGCAGGTAAATTGAATTGGGTTAAGATTAAATCAGATTGTGTTGTTCAAAATAATCCATTAGAAGCCCCCATGCACCAGATTGAATTTAAGATTTGGACTAAAGGTGATTCTGCGGGGGAAACAAATGCTAAATGGGAAATATACCAAACTGTATTACTTAAAATAGGTAAGTTGCCAGCTCCCAATGACGATATATCTCTTTTCGATGCCGATATTACTTCATTTAAGGAGATACCCGTATTGAGAGTATGTATTCCTGATGGGTTAGCATTGGGTGTTAAGATTGGGCCTATTTGTGAAGATATATTCCAAAGAACTACAATATTAGTTAATGGAGAAAATAAGAGTTTGAATGCCATTAGAATTGTTTATCTTGGGGATGAATCAAATGCACCGGGAGGACCTACTACTTCTATGGTTCAAGAAAATCCATTTAGAGCTATTAGTGTTGTTACCGATTGGGAGAGTAGAGGTTTCGGTGTATTAGGTGGGAATGATAAAATGGAGGTTGTTGAATCCAAGGGCCATGCATTTACTATTGTTGCCGATCAGATAGATAAGTTAATTGAGAAACTTAAAGAAGTGGTACATCAAATGGCTAATGCAACTCCAAATACTAAAAATGCAAAATCAGCACAATCAAAGGTAGAAGATAGGCATGCAACAGAAATGATATTAACTGCTTATGGTTCTGTTACTCGAGACTTTATTCAGCAGATAATGAGTTGTATATCTTCTGGGCGAGGTGAGACTATTGTTTGGTCTGTCGGAGGTTTAGATAATTTCAGCACCATAGATAGAGATCAGCTTATATTGGAGGCGGCCGCATTTCCAAATGTCACTGCTGGAAGTATGTCTCCAACCTTTACTAAACTATATACAGAGAAGTTCTATTTAAGTCTATTGGATGGAACAAGTCAAGAAGATGCTTTAATCATTAGAGATGAAATATTTACTAATGTGGAGACTTCTTTTATTTTGCCGGCTGATAAAGAAAAGCAGGATAATCAAAATACATTAGATCAGATGAAACTTAAATCTACTTTAGGCAATCAATCTAAATAGTATATGCATGAAAGATACCTGGATATAATTCGAGGGCTTTATCAATATATGCTCTTGCCGCCTCTTTCTCATCTTTAAAGCTACCAATATATATATGTTTGTTATTCTTATATATATAAGCCATCCATTTTTGTGCTCGTTTGCTCCAACTTACGCCACGATAAATAGATTTTGAGTTATTGTTATGTTTTCCAGAGTTCATAGCATTATCAGATGGCGTTGTTAGACGTAGGTTATCTATTTTATTATTTAATCCATTTCTATCAATATGGTCTAATCTAACTACGGGAAAAGAACCATAATGTAATAGCCAAGCAAGTCTATGGCCAAATATCTTTCTTGGGCATTTATGATTTCCACTAAATCTTAAACCTATTTTAATATATCCACGTTGAGCAAATCCAACTGGACTTAATGAACCATCGCTTTTAATTCTATATACTTTACCAGTTAAAGAATTATAAGAATAGTGCTTTTTTAAGTATATTATCTCTGCTGCTGTAAAATTATTATATTTCATTTGTAGCTCCTTACAGCTATGTGTCTATATGCCTTCATTCAACAAATAAAAAAAGAGCAGACCATAATTAAATGATCTGCTCCAAAACAAACTATATGATTTGTATATATAGGGAGAGTTAAATCTCCAAAACCCCAACATTAGCATATGTGTCGCTAAAACAAAAAACACATTAAAGGGAAATAAAATGGCTGAAGATAGAAATCAGGATACAGGCGAAGTAGTAGATTCAGATGAAGTAGTAGTAGTAGTTGCAGAAGATAAACCTATGACTGCCAAGCAATTCAATAGCGCTATAACTGCTAAAGAAAAGGCATTTGAAAAAAGATTAGAAAAGCAGCAAGCAGACTTTTTAAAAACATTACAAGGGTTGGCTCCGGAAAAGAAAGAGGAACCCGCATTATCACGAACGGCAGAACTTGAAAAAACTATTAAAGAACTATCTAAAAATGTTCAAGATAGAGACGCAAGAGATAAAACTAATAACCTTCGAACACTAACTGAACGCGCATTAAAAGAACACGGTGTTGATCCTGAATTTACAGATCATGCACTTGCTTTCTTGGTTGATGCTAAAAAAGCAGTTCGTTATGATGAAGATGGAAATGTTGTAATGGTTGTTAATGGAATGACCTACGATAGTTTAGATGAGGGAATGGCAGCGTGGTCACAAACACGAGATGCTAAACTTTATCGCAAACCAACCGAAAGTAAAGGTAGTGGATCGACTGATCGTAGAAATATTCAGAATAATCAATTTAAGAAAGATGGAACTATTGATCTTAAAAGACGAGAAGATGCTGATAAGAACTTTAGTGTTCATGATCCAAAATCTTCATTAGATAGAACATCAAGAGCAATGTTAAGTGGCTTGTTAGCACAGAAACTCTCAAAGAAACAATAAATTTTACAAAAACGAAGACCGGAAGATTTAATCTCGAACACCAAAGAGATTCTGGTTCTTTATAACAAAACAAAGTCTCTATAAAGAAGACGATCATCTTTGGTAAAACAATAATAAGGAAAAACAATGGCTATTTCATTACAAACGGATATTGATGTTATCCTCACGACTGCTTTCGGTCCAGACCTCGTAAGACTTTGGAACCGTAGAGCTAATCTTCTTGCTAATTGCGTGAAGATAGAAGAAGGCGATTTTAAGCAGGTATTCTGGGCAGCGTCAGCTCCCGGTGGTGCTGCTAAAGCAGTTGCCGAAGGTTATCAAGTTCAGAGTTCAGACTTTAACATTGATACCATGGTCAATTTAAGCCTCTCACGAGCGCAGTATCTTGATCCATTCAGCTTGTCTGATACGGAAATTGCAGTAGCGGCTCGATCACCACTCTCACCTACCAAATTAATTGATATGGTAGCAGAGCGTGTTTTCGAATCAACAACTCGTATTACTGATAAAATTAATCAGGATATGTTTTCAGGTACAGGAACGGATTTAGTAACAGGCGCACAGAATATCGTCGGTCTTGATAGTGCTCTTATTACGACTGGAACTTATGCAGGTCAGAACGTAGGATCAATTACGTCTCTACAGTCAAACGTTTCAGGTTCGGCAGATTCAGGAACAGGAACCGCTCTTACGTTAGCACATATGCAGTCTGACTTAACGAATATTAAACTTCGCTCGGATGAGAAACCTGACTTCATCGTCATGCATCCTTGGGTTGGTTCAGCGGTTCAAGCTTTATTTGAGACCAATCGTCGAATTGTTAATATTGATGCCCCACTGACAAATTACAGTTCAGGCCCCTCACGCGCTTTCAATGGTGCGGATTCAGGAATGAGCTTTATGGGCGTTCCAATTCTTTATGACAAGGACGCGTTTGTTTTTGGAACTCCAGGCGATGGTTATGGACATATCTATTACCTTTCAAAGAGACATCTTGCGGCAGACGTTATGCCACATCGTAATCCAATGGACGGATCAAATTGGGAAAACGAATCATTCTTATCTTCAGGCGGTGCGGAAGACGAAATGGTTGGCGGACCTGTTGTTAGTATCGTTTCTTTGGCTCGTCTCGGTTTGGCAGCTTCATTCGCTGTAAACGTAGAAGTTCAGCTTAAAGTTAAACGACCTCTTGCTCTTGGTCGCAGATTAGACGTAGCCATATAATTAAAAGATTTGGTTGGGGCTGTAAAAAAAAACCAGCTGGTATTATGGCCCCAATCAATTCAATTTTCTTTTAACTTATAAGGATAACCAATGGCATTTACTGAATTCGAGCGCGATGAGATAAGAACTTACCTTGGATTCCCAAGGCTTTACTTAAGTGCAAACCCATTTCTTGAATCTGCCATAACTACTATTCAACCTATATCAGAAGGTGGTTCTGCTCCCGATGCTTCAATTGAAAACGCGGTTAGAGCAGCATTACAAATAATTGCTGCGGCCGATGGATATATTTCGGCGTTAGGTCAGCAAGCAATAAATCTCGCTGTTTATGAGGTTCCTGTTTCTTTATCGAACGGAGCTGTTCTTAAACAGGATTATCGGATGGCATTAGCAACTATTCGCAGGGAAGCAACCAATCAGATAATGAAAATATCTATTAGGTTAGGTGTTCAACCATTACGCCCATACTTTTATTCAGATGGATTGGGAGCTGGTTCAGAATATGCTAATCCGAAATTCTTTGCCAGGAAATAACTGTGAGTATCTTCATAGATACATTGCGTGCGGCAGAGGATAATGGATTTGGTATAGTGGCTTACAAAGAACTATCACCTTACCAAGTATTTTTAGTTAATGTTATAAACGACCAAGTTAATTTTAATGATTCAGCAGCCACAAGGGTTAGGACTGATACACAGATTACAGTGGGGACCGGAGTAGGGTTAAACCTTAATCCACACATTCAATACTTGGTTAAGATGGATACAAATCAAGTTTCTGTTTTAGCTGGGGCTGCATTAACTGATATGGAAATTATGTTGGGACCACTCGCCTTCCCCTATAATACTGGTTATCAATCGGGTGGGTTTGATCCTGCCAACTTTCAACCAGGACCTACATCAGCAAATAATACCCAAATATATGTTCATATTCTTGGCGAAGGAATGAACCAGATAAATGGAAATTATTTTAAAGTTAATGAAGTAGTTTTAAATGGTATGGATAATATATTTTATTATGTTAAACTTACTGCCATTCAAGATGTAATTTCATGATTTCTGATAGTTTATTAGAAAAACTATTAAATGCTCTTCCCGGACAAATTGAAAAAGCAGCTCACCTAACTCTATTAGAAGCTGGTAATCTTGGACAAGAAGCAGCTCGTAATACCAATCGTTTTAAAAACAATGGGCCTTTAAGAGCAGCAACAAACTTTCACGAGACTGGCGAATATACTGGATTTGTTTTAGCTGATAAATCTTATGCTATATTTTTAGAAGATGGAAATAACGCAGGTGGAGCTTTTATCTATCCTGTACATGCTAAAGCGCTTCATTTTAAAATAGATGGCAAAGATATATTTGCAAAGAAAGTAAGAAGCCACGGCCCATTACCATTTATGAAAGATGCTCAAGAAAAAGTAGAAAACAATATAGAGGAGATTTTTAATAAGAATTTCGATAAGATATTTGGAGGCTGATAATGACATTAGGACAGGACCAAGATTTCAGCTTTGATAACAATGCTTATCCCCCGAAAACAGGAACGGGGAATTCAATACTTAAAGATGCCGATATTGTTTGTCAGAAAATATTAGAATTCTATTCTGGTGTTCTTCAAGCTAACCTCGGCGCAAGATTTAATCAAGAGTGTATTGCTTGTGGTATGGTAAACACAAACTTACAAAATTTCAAAGATGGTTATGTAGTTGGATCGGCAATTTGTTATCCGGTTCCTTCAACATTGAAACAAACAGATTATAAGTTTCCATTGCTCTCGGTATATCGTGGCGAAGAAACCTATCTCCAAATGTCAACTAACCATATAGTGACAGAAGCAGATTTCGTTATTACTTGGACCTTACCTCCACTTAATGATCCAAATAAGATGAATCACTTGTATCCGTTCTTATCTTTGGTATCAAAAACATTACTCTTCTATACATTTGAGGGAAATGACCCAAAGTTTAATAGCGGTGAGTTGGTTTGGAAAGAAGCGGGTTTTGCATTTGCTTTGATGGAAAAGGCCAGATTTGGTTCTTTTCTTGGTCAGGATGGAAAAACTATCTTCCCAAGTGTTCAGATCAACTTTAAGGTATTCGAGAGAAACCAGTTCTGCCCAGAAGACTTCGAGACATTTACTGGCTTTGATGGATATATAAGTGAAGTCGATGGATACAACATAAACAATCCATATCCAGACATTGTAGACTTTATAACAAATCCCGGCTTAAATGTCAATTCTATCAAACCTAATTCTGGGACAATTCTCGGAAATACTTTGGTAGTTATAGAGGGATCAGGGTTTAGTGGCATTCAAATCAGTCAGCAATCTCAAATAACAATCGCAGGAAATGCCGTTTTGAGGTGGCAGGTAAATTCAGATACCGTGATTATTGCGGTAACAGCCTACACGAATGCCCCGGTTGTTGGTCCGATTGTCATAACAGATGAATTCGGCAATACAGCAACATCAACAGCAAACTTTACATATCTTTAATCAGGAAAAAATATGGCTAAATCAAATAAGCAACTTTTAGTAATAGCAGTTCAAAATGCAGATGTTCATGAGATATCCCAAGAGGGTAGTTTTATAACTGGGCACAATCAACCACGAAGAATTGTTGGTAAGGCATTTAATCAGGTGAACAAAGAATGGGAAGTAAATACTAAAGGTGTATCAGTTTGTTATCACCCAGAATATATTAGACATCTCAAAGAAAAATCACTTTTACCAGCTAACGCAGAAACTGCTCTTGCTGCTGGCGTAGTTTGGAAATCATCAGATAAGGAAAACAAATAAATGAGTTTACAACCAATTAATATTATAGGGTTAGGGCCGAACGATCCTCCAGGTGTTTATCTCCAGGTTCAGTTTGCACAGGGTACACCAAGCATCGGAAATAACACTTATGCTGCTATAATTTTAGCAAATATGTCATCAGCTGGATCAGCACAGACCGATGGGTATGTATATGGTCCAAATACGCTTGTTGGAATGTCTTGTGTTCAGGATGCAATTAATTTATTCGGCGCTGGCTCTCCTGCAATGCGAATGGTTAATGCATTTATGACTGTAAATCCAAACACTCCATTATATGTTGCCCCTGTTCTTGCGGCTACTGGTTCTGCTTCAAGTTTAGTAATTACTCTTACTGGGACTGCTACTTTATCAGGAACTATCCGATGCAATGTTGTCGGTGATACCCCAGTTGATACGGGTTTCTTAACTAATGATACCCCAACTGTAATCGCTGCAAATATGGCGATAAACATTAATACCCAATTTAATCTTCCTTGTACTGCCGTTGCTGCTCTTGGCGTATTAACACTAACTGCCAAGGTTGCTGGATTACGAGGCAATTGGTTGCGTGGTTCAGCACGAGTTCTTAACGGAGCTGGTGTTACATCAAGTCTCCCCCGTCAGTCATTCTTCAGCGGAGGAACTGGTTCAGATTCATATACCAACGTTCTTAATTTCTTGGCAACTAACGGAATTCGTTATTACCGCTATATTTCAGAAGCAGGTTGTGACAGCGTAGATGGTACTCAATTTGAGGCTGTTAAATCACAGATCGATACACTCGCTCAACCCACTGTTGGATTACGTCAGAGAGTTATGGCAGGTTCCTGTGATACTCTTGCTCATACTGAAACTGCAACAACTGCTGCTAACGATCCAAGGGCAGATTGTGTTTGGCTTCAGAATTCAGATACAGTTCCTTCAGAACTTGCTACTAATACTGTTGCGGCATACATGTTATTTGAAACCCCACCTTTGTCAGCAAATGGTGTTAACTTTGATGGTTTCGGTAATGATCCTGTTTCAGCTCCATTTTGGAATGCAGTTTCTGCACCTTTAGATGGCTCGGCACCTTCAGCAGCTTCAATTAAGAGTGCAATACTTTCTGGTATTACTCCAATTAAAGTTCAACGGGGCGGACGAACCAGTATCGTTAAAGCGGTTACTACTCGTTTCTTAAATGGTGCAATAAATGATTATCGTATCACGGATTCAGGCAAAGTAACTATCTGCGATTATTTCGGTGATGATTTAACAAATCTTTTGGTTCTTCGTTATCCACGTAAATTAGTTGCATCCGATCCAGTTCAGGGACAGCCACCTGCCGGACCAAATGTTGTAACTCCTTCCCAGGTTAGAAATACTGTTATTGAATTAATCAGTATCTATTCTTCAGCTGGTTTAATTGATGGACCTTCAGTAATCAATTCATTAGTTGTTCAACGCGAGACAAGTCCAAGCTCACGAATTGGAATTAGAGTTCCACTCTTTACCAATGATCCACTTCATACTTTCGGCGTATCTGTCGATCAGGTTTCATAAGGAAAATAAATGCCCAGTTTACCAACTACAAGTCCATTCACCCCACAAGAATACGCCCCAATGTATGTGTCTATCAACGACACTCCACAGACGGAAATACAATCAGTTACAATTGATCAGATGTCAGGTGCATCAGATGTTGAAACAATTATGCGAGAATGGGCGGGCGTCGTAAAAGGCGCTGCTCGAACTGAATGTACCCTAAAAGGTGTTGTCCCCTATATTGATACTGATACCGGTGGTGTTGGTTTTAATACCGGTGGCGATACTGCTGCAGGCACTCAACTTGCTGCAACAATGATAACATCTCTCAATCAAAATGCAAATCAGCCAGTTAAATTCATTATCGCTCTCGGCTCCCCAGCTGTTCAGCAATATGTTTTCAAGGGTTTCATAAAAGACGTAACTGTTGATTATGCGATTGGCAAGCAGGTTGATGTAACTTACAAATGCACTGGACAGATTTCTCTCTTCCAGTAATAAATACATAAAATAGTCTTCACATTCATCAGGAGAATGTAGTAAAATAACAAGACGAATTAAGTTTAAAAGCTTAATGCCTTAAAGTGGGCTCATATTTCATTTTCAAATACTATCCTGATGGTACTGAATTTAAAATATGGGCCCACTTTATTTTTTTAACAATCAGGAAACCAAATGACAGAAAATCTTTACGCTCAATTAACACAAAAATGGTCAATGCAAGTAACTATGCCTTTCAAAACTAAAGAAGGAGAAGATATAATTCTTCCGATGGTTGTTTTATCTGGTAGAGAGTTATTTGAGGCAAAACAAAAAGCAGAGGCAGATACACGATCCTCATATGGTAAAGATGTTCCCAAGAAAGACGAAGCTTCTGGATGGGATGAGAAGTATAATGATCATTTGGCTTACTGGACTATTTTCTATTCAGTTAGACAACCAGACGATTTAACTAAAAAACTATTCCCAACAAAAGAATCAGTTATGGATGCTTTGACATCAGATCAGGCTGGTATTCTATCTAATGATTATATGACTGTTCAATTAAATCAACCTTGGCTTATTCATTTAGATAATGATGACCCAGATAAATTAGAAGAATTAGTTCAGAAATTAATTAAAGATGGCAAAGACCCACATTTTTTTTTGAATTCACTTACCTCTCACGCACAGAATATCCTGATCAATTTTATGGCTGCAAAATTACAGAAATTACAGATGGGCAGTGGCTCGCCTACAATTGCGCCAGAAGATACCACGATCAGCTCGTAAATCCAGAACACTACAAACGAAAAGCATCAACAAAAGAACAAAAAGGAAAAACAGTTAAATGGAATATGGAAAATATATTTCAATATCAAAATATAAGATTATAAATGGTTGATAAAAAAGTAGGTTTTAATATAGTTATTGGTGGCATACCGCAAATCAGAAGCTCTTTGAAAGGAGTTACTGAATCTGCTAAAGCTATGAATCTATCTATTCAACAGTTAGGCGAAAGAACCGCACAAAGACTGATTGAAATAGAAAGAAATAAATTATCAGTTATTAAAAAGATAAATGATTCCCAAGTTGGTAATGAAGAATCAAAGGCTCGTAAAATATTAGAAGTAGAATCAAGATTAGCAAGACAGATTACTTCTATTAAAGAACGTGAGACATTACGTATTAAACATATGAATGAGCAATTTGTTCAAAATGATAAATCGGGTATTGCTCAAAGATTTAACATTTCTGCTTTAGGACACGGAGCGCAAGCAGCTGGTTTCTATCGGACTGGGCATATGATTAGAATGGCCAGTCAAATGGGTATTGGAAGTGAAATGGGCGGTAAGGGCGGAGTTGGTGGAACTGGATTGGCATTAGGAGAACTCGCTGCAATTGCTTTGCCAGTAGCTGCTGGACTTGGCGCTATTTATGTTGCATCTAAATTAGTAGAAGTAGGTTTTGATGTATTAAAAACTCAAGCCGAGTATCTTGCATCTTCATTTGCTGGCGCCATATCACAAATTGGTGGAGCAAAGAATTTACAGGAAATGTTGGTTCAGGCGTCTGATACTGAAAAAGCTGCTGCCAATACAAGATTTACAGTTGTGGAATCTGAAAGAGTATCACGAAAAGAAATGACTAAAGTGGCTGGTGCTTTATCTGGAAGAGCAGATATGGGGGCATTCTCACAAGAACAATGGATTGCTGGAATTAATGCTTATGGAACAGATACTGGATTACAGAAATCTCTATTAGCAAATCCAAAAAATTTAGAATTTGCTGCAAAGTTGGCTCACTCTGGCGGATCAACACCAGAACAATCGCTTCATATGATGGGTTTAATAAAAGCACAAAATCCAAATATGACAGACGAGGCAGTTCAAAAAATTATTTTGAGTGCAACTGGGATTGGACAACACGGTGCTTTTAATACTTCTCAACTACTGGAACATCCAGAGTTATTAGAAGAAACAAGCAAAATGGGTGGTAATAAAGAACAAACTTATACATCTACATTTGCTATTGCATCATTATTAAAGAAACGAACTGGTAATCTATCAATGGCGGGAACAGAGATTACTGGTCTTCTACGAGCATTGGGACAATCACATCGCGGCGGAACAAGTTATGGAGATTTTCAGGGCGGTATGCCAACTGATGTAAGTAATTCAATATCAATAGCAGCAAGCAAAAATCCAGACACATTAACAAAGCCATTCAATAGAACAGAGGCCCATGACGCAATAATGAATATTAGAGCGCAGGCAGGTGTTGGTGAAACTGAATTCGGTAAATCAGCGCAAGATAAAATTAAAGCAATGATCGATGAAGAAGCATCATTCACATTAACACAAAATGAATTAAATGATGCAAATAAAGACGCAATAACTGTTCAAGATAAATTAAAGGCATCATTTAATGATTTATCTGCTAAATTAGAGGCATCTTTATTACCATTGTTAGATAAATTAACCGGACCAATTGATGCTATATCAAAAGCATTAACAAGTAATTCTGATTTAATTATGAAAGTTATTACTGAAATGTTGCAGGCTTTAATAGCTGTTACTCCGGTTGCAATTGTATTTGGTGAGATGTTGGCTTTATTAGCAATAGTTTCGGCAGCATTTGTAGATAGTATGGCAAGATTTGCTGATATGATGACAAAGGGAGTGTTTCATAGTACATTTTCTAAAATTAGTGATTCAGCAGAACATTTAATAAAATCACAAGTTAGTTTAATAACAACACTTAATAATCTTGGAACAACAGTTGATCAATTATCAGTAAAATTAGATAACGTTCCTGACCCAGGAAAACATACTGGGTGGGATACAGATGCAAATACAGTGGCTCCTAAACTTGACCCACTATTGCACGATCCTGTTGTTGCTGCTATAAAAGATATGCATCATGATCTAAAAAATATTATTAAAGAGCCAACATGGTAATAAATCAGCCTACATCAACATCACCAGGTCTTAATCCACCAAATAATACTGGATTTGTAATTCCTGTTAGTGATGAAAATAATGATCCAGATCAGTTAGTAAATCTTTTAGAATTACGATACGCTGGAGTTCCATTCCCCGCTTCTAATTTTACAGAGAATGGAAGCCAAGATTTAGCTATCCATAAGTATCCAAATTTAGATAGTGCCAGAGTTGAATTAACCGGCCGCAATCCATCTACTTTTTCTTGTAGAGCAGTTTTAACAAATAATATCTTTCCAAGCACTAAAGAAACTTGGGTTGCCGGAACTTTATTTCCACAAACATTTACTTCTTTATTAAATCATTTATATGATTCTTCTGATTATCACGTCCTTCAGCATCCGTTTCTTGGATTTATAAATGTTGTTCCTGTTAAATGGGATTACAGTTTTATTGGATCAGGGCCTCGTGATGGCGTTTATTTAGATATTATATGGATAGAAACAATTGGAGACGAAAATTTAAATGTTACTATTTCTGCCCCAAGTTCATTAGTATCACAAGCAACTGGATCAAGCATAGATACTGCTATGTCAGCCACTGCTTTACTTCCAATGAATCCCCCTGGTTTAACTGTTGGTGAATTATTTAGTAAGGTAGCTGGTGTTATTAGAAATGCAGTAGCTTTTCCACAGCAATTAATCGCGCCAATCAATGCACAGGTAATTCAGATGAATTCAAATTTGCAAGGAGCTGGTTCTGCTATTGCTTCTTCACCTGCACAACTTTTTCAATACAGTCAGGCAGTTGTTAATCAAAACAAGGGATTAACATTACATGGTCCAGTATCAAATGCTTACTATTATAATAAATCCGCTCTTGCTCCCGTATTTACTTTCTCTCAAGATGCATTATTAGAAGTTCTTCAAACATTACTTGCTCTAAATGGTGCTTCATATAATTCAGCAGACCAATTAACAAATAATGCAATAGCTCACACAGATGCCCTAATAAATTACTATCAATCATTACACCGAGTAGAGACTGCAAATGTTGTATTCTTACTTTATCAATTTTTAGGACAACTTCAACAGACATCTGCAAATTTATTTAATAACAATAGAAATTGGAAAGTTAATACTTATACTGTTAAAGTTCCAACAAGTTTATTTGCTTTATCAAAAATACTTAATAATACAACTGATCAAATGATACAATTAAATTCACAACTAAATAAAATCTATATGATTCCAGAGGGAACAATTATTAAATATTATCAAGGGACTTAATGGCTACTATTGATAATATAACTGTAAATTTTCGTGATATAAATTCTACACAAACCTCTAATATAAGCGGGCAAAGTGTTAAATTTGAGGGCGGAATAGATTTACAGGATTGGCAAACAACATCATATAGAGTAAGTAAAGATTTTTTTGGTGGTGCTTCTCAATTTTCAGCTACTTTTGAAGATGATAGGGCAGATCAATTATTAAATATTATTTCAATGGGGCAATCAATATCATTTAGGGGGTTTCAAGGAAACCAAAATGTAATGATAGGATTTATTGATTCAATAGAAATTAATCCAAAACGATCGGGCGGAAAATCATTAACGATAAATGGTAGAGATAGATTAGGAATGTTGTCTGACGCAAGTCTATATCCAAACTTGGGGGATCAGTCAATCAAAACTATTTATCATTTTAAAGCAACAGATACTTTATATTCAGTTGTTCAGACTATATTTCAATCTTCACCAGGAATAACTGATTTTTTAATTAATGATGATATAAAAGGTTTAACTGCTACTACTGGATTTGGTGTAGGAATTAGATCGGCCGGTAAAACAGCAAGAGGACTATCAAAAAGTTTTTTGACCAATCTTAATCATTTATTGCAGCCAAGTGATGGAGAAACTTATTTAAGCTATGCAACAAGAATATGTAAAAGAGCTGGTTGCATAGTAAGAATGCAAGAGGGCAGTGATAATACAATATTCGTGGGACCACCTACTTATGATAGGGAAAGAAGTCCAAATTTTAGTATTGTTAGATATTCATTAAGTGATTTAAGAAGTAATGTTTTAGAAGGCAGAATGAATATTAATATTAAGGATCAACCAAGTATTATTATAGCTCAATCAGTTAATGGGATCAATCATCCAACTTTTAAAAGAACTACAAAAAAAGTTATTTGTGCTAATGAATTTACAGCATACGAACAAGGTCCAAATATAACACTTACTAAAAGTAATGCAAGACCCTCGGTTCAAACATCTTTAGACGCATTAACAAGTGGAACAAATGGCTACTGGCCGCTAAAACCTAATCAAGCTTTATTTGATATAATACCAAATACAATAGCAAACATCAATACTACAGTTTCACGACCTAAATATGTTAATGATCATAACTCACAAACGGAAGAAGAATTACAATTTTATGTTGCAGAGCTTATGGCTCACTATCAAGATCAATATTTTTCACTTGAGTATGAAGTTGAAGGACATTCGCAAAATGGTGTTTACTGGGCGCCGAATTTAATGGTTAAGGTATTTGATCAATCTTTTCACCCAGAAAAACCAATTGATGGTAATTTTTGGATTAGAAGAGTAGAATTTATGAATGATAGAAGTGGTGGAGCAAGAACAAGATTAACTCTAAATCTTCCATACATTCACGTTTATGATATTCCAACAATAGGATCATTAGAGGGCGGAAATAGATAAATGGCAAATAACAGAATGATGAATGAGCTTGGTGAGATAATAGGAATAGCAGACGTAATGTTTGCTACTACCGCTGCTAATTCAAATTCTCCAAATTCATTAAATGGAAGTATCACTATAAATTTAGGTTTTGCTGAATCTGGTGAAATGGAAAGCGAGCAAGCAGAAGTGTGGGGAACTCCTGGAATTATATCAGTTCCAAATCTACCAGCCAAAACAAATAATAATACAGATGCTGCCCAAGCTATGTATTTAAAAACTACCAGTCAAAATATAGCATTTGCTTTTAGAGACACAAGATCACAAGCAATAGCTGGAAATATTAATCCAGGAGAAACTTGTGTTTATGCACCAGCCGGACAAGCAAGAGCATTATTTAAGGCAGATGGTACCGCAACTTTAATCACAACCGATGATAATACAAGCACTGGAAATAATGTAGAATTTACAATTTCACCAACTGGATTATATTTTAAAGCTCCTTGGGGAAAGATTACATTTGATGCAACTGGATTACATATAGCAAATTCAACTGGTGCAAGAATAGACTTAAACAATATAGATGCTCCCGGTCCTTTGGCAGCAGTCGTAGGAAATTCATGTACTATAACTACAAGTGTTTTTAATGCAAATGCTGGTGTAGTTAATTTAGGACCACAAACCGGAGCATCTTTACCAGCTATTTATGGAGTTGTTCCCGTTGTGGCACCTGGAATTCCAATTCTTGCAGAGGGAGTAGGATTATCTATCGTAAATGCCTGCGCTTCAACAAAGGTAAATATAGGGATATGAGTTGCCTTAATTTAGCTTTACCATCACCACCACAAATTCCGCCAATACTTCTTCCAAGTTTTGGTTTCGTTCTACAATTAAATTTCGGAACAGCAGGTATTACTTGTTGTGCAGTTAAACTTCCTGCCTTCCAAATACCTTTAACAATTCCACTTCCACCCGCTCTTTTAATTCCAGCAATAACCGCAATAAACGCTTTAATATTAGCCGCAATGCCAGTTTTAGATAATATAGATATTCCAGATTGTCCCATGAATGGTGATCAATTATGATTTTAGACCTAACACAGTTCGAAAAACCACAAGTATATAAAATAGATGATATTGAAATACACACTTTAAAAGGTGTATTACATAGAGTTGATGGTCCGGCAGTAATGGCTCCAACTCATCAAGAGTGGTATACAAACGGAAAATTACATAGAGAAGATGGTCCGGCAAGAGTTTTTCACAAAGCTCCAGATGGTAATGTAAGAATTTGTGAATGGTGGGTCGATGGCAAATATATTCTTCAGGGTCAGTTAGATCAGGAAACTTTTAACAAACATTTACATAAGGTTGAAAAATGAGTTTAGAATTAAGCGGACAAACATTAGGAACTTTAATAGCAAATGCCTTGGCTGCATTACCAAGCCCAGGTAGTGTTTCTTATCCAGATGCAGCAAGCGCACAAGCAGCAGCCCTTGCATTCCAAATTCAAACTTGGACTGCTGTATCAAATCAAATTATATCATATTTTATATCTAATACTGTTGTGTCAACTTCTGATACAGTTCCATCTTTGGGTTTAATAGCTCCAACAGGTGGCGGACCCGTAACAGGTGCGGTAGTTGGAGCAACAGGATCGGGAACAATATCATGACACTACCAATTCCATGGGGTTTATCCCTTGTAAATCCACCTACACCAACACCACCAGATCGTAGGGAATATATTGGACAGAATAATCAAATACAATCTGCTCGTCTAATTGATATTACTACAAAAGATTTCGTTCTCTCTGCAAATGGTCAGTTCGTTGGTTGTGATGTAATTAAACAGCAGGTATATCTTTCTTTAATGACTTACTTTAATAGTTCTGCACAAAGTAATTTAGGTAATCAATTCTTTTCAATAAGATTAATTACTCCAAATATAGTCAATCAATGTACTGCCGCTGTTAGACTTGCATTAGCTAATTTAATTAATAGTGGAGATATTCTTTTTAATGGTTGTAATGTAATTCTAAATGGCCCTGGAACTGTAATCATCCAAGTATTTTGGACAGAGAACAATACTACAACAACGCAAACTACAAATCTACCAATGGGAAATCAATAAAATGGCTGTATCAAGTTTCGTCGTTCCAAGCGCGGAGGTTATTCTCCAAAGTTTAATTGCTCATTATACTTCTTTAGCTACTAATAATGGTTATCCAAATATTTCTGCTAATCCGAATTCAGAAGTATACATTCGTTTTTCTGCGGCAGCCCAGCAGTTAGCAATCATGTATAATATAATGCAGCAACAAATGGATGCTCGTATGATAGATACGGCAACTGGTGATGACTTAAATCGTTTATTAAATCAATATGGTCTTCAAAGAAAGGCAGCTACATCATCAGAAGGTTTTTTTCAGTTTGTTACAGCGGCATCACAAGCATTATCAGCCGGAATGAAATTAAGTGGTCAAAATAGTTTAACTTATATGGTATCTGTTTCAGGAACATATTTTAATGGCCAAAATGTTCCGGTTGTTGCAGTAGATCAGGGACAGAATACAGATTTAGGAGTTGGGGCAGTTTTAACTTGGGTGTCTCCTCCGCCATTAGCACAAAGCACTGTTCCAGTATCGGTAGCTTTAACTGGTGGGTCTGATTTAGAAACAGATTCACAGGCAAGAGCAAGACTTTATGCTACAATTCAAAATCCACCTGGTTCTGGAAATGCACAACAGTTAATTAATTTAGGTTCTTCAGTTGATCCAATTGTTCAGTGTGGATTCGTATATCCAAACTTTAATGGAGCAGGAACACAGTTAATTGCTCTAATGGGTTATCAAACAGATGGCTACTATATTGGGCGAGATATACCACACTTACTTACAGATAATACTACTTTAGGTGGCGGTTCATCTCCTTACAATGCTTTAAGTCTAAATTATGGAAATAATCTTGCTAATAATGCATCTGTAATTTATGGACAGGTTGCGGCTGGTGTTTCTAATCCATATGCAACTTATATTACTACAGTAAATAATGTTGCCGCTGATGTTTCTTTTCTTTTGACTTTACCTTTTCCAGTTGGTTCTCCAGTAAATGGTACAGGAAATGGTTGGTTAAACTTTCAAGGTTCAACCTGGCCTAATCCCGATGGCTACTATGTCAGTAATGCTTGTAAGGTTACAGTGGTTACATCTTCAACAAGTATAACGGTTCAAGCAGCAAGCGCAAATCATTCTCAAACAGTCCCAACTGCCGGTCTAACTTTAATTCAGTGGATCAATAGAAGCGGAGTAGCTGGAAATGGATGGCAGATTGTTCAGGCAAAAGTTCTATCTGCAATTGATAATGGAAATGATACCTGGTCAATAACATTAGATACCCCATTAACAGAGGGTGCATCTGATTACTATGGAAACTCACAGGTAGCAGTAAATGATTATATATTCCCTGCTTCATTAAATGCTCAAAACTATTTAGATACTATTATGGGTAGCTTTGCAACGGTAGGCCCAGGCCAAGTTACTTCTACATTAGGTTTATTGGCGTTAGGCGCAAATCGTCAGCCATCATCAAGCACAAACTATTCTCCATATGTTGCTGGACAGTTTTTACAGAACTTAACTTCTGAAAATGGTGAGGTATTTAATACTACCTTCTCATATAATAGCACAGGACAGCTTGCACCTACTGTTGCCGCTCCACCTAATGTTTGGATACCACGAAACCTCGGATTTTATAATTCAACACCTTAAGGAAATAATATATGTCATTACCAGATAAAGACGCGGGAAGCACCTATGGAGCTCTAAACAAATTAGATTACCAGTCACTTCCACCTGCCGATCCAATTACAGATTGGTCAAATCCATTAATTGCTCCAGCTTTTTGTAATGTGGCCGGAGCTACACAAACACTACCAAGGGCGTATTTATCAGCAACGCTAAATGCTTCCGATGGCTATATAGTTTTAAATAACTTTGGTGCTGTATGGATTAACATAACCACTACCGCTCCAGTCTGCCATCATGTTTCTACTGGTATTTTTACATTCACATGGCCTACCGTTGTTTCAGATGAGTATAACGCAAGCTTTGGAATTTATAATAACCATACTGTTAATTTTACAAAAGGTTTCGGTAATTTAGAAAACCCTGGTGAATTATCATCAGTTCATGTAAGTGCCACAGCAAATGTAATAACGGTAAAACTGTTTAATCATTCAAACGCATTAAGTGATTTTTCGGGCAAAACACTCGATATTTGGGGATGTTACTAACAGGGCATAAAAAGGAATATTAGAGTAAATGGCAAATTTATTTTTAAGTGGAAGTGCAGAACATAACAGCACACTTGAGCTATTTTTAACGGATCAATTGTTAGGAATGGGATCGGCTATTACCTCAAATGAAGGAAGTCTGGCTTGGTGTGAAGCATATGCTCTTGCTAAATGTTTTACTGCCGCCCTAAATTATGTTGAACTAATGGGAAATCAATTATCTCCAGATTCAATGAGTATATTTGCAGATAGATTCGCTGCTATATATGGTATAGCAACACAAGGAAATGGCTTGGTCCCAACAAACCTTCCACAAATACAAACCTATGTTGGATTAAAAGAGGCGGTATTCGGAACACTACCAAATTATGCTGCTGTAGATCAATATATAACTGTTTTATTGGGGCAGGTATTTATTGATTTAGAATATATTGATCCACATTTACAAACAACTGCTACCGATGCACCATTAACCGATGGATATTTTTGGTTTAGTCCCCTATCTACTTTATTAGTTAGAGTTTGGATACCCAGAGATAATCAAGATAATTTATTAATGAATCAAAATAATTTTATTAATATTTCAAATAGTTATAAAGCTTTCGTTCAAGATTGGTTACCAGCAGATATTGCAATTAGAAATATGCAATTACAATATAATGGTAATGATGGATACGGAAGTTATGTGTTAGCAGAAAATGTAATAAGTGGAACAGCCGGGGGAAATACATTAACCGGTATCTCAACAGCATTCGTAAGTGATCTTTCTAATGTTGCTCTTGGTTATCAAATGCCAATTGAAGTAGTTGATGATTTAAATGCTTTACAAACATATCATATAATAAATGTTGGTAGTGATACTTCTATTACTACATTAGAACCAATAGTAAATAATATAACAAATAGAACATATAGACTTTTAGGAATACAAATGGATAAGCCTTTTGTTTTAGATAATAGTTTCTTTAATGTTTAAGGAAAAATCATGACATTTGTAAAACCATATTTAGGAGTTTTTGCTTACGAGGGAATATTACCAAGTGCTGTAATGAATAATATTAATAATGATTGGCCAAATGCATTAGATAAAACAGGAGATGGTTATTCTAATGGCGGTGGTATTTCAGGACAAATAGATATTCTTTCTACTGGATTTCTTAAAGCAAGATCAGGATCATTAATTGAATTAGCATCTGGTTCTTCATTTACAAATAGTCCAAGTGCTACTATACAAATAGAATTAGGTGCCACAAGTTATATAGAAGTAGATTCTGGATCAAATATAACTTTTAATACTGGTTCGACATCTACACAGGCAGGAACAGAAACAGTTGCGTCTGGCGGATCAATTACGGTAGTTACGGGCGGCGCAATTGATATAGCAACAGGTGGAAATATTAATGTTGCTTCTGGCGGTGCTGTTAATATTGCTACCGGTGCCGCAATTGATGTATCTGGCGGAACAGTTGCAGTTTCAAGTGGTTCCGTTTTAACTTCGAGCACTGGAACTATTGAGACTGGAGTAGCAGGCTCTTTAATATTAGGTGGTGGCGCTAGTGATTGGCCGACATTTTCTACACCAAGAACAAGAACAATAGAATATCACCCAGCCGCATTAATTACTGCATTAGACCCTCCAAATTATCCGCCAAGCAATTGGACTATTGCATTAGAAAGTGCATCTCTTCCATGTTTAGTTGGTGTAGGCACAACTGTTGTTCAATATATCCCATTTAATCCGCCAAATGGATCAACTATAAATTCTTTAACAATGAATATTGTTGTTACACACAGTCATTCTGCGGTGCCTGTTATGCCAAAAATAAATGTAGTTAGGTCCCAATCTGATGCTCGTACAACTCCCGCCTCTCTAAATAGTGGTGCTGGCCAATTATTTGTTCCAACGCCGGGAACGGGAGCAGCATGGCAAGCTGGCGCGGCCCTTCAAAATTGGACTTTTACTGCAAATCAAGATAATGTAGTAGATACATCGCAATACAATTACTATTTAGTATTGACTGATGAAAATGGAGCTAATGCTTGGGGCGGAAATGAATATCCGTCATTTACAATAACTTACACTCTAGCCAATATGCAGCCTGCTTAAATAAAAATATGCCCACTCCAATTCCATCCCCAAGCGCTATTTGTTTAGTAAATAATGATGCCATAAGTACTTCAAATACTTCTGGCATTGATGTTATTGGTGGAAGTACTATTACAATTTCACTTGAAGCAATAGCAGGCGTAGATAGCTGGGCAATTTCAGCATCAAGCGCAGATGATATTACCTATTCAAACGGAAATTTAGTTGCTGTAAATAATTCTAAAGTTCAGACTACCCCATATTCGGCTACATTTGTTGTTCCGAATATGATTGGAATAAGAGGGTGTGCTTTACAATTTACTTCTATTGTAAATGCTGGAAAGTCAAATGAAAATCGGATTACATTAGGTGTTTGGGTTATAAACACAAATGGAACAAGATTATTTTTCGGTGCAGAAAGTTATGAAAGCAATGCAACTGTTGGTAATGCTGCTGACCTTAATAAATTATTTTCATTAGGTATTGAAGGGGCTACTGGACCACAAGGTGCTACGGGTCCAGGTCCAGGTGCAGCGTCATCTATATTCGGTATGGTTTATGGTTATCCATTTCCAACTATATCTATATCTGCCATAAATACTTGGTATCTAATAAGTTTAACATCTACAAATTCTAATTTTTATAATACATCCACTGGCAGTGGGGGAATTGTTCTTGGTATAAATAGCACTGTCCGAATAACTGGGACAATGACTTTTGATGATATTGAAGGTTCATTAGGTATATTTGTAAATAGTGTATTAATTTGGCAACAACCTATAACATATTCTGGTTCAGATGCTGAAATAGTTGTTGATTATAGTTATAATGGTCTTGCTGGTGATATAATACAACTTCAATATTCTGCATTTCAACCTCCAGGAACAATTAATGGACACGCAAGCCTAATAGTTCAGGGAGTTTTAGGAGCACAAGGAATACAAGGTGTAACTGGACCTTATGGTGGACCAACGGGACCACAAGGTATTCAAGGAGTAACTGGACCACAAGGTATTACCGGAGCGACTGGTCCTTATGGTGGGCCAACAGGACCACAAGGTATTACTGGAGCAACTGGACCTACAGGACCACAAGGTATTCAGGGAATACAAGGAGTAACTGGAGCAACAGGACCTACCGGACCACAAGGTGCCACTGGTCCATTCGGAGGACCTCCAGGAATAACTGGTGTCACTGGTGCAACAGGACCTACAGGACCACAAGGACCAATTGGACCACAAGGACCACAAGGAGTAACTGGAGTAACTGGAGCAACAGGACCTACTGGTCTTGCTGGTATTACCGGAGCAACAGGACCTACCGGACCACAAGGTATTCAGGGCCCACAAGGAATACAGGGCCCACAAGGAGCTACTGGTCCTGGAATACAATCTACTACATTTGGTATGGTGTATGCTTCACCATATTCTGTAAATGTTGCTGCTACAAATACATGGTATCCAGTAAGTTTAGCATTAACAAATTCTGTTTTTTTAAATACATATCCAAATAGTGGTGGAATTATTAGTAATGGATTAATAATAAGAGTTACCGGAACCCTTGTTTTGCCAGCAGGCTTTGGTGTTTCTAATATTAAACTTGGAATATTTATAAATGGAATATTAAGTTGGAATACATCAGATGAATATTCTAATAATCCGAAAGAAATAGTTGTTGATTTTAGCTATACTTCGGCCGCAGGCGATCTAATACAACTTAATATTTTATCTGTAACCGATGCATTTGGTACAATTACTGGAAATGCAACACTAATAGTACAAGGAATTCAGGGTGCTGCAGGAATAACTGGAGTCACTGGATCAACAGGTCCTACTGGTGCGCAAGGAATACAAGGGATTCAGGGAATACAAGGTGCTACTGGTGCAACTGGTCCTTATGGAGGACCCACAGGACCACAAGGTATTACTGGAGTAACTGGAGCAACGGGACCTACTGGTCCTGCCGGTAAAACTGGTGCAACAGGGCCACAAGGTATTCAAGGAATTACTGGAGTAACTGGAGCAACTGGACCTACTGGTCCTGCCGGTAAAACTGGTGCAACAGGGCCACAAGGTATTCAAGGAATTACTGGAGTAACTGGATCAACTGGACCTACTGGTCCTGCTGGTAAAACTGGTGCAACAGGGCCTACCGGACCACAAGGAATACAAGGTATTCAAGGAGTAACTGGAGCAACCGGACCTTTTGGTGGACCAACCGGAGCACAAGGTATAACTGGAGCAACTGGACCTACTGGTCCTGCTGGTAAAACTGGTGCAACAGGGCCTACCGGACCACAAGGAATACAAGGTATTCAAGGAGTAACTGGAGCAACCGGACCTTTTGGTGGACCAACCGGAGCACAAGGTATAACTGGAGCAACTGGACCTACTGGTCCTGCTGGTAAAACTGGTGCAACAGGGCCTACCGGACCACAAGGAATACAAGGTATTCAAGGAGTAACTGGAGCAACCGGACCTTTTGGTGGACCAACCGGAGCACAAGGTATAACTGGAGCAACTGGACCTACTGGTCCTGCTGGTAAAACTGGTGCAACAGGGCCTACCGGACCACAAGGAATACAAGGTATTACTGGAGTAACTGGAGCAACGGGACCTGGTTTAATAAATTCCATATTTGGAATGGTTTACTCGTCAAACTATTCGGTAACTACAACAGGGCCATCTTATTCCGTAGTAAGTTTAACTTCAACAAATTCAAGTTTTTATAATACATCCACTGGTAGTGGTGGTATTATTCTTGGTATTAATGGAACAGTTAGAATAACTGGTACATTATCTTTACTTGGTGTACCTAATACTGGGTCATATAGACTTGGTATATTTATAAATGGAACATGGGCCTTTGCACAGTTTATTGAAACATCAAACTCCATTACTTACCCAAGTTCAGAAATAGTTGTAGATTATAGCTATGATGGACTATCAACAGACCTAATACAGCTTGTATTTTTTGGTGCAGTAGGAACATATACAGGTGGGCCGGCATCACTAATAGTTGTTGGTATAAATGGCGGTATGGGACCTACAGGTCCTACTGGACCAAAAGGAATTACTGGGGCAACAGGACCTACCGGACCACAAGGTATTCAGGGTATCCAAGGTGCTACTGGTATTACTGGAGCAACAGGACCTACCGGACCACAAGGTATTCAGGGAATACAAGGTATAACTGGAGTAACCGGGGCAACAGGACCTACCGGACCACAAGGGATACAAGGTATTACTGGAGCAACTGGACCTTTTGGTGGTCCGCAAGGTGCAACAGGTGCAACAGGTCCTACAGGACCACAAGGTATTACTGGAGCAACTGGACCTACTGGTCCTGCCGGTAAAACTGGTGCAACAGGACCAACTGGACCACAAGGTATTACTGGAGCAACTGGACCTACTGGTCCTGCCGGTAAAACTGGTGCAACAGGACCAACTGGACCACAAGGTATTACTGGAGCAACTGGACCTACTGGTCCTGCCGGTAAAACTGGTGCAACAGGACCAACTGGACCACAAGGTGCAACAGGTCCAGGTGCAGCAGCATCTATATTTGGTCTGGTTTATGCTGCGCCATATTCAGTAAATATAGTTTCAACAAATACATGGTATTTGGTTTCCATGTCAACAACAAATGCAAATTTTTATAATACTTCTTCTGGTAGCGGCGGAATTGTTCTTGGAATAAGTGGCACAGTAAGAATAACAGGGACATTATCATTGGCGTCAGCTCTTGCCAATACCGCAGTTGCTCTTGGTATATTTATAAATGGATCACAATCTTGGTATCAGACGGCACAATCTTCTACTGGATCAGATTTACCACAGTTAGTAGCAGATTTTAGTTATAATGGAACGGCCGGTGATATTATTGATATTAGAATTTTAACAGAACCAGGTGGAGCAACCGGAACTAAAGTAGGGGAATCATCTCTAATTGTTCAAGGTGTCCAGGGCGCACAGGGTGCTACTGGTATTACCGGAGCAACGGGACCAACCGGACCACAAGGTATTCAGGGTATCCAAGGAATTACTGGAGTAAC